>Ga0209700_101598_pt1 | contig 47209 bp, 29 predicted proteins | sample SiratroredBW_FD_187528 | JGI IMG/M metagenome (GOLD analysis project Ga0209700, IMG submission 187528) | Root nodule microbial communities of legume samples collected from California, USA - Siratro red BW (SPAdes) (version 2) | ecosystem: Host-associated > Plants > Roots > Nodule | place: USA...
AAAAAAAAAAAAAAAAAAAACCACAAAACCTAGTTTAAAAAAAAATCTTCACTATAAAATATCAAAAAGTACATCAAAGACTTTCTAAAAAAATATAGCTCAACTAGCAAATAATAAAAACTCTCAACACAAAAATAAAACACATGTAAACAATGAAAGAAATAAAATCTAAAAATATCATATTGATTCTTATAATGAGAGGAGCAAGTAAATAAAATTTCAAAATTGCACGATCTTTCTTCTCACTCTTTTTTTTATATAATGAGAGTAAAAATCATCTTTTTCCCACAACGTGATTCTAGCCTATGTTATAATAACAAAAAAAGAAAAAAACCTGTATATTCATCATATGATCAAGAGATGAAATATTGTCTGGCATGTATTCCTGACTGCAATTATTATTTATTTGACAAGCTTCTTACAAGGTACGAATATAGTTGACGTGTGCTTTCATAATTGTGTAAATATCAAATCTCATATTTACTCATAAGATATCAATGTTTTTTTTCTTTTTAAAAGAATTCTTCTCAGCATTTCCACAGTAGTTGAAACATTAAAAATAAAAAATTAATAAAAATACTCAATATTACAAAAACTGCTAACAAAAGACTCTAAATACACTCTTTTGAACATATTCTTTGTAGTTATTTAAAGTTTATCATAAATCACAAAATAGTGATTCACGTTTTTTACATCTTTAGATATTGTAATTTTCAATAAATGTTAATCAATAGTGAAAATATGTTATTGATTCAGGACATCTAACTATATTGTTGATTACTATGTGTTAAATCAACACAGGTTAGTCTACATTTGTATTTATGGTTAATCCATTTATGATGAACCTGAATAATTGGGATTTAAGATTTTGATTAGATATAGGGTCACAAATGGACATGTAAATATGCATGCGAGGAGAAACTTATGGAAGCACCATATCCCACATTCAGCACCTGATAACCAATAATGAATCCCTAGTTTATAGGGCCATATGTATAACCTATTACTTGGACGACAAAAGACTATAATAATGTGCTCACCCACACCACTAACTGCATGAAGTAACAACTGGTACGTTGTCTATAAATAGAGTTTGAATTCTCTCATGTTTTACACACTTGACCTCTGTCAATTCAAATAATATAAATATAAATAATAATAATAATAATAATAATAATAATAATAATAATAATAATAATAATAATAATTTATTGTTAAGAGATTTACCAGCATACATCTATTTTTTAACACATATATATTATTATATTATACGATTATAATATATTACCTATTATTTTATTCTTTTTAACTATTTTAAAAATTATCCACTAAAATGATCTATTATCTCCTTATAATTTTTTCTCATTTTTATTTAATTTTCACCCCTTTTCTTCCATTTAATCTTACTTTTATTTTTATTTTTATGCATGAAATGAATTCTTAATTTAATACCAATGAATAAAAATTTATTATTTATATTATCACTATCATAGTTATCCCCCTACATATTAAACCTATCATAGTTATCCCCTTACACTTATATATGTATTTCCAAATTTTCCTTCACCTCCTGTTAGCACTACTAATAACACCTGTTGCTTCCTCTTTTCATCTTTTGCCATTTTCGGCTTGGCCATGCCTCAACGGAAACTGTTATTAAAGTTTTGAATCTCTTTAATACCTATAAATTATGTTATATTTGCATACAACTAAGTCTCGTCACTTGCCTTTTTCTACATCGACTACTATCTACTCACATCCTTTGAACTTGGACATATAAACATAGGGACTCCTGCTCCTGTGACTGCTACTAATGATGCAAAATACTATGTTGCTTTTCTATATACTTATTCCAAATTTACATGGTTATATTTTCTGCATTCTAAATCATCTGTTTTTATATTTTTTCAAAGCTTTTGTCAAGAATCAAACTAATCACGAAATCAAATTTTTTCAAATTGACAATGTTAAAAAAAATATTGTTGCTCTTCATCTTAATATATAAGCATGGTATTCGTCACCGGCTCACTTGTGTGGACACACGTGAGCAAAATGGCTCCATTAAATGTAAGAATAAACATACTACTGATACAGGTATGTCTCTCTTGGCTGGTGCTACTTTACCTTTAAAAATTTGGGATTTTGGGATGAGTCTTTTGTTGTTGTTCATGTAAGCAATGCTTTGCCAACAATTGTTTTACATGGTTATTCTCTATCTTTTCTTAGGCTGTAGTGCTAGAAACAAAGATTACATTTGTCTTTCTCTTACAGGCAAAACGTAACATGTCTTGTTTAATGAAAATGTTTTTCTTATACTGCTACTAGTTACTTTTCTAAAGTGTCTGCAAAATACTCTTTACAGTATACACCTACTCCCTCTATAACTGTTTACAACTTTTTTTCTACATCCTCACCGAATATTATTGATATTGTTCATAATACCTCATCTATACGTGAAATTGGGCGTAATGACATTGTTTCATATCCTTTACCCTAACCTTAAGAAAATAATGTTGTGTCTTCTTCCCTGCCTCATAACGCATCATATGATCACCCGTGCAGAGGCAGGTACTTTTAAACCAAATATTTTTAATCTTTCAGCATCTCCTATTTTCACTGTACCTACTACAATCAAACACGCTATTTCTGATCCTGCTTGGTTTAATGCAATGAAAATGGAGTATGGTCATCTTGTTGCAAATAGTACTTGGACTATCACTGACCTTCCTTTTAGTGCAAGTGTTGTTGGATGTAAATGGAAGTTTTAAAACAAATGCAATGCAAATTGTTCATTTCAGCATCACAAAGCCCGTCTTTTATTAAAGGTTTTCATCAAATTGTTAGTCTTGACTACACCGAGACCTTTAGCCCAATAATCAAACTAACGACTATTGGTGTAGTCCTGTCCTATGGTATTTCCATCAAATGTTCCATTCACCGTATTCATATCAACCATATTTTTCTACACGGTGATCTAGCTGAAATTGTTTACATGCATCAACATCCAGGTTTATCCTTTGTACGTTTGCAAGTTAAATAAAATAATTTACGGGCTTAAAAAGATTCTACATTTATGGTTTCACAAACTTAGTAAAAGTTTTTCATATGGATTTCACAACTACAAAGAGTGATCCTTCCACGTTTATGAAATTTAATAACGAATTTACTATTTTCATTCTCGTTTAAATAGATGATATTATCATAATTGGTAGTTCTCCTTATCTTGTTTCATCTCTTAATAATTGGTAATCTTCTTTATGTTGTTTTATCTCTTATTTTGTCTCTCTATCATAAATTTGCTTTAAAAGATTTTGGTTCTTTACATTACTTTCTTGATATAAAAGTTGTTTGACACAGCGATGCTATTCTTCATCTCCCAGAGACCAAATACATCAATGAATTTCTTCACCGTGCCAACATGCATGAAGCAAAAGCACTCCTGGTCTACTTCTTTGTGACTCTCCTCATTTCTCTATAATGGATCTCAACTATGTTGACTAAGATTCATATTTGGAAATGGATTTCAACTATGTTGACTAAGATTCATATTTGGATGATCGAAAGTCTACCACCAACTATTTTGTATATGTTCCCTGTTGTGTTTTTTAATTACCCAGAATTTCTTTTCTTCTTCATTAATATATATATATATATATATATATATATATATATATTCAAATAATATCAGTGTTGTGTTTCTTGCTCCAGTCCTATCAATTAATTATACAAGATCTAATCTAGACATTTTGAACTTGACCTAGGTTATTCGACTCCGTATTCAACAAAAGTTGCTTCATCTTGTCTATCTTGATAACCGATTTCAGTTGAAGATATATTAAACAAACCTCTTATAAATTCTTCTTTCACAATTTAGGAATAAGCATATAACTCCTATAAGTTCACGGCAATATTAAACAAACTACCTAACTAATCAATATACAAAAGCTTTCCTTTCTTCTTTCTCCTAACAACATATTTTTATTTTTTTTTTAATTTGATCTTCTATTAATAAAAAAAAAATCTTTGACTCACAAACGTAACAATTTCATTTTTAAAAGATTTAATCAAATCCTTCAATTATGACAAATACAATAATAATCCATCAAAATAGCGCGATTTTATTATATCCTATTACCTGTTGTATATAGATTGGATTATGTGTAAATTAAAATAGTCAGTGTTTAATGGATTTAATTGGACTTTATATTAATAACAAAATCAAATTGAATAAAATATATAATAAAATTAAACGGTAATTAGACTTATGTTATATTTTTAGTTATTATAAAATACGGATTCATATAGTAATAAACCATAAAAGAATAAGAAAAAAATAATTAGATAAGAAATAATGCAAACCTTGGACCCAAGGGGGAATAAATCCCAGGGCGTATTGTGGCGATTCTGCGTCCTCAACCACCGATCCGCCACCGAGATTTTCCTCATTCCGTCAATGAGCAGAGCCACGGCCATATCCGCCACATCCTCCGAGAACAGCGCTCCGGCGCCGGCGACCTGGATTCCGAGGCGGCGACACTCTCGGAGGTCGATGTGTTCTGTTCCTGCGCTGGTGGTGACGATAAGGCGAAGCGACGGCAGGAGGTGGAGGACTTTAGCGGAGACAGAGTAGTTGGCGCCGCAGAGAATGGCGGTAATGGAGGGAGGAGTGTGGTGGTGAAGGAAGTGTTGAAGTGAGAGATCTGAGAGGTGAGGTTTGAGAAAAGAGAATTTGTGGGAGTAGAGAGGTTGAAGTGATGTGAAGCACTGTGGAGGACCCAGAACCAGCACCTTCGGAAGTCCTTCCATGTCACGTCTTCTCTTTTATCCTTCTTCTGCCATTGGAGGAGCTTTAGATGGAGGAAACTTCACTTTCTATCCCTGTGCTCAAACCAACATTATCTTAAAATCTTACAAAACCAAATAAACAAAGACAAAACACAGAATATGCATAAAATTAACAATTGTGATCCAATTTTCAATTTTTTATTTTTCAATTAATAAAATTATTTTTTATAATAATTTAATAAATATGTTGGATGTGGACTCAATTGTATCAAAATAAAAAGAAAATGTATATAAACTTAAATTCTGCACGAAAATTACATTTTCTTTCTCGCTAAATTATTTATCACACGATGTTGACTTTATTATTATATTCCGCTGTTGTTGCCTTAACCACTCGAGGAAAGATTTTTTTAAGAGAAAGCATCACGTTTTCAGAACTTTCACGATGGAAAAGAAAAGAAATTAATGTTATATAGATGTAAAAATAATCTATCTATCTATCCATATATGTAACTTTTCTCCTTAAACCATATTAAAAAATAATTAAAATGTATTTAAAGAAAACAATGTTCTCCCTTTAGTTTATTTTCAAAATTGAATAAAATTTAGGTATAACTATCAATTAACTATAATTAAATAACATTTTAATTATTATTTATTACTAAGGCATGATATTTAAAACAGTTTTAACGTAGCAACCAAAGAAATCTAGAGTATAAATGTAAAATATTAAAACGAAACAGTGTACGGTCTTGAGAGAAACAATATCAGCTAGAATAGTAGTTTTTCATGCATCTTAAAGCACACTACTTTTATTACATCATGTAGCAGAAGAATCTAAAGTAAATACTAAACATAATTAGCAAAAGCATATCCAAATGGACTTGAAAAACTTATCCAAATACAGTTTTGTTCATCTGCTTCCTTTCATCAGACACTTTGAAAGGAACTTATGTTGTCAAAAGAACAAGTTATTCAGGCAACATAACTGGAGTGATTAGGGGCCTATTTGAGAAAAAGGCTTCTAAATTCCCTGCAACAAGTTCACAAATACTCATGAAAGATTCCGTGGTTGTAACAGCAGAATGTGGAGACAAAACCACATTATTCATTTGAAAGAGCTCTTGGGGAACATGAGGCTCCTTCTCAAACACATCCAAACCAGCACCTCCAATTTCACCTTCTATCAAACACTTTACCAATTCCTTTTCATCAATAAGACCCCCTCTTCCAACATTCACAATAAACCCTCCTTTTCCTAACGCCAAAAGCACTTCCCTGTTAATTATGTGTTTTGTCTGCTGATTTAGTTCACAACAGAGCACAAGAACGTGGGAAGTAGTTGCAAGCTCAAGAACAGTGGAATAGAAAGGATATGAAACTGTAGGTTTTTTATGCTTAGAGTTGTATGAGATTATGCAACCAAAGGGCTCGAGCCTCTTCGCCACTTCCATGCCAATGCTTCCCAATCCAACAATCCCAACTTGCTTCCCTGATAACTGAAACTAACACCAACGCTTTATTCTTCTCATTTTTTAATAACAAGGCCACATCAGATACGAAGTGCATTGGAATTTCAGATAAGAACAGCAAAATCATACTGAGAACAAAATCATAATAAAAATTAAAAATTAAAAATAAAAAAAACTATTACAAAAACTGCTAACAAAAGACTCTAAATACATTCATTTGAACATATTCATTGTTGTTATTTAAAGTTCATCACAAATGTGCACTAACTACAGGAAGTAACAAACGACTTGTACGGTGTCTATAAATAGAGGTCGAATTCTCTCATGTTTTACACACTTTACCTGTGTAAATTCAAACAATATAAATCATAATAATAATAACGTATTTGTAAAAGATTTACTAATATACATTTATTTTTTAACATAAATATATTATTATATGATTATAATATAATATGTTACCTATTATTTTATTTTTTCTAACTATTTTAAAAATTATCCACTAAAATGATCTATTAGCTCCTTATAATTGTTTCTCATTTTTATTTAATTTGTACCCCTTTTCCATTTAATCTTACTTTTACTTTTAGTTTTATGCATATAATGAATTCTCAATTTAATCTCAATGAATAAATTTTATTAAATTATTTTTATACAATTTATATTATCATTATTATAGTTATCCCCTTGAATTTTAAGAATTCTTTTTATTTTTATTGATAGAGCACATTTTTATTATCATCTGTACATATAATAATTTCTAAAAGAGATTAAAATTAAATGATAGGCTTAATTATTTTTTACTTTATTATTGTTAGACAAACTAAGGAACTGTTATAACAGTTTGATATATGTTTTGCTCGTATCTTTCACGTAGATAATTAAAAAATATATATCTTTAATTTACAAAACGTAACGACATAATTTTTAAAATATTTAACTAAATCCTTAATACAATAATAAGCCATCAAAATAGCGCGGTTAATGTTTATTTTATTATATCCTATTATGTGTTGTATAAAATTGGATTATGTGTAAATTAAAATCGTCAGGTGTTTAATGGATTTAATTGGACTTTATAATAATAACAAAATCAAATTGAATAAAATAAATAACAAAATTAAATGGTAATTAGACTTATGTTATATTTTTAGTTTGTATAAAATACGGATTCATACAGTAATAAACCATAAAAGAATAAGAAAGAAGTAATTATATAAGAAATCATGCAAACCTTGGACGCAAACAGGAACAAATCCCAGGGCGTAGTGTGGCGATTCTGCGTCCTTAACCACCGGTCCGCCGCCGAGATTTTCCTCATTCCGTCAATGAGCAGAGCCACGGCCATATCCGCCGCATCCTCCGAGAACAGCGCTCCGGCGCCGGCGACCTGGATTCCACGGCGGCGACACTCTCGGAGGTCGATGTGATCTGTTCCGGCGCTGGCGGTGACGACGAGGCGGAGCGACGGGAGGAGGCAGAGGAGTTCGGCAGCGACTGAGTTGTAAGGGCCGCAGAGAATGGCGGTAATGGAGGGAGGAGTGTGGTGGTTAAGGAAGTGTTGAAGTGAGAGATCTGAGAGGTAGGGTTGGAGAAAATGGAATTTGTGAGAGTAGAGAGGTTGAAGTATTGAGAAGCACAATGGAGGACCGAGAACCAGCACTTTGCCAAGGTATGCTTCTTCTGCCATTGCAAGATCCTTCACTTTCTAACCCTATTCTCTAACAAACTATTTCATTCAAATCTTACAACCTTGATAATTTTATCTTTCTTTCTCATTAAATTATTCATCACTGGATCTAGAGTTTATTATGATTCTCCATTGATGATGTCTGAACCAGTCGATTCCTTCAGGGGAAACAATTTTTTAAGAAGACAAAGCATCACGTTTTTCTTCTTAAACTGAATATAATTCATAGTCAAAAATAATTAAAATTTATTTAAAGAAAACAATGTGCTCTCTTTTATTTTATTTTCAAAGTTGAATAAAATATATTATTATATATATTTTATTTCATTTTGATCGGACGACAGAATGATAACATTGATGCTTCAATAGAATTTTATAAGAATACGAGAATAAAAAAGTAAAAGTAATTAAAATAATTCTATATTGTATTTGAATTAGAGAATGAAAAGTGAAGAGTGGGAAAATAAAGAAAGAAAAAGAGAAAGAAAAAGAAAAAGAAATGAAAAGTAAATTTATTTTAATTAAGTAATATAAGTGAAATAAAGGAAAATTAATATATTGATTTATTATTGTTGTTTAATTATAATAAAATAAATAAATATGAATAAAAATTAAAGATCAATTATGTTGATCTTATAATATATATTAATAAACTATTACCTCATAAACGATTTTTTTTATTGTAAATTTTACATGAAAAGTTTAATTTACGCCCAAAGTTTGATATGTAAGTTCTCTTCCTTTTTTTTCGTGTTTACTAGGTTTTATTTGTTTTTATATGTTTTTCTTTCTTTCTTCACTTTTAATTTATTGTCGTTTTAAAATAACGAAGTGTTAATGACTATATGGGATAATATCAACAATCATTTTAGATAGGTTAAGTAGGTTTTATATGGTTAAAAAAAAGTAAAAACTTCCTTGTAAATAATTTTAGAAGTCTATTTATTTTCCTAATTTGTTATTAGTATTTTTCAATCGATGCATTAAATAATTTTTGAAAAGGAGACTTGGAAGGAGGACAATGCATGAAAGATGTGTGGTAATCTCTTTTCTAATAACGTTACTTCTCAATGCTTTCCACTATCCATGGATATTCTTCAAAGATAGAATACCGACAAACCTGAGAAAGAGAAACATTTTGTCATAGATAGAAAATCTTGAGTGTCCTTTTTATGATTTCTATGAAGATATGTTTGCATATTCTCATGTGAGTGTACTAGCATGGATGTCATGGTGTTTATGGTTAAGTGTTTCTACATGTCTTCTAAGTAGCATTGTGATAGTGGGTTTATCCTATATAAATACCTCTCATACCAACTAGAAAGACCAACAAAACATTGTTTTTAAGCATTAGAATGTGTTATCATGAACTATTTTGTTAAGCATGTTTAAGTTAGAATAATTGACAATTGTCCTACCTATTTTGTTTTAGAAGACTATCATCATATGAATGAAAAAGGAGAAAAAAATATTATGAAGATTCGTTTTTTAGCATTTTATTTCATGTTTTCTTATCTAGTGTACTCTTTTATCAAAAATTGATATTTTCATTAATTAACTCCACGTTTTTTTAAATCCGAACAAAGACACTAAAGAAACTTACCGATATTTTTTTAAAAATTATGTACTTTATAAATTTAAACTTTAAATTCTAAAAAAAAGAAAAAAAAAAAAAAAAAAAAAAAAGCGATGTGTTCTAATTTTGTCATCGCATCTCACTATAATATAAACTTTAAACTTACCAGATAATTTTTTTTTATGAATGAAAGAAAGGCAAAGAAGAAAGTTCTTATTTTTTATTGTTTTATTTCCTTTACTTACAAACCTCTCCTCCCCTCCCCTTCCTCCCAAAACTACAATACAACCCTCCAAACTGGCATGGAAGCTTGCTAATCTTTCTTAGAGATTAAATACAATAATTTTCACCACATTTTCACATTAGTGAAAAAAAAAAGTGATTTATGTCACAATTTTTAAGTTAGACTTTCTTGATCAGTAAAAAAAGCCTGGTGACAAATTTGAAATTGTACTGCTTAGATTGAGGTATATTTTAGGCTCAAAATAAAGTAATAAGGGTATAAAAAGCAATCCACTTATAACGTAAAATTGAATAAACGTACGTTAATCAAGAAAAATCCAATTTAATTATTAATAAGTTACAACTGACGTAAACTGACACTCCTAATTATATTTGACGATAGATGTTCTTGTTAATTTGTTTAGATTTAATAATAATAAATCGAATTACGTTCAAATTCGATACTAAAGTTCTTTATAGGAAAGATATAAATATGAGGTGCTGGGATAAAGAAAAAATATCTTCTATTTGGACTAGCTAAGAACGATAAAAAAAAACTTAGCGGCTAGAACAAAGTGGCGCCCACCGTGGTGCAGATAAAATATTCCTACTTCCACTTTGAGTGAAACGCTTTGTGAGGAACTTCCAAAAATATGTGGAACAATAGGCAACCTACAGCCACCTGAGGAAGCGGTGACTCGCCAACTCTTCAATAGATTTTGGAAACTATGGCAGAGTTGTAACGAAACAATGAAGAATTTATAAAACAATCTGAGGACCGAGAAAGAAATAGAGAAGCCCACATCAAACAAGAACGTTTGAGACACGAAGCATGTATTGAGCAAGAACGCCTGAGGGAAGAAGTAGAGGAAACACGTCACCAGATGAAGGAAGCCTTGAAAGCCTATGAAGAGTTGCAGAAAGCTAATGAGGAATTGCAATAAATGTTAAGAGCGCAACCCATCGTACACGATTTAGGAGCCAATCGGATGTCGGAAAATTATGGAGGAACAAGTTCCGCCACACTTCATGGTCCCGAAAATTGCCCCATATTCGGGTTCGGGAGATCCTAAATCACATCTCAAGGCTTTCGGAGCCCAAATGTTGATCTCGGGGGCTCCAACGTCATCCGATGCAAGATGTTTGTGGGCACTTTCACTGAACCACTTTGCAATGGTTCAAAAAAATTCTAGATGACACGATAAACTCATTCCAAACCTTTTCCCAGATGTTTCTTTAGCAATTCGTAGCAAATCAGGTCAAGGCTCCAAAATTGGCGAACATGTTTAACATGCGATAGAAGGAAGGGGAATTATTTCTTGCCGTTCTCAATCGATTATGTGAGACTATAGTAAAAATAGATCCTCCGAATGAGGAGATATTCCTTAAAGCTTTCATGAAAGGACTACGAGTTAATCCCTTCAACGATTCCTTACTTCAGGATAGACTCGAAACAATGGTGGAAGTATGCAGAAGGGCAACCACACACATAGATGCGGAAGAAACCATGAAGCAGAAAAGAGCTGAAGAATGGCAGCCACTTGCAAAATTCCAACCTCATTCAGACATGTCGAGAGAGGATATGATCCACCTGAGATTTCAAAAGGATGAACATCGCTATATACCATATGCGGCATCAGAACCTAGTAGGAAAGAACGTAATTTGCGAAAAGGATAGAGGCTTTCCGTCTCAACTTCACCGCACCAAAGAAAGAAATTCTGAAAAACCCGCAACTAGCCTCTAGATTGAGATTTCCGATACCCACCAACAAGATGTTTGGTCGTCACGTAATGATGTGGTGCAATTTCCACCGAACAAAGGGACACGACACCGATGATTGTCTCACTCTGACCATGCAATTGGCAAAACTGGCCCGGGATGGATTTATGAATAAATATTTACAACATCAAAAGGAACAACAGAATGTGGCACCAGGAGATGTGGTGCCATAACAACACAAAGACTAATCATAACCATGGTAATCAAACTCGCGAGTTAACTCGCTAACTCGTCCGAGTTTGAGAGTCTACTCACCATCACCGAGTTGACTCGGAAGCAAACTCGTTTCTAAAGTAGACTCGGTAGACTCGTTTGCAAACTCGGTTGACTCGTCAAACTCGCGAGTTGACCAGCGAGTGAGCCATTTTGTACAAAAATTTGAAATGACTGTTAGTGGAGTCGTTTTTGGTCGTTTAGGGCTAAAATAGAAACTGACTAGGTTTTCGCATCCCACTCTCACTGTTTCGTCCATTCTCACTGTTCACTACCGTCGAACCTCACTGCGTTGTGCATCTCGCTCGTCGTCGACCGTCACCGCTCCGCGCATCCCACTCGCCGTCGCGTTGGGCCTCCTGCTCGTGAACGCTGCTGCACCTTCTGCTCGAGAACGAATCTGTGCCTCCCGCTCCCGTCGCGCCTCCCATTCGCATCGCGCCTCCCATTCGCGTCGCACCTCCAGTCGTCGTCATCACTCGTCCTCGGCAGTCGCGTAAGGTGCTGTAGTGGAAAGTCTTCCACTGTTCGTGAGTCGAGGTGAGGGTTTGGTTGGTTCTGATGTTTTAAATGTTAAACAGTAGCCATGCGTGAGTGCTTTTAATCTTATTTTAAATTTTGAACACTGCGTGAGTGATTTTAATCTGTAAATTTTAGTTATAATTTGTTGTAGTATCTATAAATTTTTATAATGTCTGGGAGTGGCTCAAATACTGCTGATATATCAACTCCTCATCCACCTAGAAGTAAAAATTCTGCAGGGAATAAAACAGATATTGGATGGAAGAACGGGACTGATGTTTTAGGAAATGGAAAAAAAGTAAAATGTAACTACTGCTCAAAGATCAATAATGGAGGCATTTTTAGATTTAAACATCATCTTGCTAGAACCAGATACGATTCTGAACCTTGTGTTTCAGTGCCTGAAGAAATTAAGGCTTTAATGATGAAAGTTGTTTCTGATGCTAAGGATGCCTCAACCAAGAAAAGAAGGTTGACTAATCTTGAAGAGATTGATGTTGATGATGAGAGTGGACAGAGCTTTAGTAGCAGCAAGAATATCTTTAGAAATAAATCTACTGGTGAGGGTGTTCAAACTACTCTGAATCAACTTTATAAGAAAGGTGATAAAGAAAAAGTTGATGCTCAAGTTGCTGAATTCTTTTACACAAGTGCCATTCCGTTCAATGCAATTAAGAATCCAGCTTTTATAAAAATGTGTGACATGATTGCAAGATATGGTGTTGGCTATAAACCTCCATCATATCATGATATTAGAGAGAAACTTCTGAAACAAGCAGTGGAGAAAACAGATGTAGCCCTTGAAGAGTACAAAGAGGAGTGGAAAATGATTGGTTGTACAATTATGTCTGATGGGTGGACAGATAAAAAAAGGCGTTCCATTTGTAATTTTTTGGTAAACAGTCCTAAAGGAACTGCATTTCTCTATTCATTAGATACCTCTGACATTTCAAAAACTGTTGATAAGGTATTTAAAATGTTAGATGATGTTGTAGAATTTGTTGGAGAAGAGAATGTAGTGCAGGTAGTCACTGACAATGCTGCAAATTTCAAGGCAGCTGGAGACTTGTTGATGCAAAAAAGAGAGCGTTTATATTGGACTCTATGTGCTGCTCACTGTATTGAACTAATCTTTGAAGATTTTGAAAAGCATATGAAGGTTCATGAAATAACCATAAAAAAAGGAAGAAATATCACTACCTACATTTATGGTAGAACAGAACTAATTAGCATTTTGAAAAAGTTCACAAGGGGAAGGGACTTGGACAGGAGTGACTAGATTTGCCACAGCTTACTTAACTCTAGCTTGTCTCCATGAACTAAAAGCATCATTGATGAACATGTTTAGCTCTGAAGAGTGGCAAACAAGCAAGTTTGGAACATCACGGGAAGGGAGAAAGGTTCAAAATATGGTATTGGATAGTCGATTTTGGAAGAATGTAAGTACATGCTTAAAAGTTGTTGCTCCTCTTATGGTGGTCCTTCGATTGGTTGATTCAGATACAAGACCCGCAATGGGATTCATATATGAGGAGATGGATTATGCCAAAGAGAAGATTAAAAGCAACTTTAATAATATTAAGAAAGGGTAACATTTTTAAAGTTTTATCATTTGAAATTTAGTTACTTATTTATTTTGTATAACTATTTTTCTAATATAACATAATTTGGTACTTTACTTTTATAGTTATGAACCTGTTTGGAAAATCATTGATCAAAGGTGGAATAATCAACTCCATAGGCCTTTGCATGCAGCCGCCTATTACCTAAACCCCCAGTTGCACTATGAACCAGATTTTAGAAATGATGATGCTGAGGTGAAAGAGGGGTTGCATACATGCATGCAAAGATTAGTTAGTGATCTTGCAGAAAGAAAAAAGATCAATTTGCAACTTTTTGACTTTCACTTTGCTAGAGGATTTTTTTCTATGGAAGATGCAAAGGAATGTAGAAAAGCTATGCTCCCTAGAGAATGGTGGGAGATGTTTGGGGATAGAACTCCAGAATTTAAGAAGTTTGTTATTCGAGTTCTAAGTTTGACATGTAGCTCTTCAGGATGTGAGCGTAACTGGAGCTCATTTGAAATGGTAATTCAAGTTCGTTAAGTTATTCAAGGTTTTTATGTTTCTTTCTTTGATTTCTAATTTACTAAAGTTTCATATTTGTTTATAGGTTCATACAAAAAGAAGAAATCGTTTGCACCAAAAAAAGATGAATGACTTGGTTTATGTCACGTATAACTCGAAGTTAAAAGATAGGCAAATTAGAAAAATTGTTGATCTCTCATTTGATGATATTGAGTCTGATGATGAATGGATAACTGAAGAAGGAGATAATCTTGATGTTGAACAAACTCAAGTTGAAGGTGGTGGTGAAAATGATGACTTAGCTGGACCAAGTATGAATGATCCAACTATTCTAGATGGACATGCACCAGATGGACATGCACCTAATCTTGATAATATAGTTTTTAATGAAAATGGTAATGAATCATCTGGAGAAGAACTTGATGGTGATGAAGATGGTGAGGAAAGAAAATGGTGGAGATGATTTCATTAGAGGATTAGATGATTAGATGGAAGAGATTAAACTTGATGACATTTGTATTTTTTGGTTATGTAGTTATTATGTTATTGTTGATACATTTTAAACTTATTTATTTCAATATTATGGAATTGCTAACATGAAAATTTGGTTTTTTGTTGAATTTTTTTAATGAAGTAGACTCTTACGAGTCTACGAGTCGAGTCTACGAGTCGAGTCTACGAGTCGAGTCTACTGACCCCTCACGAGTCTACATAGACTCTCGAGTTTGATTACCTTGATCATAACAGATCTTAACACTATAGCCGCACATCTTAACAAAATGTAGTAGAAATATGTGAAATGCCTAATTTCAATAGCATATATGATATATGAGAAACCTAAGCATAACTTTTCTTTCTCTACCATATACATAGGCATATGTTTAGGAGCAAACAAGGTTAGGATAACATTGAGGAGTGTAGATATCTTCATGGATTTCTTCTTTGCAAAACATTATACTTATTGAAAATAAAGAAATCTAGAGTATGAGTCTACAATATTAAAACGAAACACAATGTAAGATCTTGAGAGAAACAATATCAGCTAGAATAGTAGTTTTTCATGCATCTTAAAGCACACTACTATTATTACATCATGTATCAGAAGAATCTAAAGTAAATACTAAACATAATTAGCAAAAACATATACTCTAGGCTATAAAAATGGACTTGAAAAACTTATCCAAATAGAGTATTATTCATCTCCTTCCTTTCATCAAAACAGGTTGAAAGGCAATGTTGTCGAAAAAGAACAAGTTATTCTGGCAACATAACTGTAGTAATTAGGGCCCTATTTGAGAAAAAGGCTTCTAAATTCCCTGCAACAAGTTCACAAATATTCATGAAAGATTCCGTGGTAGTAACAGCAGAATGTGGAGACAAAACCACATTATTCATTTGAAAGAGCTCTTGGGGAACATGAGGCTCCTTCTCAAACACATCCAAACCAACACCTCCAATTTCATCTTCCATCAAACACTTTACCAATTCCTTTTCATCAATAAGACCCCCTCTTCCAACATTCACAATAAACCCTCCTTTTCCTAACGCCAAAAGTGCTTCCCTGTTAATTATGTGTTTTGTCTGCTCATTTAGTTCACAACAGAGCACAAGAACGTGGGAAGTAGTTGCAAGTTCAAGAACAGTGGAACAAAAAGGATATGAAACTGTAGTTTTTTTATGTTTAGAGTTGTATGAGATTATGCAACCAAAGGACTCGAGCCTCTTCGCCACTTCCATGCCAATGCTTCCCAATCCAACAATCCCAACTTGCTTCCCTGATAACTGAAAGTAACACAAATGGACATGTAAATATGCATGGGATTCAGCACCTAATAACCTATAATGAATCCCTAGTTTATAGGGCCATATAACCTCTTACTTGGATGACAAATGAGTACAATAATGTGCACACCAACACCACTAACTACATGAAGTAACAACTTTTACGTTGTCTATAAATAGAGCATGAATTCTCTCATATTTTACACACTTTACCTATGTTAATTCAAATAATATAAATAATAATAATAATTTATTTTTAAAAGATTTAATAAAATACATCTATTCTTTTTAACACAAATATATTATTATGTTATACGATTATAATATAATATATTACCTATGATTTTATTATTTTTAACTATTTTAAAAATTATCCACTAAAATGATCTATTATCTCATAATTTTTTCTCATTTTTATTTAATTTGCACCCATTTGCCATTTAATCTTACTTTTAATTTTACTTATTTATGCTTATAATGAATTCTTAATTTAATCTCAACGAAAATTTATTAAATTGTTTTTATACAATTTATATTATCACTGTCATAGTTATCCCCTTACATATTAAGCCTGTCATAATTATCCCCTTATATAATTATCCCTTTATATGTATGTATTTCCAAATTTTCCTTCACTTCACTTCTCTGTACCTTACAAATAACACCGCTGTTGCTTCTTCTTTTTGCCTTTTGGCATTCTCGGTTTGCCATGCGTCAACGCAAACTGTTAAAGAAAGTTTTGAATCTAAGTAAAAATAACTTGAAGAAATTCCGTAATATTTGTGTATTAAGAAATATTTGTGTATAAGGAAAGAAAGCTCGGAATAACAATTGAATTATAGAATGAAAATCAATAAACTTGATCTTGTGTATGTGAAAGTTATATTTGAGAAAACTTTAATAATCATTACAAAAAGCGTTATGAGCTTAATAAAACCTCTTCATCTATTTGATTTAAGGCTATGAGGGCTTGTGACCCGTCCTAAATCCGAGAGGTATTGTTAGTAGAAAAGGTGTGCAAGAAGTGTATGGATCCATACAAAATGGGCCACAGGTAATACATGCCTAACATGTAGTTACTTACTCTTAGTTTTAAAAGGCTGAACCAACAGTTCCGTGATAATAATCTGTTAAGATTATTATAACTGATACCGTGAATCATATATTTCTGGTAATTAATATTCAAATATTTGACGAATATCTTTTAAAGAAAGTAGGTAAAATATTGGAATGTTGTTTCTCAATCAGGATACTAGAATCTGAGTTTTCCTAACAGGCTTATATAAAAAAAAGGACTGAAAAGTTCTACTTGGATAACCTAGAGAGCGATGAAAAACCTCCGTGACTAGAACAATTTTTATCAAATTGTTGGTCTTGACTATACTGAGACTTTTAGCCCAATAATCAAACCAACAATTGTTCGTGGAGTCATGTCTTATGATCTTTCCTCAAAAAGTTTCATTCACCATATGGATATCAACAATATTTTTATACGTGGTGATGTGGTTAAAATTGTTCACGTGCATCAACCTCCAGGTTTTGCGTCTTCAATCCTTTGCATGTTTGTAAGTTAAGTAAAACAATTTATGGGTTTGACAAGACTCCACATTTATGGTTTACAAACTTAGTAAGATTGTCATACGTGTCAATCCTTTGCATGTTTGTAAGTTAAGTAAAACAATTTATGGGTTTGACAAGACTCCACATTTATGGTTTACAAACTTAGTAAGACTGCCATACGTGTTTCACAACCTCAAAGAGTTATGTATGAAGTTCCATAATGAAATTTTCATTCTCAGGTAAATGATATTATCATGACTGGTATCTCTCCTTATGTTGTTTCATCTCTTATTTCATCTTTGCATCATAAATTTGCTTTAAAAGATTTTCATCCTTTATATTACTTTCTTGGTATAGAAGCTGTTTGGCACAAGGATTCTATTCTTCATCTCTCACATACCAAGTACATTGATGAGCTTCTTTATCGTGCCAACATCCATGAAGCAAAACCACAATCAACTCTTGGTGTCTGCATTACATCTCATGCAAGATGATTCTAGTGCTTTTCATAATCTTACTTCGTATAGATCCATGTTGGAGTTTTCTAGTATCTCACAATCACTAGTTCCAAGCTTTTCATCTTTGTCAACAAGGTTTGCCAATATATCCATTAACTACAAGAGCACCATTGGAAGGCAATCAAAAGTACCTTTCAATATCTTGTTGGAACAAACATTCATGATCACTCGTTGTCTTCTTCTTTGTGACTCTCCCTACTTCTTTGTTATGGGTTTCAACAACGCTCATTAGGATTTAGATTTAGATTATCAAAAGTCTACAACCGATTATATGTTGACACCGATCTTATGGGGATCGCAAATTGTATCACGCAACAACACTAAAGTAGAATATTGTAGCATTCCCATTATGCCTTTTGAAACTATTTGAATTTCATTTCTTCTTCATAAATTGTGTATTCCTTCTAAAACTATATTTAGATAATCTCAATATTTTGTTTCTTATTGGCATTCCCATCAAACATTCAACATCCAAACATTTTAAACTTAACCTGCATGATTCAAAGTTATTTAACAAAAATTGTTTCATCTTATTCATCTCACTAAGCAGGTTTAAGTTGAAGATACATTAATCAAACCTCTATCAAGTTCATCCTTCATAGATATAAGGATAAACTTATAAAAAAAAAAAAAAAAGGTTTTCCTTTTTTTATTCTTCTAACAATCATACATTTTTTTTTAATTTGATCTTCTATTAATAAAAAATATCTAATTTACGAAAGCAATATAATTTTTAAAATATTTAATTACATCCTTCAATTCTGACAAATACAATAATAATCTATCAAAATAGAGCACTTAATGTTTATTTTTTATTATATCCTTATATCCTATTATGTGTTGTATATAAATTGGATGACGTGTAAATTAAAATCGTCAAGTTTAATAGATTTAATTAGACTTTATATTAATATAAAATCATATTGAATAAAATAAATAATAAAATTAAAATGAAATTAAACTTATCTTATATTTTTAATTTGTATCAAATATGGAGTGCGTTTGTAGACGGATATATGCAGAAAAATTCGAACGGATAAAATAAAATGAGAGCACGGATTTCAATTAGTAAAAGTTTAATTAAAAATGAAAATCGAAAAAAGATTTAAAAGCTATCTTTCTTCCTAATATAGTAAAGATTTGGAAGAAAAAAATTATTATAATTTTATATAATTAATTTAATATAATAAATTTATTAATATTTATACTTATATTATAATGAAATAAATATAATTAATTGTGTAATATAATATAATAATAAATTTATAAAAATAAAATAATAATAATCAAAATAATTTTATAAAATAATAATATTAATAATAATAATAATAATTTATTTTTATTTAAATATAATTGATAATTTAATAATTTTATTAACTAATAATTTATTTTAAAAAAATAATTATATTTAATTTTAATTATAATTTTATTTATTACAAATTATTTTATTAATTATATTCATTGTATTAATTATAAATATTTCTTTACGTTTTTTCCTTGACCTAAACATTAATATTTTCTACTCAATTTTATTTCAAAATATATTCTTTTTTAACTTTTCTAAATTCATCATCAAATCCGACCGATACTAATAAATTATAAAAAACATAGAAAAAGTAATTATATAAATTTTTATTTTTAACTTTTCTTATCTAACAGCAAATCTTTTTTATTCATTTTGATTTCAACTATACTCTTAAACTCAACCTCAAATTCGAAGGACACTAATAAACCATAAAAGAATAACAATAAAATAATTATATAAGAAATAATGCAAACCTTTGACCCAAGCGGGAACAAATCCCAGGGCGTATTGCGGCGATTCTGCGTCCTCAACCACCGATCCGCCGCCGAGATTTTCCTCATTCCGTCAATGAGCAGAGCCACGGCCGTATCCGCCACATCCTCCGAGAACAGTGCTCCGGCGCCGGCGACCTGGATTCCGCGGCAGCGACACTCACGGAGGTCGATGTGATTTGTTCCGGCGCTGGCGGTGACGACGAGGCGGAGCGACGGGAGGAGGCGGAGCACTTCAGCGGTGACAGAGTAGTTGGCGCCGCAGAGAACGGCGGCAATGGAGGGAGGAGTGTGGTGGTGAAGGAAGCATTGAAGTGAGAGATGTGAGAGGTGAGGTTTGAGAAAAGAGAATTTGTGAGAGTAGAGAGTTTGAATTGATGTGAAGCACTGTGGAGGACCCAAAACCAGCACTTTGAGAAGTCCTTTCATCTCACTGCTGCTATTGTTTGCTTCTTCTGCCATTGGAGGAGCTTTTCCAACCCTATATGCTCAAACAAACTCAATAACAAAGTCAAAACACATAATCCAATTTTCAATTTTTCATTTTTGAGTTAATAAAATTATTTTTTTTCTAGTAATTTAATAATAATGTTAGATGTAGACCCAATTTATTTTGTACTAAAATTTTAAGTTTATTGTTTTGTACTCATTAAATTATTTATCACGCGATGTAGACTTTATTATTATACTCCACTGATGTTGTCATAGCCAGGCAAGAGGAAGATTATTTTAAGAGAAAGCATCACGTTTTAAAGAATGTGATATAATTAAACCAAATATAATTCATATTAAAAAGTATATTAAAATTTATTCCAAGAAAACAATGTTTTCTCTTTTTCCCAATAGCATCAAACAAGCGTAAATCAATTTGTTAACTTCCTCGCCACATCCATGCATCCCTGAGATATCCTGACTTTTATCTCTTGATTTAATTAAACAAATTGTTTAGAATTTAGCAAACTAAACTCTAATTAAAGAATAAAATTGAATTATCAAAATTTTCAAAAACAATTTTAAAAGTAGAAATTAAAATTCTAAAAGAACATATCATCTAGTGTAATTTGTTATAAAAATTAAAGAAAAAATTTGAATTAATAAAACCTCTAAATCTAATATGAAATCTTAAAGAAAATCAATCGAAAATCGTTTAATCCAAAGAGAATTACGAAAAAAGAGAAAGTACAAAACAAAAAATAGAAAAATAATATAAATAGGTTACTTCGAATCTAGTTAAGAGTATTAGAGTGTAGGTGTGTCTTTTTAGGTTTAAATTCAACTCTATTTATAGGTTTCTCTATGTCATGGATGGAAATTGTTTAAGAGGCGTGATCATGGACTTTGGCTAATGTCCAAAAAAAGTAGCATTTGTTACAAATGATCTAATAGGCCTTAAACAACCGGATGATTTAATGATCCATGATAGGCAGAAGGTCTACTGCATACATCAATTTAGCTTTCCAATCCTCAAAGTATTTTATTCTTTTATTGAACTCAAAATCCTAGCTTTCTAAATCTACTAGAAGCATTGAAAATATTCACCTATAATTCAAGATATCATCAAAACAAAAATAAGTAGGTCAATGGGCTTAAAATTTGAATTTAATCAATTGTTGCAGTTAAGATCCAATTATGCATGATAATCTAAATTTTAATTAAAATATTGGATTTATTATCTCAATTACAGTCCAAGAAAATTAAGATTAAACATTCTAAGTAAAATGTGCTCATCACTTAACTCTAAGACAAGAATGTAGTATACCTAGTCATTATTACAATTGTGACGAAAGGTTCTACTCTAGTAAAAATGCACATCTTACCATTTTCTTCTCTTGTTAGGAAGTGGTTTTATCTTACCCCTATACACAGAACCTATTATATAACTGTATCATCATTGAACAAGATGATCCCTTTCATTTTGATTTATCCTTCCAAGTCATTTCTACCACACCCTCTTCCCATACATTCAAGTTTCAAGGTTACATTGATCATCTATCAATCACAATCTTAGTAGGTAGGCAAGAGTAGTTCCCACAACATATTACAACCCAATTGGCAATGAAGAGCACATTCAATGTTCCCTTAGTGGTTCCGAAGCACTATATTCATTCAATCACACTCATTGATCATTCATTTTTACTTTATCCCTATTGAAGGGGATGATGTTGTTTTAAATGCAGATTGGTTCTGATTGTTAGGCCCAATGTTAGAGAAAATACCAACAAACCTAAATTTAACTTGAGTAATTTTTATTAAGTGCTTTACAACAAAATTTACAAAACATGAGAATATCTTTAAAATCAAAACTCAAGCATTTTATAGTACATCCCTAGCTTATAAATGCTTACATTACAAAGAGTGTTCTCTCATCTAACCACCAATAAGATCATATAAGAAACTTCAACATCAGAATATCTCTTGAAAGATGTGTTAAAGTTGTTTTATGTCAACACTTAAAAGACAATCCATAACATCAACATAATCCATCAACCTTATATAGTTCTAAATTTTTTTAACAATATTTGAAAGTTATGATAAGTATCAAAATGTTCTTTCAAATAAAAGTTTGAATTAAATATTGGATGAATAACATTTTATGCAACCCTCAATGCCCACGAGGACAAGTGTAGTTGAAGAACATTAAATGTTGCATAAATAGATATTATTTTCAACAAAGAATATTTATTAATATATATATATATATATATATATATATATATATATATATATACATATTTTTTTTTATATTTTTTTTCTTATATTTTTTTTGTCCCACAATATCCTTCTCTCTCTACATCTACCTCAACTTCCCACACCAATGTTGAATTTTTTGTTTTACTTTTTCCTTTCAATATGTATAAAATAGGTTAGCATATTTAACCATAAGACAATAAGAAACGTAAAAAAGCAAATAGGAAAGTAAAAAAGGAGGCAAAGAGAAGTGCAACATACACAGAAGCAAATAAGAGCAACATGGTAAAAAGGGGAGGAGGAACCCCAACAGAGAAGAAGAAGAAGCGCAACATACAGAGAAGTGTAACATACAGTTGGAGGAAAGTTGCATACAAGAGATTAAATAGAAAAGGAGAGAACAAAAATCATAAGAGAAGTGATTTTTAAAGTTTTGGTTTGATTATCTTGTAATTTTGTATTGATTTCTAAAGATTATTCCTAAATTTTTTTTGTAGTAGTTTGTGATTTTATTGTTGATCTTTCTAAAATTTAATTTTTGTATGAAGAATTATTTTTGAAAGCTTGCTGGTAAGTCAATTCTTTTTCATTAATTAGAATTCTTGGTTAATTTGTTAGTCTTGATCAATCTATTGTACTCTTAATGAAGAGGTAGATACTTGAAACAAAGTGAGATATTAAAGAAGTCAGTAGAAGCTTGTTTTAATGACGTGATTTTGTTGGATATAATTAACTCTTGTTTGATTAAGTTCAACTAGGTGGGAAAATTAAAGAATAATAATCTTAAGAAAATTAATGAAGAATTCATTGTTGAATAAACTATTGTAAAAGACGGTTGAAAACATACTAATATAAAATTTCAGAGGCATGAAATATCACTGTCTTTAAGGATTTATTCGCGATAAATTGTGCAAGTCCCCCAGGATATAACAGAAACTTCTCAGATAATACCGAAGATCTCAAAACTAGCAAACAAACTCTTTTGAGCAAAAATACCCAGGCTATTTAGAGAAGAAAATAGAGAAAGAGAAAAGAGAAAATGTGAAAAGGAGAAGAAGAGAAGATGAGTAGCTGTGTTGATGTGATTTTCGGAGTAGGAAGATCCTTGATTTATAGAGGATGGAAACATGAGCAGTTTTGAAGAGTGATGTGTGAGGAACGAAAAATGGGAGAAATTACTTTTGTTTCCCTTAACGTTTGTATTGAGAGAATCCGTCAAATTGTTGCCTCCAATGTTCCTCCAACGTTCGAAAACAGTTTCTTGTGCGGAAGAATGGCTACAATGTTAAAAAACAACCCACGTTCAAAGCTTCTAGACGAGGTGGTTGCCGGAAATATCACGGATTTGGATACGATTTGGTGGTTAAGGTTCAAATGTATCGTTTTCCCCTTTTGAATGTTTTGCAATACTCTGTTATCATAACATAAACTTGAGAGTCAACCTACTTCTTTATTGTTTTAAATTCTTTACTTTATTCTTTTGCATTTTGATCACAATCTTCCTTTTACTTTATTGTTATTTCTAACTTTTATTATTTGTATATAAGTTTCAAACACTAAGTAACTGGATTTATTATTGAATTAGTTGGGAGACTACGTGTTGACATTCTCCTATTTATATTATAATCTCTTTGATATTAAAGAGTCTAATATTGCTTTAGACGGTTAAAACCGAATCACAGGTTAAAACCGAATCACATTTAATTTGCTCGTAAAATTTCATGATTAATTATTTCGTTCCAGCATGAATGTTACATAATAATAAGATATTGTTGTAAGTTGCAACACAATTACAAATATATGATATTTATGACCTTTAAATAATTATTAAAAAAACAACAAATTAAATTTGATTATTTGTATATATGAATAGTATTTTTTACATGAATTACTATAAATATTAGTTTTTGTGTGATGATGATAAAAAGACAGGTAAGATAAATAACAATATTATTAGTGTAGACTTGAACCTAATTTCACACCTATAATAACAAATACAACTGTTTACGGAAGTAACAATTCTTAGTATCAGAAAAAAAGTGTTGCCACATACTTTATGTACATTAAATTATGTCGGGACATTATTTGCATGGAACCAGAAACATTCAATAATTTATGTAGGAAACTAGTTCATAAAGAATATATTTTGATCGAGGAATAAGTTATTAAATTTCTCCAGATATGACGTAAAGTATCGAAGTGTTTCATTTTTTTTTTTTTCATCAGTTCAGAAAAAACAAACTTTTATTACTCTTATAATGTGTTGAATGTTATTTTAGTGTTGGAGGAAATATTAGTAAATCAACCAAATTGTGCTAAACTTTTACACCACTTTCAGATTACTTTATTAAGTTTTACGGAATTTACGAATTTGCTTATTTAATATTCCAATTCTTTTATATTTTTATCAAAATTTTCAATAATTTTACATGCATAGAGGAAATGTCAAATAATTTATATATTTTTTTAGTTTAAGAATAGAAATAATATTTTGATCAAAATAAAATAAAAATAAGTAATTATATTTCATTTTACATTAATTTTAATCACAATAACAAAATTAAAATATTATAATTTCATCAATTAATTCTTTCTATCAATCACATTTACATCAATTCTCATAAACGTTTACAATTTCTTCAACTAAATTTTTTTATCAATCACATTTATCTCTATCCTCGTTAATTTTTATAAACTTCTCACTCTTTTTTTTTTCATTTTTCATTATCTTTCCTTTCATCGAAAGATAGATGATTTCTTCCCTTTCTCCTAAATTCACACCCTTTCTCTCCCTCAAACGTAATATCTGAGTAAAACGTGATGTATTCTAGTTATCACATGAAAGTAACAAGAAGGGGCATCTATATCACACAAATCAAGTAAGAAAAGCAATATCTTTTTCTTACCAAACTTCACAATGGAAGACCAAAACAAGTGTATAACCAGTGACCAACAACTGCAAAACCTTAATCTCCCCAAAGTACTTCTTCACGGTCCCCCAGGTTTTTCCTCTGTTCTCCGACCACCCTATTCCCAAAACTTCCATCTTTTAAACCACTCTGCGCTTCCCCTTCACCAATTCGCGGCCACCCACTCCTACCATTGCGCCACCGTGGCCGCCGTTCTCTGTGACGGCGGCTACCCCCTCACCGTCGACACGCTACGCCTCTTCCCGTCGCTCCGCCTCGTTGTCACCGCCAGTGCCGGCACCGATCACATCGACCTGGACGAGTGCCGCCGCCGCGGAATTCAAGTTGCCGGCGCCGGAAACTTGTTTTCCGAGGACGTAGCCGATTTGGCGGTGGCTTTGTTGATCGACGTGGTGATGAAGATTTCCGCGGCGGATCGGAGTTTGAGAGAACGGCGCGTTGACTCACGAGCTATTACGCTCGCTTCGAAGGTTAGTACTTTTGTATTTGGTAATATAGAAAGTTCCTCACCAAGAACTTTAAATTTATAATAATAAATTTAAATCACTAAAATTAATAATAAATTTTATGTAAACAAATTTGTACCAACAAATAAAATAAGAATGGAGAAGTTTAAATACTTCCTGTGATAATAATTACACAAAATTACCTAATTTGACCTGCTAAACATGAGGTTTTTTCCAGACAACTTTTCTATAAATTTACAGTAGATATATTAGGTTTTTTAAAATAATTATAATTTTTTGCATATTAATTATTTAGTAAGTTACAAGATTTTATATAAAATTTAAATGTATATGTTAGTTTATATTTATGTAAAAAAAATATATCTTTGAAAATATTTATAGAAAAAATTATAAAATAATGTTTTAAGCTCTAAATTATCTCTTTCTAAATAGATTTATTAAATAAATTATTATTTGCTATTCTCACTCCTAAAATCACATTCCAAAAGGAATTATATGTTATTTTGACTTTCAATATAAAAATTATAATCAATTAAAGGACAAGTTATATAAATTCACACTTCAAAAAATTTGGAAAAAAATATATATTTCGAAGTCCTGAAAATGTTAATATTCTCTGTTTTATTTTTTATAAAATGGTTATTTGACACGTAAGATATAGAATTCAAACAGCAACTACTAAAGTATTCTTAAAGAATTAAATTGTCTTTACCATGATTTTTATGAATATAAAGTATGAAACTATATTTAAAAGCAATATATTACTTTCTCAGCGTAGACAACATACTCTCACTATATAAAATTATTCTACACATATTAAGAATTTAAGTATAAGATCAAAGTCTAATGCTAATATATAAAGAAGAAAATACTCATAGATACAAATATATATTCCTAAAATTTTGAACTGCTTTTTATATAATTGATTCAAGTCTCATTCATAATAAATTTGTTTAGTGTTTTCTTGCCAAAAAGAATTCTAATAATAATATAAAATTCATAATTTATCTTGACAATGAAAGTGACTCATATCTCATAAATGTTAAATCTTTTAATGTCTTTTCTCTTTAAAAAAAATAACATATCTAATAGGCAAATACTTTTGGATTTTGTTTTTTCGATCTCAACAAATGACTCTTTGAAACTACGAAAAGTTGTATGAGAAAAGTTAAGAGAATAAAAAAGCGAAGAAGGATTTGATGAATAAAGTATAAAAATATAAGGATTAAATATATTAGTCATTCACTCGATATGTGGGATAAAAAACAAAAAAGTGTATGATACTATATTATTAAGTTTATTATTTTTTATTGTTATTTTCAACGAATTTTTAATTAATGATATGAACATCATTAAATTTTATTAACCATAAATTACACCATTTACATTAAAAGGAATTTTATTAGTCAAAAAAATTAATATATGTTGACATCAATTATTATAATTTTTTTAAAATCCATAATATCGATAATAGTAATCTAATTTCAATCAAATCAAGGCTATGCAAAAAAGGACAGTCCTAACTTTTTCGTTTTGTCCAACTATGGGAGAGATGTTAATAAATTTGTTAATACTCAATTAGGGATTCAGTTCTTAAAATTTGTTCTTTATTTCCTAAATAATAAATTCAAAAGATTAAAACATCATTCTTTTAAATTTGAAAAACTTAAAAAAATTAAATCTAAAAGATGAAAACTAGAATTATCTAAAAATATTAGAAGCTAAAACCATAATTAAGTTGATTCTTTAGACTTAAGAACTCTTCTTATTTTACTTGCGGGAGCTAACCTAGTTTAGTAAGATGGATTGCTTGAATTTGAGGATAATTTTGATACAAAGAATGGTTGATTGTGAATAAGAAAAAAAATTAAAATGTGGGTTATTTATGGATTGCACGATTAAAGTAAAAGTTGGTAAATTGTTTAAATATGAGTTCTTCAATTTAATATTGGGGTGTCTTCCTTTTAATATTGGTAATTTGGGGTTCTCTTTAATTCTATCCTTTCTTTATAAAAAAATAACAAATCAAATCTAAAAAAATAATTTGATTCATCTACAAAGTATTTCCTTTTCTTATTAACATTATATGATTCTGAAACTTTTGATACTAATATATTATCATTGTCTATAGTTCCAGGAGGAATTTGGGATGAATTTTTAGATATAATAACACCACAAATCTGATCATAAGAAAAATCAACTTTAACCATAAAAAAGGGAAGAAAAAAAGGATCAACTTTGTCCATTAAAAAAAAGATAAACTTTGCCCATAATTAATGGAAAAAAAATTGAAATTGACCTTATTTGATTTATAAGTTTCAATATCTTAAGTTAAATTAAGACGCAACAATTCTATTAATATTAGGCTGTTTTTGAGTGAAAATGAAAATGGGCTTTTAAATAAAATTTTGATTGAGTCTTTAGGTAACAAAAAAAACTTGATTAAACTGTCTCCTCCTATACCTCTATAGCTTCTTCCTGCACCTCCATAAAATCTTGTATATATAAAAGACCCTTGTGAAAAAAACATAAATATCCTTGAAAAAAAAAATGTAAAGGTGGGTGAGGGATGAAAATGAAGGTGTGTGCTTGGAGTTTTGCTGCTATTGTGTTCGTGTAGTGTTGTGTTCTTAACGAGAAAAGTGATTGGGTTTGGGTGGTGGATAGTGGTAGTTGGTGGTGGCGGGGGAGTTGTTGTGAGTGTTTAGAGGCAGTATTTTTATCTCATTATATTGTAGAATTTGAAAACTTTTTTGGTTGGAAGGTATAATTATGTATATCAAATAGAAAAATGTATTTCAAATAATATTTATTGAATTTCAATTCGAAAGTTATTCTTATATTTTAGAATAAACTAATCAGGAAGATAAATTTACTTCATGAAATAAGTTAATCTGAAAGTTAATATTATATTTTGGAATAGACTAATCCAAAAGTTAAAATAAAACACACATTTTGAATTGTATAATCAGAAAATACATTTTTGAATTGTATAATTGGAAATGTCTTTTATACGGAAATTATTTCTAGAATAGTGCCCAAACCCCCAAAACCTATCTTAGCACCTACCTCTTTTCCTTCCCTCAACGGCAAAAATACATGCCTTCATTGGGAGCACCGTCCAATGACGATGGTGGAAAGAGGTTCATGCAGACAGAACCTTTAACGACGACAATATCTGAATGTCGATACCAACGGTGCAAGCATAGAGGTATGGAGGTGTGGGGTAAATTGTCTTGAGGTATTAGTGATAATAGAGGACAAATCATGTTTATTATTTTTTTTAAGAGAGAGAAAAAGTTAGAACATAAATAAACTTTACAACTATACTCTTTATAATTATACTTTCAAATTCATCTCTTTATCATAAGAGTTATGCTATAATTAATATTATAATTAACATAAAAAAAACATAATTAAAAGTAATAATTAATGTCAACAAATTTCTTCCTTAAATCTCATTTAAGTTATAGAATTATTATTAGTATTACCAATAAATAAATATGACATATCCATGAAGTGACTATTTAAGCTTGAAGTATTTTTTTTTATTTTTTAAAAAATGTCATTTCAAATTTTATATATTATTAAAGGAGTAAATCATGGGATCTTTTCCTTTTTAGAAGGAATGTGTTGAAAAAGAAAATATAACAAAATTCCTTTAATTGCTCAGTCTAAAGTTATGCCTTGATAATCTTTGCCTTAAGAATTTCCGCCTTGAGAATCTCCGACAGCCTTTCTTTCCATAATATGATATGCTAACTGGACATTCTTAACGATTTTTTTAGCTTCAGCACTGTAACAGAATGATTTCAAAATTTGTTATCTTATATATGCACGAGCTTGAAGTGCTTTTCTTTGCAGTCAATGACTGTTTATTATTTGACCAAACAATACCTAAGGTTGAAGTACTATTCATTTCAGTAGAGACTCTCAAATTTTCATGTCTGATTTTTTTTATCTTTTCCTTATTTCTTGATGCAGTATGAATGCTTCCCTCTTTTGAAACAACCGCATCACTTTTTCATCACTTGGAGTCAATGAATATTTATTATTTGACCAAACAATACCTAAGGTTGGAGCATTATTCATTTCAGTAGAGACTCTCAAATTTTCATGTCTGGTCTCTTTTATCTTTTCCTTATTTCTTGATGCAGTATGAATGTTTTCCTCTTTTGAAACAACCGCATCACTTTCTTCGTCACTTGGAGTCAATGAATGTTTATTATTTGACCAAACAATACCTAAGGTTGGAGCATTATTAATTTCAGTAGAGATTCTCAAATTTTCATGTTTGGTCTCTTTTATCTTTTCCTTATTTCTTGATGCAGTATGAATGCTTTCCTCTTTTGAAACAACCACATCACTTTCTTCATCACTTGGAGGATTGAAAAATCCATCTTTCATTACAAGAGTCACATCCTTTTCTTTATTCTTTGCAAGTTCCATCTCTACCATCTAGTCTTCTAATGCTTTGGATATTTTAAGAATGTCTTCTCCATCCTCAATATTGTCTCCACATGCAAGCATTCTATCGTCCTATATTGAGAATATTATTTTTCAAGTCAGGTACATAAAAGATGTCTTCCATAGTACTTATCTTTCCATCCTTTTGGAAAAAACATATTTTTCCTTTGCCTTTGACGGGACCTTTGTTGAGTCTCCGAAAGACACATGTCCATCTTTTATCTCATATATCAACAAAGAGATGTTTGTGCTCACACATATGATTGCTAGCACTAGTGTCTAGATATCACACGATGTCACTATCTAAAGTGATGCCTTCATTGACCATCATGTGATGCCTTCATTGGCCATCATGAAGATTTATTCATCTTCCTCGACTAAATTTACATCTTCTTCCACTTTCTTCTTGGCATAGCAATCCCTTGCGTAATTCCTATGTTTTCTACAATTGTAACATTCAACATTTGGACGATTAGAATGATCACCTCTTCCACGACCGCATCTTTGTCCATGCCAATTTTGTTGGTTCATTTGCCCTCTCTCTTCATTGTTGTATCCACTACCACAATCTCTGCTACGATCGTAACCACGATCTCCGCGTCCTCATCCTTGGTTGTGTTACGCATACATCACTTTGTCCTCCTTAATGATATACATCACTTTGTCCTCCATAATGATCATCTTTTGTAAAGCTTCTTCCAGGACTTCTTGCTTTTTCTTCTTCCGTTGTTCATGTGCTTTAAGAAAATCTCCGAGATCATCGATAAGCATCTCTTCAAATTTCTTGACTCCTCAATTACACATACAACATTTTCAAAATCACAATCAATGATCGAAGAACTTTCTCCACAACCATTGCATCTGTGAGAGTTTCTCTATTGTGTTTGAGTTTATTAGCTACTATTTACACACGAGTAATGTAATTAGATACATCATCTGAATCCTTCATCTTTATGGCCTCCAACTCACCTTGTAGAGTTTAAAGACGCATATGCTTAAATCGATTGACATCCTTGAACACTTTTTTCAAGATGTCCCACACTTCCTTTGAAGTTGATACACTAGCAATCTTTTCAAAAATGGACTCATCAGCAACTCTATATAACATGTATCATCTTTCGATCTTGTCTCTTTCAACGTTTTGTTTTGGCCTACAATATATCCCGTGGTATTTTCTCATTCTTCAAATTACACCACCTCCCAGACATCTTCAGATCCAAAAAGGATTTTCATTTGGATGCTCCAATTGTCATAATTTATCATTGTTGTCAGTCGGGCCAGTGATAGATTATTTGTCACATTCGCCATAACTCTAATACCAATTTGATAACAGAGGACAAATGATATTTTTAATTTTCTTAGAAAAAGTGAGAGCATAAATAAACTTTTGTTCTGAAGAATACAAATATACTCTTTTACTCTTATTTTTCATAAAAAAAACATGGTGTACAATATATAATCTAGTAATAGACTTTTCAAATTCATCTCTCTATCTATAACTAAATGCTATAATTAACATTAAAAACACGTAATTAAAAGCAACAATTACTAGTCATCCAAATTTCTGCTAAACTACACCCCTAAACTAGTAAACTAGGTTGTATTTGAGTTTAATGCAAACAATTAGGATCATATAATATATTTAAGTACATATCGTCTTTTCACATTCTCAATGAACGTGTAGGAAGAAGCAATTGAGGTCCAGGGAGAAGCAGTCTAAACATAATTAATTAATTGTGAACAGAGATTAATTATCAATTAACTTAATAAAATACTTTATAACATGATAACAACAAATATCCTTCAATAACTAAGAAAGTTGCTTGCTTTGCTTTAGTTAAATTTGATTGTAAACTGAATTTCCCTTCAATTAACTAAATTGGCAGAATAAAATTCAATCAAATTTAAATTTATAGAATTTTATCCAAACATAGACGAAAATATATTGCTGTGACTTGAAGATCTATTTTCACATATCTGCATGACAAATATAAGAAAAAGAAAAAAATTGTCAAAAACAAAAACATGTGATGTCCAATGTTAATGTGTTTTATGGTAGTGGTTTTGGTTTAGGTTGTTTGAAGCATTGATGATAATGATAGAAATGGTATTTGTGTCAGGTAGCAGGAAAGAGAGTTGGAATTGTGGGTTTGGGAAAAATAGGGTTGGAAGTGGCACATAGACTTGAGGCCTTGGATTGCATGTTATCATACAACTCTAGGAAGCAGAAACCCTTTGTTCCATACCCTTTCTATTCTAGTGTTGTTGACCTTGCCACTAACAGCAACGTGCTTGTTCTGTGTTGTGCCCTGAATGACCAAACAAGGCACATGATCAACAGAGGGGTGATGGTGGCACTGGGAAAAGGAGGGGTTATTGTGAATGTGGGAAGAGGGGCTTTGATGGATGAAAAAGAACTGTTGAGGTGTTTGAAGGAAGGGGAAATTGGAGGTGCTGGTTTGGATGTGTTTGAGAATGAGCCTTTTGTTTCTGAAGAGTTCTTTTCCTTGGACAATGTAGTTCTGTCACCACATGCAGGTTTTTCCACGTTAGAGTCTTATGATGGAATTTGCCAACTTCTCGGACGCAATTTGGAAGCTTTTTTCTCTAATAACCCTCTCATTACTCCTGTCACTTAGTTTGTTTCAATTTTCTTCACCATTTTTACTTCCTTTTGAGAAGACAAGTATTAGGTTAATGTATATACTTTTGTTAAATTTTGGTAATGGTTCTACCATTTTCATTTTGACTTTATCAACAAAAAGTCGGCTTAGATAGAAGAGTTGGATTGATATTTTACAATAATATAATGTGCATTCAATTTCACGTCTATTGAACAGAGATATATTATTCACATTTAAACTAAAACTAGTTTAAATGTATTCTATTTCTACATCAAAACATGAATACATAGTTCAAACTTCAAAAAAATGAGCAGTGGTGTGTGAGTATCATGGAGTGTCTTGATTGAATTACTCTAGTAGAATGAACTAAACTGAATTTTAAATGAAACCAACTATGTAGTAAAATAAAATTAATGAAATTGAATGGAACAAATGTTTTCTTGAATACTGATTGAATATGCATGGGATGAGAAGAGGAAGAAATTGATAGAATAATTTGATTGAGGTGTTGGAAGGTGGTTGAACGTAACACTGAATTCTTGCCTTTTGAAATAAAAGATTAAGAAAGAAAGCCAAAAAGTTCTTTACATTGAGGATGACATTTAAAACCCCAACTAATAAATACACTTATAAACATGAGACTAGGTTAATAATATACGAGAGATGTGGTAAAAGAAGCTTTACAAGCTGAGCGTCCATTACCTCACCTATAAAATCTATATCCAAAACAAAGCAGTAGATCAACTGGGAACATAGGGCTCAAAAAGTTTAATACATGGATTTGGATCATTCTGCATAATTTCAGCAGCACGTTCAAACTCTTCCCTCAGAACTTTGATGCTATATTTATCTACCACTCGCCCTAGATCATGAGATGTTTCAAAAGGATCCTCTATGCATATCAAATGTCGATCATTGCCAATCCTTCTAGTCCAGTCCTTCTCTCGTTTGCTACACACCAAAATAGAGTATCATATATTCAGTAAATAACCTGTTATAACCTCAGCACAACAGATTCAAATGAACAAAGCATTACCCAGTTCCTATGATTTTCTTAACAACGGAATGGAACATAAAAGGGTATGACTCATACCTGATTATGCTTCCTGTGCGTACAGATATAACCGCATTTGCATAATCATGACAATATGCCCAATAGTGGAAAAATCCCCGCACAAGCTGAGCAATTGTTTCCTTGTTATGGCGACCAAAATCACCAAGTTTTTCAACTTTATCAAAGAAAGCACAATTAATATCATCCACAGTCACAGAATACGTTGTCTCCATCTCCTGTACAGAAAATAGTATTCAGTCATTAATTTATAAAAATGTTTAATGATGTACAAACTTGACAAAATTAACTGAACGTCTTTGATTTGAATACTGCTAAAAAGTTATTACATTCACTAGCCACACAATTGCTAAAGTGATTTCCTCAGTAAAAAGTGATTTGCCATTAACAACTACAAGGCTTTGCCACAGCACAAAATTTTGAAGTGAGTTTCCAGCCAATTGTATGGAAAATGAAAATGAAAAGAAACCTAGAACTCTTGGTTAATTAATTTTTTCATTCTCTGGAAAGTGGATACACAAACCATTATGCTCAGTGACATTCTAATTCTTAAAAGGCTAAATACATATATATCTGACATAGAGGAATAAAAGAATGAAAACTGAAGTACACACCTGCAAGCATGGAAGGATAGCAGGTCTTCTCATTTGTAGATAATGAATGCACATCAAAACATACCTGAAATTAAAATTAAATTATTATTTTAGGGAATACTGTCCAGTCATCATATTTAAATGAAGTTCAATTGTTTGGTCATGCCTACTTTGATTTTGTAAAAATTAGCATAGTACATTGCGTGATTAGATAATGAAGACAAAGCAAAATATTTTTCAATAGGAATAGCATCAGAGGTTAACTTACGCATAGCTTGACAAAGTCCCATGGTAAGTTTCATTGACTCTTCTCGACTTAGCCCAATGTTTAATAATGAAAGCTAGCTGCCGCAACCTTGGATCTATGAGCGCATAATCCCGAAGAAGCTTTGTATTCACAACAGCTAGAAGATTGTTAATGCATATGTCACAAGAGATTCCTGTCACTGGATCCATGAGCTTTACTATGGGAACCCGAGCACGTGTCAATGCCTACAAACAAACTCAAATTAAGAACTCAAGAAATTTTCAATTTAATTACTTCAAATGAATGTTTCCAAGAGCAGTAAACCAGCAGCAAATAGATTCTTCAGAAGAAAAATGGAGTCAGTCAGTTACCAGTCATTTTGTGTCATATTCCAAATTTATCAATCCACTTCCTTTTCCTTCTTTATGATTACATACATTTATTTCTAGGTTTCAAAAAGATTGGCCATCATGTTTTATTTACATACAACTCTTTTAACCATTGCATTTTATCCAAACATATCTAATTAAAATTAAACAGAGAAAACGGTTCAGAGATGCTGTGGAAGAAAAAAGGGGGGGGATAGAGAGACTCGGATACAGGAGGCAAAGAATAACAGTTGTCAAAACATTTGAAAACATTAAATTGTATTCAGAAACAAAAAAAAAAACAAATGCTCTTAGATCAATGTTTACTTCGGAGGAATGGGCTACTAGTCCACATGCTACAAAAACTAAGTCTAAGCGAGTGATGAATCTAGTGTTGAGTGATGGTACATTTTGGAGACCAATCTGCGTGATTCAACTAGTAAAAATGCTGAGGCTTGTAGATGATTATGCAAAACCAGCCATGGTATACATTTATGAAGCAATGGATAGATAGAGCTAAGGATCAAATTGCTCAAATTTTCCAAAAGCAAGAAAAAGGAATAAAAGAAGTGTGGAAAATTATTTACAGTAGGTGGAATTTGCAACTACAAACAGCAGCCCGTTATGTCAATCTTAGGTAAATTAATTACATCTAAATTTGCCCTACTAAGTATCACTTATCCAAAACATTTCATAGAATGGTTTTAGATGCAAGAACAAGAGTTGCAATTGATCAACAACTTGAAAAGTTCAAGGGAGCTAAGGAGCCTTTTGGAATGGACATGGCAATACATGCTAAAAATAACAAAAAATCCTAGTAATTAAATTACTCATTAACATTTTTATATGATTTATAAATTTTTAATTAGGTTGTAATTCAACAATTTTAGTTTTGATAGATCTTTGGTGGGAGCGTTATGGGGGAGAAGGTAAAGGGTTAAAAAAGGTAAGCCACAAAAATTGAGTCTCACATGCAATGCAACTGGGTGCAAAAGGAATTGGAGCATATTTGACCAAAAGTATACTAAAAGAAGAAATAGATTGGAACAAAAGATTAAATGTCTTCAACTTGAGAAGAGGCAAAAAGTAGAGAAGAGAAGGTGGAAAACCTATGAACCCCCATTTGTTTGTCAGATTTGAATCGATGATGAATGGATTATTTGAAAAGAAAATCCTAGCTTGCCTATCCATTCTTCATTGACGGATGTACATGAATATTTTCATGCTGAAGAGGGAACTCCAAGCAAAAAATGGAAGAGAGATAATTATTTACGTTTAGAATATTTACAAGTTAGAACTTCAAAGTTCAAGCTAGAACTATAACTTATTTGTTCTTTTGATCATGTAGGTCCTAGAAACTAAAATGCCAAAACCAATAAAAATGGAAATTCCATAGTAGGCAACGTAGAAGAAGTTGAAGACATTGAAGAAGGGAAAGAACCATGGGTTCATATTTCTTGAGTTTAATCTACTAGGAATCTAGGATATCATATTTTTTTCATTACAACTCTCATACCGTTGAGAGTAAGGAAAGCTATCAAAGAATGCCTTGTGAATTCAGTAAGGAAATGTTGACCGTAACGTTAAAGGGCAATTAATTGAATATTGAATAGATTATTCGTTCGTACGAGCTTTAAAAGAAATATTTGCAAATTGTAATGACTCCTATTTAGACAAAGTGAGAATCGAGAAGAGAGTGCCAGGAGCAACTTACACCGTACTTCATCTAACAAACTTTTTACATTGTCACTCCTATCTGTCCATGTCTCCCATATCCTAGTTTTTATATCATAAATTTCTAAGATAAAGCTCATCTTATATCAAGAGAGAAATAAAACCCTCCCTTGCCAACTTCAAGCTTCACTACAATCCAAATTTTCATTAACTTTGAACAGCAATGAAGTTGATTGTAGACTAGGGAAATTATATGTCACAAGTAGGAAGATAATTAACCAAAATCCACAACTAGTATAGTTATGGACATATATTCTCGCATCACCTTTGGAAAGATATTAAGTGGCACATGCTCATGTTGTGCATGGGGAAGTATTCTGTGAACACTAACTATCAAAACCCCTAAAAATGTCTGCGAAAACTATTTTTTTATTATCTAAGACAAAATTCAAGGACAAACCCCTTATAGCAAATTTCTAATTTTTTATTTAAAACCAAAGTCATTAAATCTCCTTTATGGAAATTTCTTAGCAACAGCAAGCTTACAAGTACTTCTGCTTTCTTAAAAGTTATTGCACATTTCTTTATATGAGCCAATGAATACAAACCATCAAGATAAAAATGGTAATGCAAAGAAAGCACCGAAATTTTCTCACCTGCACATTCTGCAGATTATCTGATTGCAAAATATCCGCCAATTTCATTATAATCTTAGCTTTGTCCAAGTCTGCTTCCTCAATAGCAAGGCAAACATCAATGTCACTTTTGGAAACACCAAACGAATTAGCACATGATCCATAGAGATAAAGCTTAGCTGCTGGCCATTCTTTGCTAACTAATTTCTCCAATAATGCCACTAATTGCTTTTGCTTCAGCTTTTCTTCTTCAGGAGGTATTAGAGACTCATATATTGCAAGGAAAGGAACATTATAAACATCAATGTCCCTTCGACAAACTATCAGCCTCTTGTACGTTCTTGCCCGCTGGCTTAGGATCTGCTGCCCTCTTGAATCCGATGATCTAGCATCCTGGTAATAAATGCTACAACTATAAATAACATTCACACTTTACCAAAAAAGACACATCAAACAAACGGTCCTTGAAACAAATTCAAAATTAGAAAACATAACTGTTTAATGGGTAATCAAACTACTTAATGGAACTCAGTTTAAGATTTAGCTCTTAATAATGATTAACAACACATAACTAGTTAGCTACCAGCAATATTATCAACAAATATAACTATGAACCTTCTCTCGAGTGGCTCGGCGTTGCCTTGGGTTAGCCCTGTCATCAGAGTCATCCTCTACCAACGATGAATCAGCCAACTGCTCCCCAAGGACATCAACATGATCAACACTGGAATGCAAGTTGCTCCCAGCAGGTGGCCCAGGACGATCAAGCTGATCAACTATTTCACGACCTACATTGCCTCTAACATTGCTCCTTTCACCAGACACCATTCTCACACCTTCCCTCTTACCATACAAATTCTCAATCCTACCACCACCCATATCACCACCCCCCACCCTACCATCTTTCCTACCCTCCAAACCCTTCCCTCTATTCCTGTTCCCAAACCCTGGTGGAACCCTACTAGCCTCATGAGACAACGACCCACTAGCCGTATAACCCTCAAGTCCTCTTCTTTCCCTGTCCACAACATCATGATTACCCTGAAGAACCACATTCCCACTCGAATTCGAAGTGGGGTGATCGACATGCAAGTTCCTGTCGAACCCGTTGTACCCTCTGTTGAACTTCAAATTGAGCAACGAGTCCACATTGGGAGAAACTTCAGAGGCGGAGTACGCAACCGTGGGCAAAGACCCAAACTGCAGCTTCAGTTCCTGCTGCTGGACGAACCCATCGACCTTGTTGTTCTTTTCTTCGATGGGAAACCCTAGTTTTCGCAGATCGTGGGTGAGGCCAGCGTTAACGTTGACGCCGTTAGTGACGGATTTCGGGGTGACGGGGAAGTGGGTCCGAGGAGGGGGAAACGGGTTATGGGGCAACCCGAAAAAGTTCGGAGGGTAAAGCGGAGAAGAGAGAGTGTGGGGGGACCAGGGAGGAAGATGGTGAGGGACTGGGATGGGGTGTGGGTGATCGGCGCCGGCGATTGGCCACTGCGGGGTGCCGACGGGGATCGTTGGACCGACAACGGCGACGGCGGGATCTATCGCCGGAGACTGTTGCCGCGGGCTGGGGTGGGGGTGGTGGGGACGTTGGATGAGGGAGAGGAGGAACTCACCGCCGTTGGAGGGCTGCGGCGGCAGTGGCAGATCACCTCCACCGCCGTTCATGGAGGCGGATGGCGGCGGAGAGAGGGTGACGTGGCAGTTGTGTGATTGCGAGGGAAGAGAGAGCTTTGAGAGAGAAAGTAAGAGGTGAAGAAGTGTGGGATTGGGAGTGTGGGATTGGGAGTGTGTGACTTTTAACTTTATATAAAGCCAAAAACTGTTTTATAATGTGATTTTGGTTTTTATTTTTCTTATATCTTTTATCTTATCTTCTTGCTATTTGATAATCAAGTAGATAAATTATATTCTAAAAACTGTTTTAAATACAGTAACTAATTTATCAATTTACAACTAATAATACAGTATCTAACGTAAATATTATTAAAATTTATATCTTGAAATAAATCATGTTCATATGATTTTTTAGAAAAGAAATTAACAAATTCCGTTAAATAAGCAGCATGCATGGTTTTTCTAAACAAATATAATAAGAAAGATAAAATATTCTGCAATATATGATTACATCAAACAATATATAATATTTTTAATCGCAAAAAATAATCATTAGTAGTGAAAGATTGGAAGTTACTCTCATAATATATAATTATTAAACACGTGAAATATCATGTTATTAATCAACAAGAAAGTTTTACTCTTAAAGTAATAAAACTAATAAACTTATTATATACGAATTAATTAAATAATAACAATATCAAAATTTTATATAATTAATACATGACAATGAAATTCTACTTTTAATCATTAAATAATAAAATGTTTTTCCTTTTCAATATAATAAATGTATATTTCAAGAAATGAGGTTAAAAAATATTTTTATAAAATTAACAAAATAAACCCTTTAAATAAGTAGTTCCGAGCACACATTAAGATTTTTTTTATTAGATATGTTTTGGTGTGAATGTTAATATTTTTTTTTATTTCTCTATATTAGAAGATAAAACACGAATTGCTATATTTATTATTGCTAAGGACAATGTGAAAAGTTACTCATAAAAAAATATTAAACAATTACATTGTTATATTGTATGGTTTTTTTTTCCTAAGGAGAGAGGAACTTAGGGAAGAAGTTATGTGAGTGGGTAAGACTGACTTTATATAAAGTTGTCTTCTGGAAAGTTTGGATTGTGTGAGGAAAACTCGGTCGTATTTTTAAATTTTATATTTTTTTTTTCTAATTCTCATCTTGGTTCATTCATATTTGATATAGAATTGTTTAATTATCCTAATTAATGAATACCTAACGAATTTTGTTAAATATTTTAAATTAATACAATAATCAAATATTTTTATATTTTAATATAAAAAGTGGATTTTGATTTAGTGCAATTCAAAATATAGCATTAAATCATGTTTTCTAAAAAAAAACTTGATATAAATGAAATGTTTTAAAATAAATAAGATTATATTAAAATTACTTTATAGAAAACTAATTAATTTTTTTTCTAAAAAAAGATATCTAAATAGTTAGCACATTTTTCACTTTGTTTATGATATTCTTAACCTCTTGACTTGTATACTTTTCTCATATTAAAGTTAAGATATACAAATCACATGAAATTCTTATTAGATCTCTCACTTGTGTTTATTTTTCATTCGTACGTATATGTCCAATATTATTATGAAAGTTTAAATGTTTTATATTATACCATCACTCTAAGAACATAAAGGAATAGTAAAATAATTAATTAAGATTGAAGGTTAGTTAAATTATGACTTCCCTTATAGCATTTAGGTATAGGTTTAATTCTACTTGTCTACATCATCTTAAAGTAATAACATATTTTTTTTCTTGCATTTTAATACAGATTTTAATGAATTGGTTTTTTAAGGTGAATTTTGATTAATTATTGTCGCAACCGGGTCACGACGGGGACGGCGAACAAAACTATAATTTTTTTTATTAATAAAACAGAGGAGTCGCCACCATAATTTATTAAAGGAAAACTATGGAAAACAAAAAAGCAAAATAAGGCAGGTTTCGAAAACAGGTTTCGAGTCCGGGAGTCGGTTACGTGTGGGAAGGTGTTAGCACCCCACAACGCCTGTTCTAAGACGGTACCTTTAATTAAATAAGTAATCTGAGTGTGATTTTTTTTTAAAACATTTATTTTCCCAAGAAAGAAATAAAATGCAAATAATAACAAACAAAGATATTTATTTTTTTTTAGAAATTGCCCGACAAGGATTTGACCTCGCTCCTACGTATCTCTATCAAGGATAGAGAATCAAGGGTTACGTAGTTCTTTAAAAATACTTGTTTGTTAAAATGTTTGATATTTTTTAATTTTGAAAATTATATATATTTTTTATTTTGAATGTTTTTTATAGTAAATTTCAAATTTGGATACCGTAGATGCGTGTTGTCCTTTGGTATTCCAATCAAAGTTAAAACTTCCCGAATTAAACTCTTGTACGGTGCGAACGACCATTTTAAGAATTCAATCGAGTCATCATAACTTTTCAAATCAAAATTCGGATAGTTGGAAGTTAAATAAAACATTTTTTTTTATAAAAGAAAAGAAAAACACAATATGTCAAAAATTTTTATTTTCTTCATTTTTATAAAAAAGGAATTAAAGGGGCATATATCAATTATGGTATTGAAAAATAACATACAACAGTTATATGCAACATAGAATTGATACTTTAATTTTAAGGGATCATGCATCTAAAAATGGAACCTGAATGAATGAATTCTTGATAATGCAAAATTAGATATGGTGCCTGATGACTTTTTTATTTGTGGGGACAGTTTTAGAGTAGTTTTTGGAGCATAAAATACATGGATGAAGAATGTATGGAAGATGAAAGATGATGAATTTTTTATTATTTAATAAATAAGGGAAAAAAATGTTTTAAAGAGCAAAAGGACCTCCTTTTTTTTTATTAAGAACACATGATTTACAAATTTCAAACTTCAAGATCCATATGAAAATTTAAACCTTACAAATCATACCTGCGTTCTTAAAAAATGATATTCTCCTTTGCAAAAGTTTCTTGCTTCTCAATTTTAAACTGAGTGTGGATAGTAAGACAGAAGAATCAATCTTCTCTGCTTTTTCTCTCTTTTTTCTCTATTTTTAACGTGTTCTCCCTTTCTCTTCCTCCTCTCTCTTTCTTTCTTAAGTCTCCGTGCATGCTTTCCATTTTTTCTTTCTCTCTTTTTTCTTTCTCTCTTTTTTCTTCCTTCTCTTTGTTCTCTCTTTTCCTCTCCAGAATCCGTGTGCTTTTTTTCCAAAAACCGCCCAATCCTCTCTGTATCCATTTCTTCTCCTTTTATTAAAGTATCTCTTTTTTCCGTTTTTTCTGTTTTTTCCGTTATATATTTTTTAATTATTTAATTAAAACATTAACAGACAAATCTAAACTACTCTATTTTTTATTTTATTTATTTAAGCAAAACAATTTTTTTTATATATTTATTTTAAAACTTGCAAATCAAGTATAGAAGCAGTTATTTTTATTGTTATATTTGTTTTTATTATTTTATTATTTATTATTTTTTTATTAATTTTCATATGTTGTTGTTTTAAATTAAGATATTTTTGTTATTTTATTGTTATTTTCGTTTTTTTATTATTAATTATTTATTTTATTATTGTTTGGAAAAAATCATTTTTTATTTTTATTAATGGAAAAATTCAAATTTATTATTTTTATTTTGTTTTTTTTATTGTTATCATTATTTTTCAAGAAAACTTAAACTAATAAATAGTTTTTATGTTATTATTCTTTTTTATTTTAAATTTATTTTTATCATCATACTTTAATTTAAAAAAATTACCGGACAAAATCGGATGTTGACAGTTGCCCCTCTTTGCTTAAGTTTTACATGATAATATGAAAGTTTGAGAAAAATTTCATATTTATCAAAGTAAAAATTAAGTAAAGATAGAGACACTGATTTTGTTCGGGTATCATCATGTGCTGAAAAGAAATGAGGAGATCTTGCTTCTGCAGAGGATCGAAAAATAAAGAGTGGTTGTGACTTTGCTCTCGCAGGGAGTCAAAAAATAAAGAATGGCCAAGACCTTGCTTCTGCAGGGGATCAAGCGCCAAGAACAAATGCGACCTTGCTTTTGTAGGGGGTCAACATATCAACAAATTTAAATGGCTGTGACTTTGCTTCTGCAGGGAGTCGAAAAATAAAGAATGGCCAAGACCTTACTTCTGCAGGGGATCAAGCGCCAAGAACAAATGCGATCTTGCTTCTGCAGGGGGTCAACATATCAACAAATTTAAATAGCTGTGACTTTGCTTCTGCAGGGAGTCGAAAAAATAAATGATAGCCAAGACCTTGCTTCTACAGGGGATCAAGTGCCAAAACAAATGTGACCTTGCTTCTGCAGGGGTCAACATTAACAAATTTAAATAACTGTGACTTTGCTTCTGCAGGGAGTCGAAAAATAAATGATGGCCAAGACCTTGCTTCTGCAGGGGATCAAGTGCCAAAAACAAATGTGACCTTGCTTCTGTAGGGGGTCAACATTAACAAATTTAAATAACTGTGACTTTGCTTCTGCAGGGAGTCGAAAAATAAATAATGGCCAAGACCTTGCTTCTGCAGGGGATCAAGTGCCAAGAACAAATGTGACCTTGCTTCTGCAGGGGGTCAACATTAACAAATTTAAATGACTGTGACTTTGCTTCTGCAGGGAGTCGAAAAATAAATAATGGCCAAGACCTTGCTTCTGTAGGGGATCAAGTGCCAAGAACAAATGTGACCTTGCTTCTGCAGGGGGTCAACATTAACAAATTTAAATGACTTTGACTTTGCTTCTGTAGGAAGTCGAAAAATAAATAATGGCCAAGACCTTGCTTCTGCAGGGGATCAAGTACCAAAACAAATGCGACCTTGCTTCTGCAGGGGGTCAACATATCAACAAATTTAAATGACCTTTTCACTAGATCTTGCATCAGAGGATCATGGAACCACTTTTTTTCAATTTATGATTTTTCTTGAATGAATGCATGTTTGAATGCATGAGAATCTATGATTTGCCTTTGCTTTGAATGCATGATGTATTTTTTAATGTTTTGAATGCATCTATTAATGCATGATGTATATTTTTTAATGTTCTGAATGCATCTATGAATGCATGATGTATTTTTTAATGTTTTGAATGCATCTATGAATGCATGATGTATTTTTGAATGCAAGTTTGACTTTTCCACTGGGGTATGAATGCATGACTTTATGCCGATGCATGAAATTTGACTCACATGAGAGATTTTTTTATGTTTAATAATAATTTTTTTTAATGTCTGAAGATTTTGATTTGCTATTTTGTTTTTTTTTAAAACCAAATATTTTTATAGAATCATTGAATTCATTGATTGAGCTTTAAACTTTCATTCACAAATCTTAACTCTTGACATAAAATTATTGCTACTATCAATTCTAACATTTTAATGCGTATGTGTCGGAATTGGTGGATGAACAAACACATGGTGATGACATGTTAAACTTCAAATAGGCAATGAAACTGCCCCAAGCATGGAGGGTAACTTTATTTTAAATTTTTCATACTTTTCGAGAGTTGACCATAAATGCAGCAGAGTTGTCCCAGTTTTTTTCTTTTATTTTTTTGAAAAATGAGAAATAAAGGTTCAAAGGGATAGCCAATTTTGTTGGGTTAGATGGGTAAAAATAGATTTAGTGTGAAACCAGGGTAATAAATTGATACTGATTAAATCACACGGAAGTATCCCCGATTTCAATGAATATTTCGGCCAGGGTGAAGAAGAACATGGGAAAGACACATATAAGAAAGGATTGCTCTAGTACTTATGCTTTAATGACACTATTTCACTCTTATTTGGCTAGCAAATTTGTATTATCCTCTCTGCAAAAGGCATTTTTTTGTTTTTTTTTTGTTTGTTTTTTTTTACGACTTGATTTGTAGTGGTAGCCGCATTCCTCTATTGCAAGGCTATTCTCTGGAAAAATCATCGACAATCATTATTCAATCAATATGGACTTTAAATGGCTTGTAATGTGGCCAGGGTTAAAAAAGGTTTTAAAGAAAAAGGATATACAGGCTCAAAAACTGTTTACCGGTTATTATCATTTTTTATAACAAAGACCATCAACTAAGTATTACACGGAGCAGTTCATGTTCTTGCTGAGCTCATTTTTCTTCTTTCTATTTTGTCAGTCATCCTTGTTTGAATTGATGATGCCTATTTTCTTTTTAACTTCTCTTTTGTTTCTTTTTTCTTTTTTTTTTGATTTCTGATTCGGGAGCTTTTGATGTGCCCCCTTTTTTTTACTCTTTTTTTCTATATATATTTTTTATAGATCTCTTATCCTGAACTGAATTTCAGCATACTGATGATCCTTGTTTAGGGTATATTTTTTTTTTTGAAAGAAATTTTTATTTTTCAGGCTCAAAGAGGGTGCAATGGAAATTTAATGATGTTTCAGGATGAACAAACATGGCCATATATCATTTTGAAGTATGATTGCTTGATTTTTGGAGAGATTAACTCCCGCAACAGATTTTTTATCGATTCCCAATACTTGTCATTTTTCTTTTTTCATCGTCCTATCTTTTGCTTAGATCGCCCTTTGCAGGTTTTCAATCTAACGGACTTTTATTTATTTATTTATTTATTTTGAATGCCTTTAGCGAAAAGAACTTGAGATTCATAGCCACGTGAAAGATCTGATTGATTGCCCCGGTATGATATTTACTATTAGTTTTAGTGGGCAACAAACATGTTACTGAGGCAAATCGCCTTTTTTTTTATTTTTGGGTAGAAGGCTCAAAAGGGTATCCAACACATGCATGCCAATATGCTATTATGAAATAAATCAATTTTTTATGTCTAGCTTTAAAATTGCGTCAAATCTTTTTATTATTTTTGTCAGTAAATTCAATGATTCCATAAATATGATTTATTGTGCAATTTTTTTATTTTTTATTATTTATATATATTTTTTATCCCACGACATCCTTCAGACCTCGAGAAAATCTTGAAGACAACTCATGGTGTATTCAAGTTTAAAAAGAAAACGAAAATACGATTTTATTATGCAAGGGCGCAATACTGCGCTCTCAAAAAGAAACAATTCAAATTCAGAATGAAAAAAAACGAAAAAAGCAAATCCTAAAAACCAGCCCACGAAAACAAATACCCTAAAGCTCTTGGCAAAGCAATAAGGCTGACCAAAAATATTTTATCACCATAGGTACGTCTACAAATTCCCAATTGTCAATTTCTTCATCAGGAAGATAAGGGTGCGCATGATTAAAGCTCTAAACTCCATGCCCCTACTCAATAACTGCCACCTGATCAATATTGGCGCTAGTCCGATATGGATGTCGTGGGAATTTAGCCGTTATTGCTTTTTTTTTCTGTTTTTATTTAAGATGAATTAAAAAGTGAAATATGAAAAAATGCAACTAGTCGGAAATTATAAAGTTGTGTACTTGATACGTAATTAAATTTTTTTTTTTTTGACAAAAACACAACTTTATAGTTTCTGACCTTAAGAAAACAATTTAGACTATATGTGAGAAAGAAATGCATGGAATGCAATGAAGAAAAACCTGACCTAATTGTCATATGTTATGACGAAAATAAATGGATGTTTTGTATGAGAGAAAATTAATGCAATGAATAAAAAATATTTTTATTATTACTTTTTTTAAAAAAAAATGGGGTGGAGGGTAGAGACGCACAATATATCTCCCTTTGTGCCCTAAACAAAATTGGCAGCATAACACCTAGGGTTCTAAGGTCTTTAGATGCATCCTCACAAGGTAAGTTCCCTAATCCCTAAAGGTATAAAGGCCACCAGAGCTATG
>Ga0209700_101599_pt1 | contig 47193 bp, 16 predicted proteins | sample SiratroredBW_FD_187528 | JGI IMG/M metagenome (GOLD analysis project Ga0209700, IMG submission 187528) | Root nodule microbial communities of legume samples collected from California, USA - Siratro red BW (SPAdes) (version 2) | ecosystem: Host-associated > Plants > Roots > Nodule | place: USA...
CCCCCAAAAAACTAAATAGGATGGTGAATTAATTAAAGACATGCCAAAAACTATACTAAAAATATTACTTTTTAATAACAATTTAAGCATTTAATCAACTAACTATTTATTTCTTTTTATTTTCTAAGTTACTTTCTTTATCAATCAAATATTATCATTAATCCCAAATATGAAATACTAATCATTAATGAAGATTTAGTTAACTAGTAATTTTATGGGCGTACACAGTTTGAATTGAGTTTAACTAATTTCCTTACCCAACACAATGAAAATTAAATAGGTAGGGTTGGATTTATATGATTTTGTTGTCAATCCAACTCAATTACAAATAAGCTTATTTGAGTTGAGCCAATTAGGGAGGATCCTTTAAGGGGCATTAGATAGGAAATTTTTTTAGTTTCCTGAAACTATATTTGATTTACTTGTTTAAAAATAAAATTTCAGGAAATCAGGTTCATGTTAATGATTATCAGATAAATTTCCCATAGAAATGATCTCATAAAATAAAAAAATTATTGAAAAAGTAATATATTATTTTTATTAAATCATTTGATATGGTAATAAATTAAAGTGTTAGTAAAAAAGTATTACTCTTTGATTTAAAGGAATTTTGTGTAAATATTTTTAGTAATGTATTTTATCAACCAAACGAATTTTTATAATTTCTAACAGTAATAACTCCCAATTTGACATCTCCAACAATCTTTTTTTTCTTTTTAATTTTCTAAAATATAGTATTTTTTTTACCACTAAATATTAAACATTACCAAACCTAACACGGATACGTATCTTTTGTCATGATATCTATATGCTCTTGTCAAAGAGAATAAAAGACTTTGTCAAACCCTTCTAATTAATCGTATAACAAGTGGCTGGCATAAAAAGTAGTTCGTGTAAATTGCGGAATTATTTTCTAATCTTGGTTGTCTCAGCTTTTCTCACCAAAATCACTATGAAGTTATAATAATGTGAAACCAAATCCACTTGATAACTAACATTCAGTGCTTTAATTAATTATCTTTACCAAAGACATTTTACATCAAGTTATGAATCAAAATATTATTCACTTATAAATTATAAAAATTCCAACATCAATTAATAACTTATATATTTCTACGTCGATTGTAGAATATAACTGATTAAGAATGCATCAAATTTTATATTGATTAAAATTAAAATTGATGTAGAATATGATGTTTCTATAATGGTTTTGAAAATTTTCACTACTTCAAAAATGGATGGGAAATTTTGGTATATATATAATATACAAAATTTCAAACCTATTTAACAAAGTAGAGAATAATAAATAAAGTATATTTGAATAAATATATAAGAGACAAGAAGAGGATTATTAAAAAAAAAATTACAAATGAAAGTAGTTTGAAGTTTTTTTATATCACCATCTTATTTGGAAATTTTCTCATATCCATTGGGTAAAGTTGAACACCGATAGTGTTACTAGAGAGTGTTCGGATTTTTTGGCATGCGCATGTATTTTTTGTGATAGCAGGAGTGAATATATATATAGTTTCTCCTTTTTCTTTGGAGTACAAAATTCTTTATATGTTGGGGTTACGGGAGCCATTTGGCTATTGAACTTGCTTGGAGCAAAGGCTTTGAGACGTATTTGGCTTGAGTGTAGCTCTTTCATGCTTTGTCAAACATTTATTTCGTTTAATATCAATTTTTGATCTTTGAGAGGGAGGTGGAGAAAGTATATAAAGATGTATAAAGAAATTGAGTTCAAAGTTTCTCATATATTCTGTTAGAAAAACCATTGTGCTGGTAAACTGGTTTCGCTAGGTCTCGATAATAAGTTAAATTTTAAATAGGATGATGATTTACTTGCTATTATTAGATTGGACTTTTTTCATAATAGGTATAAACTATTTCTTTTTTGTTTTGTTTAGCTTGGTTGAAGAATATTTGTCATCTTTTATTGTCGTAAGTTTGGCCTAGTCTTCCATGATTTTGTATCTTTTCTTTTTTCTTTTAATAATATGTTTCACGTTATGACATATGATTTTGAAGTGATAGTCAAACTGTGATGTCAAAGTTTATAGTAATATTTAACATGGATTTAAATAATAAAAAAAATCTAAATTTATAATGAATAAGTTAAGTAGAGTTAATAACAATAAAATAATTAAGTGGAAGAGGAGATATTATAAATGGAAGACAGAGACAAAAAGTGAGAACATTAGTTGTGTGAGGAAAGTACACTAAAAATTTGAAAAATGATAATATATGAAAATAAGAGAGTACTGTGTGAAAGCTGAAAAGGGAGTGAAAATAAATAATCACAAGTTATATGACTTTATAAATAAGTTTAAATATATAATGTCATGTTATATTGATTACTGTTAGAACAAATATAATATGTATGATATTACACCGAATTATGTATCATATTATCTCAATTATGCGAATATAATTTACATGATGTATTTATATTACTATTGAACAAAACTACTGCAATGCTTATTTTTATATAATTTTTTAATATTTTAACATCATAAAATTTTGACCATAATTTATGTTTATTTAGTTAAGAAAATTAATTAATCTCTTTCATTATAGGTTTTCTTTCTGATTACATTATTTTTCTATACACAGAAAATATTCAAAACTCGGTTTTGCTTTAACCAAAATATTAAGTGGTTAAATAGAAAAAAAGGTACGGTTTGATCATCATATTTTTAAAGTTATAATAATGTGAAACCAAATCCACTTGTTAACTAACATTCACTGCTTTAATGTAATTCCTTTTACCAAAGACATTTTACATCAATTTATGAATCAATGTAGATATTGTATTCACTTATAAAATATAAAATTTTCAACATCAATTAATAACTTGTATAATTCTAGATCTATTGTAAAATATAACTGATTAAGAATGTATCGATTTTTATATTTATATTGATTATAACTAAAATAAATGTAGAATATGATGTCTCTATAATGGTTATGAAAATTTTCACTACTTAAAAAACGAGTGGAAAAGCTTGATTATATATGTATATATAAAGAGTGTCATCAACAATCTATATCTAAAAAAATAAACAAAATTATTTCAAACCTATTTAAGAAAGTATAGAACTATAAATATGCACAATCTAGATTAAAGTATATTTGAAGAAAAAAATAAATGTATAAAAGATTAGGAGTGAACTATAATTAGACTAAGAATCTAGAATCAAAAGTAGTTGAGAAGTAAAAAATCTAACATAGATAAATCTAAGGTGGAATCGACAACAATCAAAAGAGTTAAGCGGAAGAAGAAACCCTACAAATAGAAAAGAAAAACAAGAGCGACAATATTATGTGTGAAAGGAAAACATAATGATAATTTGAAAAGTGAATATATAAGAAAATGAGAGAGAGACGATGGTGTAAGAGGAGAAAAGAAAGTGAAAATAAATAATGAAACGTCATATGATTTCATAAATAAGTTTAAACATATAAAATCACTCCATGATATATGTAGAATAAATATAATATGCATGATACTATATCAAACCTTCATTCATACTACCTCAATTATGCGAATGATATAGTGCATAGATATTACTAGTAAATAATATAAAAAGTAGACAAAACTGCTAGAGTGCTTATTTTCACATAATTTTTATCACAATTTATATTTATTTTGTTAAGAAAATCATTTAATCTCTTTGTTTAGAGTTTTTTTTATATTATTTTTTTCTATGCACAAAATTCAAATCATAACCTCACTAAAAAAAATATTCAAAACTCCGTTTTACTTTAACCAACATATTAAGTGGTTAATTAGAAAAAAAAAGTACGTTTTGATTCTAATATTTTTAACAATAGTCTCTGGTTATTAATCGAAGGCTTATTTAAGTTACAAAAAAATAAATATTAAAGATGATTTTTTTCACTAAAAGACTGTATAATTAAAAGTTAAAACAAATTCCATCATCCAAAATTTATGTGGGAAACGTCCTATGGTTTGAAAAGGTCAATATACAAATTTTCTCTCCTTAATGTTTCTCCATTTATAAATTAGTAATTTTATTCCAACAGTTCAAATCAAGAGGCTGATTGTGAATAAAATGATTGATTTACACATGACACACTCTAATATACGTTCTTTAACTATTCTATTTGATTTATTATAACAGAATTTGGAACAATTGCGGGCAATTTAATGTTAAAATGATCATAATCACCTTAAAATAACATTTTTAGTATAATGTGTGAAGAAGACAAATATTAATATCTCAATATAAAATATAATTTAGATTGATGAACTAAAGTGACTAATTTTGAAGATTAAAAGTCTTTCTCTTGAGAGAATGGGAAAAAGTAGTTTATTGCAAAGAAGAAGACTAAAGTCAGAATTTTGTTATTTTCAACATTTTTTTAATGCTAATTTATCAAAAAAGATTCTAAACAATTATAACTACTCATGGATGTTGGGCAATAGCGTAACAATACTCGTTCAAATTAGTAAAAGAAGAGTGTTTATGAATTTGAAAGTGAGAAGTTGAAAAAGAAATTCCGTGTGGAAAATGAGGAGACAAGGAAAGTTCTAGGATGCATCCTAACACACCACTCCACGGAAACGCGCAATGAAAAACACGTGGCGAGACGAAACTGCTTTTCAGAACGCGCAGTTTTATTTTTCTTTATTGCTATCTTCTTTATATTTTTTATATTACAACTTTAAAAATATTATTATAGATTCCTATATTTAATAATTTATTTTAAATTTCTAATAATTTATTGAGTAGTGGTTGCAGCATGTGGTTTGCAGGGTGTGTTGAATTTTGTAAGGAAAGAATTATGGAGTCACGGGATAGCACTGAGTCAGTCCTGGATTCTGAAGAACAATGCAGAACTTTCTCTCTCTTTGTCTTCTTTTTTATTTTTTTATATTTTAATTTTTTTTACACTTCTGCAAAACTATAACAAAATAAATCCTTCTCTTACGTTTGCTAGAAATTAAACCTTCTCACTTTTACGTTTTAACAACACCATCTTTTTATATGGGTAAAAAATGGATTTGATAGAAAAAGTTTTCAATTTTCGACGTTTGCTTCCAAGTTGAGACAGGGCAACCTCAATTTAACGTTATTTTATCATTGATTTGAACTGGGTGGTGGTTGTTTGTTTACTCTTTTCACTCACCCACGTGAAATTCATGACGTTTTTTAATCTTTTTTTGGGTTTATGCGTGACATTCATAACCACTATGATGCTTCTTTACTCTTTCTCAACCATTGCAACGTCATTGCACCCACTTCCATATTTGTGTTCTTCATTTCACTGTTATTTAAACTTTTCTATCGTGTTTCTCACCTCTTCTATTTTGAAAGAAAAAAAAAATTGTGCAAATCTTGCGGTAGATAGTATAGTAACTGTTCCAAGGAATTTTGATATATCTCAACATGGCTGATGTTTCACATGATAGACATGATACATGCTTTGCTTGAAGAAAATTTTAGTTAAAAATGAAATTATTTAAAGTAGGTGAGATTAAAAAGAAGTAGAGTAAAGTAATTTAATTTATTTTTAATAATTAAGTTTATTATTATAAAAAAAGAAAAAAAATATTTATGATAACTTATGGGTGAGTGATAATTAATTGTGTAACACTTTTTTTTAACAATATAATCAATTATATATGTAATATAATTAATTATGTTGCATAAGTTTTACACCAACATAACTTCCTTTTTTTTCTCACTCTCTCATGGGGGACAGTAAAACTCACCATCCGTTCATACTTTTCTTTTATGCAAATGCACATCCATATGAATATATCGCTCCTTGTCAATTTATTTTATATATATATAAAATTGTAAATACATGAAAATATGTTAAATTTAAACACGTTTTGGAATATGTTGAGTGCAAATTAGGGTTATTGATTTTTAGGTATGTTAAAAAATGTTTTGATGGATTAAACGATAAAGATATTTCTCAACTACCCATTGTAATACTTTAGAAAATAGCTATGGAATAAAAACTAAATCAAAATTTAATTTTAGAGATAAATAAGATAATACCTATTTTTTTAACAGAAGAGTTGTTTAAGTAAATATCAGAGCAGTTCGTCCTTAGGATGACCTGAGGGTAGTGGGTTTATTGTGTTTATTCTGTGTGTGATTTTTTTAAATTTAGTTTTAAGAAATAGGAAAAATGTTTTTAGTTGGATGTTTGAGCATGATCTATGAAATTTTGATTTGTATTTGAGTTTAGTTGATTGTGATGAATGAGAATGAAATTATTAAGAATGAAAAGAATCTTGATGAAGTGGTAAGGATGCACACTCATGACTTAGTTAAGATATATTTTCCTCTTAATCTTTCGTGTTTAGAGTATTTTTAGAATTTATGTTTTGATTGATTAATTATACGTTATGTGAAATTTGATGTTAGATATAATTTGTAGTGTAATATATAGTTTTTTTTATTAGGTATTTGATGTAATTAATAGACACAACTTTTAAGATCTTTTTTAAGTTGTTGCTAGCTATATTATATGATTCTTTGTGTGATATGTCAAGTTTACTGGTTCAATTTTGGAGATGGAGAAAAATCATTATAGAAACTTATCTTTATTTCTTTCCTAGTATATCAATTTTCGAGGATGAAAATTTTTATTGTTTGGAAGAATGTAATACTCTAGAAAATAGCTATGAAATAAAAACTAAATCAAAATTTAATTTTAGAGATAAATAAGATAATACCTATTTTTTTAATAGAAGAGTTGTTTAAGTAAATAAAAGATAATTATTTACTTTTTATTTTTATAGCAACCACGAACTCTCTCCCTAAAAAGATATTATGTTTTATTCTAATAAAAACTACCAACTCTCTCTCTAAGATATTCTATCTCTCTAAGAAGATATTATATTTTATTCTAATAAAAATCACCAATTATCTCTAACAAGATATTTTATCTATCTAAAAAGATATTCTGTTTTATTCTAATAAAACTACAAAATCTCTCTCTTTAAAAAGATATACAGTTTCGTTCTTATAAAAACCACCATCTCTCAAACAAATCTCTTTAAAGTTTCTACCTTCTTTCTAGATTTGTGATCTCATAGATTATCAAATTGACAATCAGAAGACACCTTTAGATTCCTAGCATTGAGTAGATCAAGAGTGTCCAATCAGATTCTTGAACAGAGTTAGGTTGCTTGTGATTTTAAGGTTTTGAGTATCTCTACTCTATAGAGGTAAGGAAAGCTAGTTGTATGTATGTTTTTATAAATGTTTGTCTCTTTTGAAATAGAAATTTATTTAAAGTGATGATACTTGCTAAAGAAAGCTAGTTTGATTGTTTTTTTTATAAATATTGTAATTATTTATTTTATTAAATATGAATTGGATGGAATGAATGTTTATGTATGGTATGATGTAATATCAATGTTTGTGAATGATGTGGTGTGTGATCGAGACACAGTATCTTCAGGAAAGGAGATACCCGTGTTGAGATTATTAGGATGTGCATTGTTTGGGGATTCTAAGGAGGTATCCTGACTCTACTGGTACATTGGATTCATATAGATGAAGTTTACCAGTTGGTGAAGAGTCGAAGGAGGTTCATATGGTCCTGTCCGAGGTTTGAAATATGAGCCCGATCGGAGTAGGACATATGGATTAACCCTGTGCATATGGGGTCCGAGGTTTGAAATATGAGCCCGATCGGAATAAACTGTTCGGAACAGTTAGGTGGTATATGACAGGTGCACACCTCTTGATGTCTAACTCAATGCACGGGTCTTCCGGAAGTAGAGAGTCTAGTGTCTTTGTTTGTGAGTTAGTGTATGTATGATTTGAGATGTATTATGAAAGATTGAATTGTTGTTGTTTGTTGAGATAGAAATCCAATTTATGAAAATATATATTGTTTTGAAAACTCTCTAGCTTACCCTTCTTTTTGTGTGTTGTTTGTTTTGTTTTTAAAACTGCGATGATCGTGTATATTACACAGGAGCAGAAGATTTGACAGGTAGTGGGAGTCTCCAGTAAACTGATGGAGAAACTTTATTTCATTTTATTTTATTTGTAATTTTTACGAAGATATTTTTATTAGATCTTTTGTAGAGAAGTATATTTTTAAATACATTATGAAGGTATTGATTTTTATATTAAGATTTATTATATAATTTCTATCCAATAAAGTTCTTATTATATGAAAAATATGAGATGTTAGACTCTAAATTAATGTAAAGCTTTTGAATGTATTGAAATAAACTCATTGTTAAGATCACTTTATTTAAAATATTTTCAATCTTGAAGCTTATTGACTCTATTATAGTTTTATTTTTATTTTACAAAAAACATTGCAGTGGAGTAAGAAAGAAATATGTTTATAAATTATATTTGATGTCAACTATTCTTAAAGAATGTGAAAATTTTAAATATACCCAAATAAATAATAACTCCAAAACAAATATACCATAAAACTATTTAACTTAAAGAGCAATTTATTTTTTCTTTGTTTCTTAGTTATAAATTATTATCTTCTTACTTTTTATGATTTTTGCTTTTAAACTCAAGAAAATCCTTTACTTTTAGCAAACCCATTTATTACGTGTTTTATTTATTTTATTTGGGTCTAATTTAGCTCTAGATATTTTAAATTAAAACGCCACTGAAAACAATTTAATTACTTAAAATGTGAAAGAAAACACAATTGAAAATTGTCAAATTTCCCTACTACATCTATAAATGAACAAGTCAAACCTACCACTTAGAACATTATAGCTTGAAGAAAACGTAGGAAAAACTAATCCATGGGAACGAGACATCAGAAGCTACAAGGGGAACGCAGCTGCTACAAGTTGCTACACCGGATTAAGTATATTGTTTCACGTCACCTTCACAGAATTTAAATATTATAATATTCAATATAGTGGCCAACATTTCAAATATACACAGAGGGAAAGAGATTCTCTCACGTGAATTTTTTAAAATAACCGTACATGATAGATAAGTTCTACTTTAATGACTAGTATAAAAATTAATTTTCATAAAAAAATTCTTAAAAGTCATTCTATTGATATTTTTTATTGACCAATAGTGTAAAATCAAACCTATATATTAGTTTAACAAAATAAAGTATTGAACAATTATTCTCAGGTCAGTATACAAATAAAAAATATATATATAATAAAAGGATGCACACATGAATTAAAGAGGTTCTTCAAAACAAGTATTCCATAAATTATCATTCATTGCTCCAATAATACATGCATATGTGTGATTTATGGTTAAGAAATTGTTAAACAACAACGCGTCATTTGTTTCTATGATGTTTTCTGTTAAACAATGTTCCTTATAACTAAGCAACGCATATAAAGATCTCCATACTATATATATATATATATATATTACCCAATTTTTTGGCAATTAATTAGGAAAAAACAATTATAGTTAAAAATTGGTGAATTTGAATACATTTTATCAATGGATATTTTTTTTACTGAGTATCATACTAAATAAGAAAATACTATAAAAGTTCTTTACACATATTCTGGAAGTTAACTTTATACATATATTTGTGATATTTTAATAGTTTCAAGAAAAAAAATAGTATACTCAACATCATCAAAAGAATAATATAAGTCATAAAAAATTGAAAGAGTTATAAATAAAATAAAGATAAAGACCCTAAATAGGTAAAAATAGTTTTTTTATGATACATGAGTGTAATGTGATTTGATTTTAGACATAATAGTGTATAAAAACTTTTATATATTTATTGGTCATCTAAAATTTACAAGTTGTTACATTTATTGAGAAAAGATTATGCCGATTTTTGAATAACTACCCACATATATTCATGTTTTAACTTAGTTAAATTCTTCCTTGTACTGCTCTTAAAGTGATGATTTGTATCGTAGCTTCAATAATTTTTTTCTCAATGCCTGTTTGCAAGTTTTGATAACTAATCTTTTGCATAGATAAGTGTTACCTATTTACACACTCTAGTGATAAAGTTGTTGTTAGAGTCTTATGTAAAGTAGTTTTCTTGTTTAAAAAGGTATCTTTGCTAGTTTGAAATAATGTTGGTAATGAACTTGCTTTTTTTACTTCACTTCCTCTATTCGAATTGTTCGTTTTAGACTACTTCTAGCTAGAACATGCATCTATTTTCAAAGAAAATGAATAGAACATGAAACAAAATACCGTCATTTAATGTCCACTAAAATTGTAATTGGTTAAATGAAGACATGACTTTGGTTCACGAATAGTTTTAGTTTTATTACTTGTAATTTTTCTATAAATATGATGAATTATAGAACATAAGTTGGATCAACAAAACATCTATAGTTCTATAACTCCTTCTTTTATTTATAACTCCTTATTCTTTTTATGACCTTTGCTACTGATTACCTTTAAATTTAAAACTATTATGATATGTTTATGATGTTTAATTCACAATTATGTTGAGCATAATAGTTTCATTTTCATATTCTCAAGTCAACACTAAATTATACATAAAATTGGTTTATTCGAATGCATGTTTCACTTTGAATTAAGTTACATCTATATTACAATCTGTCCAAAATTTTAATCTTAGAACTATAATTGATAATACGATTTTATATTCCAATTTAAAATAATAATTTATTATTAATTAAAATTACAGAATTCTTAAAGTATTTTAGGTTTGCGTGGTTAAACTAATTTTCAAAATTCCTTATCAGCATAATAATAAACTTATCAAACTCTAAAACATATAATGTTTCATGTATAATAACCTTAACAATAAAAGTGGACTTGAAACAAAAAAAGGAGTTTACTTAGAAACAAAACTAAAAGCTTTTTTAAGATATTTCGTTTAAAACAGTATATTTAAGAAGGTTCTCCGTACCTATTTTGAGAACAAAAAATCTTAAATAATTAAAATTAACTTATATAGATTAATAGTAATATTACAACAATCATTATGATATATACAGTCACTTAACACGCACTTCTTTACTTATTTTTATAAATTATTATTATAAAATCGTTGCGAATATAGAAAGAATGGTCAAACAACCATTATTTGTCTATAACTTATAAATATTAATTTATAGAGAAAATGATTTTAAAATTTGATTATTTTTGAAGTTACATAATTGAGAAGGTGATGTTAAAGCCTAGAAGAGGCAAAGTAATTGGTTATCTAGAAATGGACTGAGTCGAGTGGATGGTTGTGTAGAAAGAAAATTGGAGCAAGATTTGGGGAAAATTCCAAATTGAATTAAATTAGGTCAACTGGAAACAAGGCAACGATTAGTTGCCGTGTAAGTCGGGTTGCCTAAGGCGTTGGCAGCCACAACCTCAAGCCAAACCAAGTCAAAGGTTGTAGTTTCAATCAACTTTGCATTTTGCATCACGTGCCTATTATCGTTTGTTGACATTTCGCACATGCTAGATCAAAACCTTACTCAATCTTATCTCCAAAACTAATCATAACTCACACTCAACTACTTCCTTTGTTTGGAAGACACCAGAATAAACCATAGACTATGAATTTCTGTTTTCTTCAGTCTCTTCCAATGTAAATTACATTTTTTTTACTAGGTCTTTGTCCGATAAAGTGCTTACTAGAATGTTGTATCTATGGAAATTATTTGAGTCTTGATTATCTTATTGTTTGTGGAAGTTTTCCATTGTAAATTGTTTTTGAAAGGTAATTTACTTTTTAAAGAATTCAAATATTTTATAAAAAAATATGTTGTTTAGATAAAAAATTAGAATTTAAAAAATTTATGAAAATAGTTTTGATTATTTAAAATTAAAAAAATGTTAAATTTTACTTTTGAAAAAAAGTAAGAATATGATTTTTTTTATATGTTTTCATCTTTCAAATTTATGTATTTTTTGATGTTATCTCTTTGACTCAACTTCACTTAGTATAAAATGAGCTCAACTTTGATAAACACATAATTGACTTAGTCAAGGTGAAAAAGTCATGGACTCAACTTTGATTTTTATTGATACTAATAAAAGTTTTCAAATTAGTTGATTATAGTTATTTTTTTATTGTTATTATAGAGATTTTTTTTTTTGGAGGTGAATGTTACTTATTAGGTGACATTAGTTGGAGTTTCTCTTTCTATCAATATCAATAACATATACTAAATAATGTCAATTTAAACACAATTTTTTTAATTAAAATTAATAAACATGATTTGCAACTTATATAATTCATGTTGTTGTTTTCTACCGACATCAATCATATCATAAATTAAAGTTATTTATTGATTAGCATTAATCATGATTTTCTTTATGAATATCATATATCTATATTTTGAATGATGTTAGTTATGATGTTTTCTATCAATGTTAATGAGATTATTTTTAGTTGATAAAAATGAGAAACTTTTAATCCACGTTTTGATATAAATTATTTTTTAATTAAAATTATTAAAGTTATTTATCTATCAATATAGGCCTGAACTATTTTTTATTAGTGTTAGAATTTTCTTAATCCGTGTTCATGAATTTATTTTTCGATAAAGTTATCCAAATTTTTTGATTGAGATTTGTAGTGATTATTTTTATTGATCTTTGCATTCTTGAAGTGATTAATTTTCTATTTAATAATAAATATAAATAAATGAAAATTCAACAAACTTAAATTGTCTTATATAAATAAAATAATTTAAATTTAACATATTTGAATTTTTTTAAAATTGTAAAATTATTTATGAAACATAAAATTATTGTTTGTGTTTTAGACATAATTTTGTCAAGACTAATATTTTTTTAGCAAATTTTAGACTGGTTGGTAAAATGAAAGAGTTTTCATGATGATTAGAGGTTACAATTTCTTTATATGATTTTTATTTATTTTTGATCTGATTGTTTGTAGTTTTCATGATGGCTTATTGAATTTGATAGGTATGTAGTTAAAGATAGGCAAGTAAGGGTTAGTTAAGAGATTTTGCTAAGAAAAACATGTAGTCAAGAGACATTTAAAACTTAGAAGATTTGACACTAAAATTACTAGGAAAAACTACTTGAATATTGTATTATATACTATTCATAAACACTTATAATAAATAAAAAATGAAATAATTGTTTTTTTTTTGCAAACTAAATTAGTTTTTGGTAGTTCATCATAAACCAACATAATATATCGAATAAAATTGACGTTAGATATAATAAATACTTGTGGGGGTAAAAAACTATGGAGGTATGTAAATGAGGTGGGGTTTTTAAAATTTTCTTCAAGAGTATTTAATCATTGCATAAGATATATGGAGTGTATTTAGAAACTATAAGGTGCAAGAAGAAAAAACCTTTTATGCATTGACATGTAAGGGTCCAAACACCTCAATTCTTATCTCCGCTCCTTCGAATTTTTTAGAAAAAAGTGACATGCTAATTATTGTTTCTTTATTCAAAATTAAAAGAGAATATATATATATATATATATATATATATATATATATATATATATATATATATATATATATATATATATATGTTCTGTACATATAATAGCGAATTATATTAGCTACTTTTAATTACAAAAATAATAAACAAAAAAACTCTCCACTCTCCCCTCCCTTCCAAGTCAAACAAAACTTTAACTTTCACCTCTTTATTGATATAAAAAAGTTTCACAAAATGAATTTAATACATTAGTAAAGGAAGTATAATTGGGATATAATTAAAGTTATTTACTCTCTTACTTACTGTTATAACGTAAAATGGATTATAAGAATGAGCATTTGAATAAAAATATAACACTAAGTTTATATTTATATATGTGTGTGTACACTTTATTTTAGTACTTTGTATTTAAAAAAAACTCAAAATATTATTATTTTTACTTCATAACAATAATTCTGGTGCCAATTTAGAACTAATCATGTTAATAATTTAAACATATTAAAAATGACCACAAAATATCTATAATAAAAGATTTTAAAATTACTAGCAACAAATCCTCAAAAATGAGTATGCGGCTTATGCGTTTTGTAATTCTGGAAAATTTATATAAGCATCTGAAAATTTCCCTATATACAACTCATCATCTAAGAAAGGTAACTAACAATCTTGGTCATCCATTACCAAGATAACTTCTTTCTCCCATTCTTGCATTGAACACACCCTTTATGTACACACGCACGCACAAGTTTGGAACACAAGACACCTCAAATTTCATAATCTATATCTGTCACATTCTGTGAAGCAGCATGCTTAACAAGCTTCCCTTGCTCGTTGTACCGATCAAAGTTGTCACATGGAGCAGGAGAGATAGTCCCTATCACCTTACCTTGGACAAAGGCACACTGGAAGATATGCTTCTTCTTGTAGGTTGTGCCAACCTTCATGTCCTGGAATGTCACATTTCTTATTGGAATCTGTTCACTGCCTTGAATTCGAACTGGCACGCGAACTCCTTGGCCACGGATATTGATGAAGCTTATGTCTCTGAGTATTGGAAGTGCTTTAGGATCGTATCCAGCACCAGGGTGCTCATTGTAATCTGTCTTTATCACAATTCCAACACGCACGTTTTTGAAAACTAGGTTCCTGTAAGTTATTTGGCGCACATATCCACCTCTTCCTGGTGCAGTCTTGATTCTCATGGCACGTCTTGATTCCCATACCAGAATGTTCTCCACCACCACGTTCGATACCCCACCAGACATCTCACTGCCTATTGAGATGCCAGCACTGTTGCATTTCACACAGAATATGCAGTTTTGTTAATCAGAAGATATGCTGTGATTTGTTTCCTATGTGTTTTGCATAAATTAGGATATGATTTTATAGTATTAATTCCTGATTAAGGTTGTATAAATCTGGAACTAGAGTATCTGTCATTAATTACTGTAACTATGTCTTCTATGTTTACGGAGAAATACAAAATGGTAAAAGGGACGCAAAGCCAAATTTTGAGACATACAACAAGTACAAGGGGCTTGAGTTAGGAATTCACTTCACCTGACATTAGAGCGAACAACAAGGTTTCGAATCACTATATTCCTCGAAGGCCTTCCATAAGTAATTCCATATTGATCCCATCCACTTTTTATTGCAATTGCATCATCCCCCACACTTATGTAACAGTCCTCTATCAACATATCCTCACAAGAATCTGTTCATATTATAGAAAATGAGACTTGTCAAAATTATTCATACTACAATAACAAACTGAACATGTAATCAAACACATTTAATCCAGAGAGAATTCCAGATAACATTTTGTCATGGTAACTGGAAAATTTGCCAGATGAACAGAAGAAAAGATAGTAAGCCAGATCATGTAACCTCTTTTAACTTCGTTTATTTAGAAGCTCTCAACATGAAAGCCTCGTCCATCATGAACATAAATGGAGGGGATAGAAATAACCACATCATATGTTAAGATATGAAATATGTTATAGCTTTTAGTAGAAGACACTTGCCAGGATCTATGCCATCAGTATTTGGAGCATGATATACAGGAGCCAATATGGTAACGTTTTTTACTGTGACATTTTTGCAGTCATATGGATGAAGTGTCCAAAAAGGAGAGTCACGCAAAGTAATATTTGATATCACAATGTTACTAGACCATAATATCTGAACAAGTGGCCCCCTAGTGTGGTTCAGAAGCTTTTGGCGATATTTTGTCCACCATGTTTGTCCCTGCCCATTTATGGTACCATTATGCCCTGTAAACAAGAGAAACATAGAGAGCAAGTTTTGCACAAAGAGAAGTAAAAGAGATCAGTACTGTGGCAGCCAATTTTGTTTATCCTGATCATGTCAGGCTCCTAATTAGTTCACCCTGATTACAAGTTCTGTGAGCAGCTACATAGTTCACCCTGATTACAAGTTAACTTCAAATAAACAAATGAACTTTAGTTACTGACATACTTGTAGCGGCTTAAAATATGGCAATTGGGACGGTTGATCAAACTATCAGTTTCTGATTCAATGGAGATTGGTGAAACCAAACAATTGGGTGTAGATCAATACCACACGAGGCAGTTTAAAAATAAAAGGATGTGTTAAAAATACTAAAACTGGTTTTTACACTATACATCTAAACACTGTAGATTCATATAAATAGACAAACTTGACAACTCACCTACATTGGTAACCTATTCTGTCCAAAAACAGAATTTATAAAATACTATTTGGTATCACAAAAAGTTGGACAATATCATTTTCTTTGGGACTCTAACATCAAGGGTTCAATAGAAAATCTTTTTAATTTCCTTCTTCTCCTTAACATATAACAATTAGGTTATATTCTGATACTAAGTATTAGTCTTGTCCTCAAGAGAAGATGATGACTTTTGATCCTGACCTGTTATGACAACATCTCTAAGATTCTGACCATGGATCAAACTGGTATATCGAGGCCCAGGATGCTCCCTTCCATACCCATATGAAGGCAACGCAGGCATCAGTGGCCAATACTTTTCGTCCTGTAAATCATCACACAAGATCACAAACATAAAAGTAAGTAAAAAGTTTTAATTTAATCAAGTGAGTGAGGAACAGTAGGACTGAAAAGGTAAATTATATAAAATGCAGCAATTATATAACGAGTATGTGGGTAACCTTAGTCATAGCAAACAGCTTTTACGGTAAAATCACGAGTATATACTCACTTTCTTTTCTATTTCATTTTCAGCTTACTTTTTTCCCACCTCTCTTTCTTTTCTTTATTTGATCAAATTCTGTCTATTTTTGTTTTGCTTTGTCCTTTTCAATCTCAATCCACCACAAAATGTGTGGACATCTATGATAGTTCTTCTTTTTCAGACACAAACTAGTTCGAGACACATTAAATCACGCGGATTAACTTTTTCCATCAATATCAAGTAGAATTTACCTTGATCTTTAACCAGTACAAAACCATTTCAGAGTCGTTATCATTATATCAAGGTTATGCTATTACTATTGAATTGAGATTTGAAAGAAAAAGAACAAAACACCCCCACCTGAATTCCAAGTATAACAGCATCATGAGCAAGAAAAAGAGTCATGTGACTGGTGAGGTTGAAGGGTGCAGTGAGCCAACGTCCAGGTGGCACATTGAGTTGGCCGCCACCCTGATTCCCCAACTTGGAAATGGCCCTAACGCCTCTCTCAAACGCCTCAGTGTTGAGAGTAACGCCGTCACCGACCCCACCAAACTCAGTCAAACAGAAAACCACCGGCCGCAGCTTCGGCGGCGGCCTCACCGGAACACCACCCAGCACCAGAAACCCGCTGATCGTATTCCTCTGCCATACGAAAAGCGAGGCCAGCGCCGCCACCCAGAGGAACGCGAAGAGGGTCTTGTGAGAAGCGAAAGGTGGCGTCTTGGGGTTGAGGAGGAACCAGCCGAGTACCCCTGAATTCTCCACCATTGTTGGCAACTGGCTACGTTACGTGGGTTGCTTCGAAACTGTCGTGCGCTTTGAATAAGGAAGTGGGGTTGCGTTGCGTTGCTTACGTGGGTTGGTTTTGGAGGGAAGTTCGCAGTAGTAGTCAGAATTGGGTGATGATAGATGAAGTGCATTCAAAGCCAAGCACTGCAAGGTGATAGAATGCAACAATTACAACTGAAACTGAAAGATATGTTTCCTAGGATAATGATACCACAATTGCAATTTTCTGGTTCAGGATTTGGAATTCCTCCTTCTCAACAAATTAGGATAATCCCTACATTTATAAAAAAAAAAAAAATTAATTCTAAATTTTTTTTTCCAAATTAAACCATTATGCTTCACAATTAATATGTTACATTAATAATGATAAGAGTATTGATTATTTATTCAGGTAAAATATTAATTAATGATAATTATTTTATTGTTAATAGAAAATGTTGGCACATTTTAATGATAATAGTACCGGTTATTTATTTATATTAGAATATTAATGACTATGTTTAACACTTTTTATATTTCAATTAGATATCATATTAACAATGCCTTAAAACTGTTAGTTTCCTTTTATAAAAAAAATGTTTAATTTTGAAAAATAAAAATTTAAGTGACGATATTGGCAAAAATTTATGTGATGTAGATGACATTCTACCATAAACAAATTATATATTAAATGATTAAACAGAATATAACTAGAAAGGAGAAATCATAATCCAAATTTATTTAGCACTAAATACTCTGTAGGTTAGTTTTTAATCAAAATATTCTAAAGTTATTTGTTCATAAATTAAAGAAAAAAAAACATGGAAACCATTATCTACTCCATTTTCTAGGTAGAGGATGTTGGAGAAGTTCGTCCAACACATTTTCATGCAGGTTAGTTCACCAAATTTATGTATATCTTGTTCATAAGAAATGTAGTTGATTTTATTTAGAAAGTCAAATTCGAGTTTTACATGATGTAATCGTTGGAACAACTAATATAATATGCTGAACATAAAATCTTAAATAGAAGTGTTTTCTTGCAACATGTTATGCATGAGACACTTGTTAAAATTATAAAAAAATTTCGATGTTGTAGTGGTGAAAGTGACAAAGCAACTTTGTTTTCTTAGAAAGCAATTTATTTGCGTCATATGATCGAGACCGATTAATATTAGATACATTTTTACAAGTTAAACACTTCTTTTGAAGATTTAATTCTTGCAAGGCGGGTTTAATATAGAACATAAAATATATTTTATAATCACTAATTAAAAATTAATAACTAATATAGAATAAATTACATTCGAACCTTAATACATCTCTATTGTAGTCCACATGTATAATTATTAAGACATTTACACCATGTGTTCCTAAGTTCTAAAAAAATCCAAATCTTTGTAAGAAAATTATGTTTATGACGTAGATGTGACTGTTAATGAGTTTTTTCTTCTTAAAAATGTTTCCATCTACTTTGTTAACCTAACATAACATATGATGGATATGAAGAAAAAGAATTGCAACCCACTTAAGCTCGTTTTGTAGAAGGAATCCATGGCTTGTTCTACATCTAATGTTGAAGTTATTTCTTTATAATGGGTATCAATTTTTGTGCTTTCTTTAGTTTCCGTCTTTTTATTTTCTATTTTCGGATGTTGTGTGAAAATTTCATGTTGTTAATTGTGTTAGAATAGTGTTTAATGAAATGTGACGATTAAGAGTAATGTCTTATTGTGAGAAAATTAATAAAAAATAAATATTATTATCACTCCTAAAATTAAATATAGTGAAAAAAAAAATTTAAATTATTCTCTTTTTCATTTGGAGTTTCACCATTAATGATTAATTTGAGTGATGCTAAAAGATAATTGAAAATAAGTATTGAATATAAATATAAAAAAACAGAACTTGCTAAAACAAATACGAACTTGAAAGTGATGGAAAGAAGTTGCTAGTGATTGAAAAACATATTTATAATTCAAAATTTTAACTGTAATAATTGTTGTTTAAATTTTATTTCCTGCAATTATATTTTAGTGAGAAGTCAATTGTACAATTCTTATTTTAATTGCATATGGTTATTATTTAACAGGCTTACGAATACTTTTCCTTTTGCTAAAATATTTAATTTCACCTTAATATGTTTTTTAAAAGTTCAATCAAGTATCCTATTTCTATCTAATTAGTTTTAATGGTATTAAGAGGTTTTATAGGTGGTTAATTAATTACTAAAGATGTAGATGACACAAATTAATGTTATCATTAAATAAGTCATTTTTCTTCTTCTCAATTTAAACCTAAAAATTAGGATTTTTATCATAATAGTTCAAATTAATGATGTCTCAATTATAAGGATTCTGCATACAACCAAAACAAATATAAATCTTGGAAAGAGGTTATGGGGTTGTCCCAACTGAAGGGTAATGTTTTGTTTTTATTCTTTATGGTTTGAACACATTTATTTACCCCTTTTTTTTTATCTATTTCATTGATATCTTACTTTTGAGAATGTAAAAAAAAAGTAGAAATGGTGAAGATAAATGTAAATTTTTTAGTGGTGTCCAAATGAGGTAGCTAATGATAAAGATATTGTGATTGTAAAATAAAGAAGGGATTGAACAAGCAAACAAATTCTCCTAAATTACCCGAAAGCTAATGAAGTTTTTTATATTGTCATTTGCTTTTCTCTATTAATCGTGAATGTCACTGACGGCACAATGGCATTAGGTAAGTGGGATAGTATATCTGTGTATCTAAAGCAATTATATCATGTATTTACAATAAGCATACACAAAACTTAATTTGAGTTTTGTTTTTTTCTTATTTAAAATATTGAATTTAAGATAATAAGTATAAGTGTTCATTGTATTATTTAATGAGAGGTATATTTTATAAGTCTTAGTTAGATGTTATTTTACTTTTTAAATCTTAATTAATATTATCTAATTTTTAAATTTTATATTTTTTTAATTCATTTCAAGTATCATAAACAAATATTTTTTTCTATAAGATTATAGATAATTTTATCGAATATCTTTAACAATGATTACTCAATTTATAGTAAAAGAAAATTATATTCTGGATTAAATAATTTAGAATGTATTTTGAAGGTTAGGAAAAAAATATGGAGGTGCACGAAGAAGCCATCCGAAATCAGCCTAATACCCCTTTCTTACTGCACCCGTGTTAATCAGGGCGCTTCTTCCTGTGCCTTCATGCTTTTCTTTATGTATCCATCCCATACTTCTAAAACGAATAAAATATTTTTTAAAATTTGTATTTTAGTTATAAAACAATTTATATATATTTTAGATTATATAATTTAAAATAAAAAATATTTTTTATATTTTAAATTATACAATACAAAATACGAAAAAATAAAAAAAAAGATGGCAGTTGAGAAAATAAAAAAGGTAAAATGTTATTTTTACTTCGATTATGGAGGTGCAGAAGAATTTGTCGTGGCATCGCTCACTCAAGATCCAGTAGAAAATTACGGAGCCTAATAAATGGTTTAAGGGACTATATTTGATAGGTTTGACTGGTCTATGCTTATATTCTAAAGAATAATTTTGTTAGAATAGAGATTCAGAAGATATTTCAGTATATACAAGCTCTTTGTAAAACAAATCTCAAAATAAAATGTGTAAGACAAATCTTTAAATAAAATGAGGAAGAAAAGATAGTTATTTACTTATGTTGTGGTTCAAGGTTTAAAATGGCTACAAAACAAAAACATTATAGGAAGATTCTCCTCAGTTGTTTTTAGAAGAACTCCGTAATTACTGGAAAGCAACTCCTCAGGTTCCATTCCGTTAATCCCAGAATTTTGGGTACCAGAACACCTTTCTAACATTAGTGTTGAGTTTGTTTCTAAACCCTAAACTAGACTGTCTAAGGACGATCAACAATCTACCACTTGACAACATAACTTTGTGCATTGAAGCTTGGTCGGATCAAGCAAGCCATATGCAAAAAAATCTGGCAAATTGATGCAAGCAGATTGTTCGTGTTCTGGAATCGGATTTGCGGGTTAAATATGTTCAATAAATAACTTAAATTTTGAAGAAAATATCAAGTTAAATTATAAAATATTTGTCTACAAAGATATACTTTTATTATCTATCTTACCATGAAAATCCTATATACATGCCACGTGTGGGTTTCATACACCATTGGCCCTCATTTCATATTTTATCCATCTGTGGACATAGCAGATAAAGCCTCAGAAAACACAAACATGACCCTTCTATTGTATTCTTTCATTCCACACAACACTTTCTCTCATCTGATCCATGGCTTTAGCAGTTTCCTCCACCGCATTGTCCAGTCTTCCAAACAGGTCTTTCCCTTTTGGCTCAACCACTTGAACCATCATTCTGCTGTTGCTCCTTAACTGTGTGTGTATTTTTCTTTGGATGCAGAGAAATACTTCAAAAGGTTAATTTGGCCGAAAGAACAGGTACATGGCTAGGTTTGAGTAGAAGAACAACTGCAAATGCAACAAAAGGAGTGTCAGCTGTGTGTGAGCCGCTTCCTCCAGACAGGCCATTGTGGTTCCCTGGTAGTTCACCACCTGAGTGGCTTGATGGCAGGTATGTATAAAAAAAAGGTTCTTTGTAGTTAATTCATAGTGTAATTTTTAATTACATTACTATATCACAATTTAACTGCTAAGCTAATGGTTTATGAATCTGACTCAATTGCTTCAATTTTCTGTCTGTTGCAGTCTTCCTGGTGATTTCGGTTTTGACCCTCTTGGATTAGGTATACACTAAACACGTTGCTTTTAGTCTTCAAAAAGTTTTGTACAACGTTGTTGTTGTGTGGTGTTTAACTAAAACTGATGTGGTTGTGGTTGTGTTTGGGCAGGGTCTGATCCAGAGTTGCTAAAGTGGTTCGCTCAGGCGGAACTAATGCATGGAAGATGGGCAATGCTTGCAGTGTTTGGAATTCTGGTTCCGGAGTTGCTGGAAAGAATTGGTTACGTTGAGAACTTCAACTGGTATGATGCCGGGGCGCGAGAGTACTTTACAGACCATACAACCCTGTTCGTGGTGCAAATGGGCCTCATGGGCTGGGTGGAGGGTCGAAGATGGGCCGACATGCTTAACCCAGGATGCGTTGACATTGAGCCCAAAGTGCCTCACATCACGAACCCGATTCCTGATGTCGGGTACCCGGGTGGGTTGTGGTTTGACCCGATGATGTGGGGTCGTGGGTCACCCGAACCAGTGATGGTGTTGAGGACGAAGGAGATAAAGAATGGAAGACTTGCAATGCTGGCATTTGTAGGGTTTTGGTTCCAAGCTATTTACGTTGGGGCAGATCCCATTGACAATTTGATGGCTCACCTTGCTGACCCTGGCCACTGCAACATTTTCTCGGTAATTTTCTCTTCCTTCATTTATTCTACACCTACCCTGTTAATTTCCTTAAGAAATTTCCTTCCCTTCAAAATGCAGGCTTTCACGCACTAGTGCTATATATAGTTTGAAGAAAAGAGGATACGAATCTGGAATGAAGTTATGGTATTACAGTACCAGTTATTCACTTTAAACATGTACCTTTTTTTTTTTTGTTTTTTTTAAATGTGAACTTTACAATTGACACCAAGTTTTGATTCTCTTAAAGAAAGTGAAATTATTATTGATTTTGTGTGTCCTTTTACATTACATTAAAATTGGAGGAATAAAACACAAATATTGTGATAAAATAGAAATTGAAGTTAGAAAGTGTTATAAATGGTAAAAATATTATGTATGAATTTGGATGGTATAAAGTTGGGTTGGCATGCCCCTCCAAAGATATCGGAAGGAACGAAAGGAGAAGCATGTCCAGTGCGAGGTGGAACTATTCTTAGAATCCCCGACGGCATTTGTGGCAAAAGACACCATCTCTCTTCTCTCCTCTCTCACACCCAAACACCAAAAACCACACTAACCAACCTCCAACATGACACCTCACCTCACTTTCCCTTCCCGAACCCAACGCCAAAGAAACCAACCCCCATACAAAAAAACAAACAACCTTAATCTCTCCGACCAGCGGTCCATTACTCCAACAACAACGCAATGGCCGCTGTTCGCCTCCACCACCTCCTCCTCCTCTTCTTCCTCTTCTCACTCTCTTCTTCAACCGAAACCCAATCCCTCCTCCGTCTCAAGCAATCCCTCGTCAACGCCGATCGCTCTCTCTCCTCATGGATCCCCAACGTCTCGCCTTGCTCCGGCACTTGGCTCGGCGTTGTCTGCTTCAACGGCGTCATCACGGGCCTGCACCTCTCCGACTTAGGCCTCTCGGGCGCAATCGACGTTGACGCCCTCGCGGAGATTGGCGGCCTCAGAACCCTCAGCTTCATCAACAACTCTTTCTCGGGGCCAATCCCGGAGTTTAACAAACTGGGTTCAATCAAGTCGCTCCTTTTAACCCAAAACCGTTTCTCCGGACCCATCCCAGACGACTTTTTCTCCCCGTTGAAATCCCTCAAGAAACTCTGGCTTTCCGGCAACCGCTTCTCCGGCAGCATCCCCCAATCCCTAACCACGCTCGACCTTCTCAAAGAGCTCCACCTCGAGTACAACTCCTTCTCCGGCGTAATCCCCAACTTCGGCCAAAAGCTAACATCGCTGGACCTGTCATTCAACAAGCTCCAAGGCCCCATTCCCGAGAATCTGGCGACGTTCACCGTGGACTCTTTCGTAGGAAACGACGGTCTGTGCGGGAAGCCGCTGGTGAAGGCGTGCGAGGTTTCCTCCACGTCGTACTCGGTGGCGAGCAACGTGGGAGAGGAGGAGTACGGGAACAGCTGGGCGAGGAAGGTAATCGTGGTGCTGACGGTGGCGGTAGTGGCGGCGTTGTTGTTTCTGTTTCTGACGCGGAAGCGGCGTGTGGAGTTCACTGCGGTGAGCAGGGGCAGCAGCGCGGAGGAGGTTGTGGAGGTGCAGGTGCCGAGCGTGAGGGGGAGCGTGGGTGAGAGGAAGGAGAACAAGAGGGGGGACATAGTGATGGTGAACGAGATGAGGGGGGTGTTTGGGCTGCAAGACATGATGAAGGCGCAGGCGGAGGTGCTGGGGAACGGAGGCCTGGGGTCGGCGTACAAGGCGGCGATGGCGAGCGGGCTGTGCGTGGTCGTGAAGAGAATGAGGGAGATGAATAAGATGGGGAAGGAGGTGTTCGACGCCGAGATGAGGCAGTTCGGCAGGATACGACACCGTAACGTCATCACTCCCCTCGCCTACCACTACCGTAGGGAGGAGAAGCTCTTCATCACCGAGTACATGCCCAAAGGAAGCTTGTTCTATGTCTTGCATGGTAAGACTAAGACACTTTTCTGCTTATTTTATTGTCCACTCATAAAACTTTACGCTTCCACTTTTCTCAGGTGATAGAGGCTTATCTCATTCTGAATTGACATGGCCTACCCGTTTGAAGATCGTTAAGGGAATTGCAAGAGGGTTGGAGTTTCTTTACAAAGAATTTTCCACCTACGACTTGCCTCATGGGAACCTTAAGTCTTGCAATGTTCTCCTAAGTGATGACTATGAGCCTCTCTTGAGTGACTATGCCTTTCACCCACTTATCAGCCCCAGTGTTGCAGTGCAAGCATTGTTTGCCTACAAATCCCCAGACTATGTGCAGAACCAGAAAGTTTCGCAGAAGACCGATGTTTACTGCCTCGGAATCATCATTCTTGAACTCATCACGGGGAAGTTCCCTGCCCAGTATCACAGTAATGGCAAGGGTGGGGTTGATGTTGTGCAATGGGCCCATTCTGCAGTTTCTGAGAGAACAGAAGAAGAATTGATCGATGCAGAGTTGCCAAAGGACACAAATTCACGCAATCAGATGCTGCAACTCCTCCATATCGGGGTTGCTTGCACCGAAAATAACCCTGATCAAAGACCAAAGATGAAGGAGGCTATTAGAAGGATAGAAGAGGTACAGGTTTAAAGATATGTCGATAAGCTAGCTTAGTTCAAGTTCTTTTGTAGATGACAATCGCAGGCTTTGAGGGTGGAAATGTTCTTCATCCTTTGCTCCTCCAATTTCATTAATGTTGTTGTAAGAGCAAAGTCGTATGCACTAAACAGTGATTTTCTGCAAGAGAACACCGAAGAATGGGGATAGAAGAGTAGAAAGGGTGAAAGGTTTGGATAGTTTCACATGGTAATGTCTCATAGTTTTTCCCTTTAGAGAGGCAAGAATGTCAAAAATTCAAGCTTTAACCTCTTTAAGCCGACATCTGTCCTTCTAACTGTATACAATCTAATACTAAAATAAAATCATTTTTGGAACATTCCCTTATATTTTCCTTCCTTAGTAGGATTCCATTAACATAAATAAGTGTCTTTGTTAGACATATCTAGAAATCTTAAAAGAAATCATTTATAAATTGAAATATAATTAAATGTATGACTTGGTGTAACCACTAAACGTTCTAGCATAGCAGCATTGGCTAGAATAATATAAGAGGAACTGATACCTAATAATCGTATATTCTCCTACAGACAATTTAACAAAATGAAGCTAACACGTTTCTCCACATCCACATTTTGATAATATATGCATGCAACTATATTGCAGCTAGAGAAAATAGTGAACATTTATCGAAATTTCGACGACTCAATTGTGGATAAATAAGCAGATTCACTCCATGCATGTCTCCAGATTTGCAAGTTGGTCTTAGGTTTTCTTGCATGTTCAGCATATGCATTTTTTAACTCAAAACATACGGTGTTGGATTGAGGCAAGTACAAACTTGATCTTTCTTCGTCTCTCCACCTCAAGATTAATTACCCATGTGTTAGGTATCCAATTGTGAGTCTAAGTCCTACATTAGGTAAGAATGAGAAAGTTGAACAACATATAAAAAATAAGACTCACAAATCCAATGCCTTAAGGTTTTGGGTTGAAAATGGTGTCATTCCCTTATATGGGTTGGCTCTTGTTTCATTCTTGTGAGATCTTGTCGGTTTTGTCCTCTCGGATTACCCAACAAGTGGTATTAGAGCTGATGGTTTTTGAGATCGGACCTATAGTCTGTTTTCAGAAATTTCTAGAACGTTGTCTATTTTTCTAGTGACGAATTTGTATGCTCTGTGATTAATTTTGTAAGACTCATTGTACCTTTATTTTGGTATTAGTGGAGTATTTACCGTCTTGTGGGTTTTTTTTATCTCTATTGAGAGGTTTTTCTCACGTTAATTATTGGTGTTAATTTATTCTTCAGCTTTCGACTGTATATTGGTTTTGTTTGGATTGATTGATTGCATTCAGGGTGTTTCCATATTGTTTTTGATAAAAGTGAATCTTATTGCTTCTGCTGCCTAACTCCCATCAACTCACGGTGGCACTCATAGTTTCACACCCAGGTGCACACATAGTTGGACGAGTACAATTTGACCCCTGTATCGAAAGTCTTTTTGACGGAGATTTCAGGCAAGCGTGTCCCGTTTAAGTGTATGACGGTACAAGTGAGGGGGTCGTTTGTGTTTAAGGTACTCGTGTTTGGAAATGCTTCCACTCGAGGGAGAGTGTACCAATGTGGAAGGGACTCTCACTTGAGGGGGAGATTGTTAGGTATCCAAGTGTGAGTCTAAGTTCCACATTGGGTAGAAATGAGAAAGTTGAGCAACATATAAGAAAGAAGACCCACAAACCTAATATCTTAAGGTTTTGGGTTGAAGGTAATGTCATTCCCTTATATGTTTGGCGATATATATCTACAACAAGAGAGAAGCTGCCAGTGAGAGAGGATTTTCTTTCAAGAATCATATTATTCAAATGGGTGTGAGACTATATGAAAAAAGAGGAATAATATATTAAGATTTGAGAAAGTTTTTTTTTTAGATTACTCATACGCACGAGCATTTAAAGTATAAAGTAAATAATGATTATTTCTAAATGTCAATCTTTATTTGCAAGTTCATAATAATACATTTAAACAATTATGGCTGAAAAGTAAACCTTATCAATATCGTAGTTTAGTTTTAATAACAGTTATAAAACCAAAATTCAGTGTATTTATTACTTCAGCTGGTCTAAACATGTAAAACAATATATTTTTGTTGTTTAAAATTTACCGATTCAAAAGCATATATAAATACACAAATTCTGTTGTATTCTTAAGGAGAATCCACCACTACAACTATAGAGTGTTGCAAAATTTGGTTTGATCATGGGCAATTGCTTCCTGCACCTCCACAATTGCTTTCTCCATCCTACATTTATTTGTAATGACAAAAGTATCCTTGACAGAATATACTAAAAGGGGAAAGTGGTTCAGTGACTAGGTGGTGACAGTAGATTTTCCAGCGAGCGACGGTGGTAGAGGATGCTATAACAAACTTCTTATGCACCGTTTCTAGGTAAGTTATTTTCATTTTGCATGGTTTAGGCGTGGTGTAAAGGTGCAGAGTGTCATTCGAATTCTAGAATGGGTTGTGAGGTGTGTGAAATGCCTTACAGAAAACATTTTTCGTAAAAGATTTTTGTATTATGGAAAATGTTTTCCAGAAGAGGGGGTGTAAGGACCGGGTTTTGTATTATGGAAAATATTTTCCATATTTATGAAAAACGTTTTACAGAAGAGGGGGTGTGAAACCTGATTTTGTATTATTGGAAAACATTTTCCGTAATAGATTTTTGTATTATGAAAAACATTTTCCGTAAGAGCTTTTTGTATTATAGGAAACATTTTTTGTAAGAGATTTTTTTATTATGGAAAATATTTTTCATAATACAAAACCCTCTTATGGAAAACGTTTTTCATAATACAAAACCCTCTTAAAAAAATGTTTTTCATAATACAAAATCCTTATAAAAATCTCTTATGAAAAAAATTTTTTATAATATAAAAATTTATTATGAAAAATATCTTTCGTAATACTCTAACAAGACTATAAATATCCATTCACATATTTCGATGGGATGGAAGAAGCAATTGCCTTGGGTTGGTTCCTTGATACAAGCCCAAAAGGGATTATTGGACCATATTGTGCATGTACACGTGATGTGATCTCACTGGATTAAGAAAATCAATGTTTTGATGAAGAAGAAAAACAGAATATATCTGTTTGACTGTAAATATAAAAGAAACCAGAAGAAATATATAAATTTCAAAGTTTTATTGCCACTTTAACAATAGAAATGCTTTTAATCCCACGTATATATATTTTTCCCCTTGCCATAAAGTAGGAGGAAAATGTGGTTACGTTGTGCCTATTTGTTATTTTTTAAAACTAAACAATTTTTATTACGGATTTTTTTGTGTTTTTTCTTGAAAAGCTAATGTAAGAATAAATATAATTTCAAAAGACTAAACTAATAGTTTATTCGTTAGAAAAAAAAATGTTTATATTATAACGAATGGTCACAAGCAGCTCAGTCTTATTCATAGTTGCAATGTATCATTTTGTCACTTACATGTAATTTCTTAATCTTGTTTTTTCTTATATTTTTAAGTAGTCACCATTTTAATTTTTCAAAAAGAATAAATGTATTTAGTATAAACTACTGACTTTCTGTAATTAACCCAAATATGTAATATTGTGTTTAGTCTATTAAAAAAACATTTTTGATATTAAATATTCTATCAAAGTTATCACTTACTATTTTTAAAAGAAAACTGTCATTGTTTTTTTTTTTTATTTCAATAGTAATAAATTTTAAATAGACTCATATAAGAGATAAAATATAATTCCAACTAAAAAAAAAATGTTTATATATTTTTCTCCTTATATGTTGACAATCTTACTTATTTTCACTTCTTGTATAGTTTCTAATTTACACTTGAATTCTTAAATGAACAATGTGAAAAATAAGTTGAATTGCGTACAAAAAATAAAAAAAATTAAATCATTATGCATCCTTAACACCAACGAGATCCAAAAAAAACCCTCAGGAAAAAAATTATATATATTGATTGATTACTAATATTCCCTCGCATATATTTTTTTTTCTATCATTAAACCTGAATTCAAGAAATCAAACCAAGGTCTTATTGAATAAGTTTATTTATATTATTTAGTATTGCCATTTTTTTTTTCTTATAATTGAGTCTAGAGTATTATTCCTCAGCCTGCAAGGTTGAAAAATAATGTCCATGTTTTTTATATGATCTAAAATTACCATGGGCCAACTTTTTTTTTATTTTTTAATTTTATTTTTAAATTGAAAATTTTAACTATATGTCAGGTTTGGATTGATCCACATTATTAACATATGGTGGTGAGCCGTAACCAACCATGCAATAATGTATCGTTCGTCTACAGTTACACTAAAACCTTAAAATCTGATCAAGAGAAGAAAAAAAGCTTGTTATTGTTAAATTAATCACACTTTATTACAAATACAGAAGTTAAGATCTCTGGATTATGCTCTGTGCCATTCATGTGCTACATTAAAGCTGTAAAACATAGAACTTTTCCAGATTCTTCTTCCTGTTTGTCAGCTTTCCTTGGCATGATTCATACATCCAAAATAGAAGGAACAGTACTTCATCTTCCATGTGAATAGTTGAGCATGCATAATCAGAGTGGTTCGGGTACAAGAGAAGAAGCCAATCATATCTCAAGAACAATATCTGCAAAAGAAAAATAATTATTATATAATGAAAAGCAAGGCACTGAGTAAAATGTAACAATGTAAATAAATTATTCAATGTGTAGTAGAGCTTACATTCAGAATCAGTCTTGACCCATTTACTTCCATTTTCTGAAATAGTGGCAAGTTCTTCATCATCATCGTCATCATAATTGTCCTCAGCATCATCAAAGTGAGAAATTGGTGTGGCTTCAAGGTACTTCTTTATGAAGGGTGTAGTTGAACAAGAACCTTGGGGATATATCTTTTTGTGAAGTATTGCCCTCAAAATCTGTGATCACAAGCAAAGTAATGAGAGTAAGATGAGTAATTTAAAAAAAGAAATTTGAAAAAGTGATTAAGCTGATTTGCATGGTTTCTCATCTACCTTCTCCATTCTGGACTCAGTGGAAAGTGGATCTTTGAACAAAGGGGTAGGTTGAAAACCACTTTTGCAAGCAAGCATCTTCTTAAGAAGAAAAGAGAGTGATTTCTTGCCAACACCTCTCTTACTGCTATGATCCAAACAACAATCTTTTCCCCTGCTGAATATTATACTCTTGCTCGGGTAGAAATTACCACGGTTATCAGAAAGAGACTCATTTTCTTTACCTTCAGAATCCAACCTTGAATGCTCAGCGTTCAAACGCTCCTTGGTCAGATCATTGGTGTGTTCTTCTTGCTCCACTCGCCCCTTAAAGAATATGCTGAACTCATTCTGAAGACTTGCAACTTCTTCCAGCGTGACCTCTTGTGTGCAATCCTTGGAGGAAGATGAATCCTCCGCAGTGTTGTTGCTACTCCTTCCACCCGAATCTTCTCTCATGGTGTTGCTCCCAAACGTTCCAATTGCAAGGAGTGCTTGAGGCCAGTCACTGAACTCTTGTTTGCAAGGTTCATGCTTCATGTAATCTGAAGGAGGAAAATCATTCATCAAACTCACTCCAAGAATGATACAATACAAGGTAATATAAAGTTGCAAACACAAAGTTAGAATGGATATATATTTCAACTGAATCATTATCATTATCATTATTATTATTATTATTTTCTCAGTGTTACTTTTTCTTGTACCCTTTTTGATAAAAGTATAATAATTGCAGCACATAATTCACTCTACCTAATCAAGCTCAAGTAGCATAGTTTCTTTTCCTGTAGAATAAACAATGGTTCACTCAACAGTACACAATAGACACCACCAAACCTTAATTCTGCGAACATTATTTTGTTGTTAACTCTGTGCAGAATAGTGTTTTATCACTACGTGCATCTAGAAACAAAACTCATACCTAGCCAACGTCACAATCAGACCTGAGTATATCAAACCATGCAAAAATTGTGGCAAAAATGATCCTCTCACTGGAGAATGATGAAAAAAAAATGCTTACGGGTAGCTGAAATGGATAAAGTACGTTTGTTTTTTCCGCTGCTCCCACTGATCCTGTTTTGCATCCACTCAAAAATCTGCAAACGAACACATGATCATGATGCATGTAGCTGGCAATGAAGAATAATGTGAACAGAAGAGAAAGCAAGTTCTTCTTACCTTCATTTTGGTGAATAAAGTTTAGAGATGGTCTAGGTAAAATATATAGAAAATTTGGACAGATTGCAGAATGAAGAACGCAGAGTGTGCTGATCCCACACCGAAGCAAAGTCCAGCAAGTGCTGAGCTGCAAAAGGATGTAAAGTTTAAATACAGTTGCTAATTTGTGGTTCAAGTTCCCAAACAGTGACTTTCGCAACCTCTTGATTTCTCTAAGTTGTCTTTTTATCATTCCTTTTCCCAACCATAATTTTTTATTTTCTTGTCTCCTTTGCTACCTGATTTTTTGTGCACAAAAGATAAACAAATGTAGCCATATACATCAATTCCATTAGGGGAACTCGATTTCTGATGAAGGATCTAAAACCTTCAAGAATATTGGCAAATTATTATATATGTGGCATCCAAATATTGAAGACTTCATTTTCATATCCATGTGCATGGCAAGGTAAGGTGGTGTTCTTCTACCTCTCTTCTAAGAGTAATTTTCTCTGTTTCACACTTTTGACATATTCTTTTGCCAAATTCATATCCAAGTAGAGAAAGGTTTAAGATTCTAGTCTTATATGACCTTTCTATTTCATTAGAGTTAATATGACATAGAAATATTTAAGATAAGAAGAATTAGATAAAACTTTTTTACTCGAGTAAAAATTATACAAATGTCTTAAAAGTGAAAAGTGATGCAACACAGTTAAACTCATAAAAAATAAATTAAAACATATAATAACTCTTATAATAAAAAGAAAAAGCCCTTAACAAAATATAATAGCTCTTACAATAAAAGTAATTTTGTAATATGTAAAAATTTAAAGAATTTATTTTAAAAGTCAATCTTTATAAGTAATTTTTTAAGTTTAATGATTTTGAAGAGTAGTAACATTTTAAAAATTAATAGTTGGATTTCGTCAGTAAAGATATGAATTTTAAAAAATTAATGATAAGGATATGAAATAATCTCTTAAAAATGTTTTAGAATTAACTTCCCTTATTTCTATATATTTTTATTAAATGCAAATGATATAGGGATAACATTATTTTATGAGAGATGAATTCATTTTTTTATACACATCATTTTATGACAGATGAAATCGTTTTTTATTGATAAAATTATTTTATATAAGAGATGAATTCGTACTTTTTAATAGTAAAAAATAAGTTATTCACAATTTATTTTTAAATTTTATAATTTTTAGTGGAACATACGTGCTTTCATATCTATATATCTGTATTTTATTACATTAAATTAATACCTTTTTGGGAAAATATATAATTTTGTCATAATTATTTTAGAAATAAATTTAGTGGTTACTTTTAGGTGAAGAAGTTATTTATCTAGTTTTGAGGAGATTATGCATTTTCTTATTTTATTAAATAAGAATCACTTTTATTTTATTAAAGAATATAATTGTTTAATTAGAAAATATAAAAAATAATTATAAAAGAAATATTTTTATTAACTTTTATGATATATATATATATATATATATTAAATATTACAAAGTATACTTATAAATATTAGTCAACAAGATGAATTTTACAAAATAAAGTACTTATACATAAAAAAAATTCTAAAATATAAGAAGTAAACTTTATTTATACATATAATAACATTAAATAAACTCTTATGTTAGCTATCAATTATTTTCTCTATATTTTTGTATAATAATATAATCATATATCATGAACAAAATACAATTAGGATTAAACTAACATAGACACACAACTTAATCTCTATAATCAGATCATAATACTTAAAAGACTTTTGAAAAAGGTATTGAATATATTTACCTAAAACAAACAACTATATTATAATTAAAGTTTAAATGAAACATTATCAATAAATCGTATATAGAAAAGTATTTTGTACACATTCCACAAAGTGTTGGATGGGAATTTTTATGAGTCTTTTATCATATAATACCTTAATATATTTAACTTAGATGATAAACGAAGCATTATATTTATTCATTTCTCTTATGGTTTTATGATTATACAACTCTCTGTCACAACCCTTAAACTATGTCACTATGTAATTATACTTTTTACTACCATATCAACCAACTCAATTCAAATGTATTATAACATATCTTAAAGAAGACCAAAAAATTATTAATTCCTTATCACTTAAGCAATAAACTATCACTTAAGCAGCAATATTCGTCACTTAAAGTAAATCTTTCTAACACTTAAATATTATACTCTTAAAAATATAATAATTATAACCATACTATGAACAAACACACTAAGAATAAACCATAATATATATTATTATCTCAACATACTATAATGATATATATATATAAAAGTCAAAATAGGCTCAAGCAATAAAAAAACACGAGGTCCAACAAGATGTTTACAAATACATGCAAGAAATATTGTCCAACAGTTATCTTGGATAAAGATTGAGAGCCTGTTGGTTCCAATAATAAAGTTGTGTCTAACTTGAGTTATTTTCTTGGGACTTTAACAAGGAATTCGGATTTTTGTCCTCTAATATCACTTGAGTGGGATATACCCACTTGAGTAAAACTTCTTATAAGATAGACAATTATAGCTTGAGTGATGAATTATCACTTAAGCAATAAAATTCATCACTTAAGCAATTTTTTCTAACACAATGTTAAAAATTCATCACTTATCGTTTGAATGATCATTCATATCATTTGATTACGTAACATAATCGCTTGAGTCATTTGTAAGTATTTGTATGAAATGTCTCTAACTCAATTTTTATTTATTATTTCAATATTGTTAACTAATTGCTTGAGCAATATATCAGACAAAAAAAAGAAAAATCCAAAATAGACCTAACTTGCTTCTTTCAATTGAAAACATATCTTAATAATCTTTTATCAACTTATTTTAGTTGAAATTGATTTCAGTTCTCAAATTTTTTAAAATATGAATGTTTAATTATAGTATTATTAAGATTACGAATAACAAAGTTTAACGTGTTAGGATTTTAGCAAATCTTATAAAGTTTTAAAACATTTGTATATAACATAAACTCTAGATTATTAACATTCACATAGCATTTCATCAACTTCAAATAACATCAAACAATCAATCAAAACTAAATAATCCAACTATCGTTCACATGCATTCTCAAATCTAGTTGCCATTAAATTAAAGTCACTTTAGGAATCTAAATTAGGTTTACTTTATCAATTTTAAATATAGTACAAAACAATCTAACTTAATAGTTAAAGTTATTTTTTCCATTTTATAATTATAAAGTAGGAGTTGAAAATAAAATATCTCAAAAAAGGCATTTATATACTAATAAAATTACAATACGTAATATTTTTATTTATTGTATAAATTTGTCACTAAACAAAATTATTTACATAAATATTAGAGCCATCCTTATTATTTATAATAAATCATTTATAAATTATTTTTTAGTATAACATTAATACAATAGACATAGTATAGTATATTCAAGTATAGTTATTTAATTTGAACTTTTATTTAATGTGACTGTTCTATTAGATGACATGATATCATGTTTTTGCATTGATGTTAATAAGTATGAAGTCCCATATGTTCATGTTGTAATTTGATGTATGTTTTAACTATAAATGTTTTAGGGAGATACTTAAGCACCCAAATATGGTTATGAAATATTTGCAAGTAAACAAAAATGATACGTTGACTTAAGACTGATCAACTTGAGATTACAAATTATTTTGATTATTTCCCTGTATGATCAAAACTTTACCTTAACTTTATTTGTACAATCGTATGAACTATTTCTTCGAAAAGTATACCATGAAAATAAAGTATGTTATTCGGCTTAAAAATTTGACTTGTGACTTTCATATATATTATGAAAAGTATTTCTAGATTACTTGTGATATAGTATGATAATAGTGTTGCTGTGAATCTTTCTCAAAACAACAAAAGCTCTTCTCATATAAAGCATTTTGAGTCAAGTTGCTTGATAGAGAAAAAATTATGAATTTTCGTAGACATATGTGAACAGAAAAGATATTAGCATATCCATTGACCAAAGCTTTTATATTGGAGTTTTTCATAAACATGTAACTCACCTAAGTTTGTTAAGAATTTTGATTCACTGAGTTAAAAGGATAATATTATGTAATTTCGCTATTAAGAGATATTTTCTTGATGCCATTAAAAAAAAAAACTCTTACAACATTTTTAGATGTTTGGACCATTATTAAAACGTATAACTTTCTCTACAATTCTCTAAAACTATGTTTTCCATATTATAATAATTGTAAAGGCTTCAACACGTACATATTGAATATAGTTTTTATATATTAAATTTTTTATTCCTTATATTATTCATACATGTTTTACTATATTTCTCATTTTTTATTAATAATTACTGTATTTTAATTATTTATTAACAGTAAGATAATGTTAAAATTATTGATTATTACTAAAAAATAATTAAAATATTATTCAATTATCGTTAATAGATAATTATATATCAGTTACAAAACGTTATAAAGATTGAATTATACAAATTGAATAATCAAATTTTATAATTGATAATGAACTTTAATTGTAAAGTAATTGTTTAGAGGTTATGCTGCTAGCAGATTATAAATTTAACTATTCCATCAAGCTAACTTACACATTGTCTCAATACTCCGGAAAGTGAACATAAACTTCTCTAACTCAGAGTATCCCTTCTATATCTAAAGGTGCTTCGGATGAATTCAGTCTAGTATTATAATATTTTCCATTACACAATGTTATTCAACATGTTATAATTTGTATAAAAATATGTTTAAAATTATATATTATTTCCATAACACTTTATCATAATCTGTATAAAGCTACATATTTTTTTAATTATTTCATTGATAAAAAATGTTTTTTATATTTTAATTATTCTATAAAACAAATTATTTGTCCGCGTCATAATTGGTACAAATCATGCAATCAAAAAAAGTCAGCACACATCCTCACAATTGTGTCTATATGTTTTTTCCTAGATTAGTATTTTTTTTTTTTTTTTCAGGATACAGTTTTGATTTGAGATACTGTTAAATACTAAATATAAATACACAATTTAGTGAATATTTAAATATCAGTTGACCTTGTTCTAAGACATTAACTAGTTTCTTCTAACCACCTCAGTAAAATCGGTTCCATTGAGACCTAAAACAAATTATATATATATATATATAATTTATTTGTTTCTCCAATACATTTAAATGAACAGTGTTTAACTTGCATTATTTAACTTATAGATGTTGGCAAAAGGAAGAGTTACATTGGTAAATAGAAGGATGTAAACTTGTCATGAATTAAAAGCAAACAATGCAGAAAGATGCACTACATGCAGTGTGGCATCAACATTACCATAAAGATATTGTGCCATTGTTGCCAATAAATAATTGTATATTATAGATATACTTCTTTGTTTATCTTTGACCAACCAGCTATAATGAAGATAAACCATAAAAGAAAAGTAAAACATATGCAGTGAAAAATTAAACCTCTACATTATTATGTCCAACAAAACATGGACCGATAAAGTAAAAAAATATGACTTAATTAAATTGAGTTTTTTTTTTTTTTTTCAGTTAGTTTATATTATAGATATAAAGTGAGATTCACACTCATTTAGATTATGATATTATTATTTTAAGATGTAGGTTTTAAGTATAATGTAATCTTACAAAACAAACTTATAAGATAAATTTTACACTCACTTAAAAATTATCGAAATGATTAATTTTTAATCGATATGAGATCTCTAATATATCAAGTAGACTTTAAGTCTAACTCAACCTTACAAATTGATTTGTAAAATGAGATTTGCATCTATATATAAAAATATTGAAAGCTCTTATTGTCAGTTAATATGAAATCTCTAACACTAATTTGTTTTTAAAAATAAATACAAAATAATATTATTTTATTAAATAATATACATATAACTATGATTTTTATTTTGAATTATTTAATCTACAAATTAAAATCAGTTTATTAACGCGACTTAAATTTCAAATTTCCATACTTACTTTGAATTTGATTTTAGACCCTTATTCACAACTTAAATTAAATGATGGGGATGTTAGTGAGGTGTAATAATAATGGAAATTTGGAATGAGAAAGATTTGAGGCCAAAGTTCTCGTTGGCTGTTCCTTACTAACCGAACCATATAAGTTTGCTGTGTGTGATTGCCATCACCATATCTCCACCATGCATTTCATTGGGCAGTTTCTCCTAGACACTACCAAATTCCACTACCCTTTCATCATTTTATATCTGTTCTTATATCATGATTTTATTTTATTTTGTTTACTTGTTTATTATTTTTTTTCTTTGCATTATATGTTTCCTTACAACTTTACATTAATTATACGTTTAGTGCATCCCTTTTGAGAATTACTAGTATAGTCTGTTAATGGCTTTAATGAAAGTCAAACAGTAATTTATGAGTACAAAAATTTTCCTTTCTTCTCTTCAATTTTTATTTATTTATTGTGAAACATTTGCTACAACTTTTAAGCAAAAAGCTTCCGTGCCAAACAACGTTGTTTTATTTAAACTAATTACTAAAAGACATAAAATCTAATATAAAATCATTTGAGCATTCTTTTTAAGGAGATTTGAAAGCCACATGCAATTACAATTTACAAGGTCGTAGTTTTATAATCTTATACACTTGTGCGCATTCACATACATATAGCAAGAGATCCATATTTTAACATAATTTAGCCTTATTCACAATAAATTATAACATGAACAGAACTAAAATTAATAGTAAAATTTTGTGCAAAAAATCAGCTCAAGACAAATTTTGGAATTTGTGATGATCTTCCGCAAATCAACCTTTAATAGGATACATGCAAAAAATCCTTAATCGAGGGTGCTGGCCAATAGGGCAAAGGAAACATTGTTTGAGGTAGTTCCTTAATTTGTGTGTTTTCCTATTAACGGATTGTGTTTATAATTTTTTGTTTCCTATTACACGAATCTTGGTGCAAGAACATATCATGAGACATTAAACTAGGATTAAATTATTCGATAATTAGAGACAACATTATGTTTACTTTGTTCATTACATGAGCCTGGTGTCGACTAGGGAAGTTTAGAACACATTTAGTTTAAAGTTAATGGAATTAATTAGGATTGATTCTTTGAAATATTTAAAGGTTAGTGGCCAGCTATTACATATATTGGTTTTTTGGGTATACAAATTGGTGGAAAGGAAAAGAATGGCTGAAAGAAAGGATAGGTATATGTAGAAAAAATGATAGTTACATGAAAGGAATTTTTGTAAGAGCTTCATCCACATCTTTCCTTTTCTTTATTAATTTGATCTTCTTTATTGACAGTGAAGAACTGAAATGCCCTAAGAGAGATGTGAAAGCAATATGGCTTTGTGGCTGCCCCTGGACTTGCGGCTTTTCAAAGTGGTTTTTGTTCCCTGCCTCTTTGGATTCACTACTCTATTGGCTAGGCCAAGACTAATAATTTTTTGTTGATACATAGAATTTTTCATCTTCTCATTGATTTTTTTTGGATTGAGCTCAAGCAAATGAGGTGGGAGAGCTTTGGGAGTTTGAAAATCTGATAGGGTTTGGATAAGTGATGCTGACTAATATCATAGTGAGGATGGAACATGTTTGTGTTACATAGTTCTTGAGGGGTGGTCGATCACTAACAAGCTCCTAATTGTAAGGAAGGCAAAATAATGCATGGGAGTAGGGTTCAAGACTCAATTTGGTATAGTGGCTTTGTGGTACTTGCTTAGGACAACTCGATCTGCCACTTTATTTGGTTCGTATAATATAAGCTTGTGATGCCATGTTTGATATATATGTCCATATGTTTGCAATTCTATATATGTGACACAAAATGAGTGTCAATAATTAGTTAATAATAACACGAGGGGATAGTCTGTTCTATAATCAATATATTTACCTACTTGTAATGTTCAAATCATATAACTCATTAACAAATGTGATAAAATTGAGACTTCAAAGGTCCAAGGAAGATAAAACACGATGACATTGTTTATAAAAGTAGTTTCGTGCTCAAGTCAATAAATAAACAATGGAGCAACAATATATACCTGGAGAAGTGAGAGAAGTGAGTCTTTTCTATGGTTATTCATAATATATAGTAAACCATGAACTCTATTAATTCATCGTTGAATATTTTTGAACTTCTCACTAATAAGTTTAACAAGTGCTTCCAATTCAAGTGGATGACCAATTGGTACACAATAATTTCTTTTATAATTTTAATTTTAGTGTACATTTAAGATCTTGTGTCAATTATAAATAAAATCTTTCAATAAGTAAAGTTTACTATTTAAAATCAACTTCTTAAAATAATATTAGAATTAATATTAAAAATTTCTTAAAATAATTTAGAATTAATTTTAAAAAGGTTATTAGTCTCACAAGTTAAAGAAAGTTAAAGAATCTTGACATGAGAAGTGTTTTGAAGATCTTAAATCGACTTTAGATACTTTAAAGTTCATTTTATAAAATTAAGTTAAATTTAAAATTAACTATGTGTATACAATATTTGATGTGTTATACTGACTTGACAACATTTTTTAATATTTATGGTAACGTTTTTATTTTTATTTTTAAACATTAATATAATCAAATTATTAATATAATTATAATTTAAGAGGTAATTATATTTTACTAAATCACGAAAAAAAAATACAAGATAAAAGTTTTTATATATATATATATATATCAATTTAAACTATTATTACATTAAATTTCATTTTTAAATTTTTCATATATATTATCATCATGTAATAAAACATTGGTTAATTCAATTTGTAATATTAAATATATTTTTTATTTTAACAAAAAAATTAAAAATAACTAAACAAATATAAAAATAATTCAATAATTAACTTTATCTATAAAACTAAAAATATGTATAATAAATAAATAAATTAAGGATAATAAAAAATATAATAAAGGATGATAGTGAAAGAAAATTAAATAAATTACTAAACTATAGAATATGACCAATAAACTAACTACTAACTTTTATTTCTCAAGAAAAAAAATATTTGATGAATATTTTAACTTAAAAGTTTATAAGGTATAAACTACTTAATTATAACTTCTAACTTATTCAATTTTTCTTCTATTAATATTGTTATATCTTAATATATTTTTATGTGATTTTTCTACCTTTTATTATTTATTTCAATTTTATATAAACGATTAATAATACACTATTTTAAATATTTTTTGAATTATTCTTTAAATTTTTGAATTATTCAATTAAAAAAATATGACATTTCAAATTGAAATAATTGAAATAATTGCATTTCATTAACGATGTTATGTGTATACACATAGTGGCAATTGTAAAAATAATATTCAATGTAACAATAATTTTAATTAAAAAATTAAAAATAATTTAAACTGAAAAATTAAAAATTTTAATTTCACTAATACTTATTACATCAAGTCACTTAAATAAAATTATTTGTCCAAATAAAAAAAAATCTATACAACTTTTAAAAAATAAATTAAAATACTAAAAAACTTAATTATTTTAAAAAATCTAAAATTATAATTCAGTTATATAATTTTCTCTAAAAATTAAAAATTGTATTTATATAGTTAAGTCCTTTTATATAATTCTACATTTACAAACTAGTTTACTAAAGAGCTTAAAAAATATAAGTTTATACTAATAACTAATTTATTAACTATTAGCTTACTTTTCAACTAATTTTGTTAACCATAAATTAGCTAAAGTAACTAATAACATAGAGATTATTCACATTCACTCATAAATGAGTTAAATAAACTAATTTATTTATTTTACCTAGCACACAACTTAAGTGAAGCCTCCATTCCTAATATAAACAGACACATCATGAACTCACAAACTAAAATACTCTAAATCTTATAATTGATCTTAGTAAGTTGTCAATCCACAAAATTTCATCATCTATAATTATGACAACACATCATTAGAAGAGTGTAATTATTACCTACTAAGATACATGCATTTAGTGTGTACTTATTCTCAAATGTGCCAAATTATCTCTGAACAAAGTTTAACTACCATTGACAAGAAGAAACTACCCACATTTACTCTTCAAATTTATAATCCCCTCGAAAATGGGATAACCAAGAGCCACCAAATAGCTAAGCAGAAAAAGTTGACCAAACATCTTATCAAAATCTTTGACATTGACCAATCTCCATAATCCACCAAAGAAGCAAACAATGTTTATCATGAGTAACATAGTCAATGGAATCATGAACAAACCTGCACCTTGGAAATTGAACTTACCTTCCTCATATTTCTTGAAACTTTTTTTGTCAATAACTTTGTTTGATAAAGTGAATTTTGCTTTGTTCAGCCCAAAAACTTTCTTGATGGCTACTATAAATGCAAATATGTTTCCAACAAGTGACCTCATAATCCAACTTCTTTGTTCATCCCACCATGATCTCAAAGAGCCACCGCCACTAAGAATCTCAATCAAGTGTCGACTTTGACTGGATATATATAATGTTGCAAAAACTCCGAACCACGGTTCTGTAACCTATGACATAATAAATAAATAAAACAATGTTAACTAATTGCATATAAATTCATTTTGCATATAAATATTTATACAATCCATAAATGAAAATACTATATATAGTAGTCTCTTATTTTTTTTCCTTCCATCAATTTATAATGTTAATTTTCATTAATTTGATGACACGTGAAAAGTGTAAGAGATGTCATGTTCGCCAAAACTAATGTCATTAGTGTAAAGACTGATAAAATGACCAATTCGTTAAAGGATCAAAATGAAACATAAAATTTAGATAAATTAGCAAAATTATATTTTAACCTAAATACTATATAAATTCTCCTTGTTTAAATAAAGAATGATAATAACAAGACTTGTATTAGAAGCTTACCATTGGAAACACAGGAATTCCTTTCAAGAAGCATAGTTGGGGAATGAGGCCATATATGATTAGGGCAACACCATATTGAGTTGTGGATGTAAAGTAGCAAAAGGTAAAGGTATGAATAATTGGCATTCTTGAAATCCCATAAGTGAAAGGGCTATATTTGGATATTCCTAGAAGGAAAAGTTCAGAAATCCATTTCACTGGCTGAAGCATGCCCTCCTTAAAGTCAATGGGTGCACATCCCAAGAAACATGGTCTTTTGGGGTAAAGGTAAGTTGATCTCCAACCTCTTGAGTGGAGAAGATACCCAGTAACCGTACTCTCCAATAATATAGCATATGAGAATCCTACCTGCGGATTTCAATCAACATACATTTACAAAGTTATCAACTTTTTTCCATATTTGAATAAGTTCATATATATGCTACTAATATATGTGTGTATACTTGCCTCTTTACCCCAATTTGTGGCTTTTTCATATGAACAAGAGGCCACTTCTTGAGCTTCTTCCAAAATTACATCTCTAGGAATATGCTTTTTGGCAGTTTGATGCCCATAGATGATGGCCTTTAAGGATTCAATGTACATGGTAGACTTGCCAAAGTTGTTTTGGGAATTATGATCAAAGACATCTACAACTATAAATCAAAATTTCACATGTAAAATCATAAATAAATTTTTAGGTTTAATAAATGTTGAGGGCATATACCATTTTGATTTGGGCTTTCAAGGTGTAGTGCTCTTCTACTTATGTAACAACCACTACCAGCAAGACCTGGCCCTCTTAGTCCATCCATTCCTTGCCACAATGTCTAAAACAAGTCACAACGAAAGATTGTAAAATTGGTCAAAACAACACAAACAAGTTATAAAGTGAAAGAATGAAAAAGGGTTTTTATGTTTATTTACCGTAAAAGCACGCCTAGTTTGACTATCATAGATGTCTTTCTTGCTAAGGTTGTGAAACATTTGAGGAAATTGGACAAAAGCAACATCTTTTGAGGTTTCAGGATCAAGAAAAAAACACATGGCTTGTTTAGCTGAGGATGGATCATTGCAATACATGTCACAATCAACAACAAGCACGTAAGGGCCGTTGCTGAATAGGCCTGAGACTCTGAGCTGTAAGCACAAATCATAAACATGGGAGATTCATAAATGAAAATAAGACACAAAAGATCAAATTTGGAGAATACACACCAATGTGTTGAGGGCTCCTCCTTTGTATCTATGAGGAATAGTTGGCCTTCTTTCACGAGACACATAAACAGCCATTGGAATTTCCGATTCGTCATTCATAATCTAGAAAAACAATGTAACATAAAGTCTATTTTAGTAGGAAAAGAGTTGGCTTTCTTTTCTTAAGTGTTCCCTAATCTTATTCATAGTTATCTTCTTCAAGTTTACTACCTCTTGATCTCTAACTTCTACTCATTGGGTAATTTGAAATGTAATAATCAAGTGTTAAGGGGTTCACTTAAGAATATACATGAGATAAATGAATAAACGTCGTGCAATGTTCAAAATTTGATGTTCACATAGAACTCTACTGTTAAAAAAAAAAAAAAATACTAAAATTTGCCTTAGTTTGCATTCATGTAGTGTCCGTGATTTATAATTATATTTATGCGCCTTATAACTTAGGATCTTAATTTCAACTAGGAAAGGTAATTAGTACCTCAATACGAGTTGGTCTATCAAACACGAGAGAACAATTTTTAGGATCTCTTCCAAATTTCTCTATATTTTTTTGCATATTATTGTATTTAGCCTGCAAAATACAAAAACTTCACATTAGTAGAAAATCTGTATAATTCCTCAAATCTTATACTAAAATATGACAAAAGCAAAATATAAGATAACATAAAAAAATAATATTAACATAATTATGAAGTGAATTTCACATTAGTTTTGTTGCTGACAACTTAAATTATTATCCAAGTTTCGAATTGGCCACATTTTGATTATTTTTAAGGCCATATTACTTGGAGTTTAATGTAATATATAACTTTTTTATAAATATAAATTTGTATGTAATATTTTTGTTAGAATATATTTTTAGTCTCTTAAAATTTAATTATTTTTTATTTTGATGTCGCAAATAAAAAAAAAACTATTTCTTTTAGTCACACAATGGGAAATATGTTATTTTTCGCCTTGCTATTCATATAATTATGGACATCGAAAACATGATAAATAGGATATTTTCTAACAACTTTAATTTTCTATTTCTATGGGTTTTTTTACCAAAATTTGATTTTGATTTAAATATGGAGGACTTTTCTATGAGTTTTTTTTACCAAAATTTGATTTTGATTTAAATATGGAGGACTTTCATGGGGTTTTATTATCAAAATTTGATTTTGATTTAAATATGGAGTCTAAAGTCCCACGTTGAATAGAGGTAGGAGGTAAACAACATAAAACGAGAAAGACTGACTTACCACTACTATAAAAAAAACTGATAAAATAAAAAAAATTTAAGTGTAGATTTTCCACCCTCAACCAATCATCATCTATATTTTGCAAAATTTAAACCCTAAACGACTTGCAAGATTGGAAATATATAAATTTAAAAGACGTTTTACACAAGCATTTTTTGTTGTTCAAATACGTTGCAAAAAAAAACATTATGTAGTTGTAAGACCATTATTTTTATATGTTTGAAAATGAAATAGAATAGTCTTTTATTAAAAAAGAATGCTCATTACTGAAAAAGTATGATTCAAAAAATTTGAATAAGGAAGACATAAATTTTCTTTTCTTCTTTACAAAAATCTTCATTTAATTAATAATCGTTTAAACAGCCCAAACAATTAAGAGTCAAAATAATTTATAAAAATTTATGTTCAATACTTATTTTGACGTATTTTTTTAAAGTTTTTATTGTTCAAATAATATTACATCACTAAAAAGAGATATCAATGAGCTTATTCAATAAAAAAAGGGTTATCACTCAAATTTTGAAGGAGAAAAGACTAGTAACTTTTGAAAGAGAAAAGAGTAGTAACTTACTCTTCAGATAAAGAGAGGAGACATAAAAGTTTTTCTCTTCTTTACAAATATCATCACTAAGAGAAGGAAGACATAAAAGTTTTTTTCTTCTTTACAAATATCATCACTAAGTAATCGCTCAAACAAATCCATAGTTTGAGATAATTTATAGAAATTTATGTATTAAATAATAAATCACATTACTTTAGTGATAGTTTAACATTTGAGCATTGGAATTCAACATTAATTTTCTCTTATTGAAAATAGAGTGCTTCAACACTCATTTTGATATTTTTTTCTAAATTTTTTATTGCTCAAATAATATTAGATCATTAAAAAAAAAAGATATCTCAAATAATGAACTTATTCAATAAAAAAAATTATCAACTCAAATACTTAGAATGAGGAAGGACTAGTAACCTATTGTTCAAATAAAGAACATCTTGTTTAAACTTGAAAACTCATACTGATTAAAGTGTAAGTTATATTTTGTGTATATAATGATTGAGTTGAAATGAGATGAATTAAATTAATGTGAATGAGTATCAATTAAAATATGTATTATTTAAAGTGTAAGTTATGTTTTATTATTTAATGTTAATGTGTATATAATGATTGAATTGAAACGAGATTAACTAAATTAATGTATCAATTGAAACATGAAATGATTATCTCATAATAACAAATGGTAGATACTTTATATGTAGTTTGACTCAATTAAAATATATGTTATTAAGTAAAAAAAAAAACTCATTAAAAATATTCTAACTTTACCTATGATGTAGATCTAGATCCAGATCTAGATCGCATAGATAATTATATTAAACTAGAAACTCCAACTTAATTTCTCTAATGAAAAAGAAAGATAGTGCCTTGTTTTTCGCTAGTTTTAATAATATCGATTCAATTTGAGACATCTTCAGTTAAATTGCCAGTCTATTTTAAACGTATTGGATGTACGATGTATTATTTATTGTTCTTTAACGAATATAAGAGAAGAGCGATAGAATAAACGAGTTACAAAAAATTAGATACAAGATGCAGCTTTTACTTCATAATATGGACCAAATAATGACATAATATGATATAAGTCATATTTAAATTATAAAAATTTCTCGTAACATAATCACGCGTTTTAAAAAATAAATTAACTTCAATATATTTTAAATTTTAAAGTGTGCACAAAAAGAAAAAGGGATAGAATTTTAGCAGAGCTCTTTAGCTCTATAAAGAGCTAAGTGTGATTAGGATGTACCATTTTAAAACTACATTCTTATTAATATTTTGCAATAAATATTCAAGATTTAAAATAACAAAAGAAAACAATATCTTTAAACATTGAAGTTTTCAAGTTATTGTCACCACCACCTTGAAAATTAATTAATATATATGGAAGAATGCACTTTCATAAGTTACATCAAACGGTGAAAGAGATTTTATCTAGAAATAAAAATTAATATATAAACTACTGAAATAAGTATTTAATTAACTACAACACAAAGTATTCTTACACTAATAGTTGATAATGACTAAGCTACCATTGGTTAAATTGATTTTTGTAATAATTCTTAAAGTTCATATCATCCGTGATTTTCGATTGCTTGAAAATGCAAAAAAGTTTAACATATACGTAGGTAAACTTCTTCATAAAGATTTAAACATAAATAAATACAAAATTTTCTACAAATTAAATTTAGTATACCTTTTTTAAATTTAGATTTTGTTCATGAATACAAATTTAATTTATTTTTTATTTTAAAAATATTTATTGAAAAGTAATTTGTTAAACATGCCTTACACACTTTTTTTTTTTTTTTTG
>Ga0209700_101600_pt1 | contig 47180 bp, 37 predicted proteins | sample SiratroredBW_FD_187528 | JGI IMG/M metagenome (GOLD analysis project Ga0209700, IMG submission 187528) | Root nodule microbial communities of legume samples collected from California, USA - Siratro red BW (SPAdes) (version 2) | ecosystem: Host-associated > Plants > Roots > Nodule | place: USA...
AAAAAAAAAAAAAAAAAAAAAAAAAAAAAAAAAAAACATAAAAATAAAAAAAAAAAAAAAAAAAAAAAAAAAAAACAGAAAGGAAAGAGGGTTACCATTGAATCCTTTCCTCTAATATCTCTGATTTATGATTCCCCACAAAACCCTTAATCTTTACTCTTTCTCCTCCCTTCTTTTTACGTTCTATTGTTTTCTCTTGTTTCAGTTTCTTGAGCTCACCGAATGGGTCACTGTGCTCTGCTTTTGGGAAATACTAAATTTCAGTTCACTCTATACATTTTGAAGGGTATTTTTTTTAAGTAGTACAACAAGAAAAACAAAATTAATATAATAAGTTTAATTTTGTTAAGGGTATTTTGTTTTAAGTAGTACAACAAGGAAAAGAAAAACAATTTAATATAATAAGTTTAATTTTGTTAAATTTAATATAACAGTAAATTTTGTTAAATGTGCACATGAAAGTATTATTTGGTGGAAAGAACAAAATGCTGTCTCCAAGAGTTAAAAGAAAAAACGAAGGGAATTACAGAAATAAGGATATTTACTGTGATGTGAAAAAACTTTTCGTGGAAGTTAAATGCATGATTAATTTTGTTTTCAAGTATCTTTTGTGGAGTGTCTTTGTCCTATTTTCGGGTGTGCAATTAGTTTCATATAGTGCAGGGTAGATTTGTGCAGCTACTTTGTTGAGTTTGTTAATTTTGGGATTTTTAATAAATATCAATAATCAAATATTAATTTGGTGGGGGTAGGATGTCTTTTACAATGCATTATAGGAGAATTTTTAATAGAAAACCACATCTCATACTTAGAAAAAAAAAATGTTAATAAAGTGAACAATTAAAATAGGAATGATTTGGAAGTGCTAAGTATTGAAAAGAATTTGATATGGGTACAATGAGTTTAGACATCGGTGAAAAGGAAATGAATGATGTCTAAGTTATAAGTTAAAGGAATTCAATACTAATACATGTACATGTCTTAAAATTTTTATGTCTTAAAATTTGTTAGATATATAATTCGTAATAAGATTGAGGTTGGTAATTTTGTGAAATATCTCTCAACTAATGTTAATAATTACGTAAATAAGGAAGATTTGCTCAATAATATATGTAATTCGTAATAAGATTGAGGTTGGTAATTTTGTGAAATATCTCTCAACTAATGTTGATAATTACGTAAATGAGGAAGATTTGCCCAATAATATAGATGTACGAACATGTATTGTTAGAATTGAAGAGGATAGTGATAAAGGAAGGCGATAATAGTGGAGAAGAAGTTAAGTGCATACATGAGTGCTGACGGTGTTGAAACAAGATAATGTGCCTAAAGAGGGTGATGTGTTAATAGTGTAAAATAGGTCATGAATTATGATTATTGATACTTAAATTATTAAGTTGATTCATTATATTTATATTTAAACTAAGTCTAAGATTCATTGAATTGGGAAAATTCATAATCAATGTTCCTCTATGGGATATAGAATCAACTAAATAACGAAATAGTTCGTCGTATTTTCTCTCATCTACATGTTATCTAAGGTTTTTAATGTCATTTAGATTCACAAACAAACTCTTAAGTCTTGAAATGATTGGAAGATACTTCACAATTTCTATAAAAAGGTCATCATTTCTCGCCTCATGACTATTATCTTCATTTTTGTCTTTCAACTTGTAATGTGGTAACCAACACTTTTATACTCAAATTCATTCCTGAATGATATACAATCATTAAGATGTACATGTATCTTTTGTACTTTGTACTCATCAGACAAAGAATTCTTTTTGTCTCGTAATTTTATTTAGGCAGTGTATTTGGTGATAGGGCAGCCTTCATGATGCTTTGGTTCCTTGATCTCCACTTGAGTTTGTAGAAGACTAGAGAAGCTTTGCACTAAACAAAAGAATGTAAGAAGGCTCTTCAAACATGCAGAAGCGTTGAAGAAGGAAGATGAATGGTTGAAGATGAAGATGAAGCGTTGAGGAAGGCAGATGAATGATTGAAAATGAAGTGAACTAGGTGATGAAGGATTTCTTGGTAGAGGTTCGGCCAACTATCAAAAGGTTCTTCAAGGTTTCTTTAGAGAAGAAATCTCAAAGGAGAGTTTGAACAATGAGCTGAAAATTTAACAATTCATTACTTCAATCAAGTTTATTTTTACATGTAGTGAACACTTCTATTTATAGGCCAAAGTGTCTAAAAAACTCTCAAATGAGAGCATGACAAGTAGCAAGCTGTGAATGGAGAGGATCCTCTCTATCAGGAGAGCGCCATGTGGCAAGGAAGCATGGAAGGCATGTGGTGCCACCTAGCCTTAGCTTGCATGGCAAGCTTCCCTCCCTGAGTGTTGGGGTCTTATCTTCTACAACCCTTGACCCAAAATATAAGACCCAAAATTAAAACCTTATACTATCTTGGCCCAAAATACAAGACCCAAAATTAAAATCCTACTCTACCTTAGCCCAAAATATAAGACCCAAATTATTCTAAACTATTCTAAACAATGATACAATTTAGAGGATTTTTCCTTGATACTTTATTTTATCCAAAGTGATCTCTCTATGACTGCGTTTGGGCTCGAACAGCTAGTTGAAAACCTAAATAGGCTGAAATGGACCCAATCTTCTAGAAAACTCTTGATCCACCCTTTGGCTCGTTGTCCTCTTTATTCTTTGACTAAGGTGGCTAGGGCATATTCCATCAGATGTTTATGTTACTCAAATCAACTTGTATATGTCATCTTTTGCAGAGTTTTCCCCTCTTCGTTGAAGGGCACGACACTTAGTTGGTTCACTCGACAATAATTCCACTGACTATTTTGACACCATGGTCAGCAAGTTCGGAGCTCAGTTCTCCACAAGCAGGATGCACCACCTGACATCTATTGCCCTAGTAAATCTGCAGCAGGAAAAGGTCGAATCACTCAGATTTTTTATGGAACGCTTTGGAAAAGAAGCCCTCAACATCAGGAACCTGAACTCGAATGTCGCCATGCACCACATGGTGATGACCTTGAAACCTGGGCCATTTTTCGACAGCTTATGTAAGAAACCGACTACTAAAATGGATGAGCTACGCCAAAGGGTGGCCAAGTTCATGCAACTAGAAGAATTGAAGGAGTTTCGACACCAGGTCAGGATGGAGGAGGCAAAACAGCCAAAACCCAACGAGAGAGTGCATGTCAAAACCGGGCCCCTAATGCACAGGGACGACTCGAGGATACCAAAGTTCTCTCATTATACACCCTTGAACGCTGACCAGACCCGAATACTTGAAGAGGCTTTAAACGCCGACATCATCCCTACTCCGAGGAAGATCTTGTCGCCTCCAAACACCACCAAAGCAAACATTGTCAGTACCATTGTAACTATGGACATAACACAGAGGAATGTTTGGCCTTAAAAGACAAAATTGAAGAATTGATACAGGCGGGTCATCGATGACGATATGTGGTAAAATAGGAAACTCATAACTACACACGACAGGATGAACTAATAAGGAAAGACGCAAGGAGCGGAGAGATCATGCCGAACAGTCTAGGGGGTAGGAATGACGAGGACCCTCGTATAAGGCGGCGTCAACACTATATCCGGAGGTTTCGAAGGTGGAGGAGCCTCATGCTCTGCCCGAAAGAGGCATCTCAGGGCCGTTTAGTTTGCTAACTTTGTTATCCGCCATAAAAGATGAAGTATGCCTTCAATTACTTTCTCCGATGTGGACTTTAAGGGGATAGATGCGGACCAGGATGACCCCATGGTCATAATAGTGGAAGTCGTGAACTTCGTGATAATGAGTACGCTAATCGACCAGGTTAGTTTGGTCGATATATTATATTGGAAGACATTTAAAAGGTTAGGATTGGCGGAGGAAGCCATAGTTCCCATGGCCGAATAGATTTTCGGGTTCTTGGTCAAACGGGTGGATACCCGAGGATACATTGACTTGTATATCAAGTTTGGGAGAGGGGACCATCAGTACCGAACTATCAAGGTGCGATACCCAATAGTAGAAGCTAACACCTCCTACAACATCCTCCTTGGGAGACCATCCCTAAACAAGCTAGGAGCCATAGTCTCTACTCCGAACTTAGCAATGAAATTCCCGATCGAAGATGGTGGTGTACCAACAGTACATGTGGATAAAAAGATGGCATGAGAATGTTACGTGGCTAGTCTCAAAGCGGTACACTTACGAGAAGAGAATAAGCAACGAGATCCCAATTGTTGAGGCGATCGCGTCGTTGCAAGGAGAAACCTAGACCCGAGAGAGAACGATGACGATTGAATTAAGCCAAAGGAAGAGAAGATGGAGTGGCAGTTGGGTGCTGACAGACAAAACACGCAAATGGCAGCCACCTTGGCCCTATAAATCATACAAAAGATTCGGGAGATGTTGAAAGAAAAGTGAGACTTGTTCGCATGGTCAGCCAAAGACATGTCGGGAGTCGACCCGAGGGTCATGTCCCACAAGTTGTCGGTGTGCAAAGAAGCGAAACCGGTATCATAGAAGAAAAGAAGATTAGGGGAAGAGAGAAGACTAGCGGCGAAAGTCCAGAAGCTAGCAGAGGCCGGATTTATAAGGGAGGTACAATACACGACGTGGTTGACAAATGTAGTCTTGGTGAAGAAAAGCAACGAGAAGTGGAGAATATGCACAAACTTCACGGACTTGAACAAGGCATGTCCAAAGAATGCCTACCTGCTATCAAATATTGATCGCCTAGTTGATGGTGTGTTCGGGCATACCATCCTAAGCTTCCTTGACACTTTCTTAGGATATAACCAAATCCCGATGTATGGGCTAGACGAGGAGAAGACTGCTTTTATTACCGAAATAGGGAATTACTCTTATTGAGTGATGCCTTTCGAACTGAAGAATGTAGGTGCAACATACCAACGTTTGATGAACAACATATTCAAAGATCATATTGGCCGAAACATAGAAGTCTACATTGATGACATGATTGTGAAGTTAGAAACCATTGGTCAACACCTGCTAGACTTGGCGGAAACATTTTCTAACCTACGACTGTATAATATGCGGTTGAACCTTGCTAAATGTGTCTTCGGAGTTGGCGGAGGAAATTTTCTAGGTTTCATGTTAACCAACTAGGGTATAGAAGCAAATCCCGACAAATGTGCAACCATACTCACAATGAGAAGCCCACTAAATTTAAAGGAAGTGTAGAGGCTAGTGGGTAGCCTAACATCCCTCTCTTGTTTCTTGTCGAAGTTGACTAACAGAATGTAAAACTATTTGATAATAATAACAACAAAATTGTAGATAAGGGACTAACTAAATAATATTTCAGAGTGTATTTGAGTTAATAATTGGAAATAACCACTGACAAAGATGAACAGAACAATAAAGCAGTAACAAAATCTTTTCTCCTGGCTTTCGAGAGGCCAAACTCTCCCTATTCACTCCACTATCCAATTCTTTTCCCCTTCCTCTCTTTCCAACCCTTTATTTATAGGTATAACCCCATTTTACCTCTACTAACTCTCTAATAATGACTTTTATTATATATTTTTTATATTCCTCCTTTACACTTGGTTATGTAATAATACCGCCCCTCGGAGATTCACCTTGTCCTCAAGGTGAAAGTGAGGAAACACAGTCTTGATCTTCATAGATAACTCCTAATAATTCTCAAAAATCTAGTAAATGTTGTTGTGTAAGAGGCCCTGTGATGCTGTTGTAGCCCTTCACAAAGGGTCGCTAATATCCTGTGAGCCCTAGAAATCTCCGGTGTTTTTAAATCTTTAGGTGTAGGCCAATCAATCATGTCACTAATCTTTTTAGGATCTGTGCAGAAATAATATGCCCAAGTACTCGATACTGAAACTTTCAAAACAACATTTCTTCCTATTCACCCACAGGTGGTTCCTCCTAAGGATCTCAAAAACTTGCAGCAAATGATCCCTATGGTTGTCCTTGTCGTGACTATATATTAAATTGTCATCAAAGAAAACTAAAGCAAATTTACATAAACATGGTCTTAATACCTCATTCATCAGTGACTGAAAAGTAGAGGGGGCATTTGTGAGCCCGAATGGCATCACGAGGAATTCATAATGGCCCTCATGTGTTCGGAACGTAGTCTTGTGGATGTCTGTTTCTTTCATCTGAATCTGATGGTAACCAGATTTCAAATCCAGCTTAGAGAACACCACATCACCAGCTAATTCATCCAAAAGCTCTTCTATAACAGGAATTGGAAATTTGTCTGGGACTGTTATCTTGTTGAGTGCTCGGTAGTCAACACAGAACTGCCAGCTACCGTCTGGTTCTTGAAAAATATCATCAAATTGTTGCAATAATTCCAGAGTCTTAGTTGTAGTAGGAGAAGTAATGTTATCTCCAACAGATCAGAATAAAGGAGTCACCAAGAAACCCTCTTCATTGTTTTTCAATGCGTTTAAAGCCATTTTTACTGATGCATGGCTTCTATCGAGGCTAGGGTCCCCCTACAGTGTTACTTGGGACCTATAAGACATTCAACTCAGTGTCAACCGCTATTAGTCGCCTTCAAATCTGCCTAGGCTTGCCACCCACCCAGCACCCAACACCACCTTTGACCGCCCGAGCTCCATGACAAGAAAGTTTGCAACTATGGAAATACCTTGCACTATCAGTTCGACATTTTCACAGCCCCCAACTTCTGGTTCAATAGCACCATTCCCAACCTCAACTTGAAATGGTCGCATCTGGCTTAATGGTAAACCTAGGGAGGAGACGATATCAGTGGAAAGGAAATTGGCCTCCGCTCCTGAATCCACCAACACAATCACCTTTGAGTCCTGGATCGTGCCTTTAGCCTTAAATGTGTGATGAGGTGTAAACCCCCAATAACTGGAAGGTGAAAGATGGAGAGACAGAGTTTGTAGATTAAGAGTAGAGGGTTCGTCTGTTATTTCTTCAGGTGTTGGTTCAAGCTCTTCCTCTTTGTCAACATCTAATAACACTAAGTGTTGATGCGGTGTCGACACGTATGGGACGGGTTCCACTTCTCCCCACACTTGTAGCATAGACCCTTGCATTGGTGTTGCCACTCTTCATTTGAGATCTGTCAACACCCAATTTCGTCTGGATAAATAAAATTTATTTCAAAAAATGAAATAAAAAGTCCTAATTAATTTTTGAAGAAAATTCAAAAGTTATTTAATCAAATTTGAATTTTGTTGTTATGAAAAACTTAAAAAATAATTTTTTTCGTTACCCTTTTATTTTCAGTTTCTTAAATAAAAGATGTTTTTATTAATTAAAAAAAATCAAAAAAATTAAGCTTTAAATTTATCAATTGTTTAGATTTATTATTTTTTTCACTTATTTTCAGAAAAGTACAAAAAATATTAATTTACATTGTTATCATTGTCTTTTATCTTTTATTTCATTTAAAAAAAGAAAAATAAAAAGACTATGATTTAGATTTTATCTCTCTCTCATTTTCGAAGACACAAAAAATATATTGATCTTAATATTTCTTTTTTTATAAATTTAAAATTTTCATTTTATTTTTAAAATAAAATAATAATAAGAAGAAGAAAAGGAAACGTCGACATCTCTCAATCCTCTCTCCCAAATCTTCCCATACTCCACAGTGCCCTCCACTACTCTGGAAAGTTTTTTTGTCTCCTGCAAAAGTTGGTTTTGTTCCTTGCATACAACAACTCTAGCCTACCCTTTGAAAAAACAGATTTGTTGGCAACTTGTGGGGGGAGATCCCCTCTTTTCTAAAAAGAAACTCACAACATCTCACTTGGGGGGAGGTTGTTCCTTCTTCTTCTCTTAAGAAGCACAAAAAATCTTTTGAAAGAGGAGAGGGTAACTACTAACAACCAACACGAAGGAAAAAGTCTTCAAGAGTGCCTCAGAATGTTCTGAATTGCATTTCACCACTTTCACCAATACTCTCATAACAACTGCAAAAATTAAGAGGTATGGGGTTCACATCTCGAAAGATTGAATGTTGCGTAAGTCTCGTGAACATTGTGTCCTGATCATTTTATGGTTTCACTTCGGTCTTTTTTTTCTCGAGCATGCATTGGAATGAATGTTTTTCCTTTTTTCATTTACTGTGATGATAATAACTGAAAATAAAGAGGGGAACAAATGTCTATTAAATTTTTTTGCCATGCACGCACCTTTAAACACCGTAACATCACCACAAAACCACTAAGCCAAGACCCAAAGTTGCCATATCCTTGCACCACCATGCCCCTGTCAAAACCGTTACTCTCCATGCCTCTCAAAGACACCACTGTGCACCACTTTCCTCCAAATACACATAGATACCAGTCACCCTCTATGTGTCTCCCATGAACCTCCATAACCACCATGAAACCTCCACAAAACAGCCCCCAACTTCCACCACCAACAACCAAAACAGCCCCACCATACCAAGTCCAAAGAAACCACCATGAAACTACCACCATGCACCTCCACAATGTGTCTCCCATGCACCTCCACAACCACCATGAAACCTCCACAAAACAGCCCTCAACTTCCACCACCAACAACCAAAATAGCCTCACCATACCAAGCCCAAAGAAACCACCATGAAACCACCACTATGCACCTCCACAATGTGTCTCCCACTATGAAGCCCAGATACGAACACGGATACGGATACGACACGGATACGGATACGCAGATATGACTAAATTGAAAATTATAAGACACGGGGACACGACAATATATATATATATATATATATATATATATATATATATATATATATATATATATATATATATATATATATATATATATATATATATATATAAAATTAGTAATATATTTTTAATATAATTTGTAATATATTTTTAATATAATTAATAATATATTTTTCATATAATTAATAATATAATTTTAATATAGTTTAATATATTCTTAGTATAATTTGTAATATAGTTTTAATATAATTTAATATTTTTTTAATATAATTAATAATATACTTTTAATATAATTTTTAATATAATGTAATATTATAATATAATACTCTTTAATTATAAATAAAAATAATTAAAAAATTTGAAAAATTAGGGTTACTGTCCCGCCCCTTCTTTTTTCTTTAACCACCACCCCTTCTTCTTTCTTCTTCAGCCTCTCATTCTTTTTTTTTGCTTCTTTCTTTTCAAGTTCTCCCTCTATATTCAGATGCTCCTTCTTTCTTCTTCTTTCTTTTCGGTTATCTCTTCAAAGATGCATTCTTCACGGTGCGTCTTTTAGTCTTCTCCGCTTCTCCATCCCACTGTCGTATCCTTGATGCGTGTTCGGTAACAAGGCTGTGTCCGGCCCAAGAAGTTGAGTCCAACGCGATGTCGTACACGCTTCCGTTGCGTGTCCGTGTCGACACCACGTCGGAGGCGGGGAAGCAGCCATCAACTGCCGTGTCCGAGCTTCATAGGTCTCCCAAGCACCTCCACAACCACCATGAAACCTCCACAAAACAGCCTCCAACTTCCACCACCAACAACCAAAACAGCCCCACCATACCAAGCCCAAAGAAACTACCATGAAACCACTACCATGCACCTCCATAATGTGCCTCCCATGCACCTCCACAACCACCATGAAATCTCTACAAAATAGCCCCCAACTTTCACCACCAACAACCAAAACAACACCACCATACTAAGCCCAAAGAAACTGCCATGAAACCACCACCATGCACCTCCACTATGTGTCTCCCATGCACCTCCACAACCACCATGAAACCTCCACAAAACAGCCACCAAGAAACCACCCAAGCCACCCTAAGCCTTGCGAGCTCACTTTCTCCCACCACAGACCTTTACTCTCTTCCATTCCACCTCCATTGAGACGAGGAGGAGGAGAGGAATGTTTGCCACCCCATGGCGCAGCGTTTCTCCGTCACCGGAGACTCGTCGAGAAAACAGTCTGGTGAACTCTCTCCTCCTTGAGTAGCCAACCTTGAGAGCAGATTTCAGGAGATCTAGGAACCTTTACGAGAAGCTGGGGGTTACATTGGAAATCTGGGTTTACCCTCTTTCCAGTGGTATGCCACAACCCAATTTATAAAACCTCTAGATCCCTAAAAAATGAATGTCAAGATGTGGGTCTAGCATGGGTAACTTAGAATATTTTCTGGACACCACATAAAATCATAAACCTTGTCTTGGGTGAATTTGGAAGGTTCGTTCTCCCTGGTCTTGAAGCTTTAGGAGGTGTATGAACTATCATTAGAAAACTCTTTTTACCCTCTTTCCATTGGTCTAGGGTGGGTGCATTTATGAGATCATTTGGTCACCCAAAATCACCCCGAAATTAGTGCCCCAAACTTGTTTTTGGGCTTCCCAGAAAGTAAGTCATGAGAGACAGCCAACTAGCCAACTTTGTAGAATTCGTTCTCCCTATCCTTGAACCTTTAGACGGTGTGTGAGTAATATTTGGAAAGTTCGTTTTACAAGCTTTTTAGTGGTCTATAATAGGTGTATTTATGTTACCATTTGAGCCTTCGAATTTAGCTTAAAAAACCTGTCCCCAAACTTGTTTCTGGGTTCTTCCCAGAAATTAAGTTATAGGGTAGATTTCAATTTTCATGTGCCTAACTTTCGAGGGAGTTTTCTCTCAATTTAAGAACCTCCAAGGGCTGTATTTGTGCTTGTTAGAAAGATCTATTCAATATCTTTCCAGTGGTATGCCGTAGGTGTATTTATGATGCCATTTGAACCATCAATTTTGACCCCAAAGTTGGGGTCCGAAACTGATTTTAGAAGATCAAATTTTGACCGTTAAAAATTCAGATTCATCAAACACACCAACTTTGGGAAATTCGTTCTCCCAATCCTTGAAGTTATAGGGATGTATAGGTAACCAATGGAAAGCCCTTAAGCTCACATTTAATTTGATACCAAGTTTGCTCATTTATATAGCCATTTAACCATCCAAATTTGGCCTTAAAGTTGCCCCGTCACAACTTTTTCATCCACCAAACCATTTGTAGACTAGCCTAAACCACGCGCAAGCCACACCCTGGCATTTTTGTGCGGATTGATGGTACACTCGTCGCATCCTTGTCTCATACCATCCAAGTTACAACCTGCACACACAAATTTATTCCAATTCCAAAGATACCCTGTATGTTTTAAAATATTTTATTTTTAATAAATTTTCGATTAAATTCTTAAATAACCGTTCGCGTTATATGAGATTTAATTTGAAAGATTTTAATTTGATTTGGAATATCAAAAGGCCATTCGCGTCAAGCAATATCCAAATGAAGTTTAACTTCCAAAAAAGCCAAATGTTCCAAAAATATAAAAAAAATACCAAATTTTCAAAAATAAAAAAAATACCAAATTTTCAAAAATAAAAAAAATATTAAACTTTCAAAAAATAAAAAATATCAAACATTTCAAACAAATCATTTTCAAAACAAAGAACTATGTAACCCTGATTCTTCGTCGCTGATAAAGATACGTAGGAGTAAAGTCAAACCTTGTCGGGCCCTTTTCAAAAATAAAAAAATATTTTGTTTGTTTTTATTTGTCTTTCGGGGAAAATAAACAGTTTTAGAACAACACTCGTTTTTACTCATTTAATTAAATGTACTGTCTTATGACGGACGTTGTGAGGGTCCTGATACCTTCTCCACACGTAACCGACTCCCGAACCCGAACACCGGTTTTCACAGACTTGCTTTATCCTTTTTCAGTTTTTTCATAGTTTTCCATAAAAACTATGGTGGCGACTCCATTGTTTTAAAATTAATTAATTTTTTCAGATCGTCGTCACTATTGTGATTCCGGTTGCAACAAGATCGAACGAGAATTATGCTTTGCGCCCAATGAGCTAGACGTTGTGATATGAGTGACTTGGTTCTCCTTGGGTTCTGGTGGTGGAGAACGTTCAAAATAAGAATTAAAATTATTGGGCCGAACACAATTCGTACCACTATTGAAACCCTCACTAGACTTAGGGTTTGCTTCATATCGTTTTCCCCAGTGGCTTCCACCTTTCTCTTGCCAAGCTAAGTTTCTCATTTCGACAACCATTGCACAATCCATCAATGCTTGTAAGGATTCGAACTCTACCACATCTAGTTCCGACTTAATCGTTGGTTTCAACCTTTCATGGAACATACATAGTAAAGTCTCTCCACCCAAATTTCTGTGTGATTTGGCCGCGAGCTCAAAATCACGCCGATAGTCCATGATCTGTCTACTTCACTTGCAATAGTGGCGCTAAGGGATATGATGCCGCTCCTGGTTCGAAACGTTTCAGCAAGTCCTGCTTGAAACGGAACGAAGTGTGAAATGTCGATTGAGCCTCCCACCACTCGAACCATGTAAGAAGCTTTCCCACTAATCCTAGCACCGCATAATCGAGCTGCTCCCCTTTCGGAATGTTTGACACCCGAAAGAAACGGTCCATTCTCACTAACCACCTGTTTGGATCTGCTCCATCAAATGTTGGGACCTCTAATTTGCGTCCCCTGTCGCCCCTGTAGCGCAAGTTTCCGTGATTCTGTCCTCATCCACCGGGATCCGCGATTTGAGAAACAGTGTCATCCTCCTCCTGATGTGGCTCTGTAGTGTGATCATGTCGTGGTGAATGCATCGTCATATCGTTGAGCCTCTTCAATATCTTCTCTAACATCTGACCGTGGTCCATCATTTGTTTCTCTAACCCTTCGACAACGTTTCTCCATTGCTCCTGAGCTGCGTGTGGTAAACATTCACATGTTTGAAACTCAGATTGAGTATTTGATACCAATTGTGAAGGTATCTGATAATAATAACAACAAAACTGTAGATAAGGGACTAATTGAATAATATTTCAGAATGTATTTGAGTTGATAATTGGAAATAACCACGAAGCAAAGAGGAACAGATCTGAACATAACAATAAAGCAATAACAAAATCTTTTTTCCTGGCTTTCGAGAGGTCAAACTCTCCCTATTCATTTCACTATCCAATTCTTTTCCCCTTTCTCTCTTTCCAACCCTTTATTTTTAAGTATAACCCCACTTTACCTCTACTAACTCCCTAATAATGACTTTTATTATATTTGTTTTTCATATTCCTTCTTTACACTTATTTATGTAACACAAAATTTGGCCTATCTTTAAACTGTTGCAGAAAGCTAACAATTTCAAATGGGACTCACGGTGCGAGAAAGCCTTTACCAATATCAAAATGGTCGTATCCATGACCACGATTATTGAGAAACCCAAATTGGGTAGTACACTATTACTCTACTTGTTCGTTTCAGATGAAACCATCAGTGTTGGAGTAGTGCAAGAACAACAACAACTAATCTACTTCACCGACCGCCCACTCCAAGGTGCGGAAATAAGGTACCAAGTCATCAAAAAGGTCGCCCTAGCATTTCTATACGCAGCCAGGCGACTCCGGCCGTACTTTCAGAGTGACCGGATAATCGTAAAAATTGACTACCTTATCGGAAAGGTTCTTCAAAAACATAAACTTGCTAGTCATATGATAGCTTGGTCCGTAGAACTATCTGAGTATTGGCTCCAATTCGAGCCAAGTGGGCCCATAAAGGTAGAATGCTTAGCAGATTTTTCCTGTGAGCTGCAAAACACACCCATCCCCCATCAAGACGAATGGACCATGTTCGTAGACGATGCGTTGAACGTCAAAGGAAGCGACGCCGAAGTTGTCTTAGAAAGCCCCCATGGAGTAAGGATAGAGCAATCTCTACACTTCAACTTCAAGACGTCCAACAACCAGGTAGAATACGAAGCTCTGATGGCAAGACTGTGCTTGGCCTAAGATATGGGCGTGAAATGTCTCCGCTGCCAATCAAGGTTGGGCAGATGAAGGAACAGTTCCAAGTCAAAGACCCTTTAGTGTTAAAATATTATGCCAGTGTCACCGGCCTAATTGAGGCCTTCAGCCACGTAAAAATTGAACACACCTTCAAGCAAAATAACTCTTGGGCCGATATGTTGTCAAATTTGGTGGTCGGAAAAGGAAAAAGGAAAACATGACACAATTGTCCAGCTAATCCTTGTCGCTCCAAGTGTGTCAACAGAAGAGTGCCTATGTGCCAAAACGGTCTGGATCGATTGGAGGGAGCCTATCATGAGTTATTTAATGTCAGTCACCAAGGGAGACCATAAGGCACACGATAAGGATCTCGCCAAGAAGGCAATACACTTCGTACTCGTCGCCGACAACTTCTACAAGAGAGGCTTCTTGAGCCCTCTCCTCAGATGCGTGGATAACAATCAGGTCGAGTATGTTTTGAATGAATTGTACAAAGGGAAATGCTGAATGCACTTTGGACACAACTCTAGTGACCAGAGTGCTTCGAGCGAGATATTACTGGCTGACGATGTAGCAAGATTGTAGCCAATTTGTGAAGAAATGCAAAAGCTATCAGGAGCACGACCTGCTTATCCATCAACCTCCCACTAAGTTGCAATCTGTTTATGCCCTTTGGCCAATCACTAAGTGGGGGATGGCTATTGTTGACCCATTCCCACAAGCCCCAAGCCAAAAAAAATTCTTGCTTGTCGCGGTTGATTACTTCACGAAGTGGATCGAAGCAGAACCCTTGGCCAAGATCACGGTGGCGCAAGTGCAGGGGTTCATATGGAAGAGCATAGTATGCCAGTTTGGCATCTCCCATACCATGATAATTGATAACGGTCGACAGTTTATCGAATGAAAATTTAAAGATTTTCTGAAAGAACTTGGCATCCATTGTGTTACAAGCTCGGTAGAACACCTGCAAACCAATGGGCAAGTAGAGATTGAAAACAACGTCCAATGCGACGCTACAATGATAAGGTAAGACCGAGAATAATATGTCAGAATGATCAGGTATGGTAGATGTGAGGAGAAGCGAGAAAGGAGGCAGGTGACAACAAGTTCTCTTCTAATTAGGAAGGACAACTTAGAATGCGAGAAGTTATGTAAAACAGTTCTTTCTACCTGGAATACCTAGATGACCAGCCTATCCCCGGACGTGGAAAATTGTGCACTTAAAATTTTACTTTAGTTAAAAACCGTATGTAATTAGTGTACCCTTTCCTACCGACGACATTTTTTTTCTAAGGAGGGATTTGGTCGCGGAGGTTTTAATGAGGCACATATCAATTAAAGTCAGTGAAGGAAGTTTTCACACCTGTGTGAATCCCTACTGTGTACGTTTTGTTAAAACATAACTGCTCGGGGAAGGAAGCCTTCATAAACACATGAATCCCTCCCGAGCAGCCCAATGCATACTTACAAGCATACCTTGCAATCACTAACAAGCGTAAGCATCGAGCTTTTGTCCAAAAGACCGACTACTAGACGTCCAACAATTAATATCGGAAGCATGGAATTAACTTAGTAAAAATAAACAAAAACCAAAAAGTGTTGAAACGTATGATCTAATGCCCGATCGACATGACGTTGACTAGTGAGTAAGCGAGCACTCGTCAGTTTCGAAAAGCAAAATCGCGAACACATAAAGCAATTAGGGAATTAAGCAATAGTCGAACGCATAAACAAGTAAATTTTCGAAATGACCATGATATATACGACTAAAAATTGTTCACAAAACATTAACTGGCATATGAAACCACCTAGATACACAAAACATGGGGATCACAATAACAACTATATGAGTCCCTTGTAGACAAAAAAATAACATCACTCCAGTCCAATCAGTTGGAGGTAATGCCAACCACATCAACACCCGGGGTCTTCTCCCTTCCCCCCTCCACGTTTGCCCCCGCTTCGGCCTCGTCTTCCTCGGCGACGTCTTCAACCGCCAACAACTCACTTTTGTAGAACTACTTTCGGGCATCAAACTTACCTTCATTCAATGGAATGTGTTAAATGTAGGTAACTAGGTTCCAACACCTTAGCGAAACCGAGGTCGTGTTGCCTGATAACATAGTCGTGACAATCTTCAAGCTCCTTCTCGACCTCACCATGCCTTTTCTTCTCTGCGTTTAGGTCCTCCATCAAGCCTAACACCCTTTTATCCATATTGCTCAATTCAGATTGCGTACCAGTTAGGTGGGAAAACATCTCTCTCTTTTTGCTTCACCATGATGCACTGCTCCGGCCAGTGAGCCGCCTCGGCCTTCGATTTGTCAGACTGATCTAATAAAACCAAATTCTCAAACACTAAAGCCGAAGCTGACTCCATCAGTTGAGTTGTCAAAGCTCTAAAAAGGCATTGTTGGGCTTCTCGTGTGAAGACGAAGACACATAGGGCTCTTTCTCATAATCACTCAGGTCAAGCATGACTCAGTAGAAGATCATTATGCGGCGATTTAAAAAATCCATCGCTGAAGAACAATCTACAGTTGTCGATGGTTGAAGTCGTTTTGGGGAGCATTGTGTAGAGGAGCGGTTGGAATGCCGCTTCGAGAACTTATGACCTTTTGATTTCTTGCGACAATGAGTGGACCTAGAGGGTGGTCTTTGCTCCGATGGGATAGCAATCGTCATAGGCGTCACCTCTTTTACTGGGATTTAGATCGGGATGGCTACACCTTTCCCTTTATTAGCCGCCGATGTTGGTTCGACACCCTTTCTGTTGTCGATCGCCACCGACTGCCTCTTTTTAAGAATATCTCTAAAGACTTTGTTGTTCCCAGGTGGACCCATATCGATGATGATCTCTGCACCAAGAAAAAACAAAAATCAGCCAGTCAATGAGAAATATAAGTCAACAAACTGGAAAACATACAGAGAATATCAATACTTTGATCGCTCAACAAGAAGGTGCCGAGGAGTCTTTGGGTGGAATTCAACGAGGAAGTTGGTCAAGGAACGCCAAAGCCACAAGGCCCTCCTCTGTCATCTCTGACTGTGGCCAAAGTCCGTATCAGGTACGCTCTTTAGTCCAATAAAGAGGAAACTTGGGAAAACTATCACTAAAGAACCCGTCTTTAAAATCTTTGTATGATGAAGTGTGTGGGTCAAGTAAATGGTTTTTGCGTTGACTCAGTAACCAAAGCCACCGCACTATCTTCCCCAACCGAGTATAATAGTGGTGCAGAAAAATAGTCGGAGTAACCTTCAAGCCGAAAGCCGAACACAGTAACTAAAACGCCCTAAGGTAGGCCCAACTGTTCGGGTGGAGTTGCGAAGGAGGTACATTCATTGTAAACTCGTCCAACGGAAGTCGGACACACGCATGTTGCACCACTTGTGAATACATGAAAAAGAAGTCTACATTAGAAGATCCCTGGCTGTGGAATATAAGGTCGGTTGACGAGCACCGCCAAAGCGAAAATGCATGGTCAGGGACCGACATCTCTAATATATCTACACCATCTACAAGGAGTCTCAAGGAGGATGATGTCCTAGACCTAGATATAGATCTCCTAGCATCTGGATCAACCCAATCGTCTTCGTGAGGGGCGACTTTGCTGACACCCTTACCTACGTTACTATTTACAGGAGACGACTCTACGATCCTAATATCATATTTGACCTTAACTGACTCACTATCTGACTTATTAAACAATTCACTATTTAAAGAGCCACTAATAGAACTGACCTCTTTTTCCATTAAGTCGGCCTGCTTGGTCAGTGAGATTGATCCACCAGAAGACCCAGGCCGAAAACGTATCGGATACGGAGTAAGCCATTATTTACCTTATGGAGGAAGAGAACAAGCCTTTGCTGAAATGTAAGCAAACCAATTACTCTAGAAGGTGAAAACGACGCGAATGAAGGCCCCATTTGCTCAGCTATTTGTAGGGACGACCAAACAAGGCTCAAAACAACTACCACCGTTCGATCGTGATTGGAGCAAAGGTCCAAATCTCGCGACCTTTCACATCAGCACACCAAACGAGGCAACTTTCAATTGTCAGCATTTTCCTTCCAAAATACTCACCACGAAATTAAGGCGGTCGACACTGTATCAATCGATATAGGTCTTCCACCTAGTAAGAAGAACCAAGAGCTACATATAATACCAATTCGGAATAAGTCCCCTTCGGAACCTTAATGTTCCTCGCGGACTTGGGAGCGTAATGTAATATTCTTGTGTTTGACCGACAACTCTACTACTATGTTGATCACGCTAATTGCCGATTACTATGGATAAGTCTTCCAGAAATATGCATTCGGACTAGTGATATGTAGCCAGAGATTAGCCGAAGCTGTTAATTTTGACAGGCGGGCTAATCTCAACCCAAAGCTGATTAAGTGGGTAATCAAGAAACATTAATAATTAAGCTGTTAATTTTGACAGGAGGGCTAATCTCAACCTAAAGCTGATTAAGTGGGTAATAAGAGAACATTAATAATTAAGCCTTGAGCCATTAGAGAAGGTTCAAATGCAAACTTATAAATAAGAGGCCAATGTCAAAAGGTAACGAGAGTCAGATTTCAAAACTCTTTATAAGAATCTTATTCGAAACTGACATCCAAAAACAAGGAAGTGGACGACCGAATAATTACTGGACTAACTAAAAGGAAGTACCAAAAAAGATAACCTAGTTGGCATTAATTATAAGTAAATATGTTTCTGCAGTACAAGATCAACTGTAAATTTATTTCTATTTTATATTGTTAAAGTTATCTCAAGAAAGTAAATTACATAATATTGACTAGACATGGTAACGTTTGACGCACAGTAAATTAAAGATCTAAATCCAGCGTGAATAAATTAAAATACAGAAGTAATTTTGATCAAGCTGTAATTTATGTGGTTTAAATTTAAATGATTGATTTTAAAACAAAAAATCCAAAATATGACTCGTGTCGGCTGCAGCGTGAATTGAGCAAAGAAAGAAATGCTGAAATTGGTTTGTGCAAATTAAAATAATTTTCGTAAACCATGGAGCAAGTCAGGGTTTTCGTTTTATCCAACATAAGTGCAGATTTTCTGGCTGCTGTAAATTATTTAGGCACCATTGACGTGAATAAAATAAGAGATAAAGCTACAGTAAAATATTAAAAGAAAAAACTGTTGCAGCGTTACTCTATCAAAGAATATTTGAGCATTAGGGAAGATAAATGACGTGAAAAATATTCAACTACAATATACTACAATATTGAAATCATATTAATTTTATTAAAAAATAATTTATTGTGAAAAAAGTGTTTTATATTAAAAAGAATTATTATATAAAAATAATTTAACAAGCAAATAAAAATTATTTTGATTTTTAAAAATAATTTTCAAATATTTTTTATATTTTTACCTTTTTTCTTTTAATTTTAAATAATGAAATTCTTATTATATCATATCATTTCAACTGTAAATTATTTCTTTTCGTTTTTTTTCTCATATAGAATAATTTTTTTTAATTATCCAAAATAGATAAAAAGATACTTATTTATCAAGATAAGTAAATAGGAGGACACAATTTTTAATAACTGGATAAGATTTTATTTAATTAAAAGAAAACTTGTATTCATGTGGCACGATATCTTTATAAATGTAAAAATCATATTAAATAGACACGATTTCGCTTAAATTAACTAAAACAATTTCTTCATTATTGAAATCGTCTAGTTGTGAGGGTTTCAGCGCAGGACATGCATAACACTATTATTAGCACCCATGTTCGTTTCAGCAAGTACCGGATCTTTCCGTACTGCATTTCTTTACTTACACTTTGCAGCCGCATGTTGTTGCACCGGAAAATAAGATACTATTAAATTCTATATACAACTAACCAAGCGTGTTATGTAATTACTTTTTTCGCACAAAATGTTGATGTTTGATCTATAATGAAGCTAGTTCCTGGAAAGATAACTGTGAACTTCTTTTCTGAATTCTTTATTTTTTTCTTTAAATATAGGTTCCATCCTACTACCTTTTTCTTCTTGCATAACAAATTACTAATATTAATATTTCATCTACTAACTCAATATTCAATTCCTTTATACAATAAATATATTGATAAAATGTGCCTACTTACGAAAAAATCTTCTCTCAAATTCCATTCATGATACATATTATGTATTAAAGAAATGAGAAAATATATTTATATAGTATTTGAATATAATATAATAGTTAGATAATTTTATTTTACAAGTTAATACAAACAATTTCGCGGTAATAATAAAAAAGATATTTAAACAGAAACAATATAAAAATATAATCACAAAAGATTAATTAAAATGTAAACATAATATTCAATGAAGTAAAAAATTATATACAATTATATAATAATTTTAATGCATAATCTACATCATTATCTCATATTATTTAAAAAAAATTAAAATCTAACAATAAAAGATTAAAAGCAGAAATAAAATGAAAGATGAAGGGATGTAACTTATAAAAAGTGAAGGGTTGGTTGGTTGTATAAAAAGTTCCATACTATCTCATTTTCTAAGAAAAAGCATGCCATTTTCTCTTATAATGAGATACGATGCACTCTTTAAATAACTAACCACTTCTTCCGTATCTATGCCTTGTATTTCTTTATCTTCCATTTTATTTTTGCCTTTTATCTTTCATTATTAGATTTTAATTTTTCTTAAATAATGAGATAATGACGTAAATTCTTGAATTAAAACTCTTTTGAATTCATTAAATATTATTTTTACATTTGAATTAACATTCTATGATTATATTTTTTTTATTATTTCTATTTAAATATTTTTTTTATTATTACAGCAAGATTGCTTGTACTATCTTGTAAAATAATTAAAATGAATTGAATTTGAGAGAATTGTTCATAAGCATATGTTATCAGTATATTGATTGTATAAACGAAAATAATAATATATTAACCATTGTCTTGCATTATTGCATTAATATCCATAGAATATTGTGTAATGAGAGGAAATATTAATATTAATAATTTGTTATACAAGAAGGAAAAGGTGGTAGGATGGAACCCACATTTAGAGTGAAATAAGAATGCAAAGAAGATAAGCTAACAAAAGAAGATAAGCTCACAGTAAGGGAGAAACTTAGTATTGATGAACGCCAACATTTTTTGCCAAAATAAAATTATAAAACGACCCTGGTTGGTAGTATATAGAGTCTTATGGTATTTCCTTTTTCGTGTAACAACTGCACCTATAAAGTGTAAGCAAAGAAGTGAAGTGCAGATGATCCTAGACTTGTTGAAACGAACAAAGTGTTAGGTATCCCAAGTGTTCTGACGGTGATAGACTCCAACGAATATAATTTGATTTCTGTATTAAAAGTTTTTTTGACAAATGTTTCAGGTAATCGTATCCCATTTAAATGTGTAAACGACGGTACAAGTGAGGTCGTTTGTAAGTGAGATATTCATGTTTGAAAATACTTCCGCTTGAGGAGGTGTGTATCAATATAGAAAAAAGACTCTTACTTGAAGAAGAGATTGTTAGGTATTTAAGTGTGAGTTTAAGTCTATCATTGAGTAGAAATGAAAAAATTGAACAACTTATAAAAAAGAAAGAAGAACTACATACATAAAGTCTTAAGATTTTGAATTGAAAGTGACATTATTTTTTATGTGATTGATTCTATTCTCATTTTTGTTGTCTTTTCGGTATTTCGGTATTTCTCTCTTAAAATAAAAGAAAATAAAATACAATTGACATAATTTATTCACTAAAAAAATCATGTCTTAAAAAGACATAATTTACTTATTTTAGTAATTAATTTTTGTTTCCATTTTAGAGAATAAAAAAAATTACATCATTATTGAAAAAAAAAACCAAATTTCTGTCACACAAAGACATCTTTTGAAAAGAAATTGTGATGAAATAAAATTCAAAATTCCAAAGTAAACATGGCATAGTAAAACATTGAGATCAACCTTAAACATTTATCTTTTTGATTGATTGAAGAAGGGCCGTGACACATTCATAAGAGGATCCACCTTCTTGGACAGCTTTGTGTGCTTTTTCCTGTAATTCCTTCACTCGTTTCCTGAACGAACCTCCTTCATCCTTCATCACCTTTCTCACAGCACTCTCAATTCTTTCCCAGCCCACCACCTCCTTCTTCTCATCATAGGGTGACATGCTCCATTCCCAAACCCCCACAGGCTCCCCAATCCCATGCACCTCAGTCACCAATTTCTCACACAAAAAGTGGTCACCAAACCAAGGCATGGTGATCATAGGCACCCCCTCACTAATCCCCTCCACCACTGAATTAGCCCCACAATGTGTTAGGAAGGCTCCAATGGTAACATGCTTCAATATCAAACCCTGTGGAACCCAACCTCTCACTACCATTCCTCTCTCATTTTCTCTCATCCTTACTTCAAACCCATGCAGCAACCCATCATCTACACTCTTTGGAAGCACCAAAAGGAAATTGTGCCCTGAGGCCTCCAACCCACGTGCTATCTCCAAATATTGCTCCTTGCCCAGACGACACAAGCTTCCAAAACATATGTACACCACTGAGTTGGGTTCCTTTGAGCTAAGCCAGTTGAGGCACTCATGCTCACCAACCTGAAATTATTGGAGAAGGCAAACCATAAACTTAGAGAAGATAGATATTCACAACAAAAATGGGTAAATCCTCCCTTTTTCCGTGTAAAAATTGAATGTTCATCAATTTTCTCCAAACAAGTGTATAGTAAAAGTCTAGTCATCTTACTAATCTTATGCTTTTGTGACTTACATGATTCTCTTGTGTCGACGTGCCTCTTGCGTGGTAATAATCCACCATAAGGGAGAGTTCACCAACGTGCCACACTTTAACGCCGGTGTGTTTGTGGTAGTAGTCAGTGTAACCCTCTTCCAGCTCTGGAAAGGTGTTCACAATAATCCCAAGAGTGTTTTTTCCCTTGTTGTGTAGGAAAGTGCGAGCCATGGTGTGAAAGGTGGTTGACCAAGGGTTAAAATTAAGCGTGACGTTGTGGGGGAGAGCACCAGGGACAACAAAAGGAAGCGAAGAGTCCAAAGGTAACACTTGGGGCTGGCAATTATTGATGGCCTCAGCAACGCAAAGAGTGATGATGGGGGTGGGGCTGTAAACCAACGTGGGGATGTTGACTGTGGAAGCGAAATCCAATGGAAACGTTATATCCAAAATCAAAACATGAGGAGGGTTTTGCTGCAGAAACGTTTCTATCTGGGGTTTGAGATCTAGTGTGGCCTTCCGTATCTTATGCGCGGTTTGGGTGTCTTCTGCGGAGGATAGGTTCTGGAGGGTAGGAGAAAGACCAACTTGGTCGGAGGGAAAGTCGAAGGTATGAACGTTGAGGTGTTGAGGGATGAATGGAGCGTTTAAAGGAGTGGTGAGAATGGTAACATGGTGGCCGCGAAAGGCTAAAACTTTAGCCAGATTGATTTGTGGGATCATGTGTCCCAGAGCTGGAAATGGGAGGATGTAGAACTTCAGAGAACTTGAATCTGCTTCTGAAATTAAGCCTTCCATATCTCAGATCTCTCCTTCTGAATAGCTTTTGCAGACTTCTTTCTGCAGCATGTAGAAAACAGATGATACCCATTACATAATGCAGACACAAATCAAACAAATATCACTCCTCCTTACATGAAATTATGAGTAGTGTTTATATAATTACGATTAGTGTCTAGCAATAGTAAACAAGAAGAAACTTACAAATCAAAAGAAATTAGTCTAAATTCCAGTTAGATAATGATTGGAAAGGAAATGTTATGTAGAAAGGAAGAGAGATTTACCAGTACACAAGAGGATCTACGCCTTGTACTGTGCGTTGAGTTAGGATAGGGGAATAGATTTTCAAGGTTTCGCATGAGAAAAGAGGACTTCCCAAAATAAGAAAAAGGATAATTTCACACCACTATTTCCGTTTAACTCGATTTGACACTTATATTTATTAATAAAATATTCTATATTAACAAAATATTTTATATTAATAAAATAATAATATATGAACGTGGGAAGTGAATAGTAATGTTAAATAATCGCCCAAAATAAGAGTGTCGTTACCACCACTTTCATGTATTATTATTTTATTTTTTATATAATATTTTATTATGTAAAGCAGGTGATAGCTAGATGGCTGGAATAGTGGTATTAAAATATTATTTCTGTCAAAACTAACGACACTTCTATACTTTTTCTCATTTAAAACGACGTAAGGAATCTTATCTTTGTTACAGATGAAAAAAGAATAACATAGGGTTTTTCTTTTTCGTACAGATGAGAAAATGTGGACAACCTAAAATAAGGACTCTTTTGTACTTATATCTCATAAAAATTACATTAGATATAAATAATAAAATTACAAAATTATGTTTACCTATTAGACCTGTTCGTAGTAAAAGTTGGGTTGTGAGATATTAACAAAATAGTCGTGTATGTTGACCCATTCCAAAGAAGTGAAGGTGAAGATGAAAAACCTTGTAAACTTCAAAAATTCTATTTTCTTACGTTTTAAATTAAACAATAAGAATAATTAACAACTAAAATATAATATTATACAATATAATAATGATTTATTGAATATTTTAAGTAAAAAAAAATTACTCAAACAAACTTTTCTTGACTGTCTATCGCGTAAAACACGTGGACTTTAAAACACGTAGAAAAATTAAATTATTGTAGAATGACTGATATAATGAGGCAGAGAAAGAAGATTAAAATGGCATGTTTGTGACATTAAGACAAAAAAAAAATTGTAAAGCAGTCACACTTAAGTAATATACTTTTTTATTAAATCAATAAGTTACAGCATTTTCACATATTTACATTTTACTAAATAGTTAAATCTTTAATTCTAAATTAATTTTTATATTTAAAAAAATATTTATTTAATAAGATTGTACATCTGGGATATTCTTGATGTGGATGTTACTCTTAGAATCCGTGCTCATGGAAGATTGAACGTGAGCTGGCAACAAGTAAATGTGTATGATCAGACAAAATCCAATTAAACACAGCAAATAACTTGTTCAACTTGTGATTTCTAAAATACGAAAGAAAACCTAACTGACGGTTAGCATACTTTGAAAGTATCTCAGTCTGTCTCAAAATTCTCGGTAAGATATTTACTTCTAAAAATAAAGGGTAACGAAATTCTTGTTTATATGCATATGCTCCTTGCGTATACAACAATAGAGTAATACCAAAATGTTTTTCTTAATATCAGAGCTTAAAGATTTAGCTGATTTTCTTCCTGCATATTTGGGAACCATACTCAAGGAGTTTGGAAAGCTGTATATAAAAGGAACAGATTGGCCTATCCCCGCTGCAAATCTGTTGAACGTTGAGGGATAGATCAGGAAAATTTTGGTTGTAAGTGGCGTTGATGTGCCTAGAGATTTTCTCATTGTTAACCCTAAGTTATATAAACTTTCTTAAGATTTCGACTTCTAATGGTTTTTTAATAGAGAAAATGTACAATTTTAACTCGTATTTCATTAAATTATGTCTTAAGTTTATCTTTTACACTATTTTTATGAGTAATATTAATACTCCACCGTATGGCATAAATGGCCTAGCTGAAATTGTTTAGCTTAAATAGTTTAACATAGACCGTCCACCACTTATCTAGCTAATATCATCTAGCTGAAACTCTCTGTCTAGCTGAAACTCTCCGTCTAGCGTAGATTGTTTAGAATAGATTGTCTAGCATATATCGTACCGTCCAACATACACCATCTAGCCGACACAGGTTAGCATAATGATTAATATATTTTTGTTCACATTTAGAGCGTTTAATCTTGACTTAATTAAGAATAAGATTTATCTAATCAAGATTAAATTGGATCTTAATTAAAATTATTGGTTTAGCTTGATTTAACTTGTTTCAACCAAAATTGTGAAGGCAATTCAAAATTATACAAAACGGGGTAAGCACTCAAGGTCCACTTAGACTCCAAAACTCATCCTGGCCTCTGCAGAGTTCTCAGTTCAAACTTCACTTCTTCTTGCTTCTAGCTTTTGGTACATAGAGAGTTCACAAAACAAAATTAAAGGGTAAGCAATAGTAGGAACCCAATATTGATTCAAAGCATAATCTTTTTCAGGAGGGTGGAAGGCAATATTGATTCAACAAATCGATAAAATGATCTTTTGAAACAAAAAGAAAATCAACTCAAAAATGGGAAGCAAGAAAAAATTAATATTTAATTGAAGTGAAAAGAAAAGAACAACTAACCAATAGTTCATGAATATGACAAGGTCGCTGATAGAGAGCTAGTTTATATGGTCCTCTTCCAAAGACACCTCAAACTGAATAGGAAAATAGTATTTGTTCCCTGTCTTAAGTGTTCGATTTTGGTGTTTACTTTGTTCCCTATATTAAGTGTTTAGAAAGTGCTAAGCAGTTAGTCACTTATATATACATGGTTAAACAGATAAATGTTTAGTAAGGATTTTGACCTAGAACATGTGTGAGTTGTTTCATGCTAAACCAAGGCAGAGTTGTGGTGAATAGAATGATGGATAACATGCAATGATACTACCTATGTAGGTCATGGAGGGAGACATGTGATTCAATTTTTTGGTCTGTTATTTGTTCCTTGTCTTAAGTGTTCAGAATGTGTTGAGCAGTTAATCAATTATGTACACATAGTTCAACAAATAAATGCACAGTTAGGATTTTGACCCAGAACATGTGTGAGTTGTTTCCTACTGAACTAAGACAGAGTTATGGTGAAGAGAATGGTGGATAACATGCAATGATACTACCTACGTAGGTCAGGAGGGAGACATTTGGTTCAAATTTGGTGTTTTCTTTTTTCCCTGTCTTTAAGTGTTCAAAAAGTGCTGAGTAATTAATCACTTATTTACACATGGTTCAACAGATAAATGTCAAGTGAGGACTTTGACCCAAACATGTGCGAGTTGTTTCCTGCTGAACCAAGGAAGAGTTGTGGTGAAGAGAATGGTGGATAACATGCAATGATATTACTTATGTAGGTCAGGGAGGGAGACATCTGGTTCAATTTTGGTATGCTATTTGTTCGTTGTCTTAAGTGTTTAGAAAGTCCTGAGCAGTTAACCAGTTAATCACTTAAATACACATGGTTAAATAGATAAATGTGAAGTGAGTTTTTTGACCTAGAACATGTGTGAGTTGGTTCATGCTCAACCTAGGCCGAGTTGTGGTCAAGCGCATGATGGAGAACATGCAATGATATTACCTACTTAGGCCAGGGAGGGAGGGACAACTTTGGTGAAATTTTGGTGTTATATGTTTGTTGTCTTAAGTGTCCAGAAATTCCTAAGGAGTTAATCACTTAAGTACACATGGTTAAACAAAGAAATATGTAGTGAGGTTTTTGCCCAAAACATGTGTGAGTTGGTTCCTGCTCAACTCAGGCTGAATTGTGGTCAAGAGCATTAGGCTAGGGAGGAGGGACACATTTGGTTCAATTTTGGTGTGTCCTTTGTTCGTTGTCTTAAGTATTCAAAAAGTCGTGAACAATTAATCACTTAAATACACAAAGTTAAACAGATAAATATGTAGTGAGGTTTTTGACCCAGAACATGTGTGATTTGATTCTTGCTCAACCCAGGTCGAATTGTGGTCAAAAGCATGGTTCTTATACAAATTTTCCATTAAAATAAAAATTGCAATAAATTTTGTTTAGAGTGGTGTGTTGTGATTAAATTTCAAGAAATCATATGATAACTTTTTATAATGGAGATGACATTGGAAGCGTGTACACTTATTATTCGATCATCAATGTGACATTACAAGTGTTTTTGTTTATTGGACTATTTCAATGTATTTTCTCGTAGAAACAAATATAGAAACAACCTGTTTAGATAAAAATATAATTAAAAACTAGTGTTAGTAAGACAAAACAATATAGTAAATGTTTCTTTGTTAAATATAAGTTTATTCACTAGCTACTGCACTCTGTACATTTACATCATGTTATTCATTATGTTTATAATTTTAGCAAGAGATGTGAAGAAAGTGATGTTTAAGTAAGAATGATAAAAGATGTCACATTACAAGTAAGAATATTTGCGATCAATACAATAAAATGATGAAAAAATCATGAGAACGTATACAAGAAAAATGACTAAAATGTAAAAAGACATCAATGGTTATTTGTAATCGCAAATTATTTACCTAACTCAGGTAAATTTTTTTATATTGTTATATTATGATAATGAATATTATGGATTTAAAGAGGTAACCAGAAAAGCAAAAGTTAAAGTGAGAAAAATAATAATGTTAAAAATAGATGTGAGACAAAAAAAAAAAAACACATGATACTAATTATATATGAAAAGAGATTGGTGTAAAGTATAATAGAAAATCGATTTTAAAGTAGTGTAAACATGTGTAAAGAAGATTCTAAAAGAAACCAATGAAAATAGTAGACTACACAGTTTTCAATCTTGTAAAGGGAATGATGAGAGAGACAACAAAGGATATAAGAGAAAGTGATAAAAATAATTCCAAGTCAATAGCACTTACTTACGTATTTCAATAGCACTTACTTACGTATTTCAAAATTCGTATATAATTACATGCGGTGTTCATTTGTAGGTAATTATCAGTGTTCATTTGTAGGTAATTATCAAAATTTTCCAGTTACAAATTCATAATAGCTCCTATTACATAATCAAACAATAAAATCATCCAATCTATTTAGGTTATAATAAACATCTAATCCATACGGGTTATGATAAACATTGAAACAATGTGAAATAATATTTATAATTAAACTTCTCATAATCCAAAACAATCAAAATTAAAATACAAGTCAGATGATCTATTTCCAATACAAGTCAAATCATCTCTTTCCATTACAAGTAAGATAATCCCTTTCCCATACAAGTCATGTCATCCCTTTCCCATACAAGTCAAATCATCATTTTCCAACTCTATTTTAGTGATCAACCTATTTTCAAAAAACAAATACCATACACCCACGCAACTGAATGCATAATTAAATATAATAAATTATACTTGGGTCAGACCCAATTATTATTACCATATTATTATTACCATTTATACAGAAGAGATTCGAACCCAGAACCCCTCAACAGTTGGACAAAACCCTCTTAACCATCAGACCAGAAGAGTTTTTCTGTCATGTTACGATTATTATTATACTTATTAATTTAATTAAAATTATTATAGTTAATAATAATATTATTATTATGTTATTATTATAATTTTTTAATATTATTATATTATTATTACTACTATTATTGCTATATTATTATTATTATTATTATTATTATTATTATTATTATTTTGATTATTATTAATATAAGGTTTTCATCTTTGGTTTTACCTATTATAATAAAATTGGGTTTAAAATTTAAAATAAGTAATGTCTCTGTCTTACTTTTGCATGTCATTAATTTGTTTGTATCCATAACATCAACATTATGCTATTTGTTTCATCATAGTTTAGAGTAATTTTATGCTTTGATCCTCATTAGAATAAATTGTTTTGTTATTTTAAGATGATTCGCCGTCAATAATTTTAAGATTATTAATTCAACCTTACAAAATCGGATGGTCTGATAGGCCCAACAACCTTGTTAGGATAGACTTTGATACCATCTTAAGAAGTGTACTTTAAGCCTAATTGACACTCTTAAGTTCAATTTATTAAACCATTCTTAGGCCTTAAGCCCAATTGTTGTTCTTAAGTCCAATTTAATTACATAAGTACTTACATTTACTAAACACAATCCTACATGATATTAACACCTCCTAATAAGCCTCAAGCCTAATTGACACTCTTAAGTTGAATTTATTAAAACATTCTTAGGCCTAAGTCTACTTGTTGTTCTTAAGCCCAATTTAATTACTCTTGTTCTCACATTTACTTTTTAACGAATTTATTTTATATACAATTTTTTTTGTATCACGATTTTCATCTTTTATTTAATATTTTAATAATTTACTTTTTCAAAATAAAAAATTTTAATGAAATTTTTTATACAAAATACTTTAATTTTTTTTTAATTTTCATACATACCATAAATTTTATATTGTTTTTTATCATTAAATTCACGTTTTTAAAACTATAATTATTAATATGAATTAAATTTTTTTACTATACTATTTTCCTATTTTCTTTTCTTTTAATTATAAATTAATTATTTTATTAAAATAAATAATTTTGACTCATTTCATAAAAATTTTGAAAGTTTTTTTATTTTTTTCACCTTTGCGTGGGTCAAACCCATGCTCTCTACAATTAATTAATTGTAAACATTATTTTTGTGAGTGGGCCTGATGGCTGTTTTATTTATTTGCTTATTTTACTTTTTTCCATTATGCATTGGTAAAGCCCACAATGCTTGTAATTAATTAACTCAAAACAATATTGTGGTGCCCATTAACCAACACATCTTTTTGACAGTTATTTCAATGTTTTCTTGTAGTGAAAGGCATAGTAATAAACTTCATAATTGTAATTGTAACTTCCCTTATGTCTTCAAAATACCTCTCTATGTTTTTCTAATAATCAAATGCAACTGTTAGAAGCATGACAATAGAAATTTTACATTGAAATTTCTTAAATAAATCAATCAAGAGAAAACTAAGAGCATGGATTCAGGTAAGTAATTAATGTGGATCTTCACTAACACATTATAGATACTATATAGTTAATTTTCCTTTCCAAGAATGAACTTTGTTCTAAGTATAAGTGTTCCTGAAAATATCATAATATAAAACTGACTAAATATTCCAAGACAATGTTCTATATGATTTTTTCCAATATCTAACCGCTATTGGAATCGTTAAACTCTTTAGTTCAAACTTTTATTATTCATGTACCTAAACTCAATAGGGTTTTGAGAAAGATCATGTCATACCAATCTATCTTTTGATCTTTTGAGGTTACAAATGCTTGGCTACAGTCTTCAGAATTTCCTGGTCTTTGTGCTGATAGTTTAATCCCTTGTAAAAGAAGCTCAAAAATCTCTGAACTTGATTTCTTAAGAGACATATGGGAAACTCCATGATTTACCTGTTGGAGAGAAAAAAAAAAAGAAAATCAGACATCAAGGAAGTAAAAGAAATGATTATAATCTCTTCCTTACCTTTTGTTCATTTAAATTAGTTTTCTAATATCCAAAAGGGGAAAAATAAACAACTTTGACTTATGTTCTTCACTTTTTTTGAGGTTATAACAACTTCATCTATTACATATGGTTGACCATTAATTTTCAAACCAACAAGTAAAGAAAATTCTGAAATTATTGTAACTTGTTACTACTTACTTCATAACCATCTGAGAATACATATTAATTCATAACTATCTAAGAAATCATTGTGAATTGGAATCAAAGGTGTAGGTGTTGATATCTAAGAGGCTCGTGGTACCTGAAAAACATCCCAGTCTTTGCATGCAAGGAGGTTTTCAGTTTATGAGGGTACACATGCAAATGGAATAAGAAATACTTTTTCATAGTTTTTCCTGTTGATTAATCAATCGGTCACGATGTTAAGTTACAATTCATGATAAAGATGGAGGAATATGTGACAAAAACTAACCGAAGTTGGTTAAAACTAAAAAAATATGTACGAATTTATAATTTTAAAGACTTGATTAAAGTTTTGTCAGTGATTTGACTTACGCATCACGTTGAAAGAAGTTCAATTGATGAGGGTTCATCAGGGAAAGGCAACTTATTACCTCTATCAATAATACACTGGAAATCCTGTAAAAGAATAAAAATAGAAGGGTCACCATTTATCCAATCTATCATTTATATCTTAAAAAACAATACAATGTTTCATCTGCCACAATTGTAACAGGAGAGACAAGAGAAGGTAATAAGTAATAGGAGAGGGTTGTTTGTGATTTGACTTACGCATTCTTACCTTTGTTCCATGTTGAAAGATGGTCCATTGATGAGGATTCCATCAGGGAAAGACAACTTACTATCTCTATCAAGAATACCCTGCAAATCCCATAAAAGAATAAAAACATAAGGGTCACCATTTATCCAATCCATCATTTATATCTTAAACAACAATGTCGTACTTCATCTGTCACATTTGTAATAGCAGAGACAAGAGAAGGTAAAAAGTAAAAGGAGAGGGTTGTTAGTGATTTGATTTACGTATCCATACCTTTTTCCACATTGAAAGATGCTCCACACTTAAAGGAAGTTCTTTCCAACTTCTCTGTTTGGAAATCAGACATTCTTCAATTAACTTGAACGAGGCCTCAACTCGGTGGTAAACTCTAATTTGCAACAATAAAATGTTATTACGTAAACTAATCCATTCTTTTTAAAGACAATCAAATGCACAAACAAGTCATTTGCCTTAGATTCTCTCAGGGCAACATTAGATCGTCTTCCATCAGACAATCTTCCAGCCATAACTACCTTCAAACCAACATGTTCATTACATGAATTCAGTCCAAACATTCCTATATTGTATAATTCTATAGTACAAAATCTTAAAAAAACCATTTATAATATAACCAAAATCAACCCCCATTCGCACATCATTCCAAAAAAATACATAAGCAAAAAAAAAAAAAAAAAAAAAAAATTATTCCTTCAACTAATTCCTTTACATTATCAGTAACTAAAATATAACTTTTGTTCAAAAACTCACTAATAGGTCATCACATAATGCAACATGGGTAAACACATACTACAACAGAAACACTTAAGACAATTGAAAATCTAACATAGTTGAAAAACGCAAACATAGGTAAAGATATACACAATTGCAGATGCTACAACACAGCTCCCAAAACACCACACAAAGACATGTCACAAACCTACAAATTAATCCTAAAATAAACCCAATGTTGACAAAAACTTGCAGATGGAGACAAAGACGGGGACGGGAATGGTGATGGAGACAGAGACAGAGTCCCAAAAAAAACACCAACGGTAGTTGCTCAGTGAGAGAGAGAGTGTCGTGGCGGCACACCAGAAATGCCACTTGCTTTGTGAGGGAGACGAAGTCGCGACAGAACACGAGAAACGGGCAGTTGCTCCAAGAGAAGAAGTCGTGACACTCTATGAGAGAGAAGGAGTTGCGACACTCTATGAGAGAGAAGGAGTCGCGACACTATGTGAGAGAGTTAGAGTTTCGACGACAGTGAATAACCTCAATTGAACTTTTCAACCCTAAATTGAAATTCAAATGCTTTGCCACTCTAGACTACACTCACTGTTACATGTATTTTCTTTTTCCACCTCACCGCAATGTGTGGTTGTGATCTGGCTGTATTGACACGTGGCGATGTTAACATATCGAGACTCATATTTTTAAATCATCTATTTTAATTTCTTACACAACAATCCTTAATCTCCTATTTATTTAATTTACTGTTATTACTAATTGCTTTTTTTGTTGTGAATAAGTTTGGTTAACTTTTTCTTATATATATCATTATCTATTTAATGTTTGATGATCTAACATTATGATCTAACATTATGTTCCGCGCGGTCAATACTAAAATTATTTCAATTTACTAATTTCAATTTATTAGTTAAACGAGAACGATCACATATAATATTTAAGTGTGACCGTATCATTTAAAATTAAAAAAGCCATGACCATGTTGATATTTCAAGTAGAACTGTAATTGATGATATGTTTCAAGTACAAACATATAAAATAACTATTATACTTTTAGGTTTTATTTTTATTAAGAAGATATAAAACTGTAATTGACATTTAACACCGTAATTGACACTTAACACTGTAATTGAAATTTAAAATATTCCAGAGTGACATATAACGAGGAAGAGAGAAAACAAATAAAACGGTATGTTTGTGACATTAAGGTAAGACAAAGGAATTTTGCAAAATAGTGATACTGGAGTAATATATTTTTTATTAAATCAATCAAGTTATATAACTTTAAAAAGAATTATTTTTCACATATTCATATTTTATTAAATAATTGAATCTTTAATTCTAAACTAAATTTTTATATTTAAAAATATTTAATTAACTAAATAATGAAATTTATGTTTTTCATGTACTTTTCTATTTATTTATTTTAAATAAATTACTTTCGACTGATTTTATAAATAAATTTTATAAGTTTATTAGAGAAGTAACGAACAGATATACTATATTTCATAACACAAGACATTAAAGTCAAAATCTATTATGAAGAAATATTTTTTTATGGAAAATTATAAATAAATAAATAAATGGAACTCATAGGGACTCTAATCCGTACAAAATGTACATATTGTTTTTTTGAACTGAGACCTCCATGAACTGATACATTAGCAGTACATATGTAATTGGAGCAGTATAGAGGAGAAGGGTAATTGGATACTTGAACAGTAGTAAACCCAGCAGGTCTGCTTTCTCAGGTAAATAGCACAAAACAGTTGCTCCATTTTAATTTTCGGGTTGGAAGTTATACCTTGTTATGTCTTTCTATCAGTGGATGTATTTCTTTAGCACGTGCAATCACTAAGAACAAAACAACCTTTCCCGTAATCCAACCTGCTTTAACTAGCAGCTAACTACAACTTACACAGTTATTTATGCATTAATTCATGAAAACACTTTTAGACATGAAAACATAGTCCCATGCCACACTTACATGCTATCAACGCATAGTTTTAATACAAGTGATAGGGCACATGCATCAATCTTAGTATAAAAATGAAGTTTTGGGATACTTGACAGTGATCTAAATCCATGCTCTTAGTTGTGCATCCATAAATATTTCTTGTGTATCTTATTTTTATGAAACCGAACACTTAAAATAATCGGCATCCACATGCTTTCCTACCCCCTACACTTGACTTTTATCCTAGGAATCCAAAGTGAAATAAGTAGTTCTCTATTGTCAACGCATAGTTTTAATACAAGTGATAGGGCTCATGCACAAATCTTAGCATAAAAATGAAGTTTTGGGATACTTGACGGTGATCCAATCCCATGTTGTGCATCCATAAATATTTGTGTATCTAAAAATAATCTTATTCTTATGAAACCAAACACTTAAAATAATCTGCATCCACATGCTTTCCCACACCCTATTACACTTCTAATATAAAATAAGTGGTTCTTTACTAAATTATACTAAATTTGTTGACATTAAACTCAAATAAATTAGTTTTATTGAGGAATGTACCTTCTGGTCAACAGAAATATGTAGTTATTATCTTTAATATTCTGTTTTTTAATGTTAATTATAGTGTTAATTATAGGATAGCTGTTTTGAGTAGAGAGATGAAGAATCTATTATGAGATTATATATTGTACTTACTGTTTTATAGGAAATTAGAGAAAAAGAGCAAAGTTGTGTTCTCATTTTTCCTCTCTATTCTAGAAGAAAATTAAAAATATTCCTTCTCTACTGATATCAAATTGGTACCAGAGTTATGACGAATGTGACCAATAATTTGCTACTACCCCGATTGATAAAGACGACAAATTATGACAATTGAAGTATCGAAATGAAAGCTCTTCTTGGATCTCAAGATGCCTGGAAGGTGGTGCAAGACGGTTTTGAAGAACCAAAGAATACCACAAGGTATACTGTGGGCCAAAACAAAACGTTGAAAGAGACAAGATCAAAAGATAAGGTAACTTTGCACATGTTGTATCGAGCTGTTGATGAGTCTATTTTTGAGAAGATTGCTAGTGCACCAACTTCAAAGGAAGCGTGAGACATCTTGGAAAAATTGTTCAAGGGTGTCAACCGAGTTAAGCAGATGCGTCTTCAAACGCTACGAGGTGAGTTAGAGGCCATGAAGATTAAGGATTCAGATGATGTATCTAGTTACATTACTCATGCGCAAACAGTAGCTAATAAACTCAAACACAATGGAGACAGTAGCTAATAAACTCAAACACAATGGACAAACCCTCACAGACTGTGAAGCTCGGACACGGCTCATCGTCCCCACTTCCACGCTTCGAAAGCACCTCCGACGCAGACACGCCACGGATGTGTGTACGACACCGCGTCGGACACCTAAATTTTTTCGGATACGGTCAACTGTTTTGACACGAAAACAAGACACAGCCTACGGCGGTGGGATTGAAAAGCGGAGAAGACTAAAAAATGCACTGTGAAAAATGTATTTTTGAAGGGATAACCGGAAAGAAAATAGAAGAAAGACGAAGGACAACAGAATATGGAGGGAGAACTTGAAAATAAAAAAGTCAAAAAAGATGAGAGGCTGAAGAAGAAAGAAGAAGGGGCGGCAGCTGAAGAAGGAAGAAGAAGAAGGAAGAAAGAAGAAGAAGGAAGAAAGAAGAAGTGGCGGTGGCGGAAGAAGAAAGAAGAAGGGGTGCGACAAGATAACCCTAATTTTTCAAATTTTTTAATTATTTTAATTTATATTAAATAGTATTATATTATAATATTAAATAATATTAAAAATTATATTAAATTATATTAGAAATATATTATTAATTATATTAAAAATATATTAAATTATATTAAAAGTATATTACTAATTATATGAAAAAGATATTACTAATTATATTAAAAATATATTACAAATTATATTAAAAATATATTAAACTATATTAAAAATATATTAAATTATATTAAAAATATATAATATTTTATATATATCGCCGTGTCCCCGTGTCATAATTTTCAATTTAGCCATATTTGCGTATCCGTGTACGTATTTGGGCTTCATAGCTCACAGATGCAAGGGTTGTGGAAAAAATTCTCCGATCTTTGATGGATGACTTTGAAAATGTTGTATGTGCAATTGAGGAGTCAAGAAATTTGGGAGAAATAACCATAGATGATCTCGGAGCTTCTCTTGAAGCACGTGAACATTGGAAGAAGAAGAAACAAGAAGTCTTGGAGGAAGTCTTACAAACAAAGATGACCATCAAGGAGGACAAGGTGATGTATGCGCAACACAACTGAGGACAATGTCGCGGTTACGGTAGTAGTAGAGATCGTGACAGTGGAAACAAGGAAGAGAGAGGACATACAAACCATCAAAATTGGCGTTGACAAGGACGAGATCGTGGAAGAGGTGATCGTTCTAATCGTCAAAATGTTGAATGTTACAATTGTGAAAAATATGGACATTACGTAAGGGATTGCTATGTTAAGAAGAGACTGGAAAAAGATGCAAATCTAGTCGAGAAAGATGAAAGGATCCTCATGGTGGCCAATGAAGGCATCACTATGGACAGTGACATGGTGTGGTATCTAGACACTGGTACTAGTAATCGTATGTGTGGGCACAAACATCTCTTTGTTTATATACAAGAGATAGAAGATAGGCATGTGTCTTTTGGAGACTCAATGAAGGTTCCAATCAAAGGCAATGGAAAAGTATGTTTTTTCCAAAAGGATGGAAAGATAGGTACTATGGAGGACATCTATTATGTACCTGACTTGAAAAGTAATATTCTTAGTATAGGACAATTACTGGAGAAAGGATTTTCAATTTTCATGAAAGACCGAATGTTGCACTTGAAGGACAAAAGTGGTAGAATGGTTACACGTGTGGAGATGACAAATAATCGAATGTTCAAACTCAACCTAAAGATAAAGACCATTTGTCTTAGGCGTGAGTGGAGAGTTAAGGATGAAGAAGAAGTTCTTAAAATGTCAAAAACATTAGAAGTCTAAACAGTAGAGACAAAAGTTGCAAAGAAAAATGCACAGGTTGTGGCTCATGTGATGAAACATGCTTCTTTTAGTCCTTCAATTGATGAAGAAAATGATTCGGTTGTTTCAAAAGAGGAAAACATTCCTGTAGTAGCATCAAGAAATAAGAAAAAGATAAAAGGGACAAGCCATGGAAATTTGAGAGTCTCTACTAAAATTAATAATGCTTCAACCTCAAGTATAGTTTGTTCAAACAGTAAGGGTTCATTGACTACAAAGAAGAGAGTACTTCAATTAAAAATCTTTTGAAGAGGATGAAAGTGAAAAAGACCATTGGTTATGGTTTTTCAGTTGGTCACTCCATGGATATGCCAAATTTACTTACCGGTAACAGTAGCAAACAATTCTATAACTTGAAGAAGATGATTCTGGAGGATGGAAGATTTGAGTTTAAGGAGGAATTTGTTGGCATTAAACTCAAATAAATTAGTTTTATTTAGGAGTGTATGTGCCTGTTCAACATGAATATGTAGTTATCACCTTTACTATTTTGTTGTTTTTAAATGTTAATTATAGTGTTGATTATAGGATAGTTTTTATGAATAGAGAGATAAAGTTGAAGAGCCTATTATGAGATTATATATTGTACTCAATGTTTTATGGGAAATTAGAGCAAAAAAGCAAAGTTGTATCCTTTAGATTGGGCTCTCATCTTTTCTCTCTCTTGAAGAAGAAAATTAAAATATTCCTTGTCTTCTGATATTAAAATTATGCAGGTTTTCAGATTTCTTCGAGTTATCTCAAGGATTAAGAATTGGAGATACATCGAAAACCTTCCTTTGCATCTAATGTCTAGAAAAAAAAACTTGTACACTGAGTGTTGAACATAATAATTAATAATATAAGTTAAATATTACTAAATCAAAGAAAATAATTCATTAACATCTTATCTAATTATTTTTATGTTAGGTATACTATATGTTATTAAAAATTTTTAGTAATATTTTTACTTATGACTAAAAATATTTATAAAAATATGACTAAAAATATTTATAAAAGTATTACTAAATATTTTTTTTAGTATTTATTTAATAAAATGATAACATTTTAAAAATATTACTAAAATATTTTAGTAATATTTTTTTAATAAGAAAATAACATTATAAAAATGTTACTAAAATTTTTTAGTAACCTTTTTTAATAAAGAGATAACATTTTAAAATTATTATAAAAAGTATTAAGTTAAAATTTTTTAATAAAAATAATATTATAAAAATGTCACTAAATAATTCTCTTAACATTTATTTAATAAAAAATCATTTATTTTTGTTTCATTTTTCTTAAATGGTTCTATTAAATAATAAGGCATATGTTCAATGTTATTTTCCAGCCATATATGTTTGCTGGTGCATACAATTTTTATGAAACTTGATTATGATCATGTATGGAAATTAATTATTGTCTTGAATTATTAAATACTTTATTATATTTAAAGTCTAAATTAAAGTAATATTTAGTAGCTCGGCTTGTGTAGCAAGGTTCTTAAGGTCATAAATTGCTCACATTTTTAAGACAGTAATACTAAAATACAATGTTCCTAAATAATGATCTTGTCAAATCAGACAAAAAAAGGTTCACAATTCATGGAACTAGTAAGGTGGGGAGCACTAAATGATAAGAACATATTCATCCCCCAATCTGAACATATACATAAAAATTATTCTTCATTCAAAAGTTAGCATGCATGACATTGCAGTCTAGCAGACAAATGTTTTAAAAAGAGTGAAGAACTTATATGGATAAAAGAAGCAACATAATGATAAGGAATCCGTAACAGCAATCAACATTTGTTTTGCTTACATATGCAGATAACAAGCAGATAACAAGCAGAAAGCAACAGCAGAATGGAAGAACAATAATTCATGAGCTACTAATAGTACCAGCAAAACAGTATCAAATAAAATATGTTTTTAGCCTAACCTAAGATGAGAGTCGCATCAAGTTTAAGTTTAAGAAATCGAGGAACACATGACCATGACAATATAGATATACAATGACAATACCAGTAGCCTGAAGCTAAAAGTAGTTAGATAATTAGATCCTATCCCATTGACAATATGCTGAATTTAGGATAAATTGTACCTCCCCCTAATAAGAACCCTATATTTCAATAAAATTGCATTTTTGTGGTCACTCTCTTCACAAAAATCAAACATCATGATACATCATAATTCCCAGCACTCTATTTCCAAAAGTCTACCCACATAAAAGTGTCACATTTCAACCACAAATTATTGTCTACTAGTAAGTTTTATCTAGTTTAGACAAATTCCAATATATGGCGATAACATTGATGCACTTTAAGCTCAAGAAATGATCTAAATTTTAAGATCTTAGAACTTGTTTATGTTAATATGGACAACAACTTCAAGGAGGTAATTGCATGTTAAAATACAGGTTGAGTATATGTTAAAGTAGAGAAAGGTGTATAGCAACATGCAGTTCAATCAGCTTATGAAAAGCTAACTTAAGGAAAGATTGATATGCAATATAAGTCTAACTTAAGGACATATTACCTTATGAAAAGCTAACGAGTTTAACATTTAAAACACTAACTAGAAAGATACCTGAAAAATAAGAGTCCCAATAATAATTTGAACATGGAGAGCATTACTACTATTTCGCTCCACCAAAAACTTCACCACTTGGAATTATAGTGGTTCATAAAATAATTCACAGCTTGGAATTAAATTCGCAGAAATTGACATTCCTTAAGTGAATTGGTGAATGCCATTTTAAACCAACACCGAAGAAAAATGTAGTAGAATAATATTAGTGGTAGGCACACCAAGTGCTTCAATTGTTGTTCAAAAGATTATCCATTGCACTTGTATTAATTGTTTTTTCGGGTACATCATTCTTGAACCAACTAACATCCTCACCTTCTTCGTCATCAATCATAAATTGGTAAAAAAATAAACTTTATAATTTATCTTTCAAGTAGTTTTTCATATCATCATTTTCTAAATCTTCATGCACATCAAACAAATCTCTCGGCATAGTTTTGGTGGTGACAACTTGCCAATTATCAATTGGATCTTCTATGTAATAATACTTGCTTTACTTGAGTTACAAATACAAAAGTGTCACTTTTATAAATTAACTTTCAAAAATTTACAAGTGTTAACCCAAAATGATCTTGTTCACTTTCAAACCAATCACGTCTAAACAACACAAACTCAGAGTGTCCATAATAATCTAACTCTATTATATCTTTCAAAACTCTATAATAGGTAACATTTTCTACTTTAGGGTTTTCATCTTTTTTATTTTTAAACCTATAGTATATGAAGTAACCATTACTCCAAAGTTTTGTGTTTGTCTCTCTCAACCCTCAATTATAAACTTGTACCCATTTATCATATAAGCTGAAAATCTTCCAACAAAATTATTAGATTCTTTAGCCAACCATTTAACCTCCTCACTAACAGTCACATTTTTAACATGATTTTCAAACCATTTGTGAAATTGTTGTATAGTTAAGAATATCAACACGTAAATCGATAATATTTTACAAATAAGACAATATTCTGAATACTAAGCTTGATTTACATTTACATACCAATAGATTCATTGGAGACAACAGGAACAATGCTTTTGCAAACAAGCATAAAATAATGTTTATGAAGAAGATCAATAAGTGAGTTCAAATGTGTTATAAATCTAAATCCACATCTTGATGAAAAAATAATTGAAATTAAAGTAAAGTTGGTGCTTAACAAATGACTAATGGCAATTGTATAAGAATATGTAGTTTATAGTCTATAACGAATGACTAATCAACAAAAATAAACAAAATAGAATTAAATTTACCTAGTAGCTGATCTAGGTGTTAGCAACCAATACTTGTATTACCAATCCCACTAGCAAATTCACCAAACGCTCCAGCAGTACAAGTGTGAGAATCAGTACCTAGAGAACCTGCAGAGATAACAATGAAATACTAAACAAACCTCTCTTGAGCAAGAGCAACATGGCAAACACCCTTGTAGTATGGATTTGCCTGTATTTTTGTTATCTCAAAGTCAACGTTCTTGGACATTGTGCATTACAATGCATTTTGAGAATTGAATCAGACAAATAAAGATTGAAAATATATATAAAAAAATACCTTAAAATAAAGATTGTCTCTCTCATGTGTTTTGACTCGTCCTATGAAAAAAAAGTGCAAAAACAACACACAAAAACAAAAAGAAAGAGAGGGATAATAACGTAACTAGATCAGCCCTTGTCCTTGTCCTCTTGTTACGTCCAAAGGACCTTTTTCTTCGTCTCTTATTAGCATTGAGCAAAAGAAAGGGATGCAACTATGTGAAAGTTGACTCGTAAGTGACGGTTCTTGTGTTTGTATATGGGTTGAATGGATACAGCATCGGGAAAGGAACCTATGATATGGAGCCTATGAGATAGGAAGAAGCGCAACATTGTTAATATCACATACTACTCCTACTCTCAGCCATGTGCTTCTGCTCATTAATTTTATTCCTTGCACTAAACCTTCTTCACTTAATCTAATTCCTAGTTTGGCCATGACATGAACTAAGTCAGAATGGGTAGAACATTATGAAATTGTTGTGAAGCTAATTTGATGTCTGTTTCAATTGTTTTCAGCACCCAAGTATAGGCAAATTATTGTCCTTTTAGCAGCCAATCATCCACAATGGTGTAACATTCTAAAAATATGTACAAATAATATATATATTATTTTTGTCCCAACTTTTGTTATTAAAATAAATTTTATATATATATATATATATATGTATATTAAAGTAATGAATAAAGTGAATATTTAATCAAAATTTTCACCTTTTTGGTATCGTATCCGTATCACCTCTGATACCATATCAATAAGCATTTTCGGTTATTGATTCACTTATTTCGTATCTCTATTTGGTACCGTAGCCGCATCACCTACCATATCAATAAGCCTCTTCTAATATTGACTCACTTCTCTCGTATCACATCACATCTCTGTACTGTATTTGGTATCACCTCTCGATATCGTATCCGTATACACTTTTGGCCATTTGACATCTCGGCCATTCGGCCATTTGACCTTTTGGCCTCTTGCCTATTCGACCTCTCTGAATCGTGTCAGTAAGCCTTTCGGTTTCGACTCCACATCACTCTCAGTACCTCTTTGACTCCACATCACTCTCGATACCGCATTAGTAAGCCTTTCGACTTTGACTTAAGTCTCTCGCATCACTCTCGGCTGCTGCATCAGCAGACCTTTTGGCTTTGACTAACGTCTTTCATATAACTCTCGATTACCGTATCTTGTTGTATAAATGGAATCAAAGGGGACCCACAATAAGCTAAGTTTATCATAACTCTTATTTATTTAAATACTAATGATAATAGTGGAGATAAAGCTTAAATCACTGTTTTCATTTAATTCTTAGATAAGATAAACTTGGGTCATTTCTCATTATTTCATTGTGCTACATTAGCATGGCCACATCAGTTTTACCATTACGTTGATGAACTTTTTCCATTAGAATCTTACTAGATTTCAATAAATTGTAAGTATGTAATGATTACAAATAGCCCTATAAATAGATAAAACTTGGTTCCCAAAATCCATATGAAAATAAACTCAAAAAGGAAACCCACAAAATTTGTACGACACTTCGAGATCTACAAGTAGCTTCCTAACAAAAGTAAGGGAAAAGATTATATATATATATATATATATATATATATATATATATATATATATATATATATATATATATATATATTGCAACTTATTTTCAATAATTTCAGTAAGGTATCCTTAAGCCTCACAACTTTTTAATTATTTAATATGCTTGTTTAATTCTTTTCAAGTTCAAGTTTTGATTTTTTTTATATTTATCTTGAGTATCATAAATTTCTTATTGTATCATTTCTTATGAATTTCAAAATTATTCCTTACTCAAATTTTAACTTATAATTTCTTTGTATTTTGTGTTGTGATTTTTGCTATTAATTTTTACACGGTAGATTTTCATTAATGATATTACTGATATTATTATTATTATTCTCCTTATTTGGGAAGGTCCACGATCATGTGTATCATATTGACATATCCGTTAATGGAGGATTAAATTCCTTGGGGATTTAGATGAGTTGAAGTGTTGTTATTAATTGTCTTCGGTATATGCTCATCTATCTTGACTAGTCATTTTCTAATTGTCATTTTTTTGTTATTATCAGAATTATACTCAATGTGGTCTCCGCAGTATGAAATATACCAACATGAAATATGGTAAAAATTGAATAGAGATTAATATCCAAGTGTTTGGTAAATGTTATTCCATATTGATTAATATTCACTACTATTATTATCCCCATATTATTTGTAAGTCAAATAAGTCAAATAAATTGTTATTTTTGCAATATTTATATAATCATGATGATTACTCGAAAAAGGAAAGTTTGATATTCCTAAATGAATTGGAATTTTTACCATTTATTACTTTTATTATTTTAAAGACAATTATTTGAAAATGCGTGTATATCTCACTTTTCCTTTTTTTCCTTTCATTGTTATTGGACATGAAATAAATCAAATGATAGATAGCAGATAAATAGATGCTCACGACCTTCCATTTCTTTTAAAACAGATATTTTTGCATTTTTTCAGGAAACGACTGATGCACTAATGTAGTAGAGAATTTTGTGACCTTTAAAGGGACTGCTCACTCTATTTTCTCAATCACTCAGTTGAGGACGTCCCTTTAGTATTGGACAGTCCTGTTGTTGTAACATTCTTCATGTCATCGACCATACATAATAAACCTCTAATTAACTTGTTTGTACCAACAATATAATGTAGAACAATATTAGAAATGTATAATAATTTTGTATAATTATGTAACCTTCATATAAAGGAGTGAAATGTAAATATGAAAAATGTATCGTTTAGTATAGTTTATTTTGTTGTAAAATAAATATCATGTAAAAATCTATCTAATATAAATGGAAAATTTCTTGTACTTATATAGACGGATTCATCTTTATTGATTCCTTCTCTAATTGAAATCATTATAATGGATATTCATTGAAGCATATCTCTAAGTTAACTCTTTTAATTGTTTTTGCTTAAAAAATTTACGCATAGAAAATCAGAATTTCATAATATTTGAATGTCTCTCCACATGTCATATCTTATAGATATATCACCTTCTGCTAAAAATTTAAAAAATTTTGAAATTAAAGAAAAATTAAATCCTTACATCATTATATAGTACTCTAAATCTATTATATTATTAATAAATTTAGGATGTCGTCATAATAGTGGTATCAGAGCAACAATTCATGTGAGACCTATAAAATATTTAAAATATGTACTAACATGTGAAAATTTCAGATGTAGAATTCATGAAATGATGAACTGACAGATGCAATGCAGGCTATTAGAGACATGGTCACTACACTATTAAGAAATCAAAAGCATGAAGGAACCATGAGTCCCAAGGATTAGGTGAATTTAGGAGAAACAATCCTCCACACTCTCTGGAAGATATAACCCAGAAAAAAAAAGCTGAATTATGGGTTAGAGAAATAGAGAAAATATTTTAGGTGATGAACTGTTTCGATAAACAAAAGGTAAATTATGTTGTATGTATGTTAACAAGAGAAGTTGACTATTGGTGAGATAGCACTAGAAGATTATTAGAAAGTTGAGGAATAATCATTACTTGGGAAGTATTTAAAACATAATTTCTTGAGAAATATTTCCCCAATGATGTGAGAAGAGCGAAAGAAATACCATTCATGCAATTAAAACAATGAAATATGTCAGTTGGGGAGTATGCTTCAAAATTTGAGGAATTAGGAAAATATTCCACTTTCTTTTATCAGATGAAAGAATGAAATCTATAAAATTTGAGGATGGACTTAGGCCTGAATTAAAGAAAGTAGTAGGAATATTAGAAATTTATGATTTTCCTACACTTATTCACAAGTGTAGATTCGTAGAAGATTTGGAGAATAAACATGTCAATAGACCAAGAGACTTTGGAACTCATTTGAATAAGAAAAGGTATGATCAGGGAAAACCCTATAACCGTCCTCAATATAGACCCTAACACTAGTAGAAAAAACACATTTAAAGGCGGGATATCATCGCGGTTAGAAATGAATCGCAATTAAAAACAACGCGGTGACATTTTTTAAATTAAGTAAAACTATACCAGCGCGGTTGACGCGAGAACCACGATAATAAGCCACAAATAATTTATTATTGAAAACTGCAGGGAGATACCAATGCGGTTCTGGAAATAACCGCGTTGGTATCTGTTACAACTGGGGTCACGACGGAGACGACGAATAAAAAATAAATTTTATTTTAATTTTCAAAACAGAGGAGTCGCCACCATAGTTTATTAGGAAAAACTATGAAAAACCAAAAACAAGATAAGGCAAGTTTACGAAAACGGATTTCGAGTCCGGGAGTCGGTTACGTGTGGGGAAGGTGTTAGCATCCCCCACAACGCCCGTCCTAAGATGGTACCTTTAATTAAATAAGTAGTCGTAGTGTATTTTTTAAAACACTTATTTTTCCAAGAAAGAGATTAAGATAAAACAAACAAAATATTTTTTTTAGTTTTAAGGAGCCCGACAAGGTTTGACCTTGCTCCTACGTATCTCCATCAGGGATGGAGAATCAGGGTTACGTAGTTCTTTGTTGATAAAATTGTTAATCGGTTTGATATTTCGGAATTTTTGAAAGCTTGTGTTTAAAAGTAGGGTAAGTGAATGGCGTCAGTGCCAGGTTTAAAGCCTGGGCTTTAAGAAACAGTGCTAGGTTTAAAGCCTGGGCTTTGAGGAAAGGTGCCAGGTTTAAAGCCTGGGCTTTGAGGAACGATGCCAGGTTTAAAGCCTGGGCTTTGAGGAACGGTGCCAGGTTTAAAGCTTGGGCTTTGAGGAACGGTGCCATGTTTAAAGCCTGGGCTTTGAGGAACGGTGCCAGGTTTAAAGCCTGGGCTTTGAGGAACGGTGCCATGTTTAAAGCCTGGGCTTTAAGGATTGGGGTATATATCAAATTTGGTGTTGGAAAATAACATGCGACAGTTATATGTAACATAGAATTATTTTAATTCTAATGAAATCATGCATGCAAAAATGAAACATGACTCAATGAAACTCAACTTGGGTTAAAGGCATTTTGGTAATTGTGGAGAGTGTGGGTGCGGAACATAATTAATGGGGGTGTAGGAAGTAACCCCACCAATAAGAAACTCAATCTTGGGTTAAGGACATTTTGGTAATTGTGGAAAGTGTGGGTGCGGAACTTAATTAATGGGGGTGCAGGAAGTAACGCCACTAATAAGAAACTCAACTTGGGCTAAGGGCAGTTTGGTAATTGTGAAGAGCTAGAGTGTAAATCTTAATTAATTGGGGTGCAGGAAGTAACGCCACTAATAAGAAACTCAATCTGGGCTAAGGGCAGTTTGGTAATTGAATAGTGATGCAGGTGCAGGCTCAAACCAGTGGGGTGCAAAGAACAGCTCCACTAGTCAGAAGCCCACTTATGTTAAGGGCATTTCAGGAATTAGAAAAATATGGGTGCAGAACTTAATAAACGGAGGTGCAGGAAGCACCTCCACTAACTGCACAGCCTAAAGCCAGGGGTATTCTGGTAATTGGGGGAATAAAGGGTGCAGGCACAACCACAGGGGGTGTGTGCAGCACCCCCACTAACTAGAAACCCATCTAGGGTTTGGAAGGCACATGCTATGGAGACA
>Ga0209700_101601_pt1 | contig 47167 bp, 18 predicted proteins | sample SiratroredBW_FD_187528 | JGI IMG/M metagenome (GOLD analysis project Ga0209700, IMG submission 187528) | Root nodule microbial communities of legume samples collected from California, USA - Siratro red BW (SPAdes) (version 2) | ecosystem: Host-associated > Plants > Roots > Nodule | place: USA...
ATATAATTATGTATGTATATAATTGTGTATATATATAATTATGTATGTATATATATATGTATGTATATATATAATTATGTATGTATATATATATGTATGTATGTATATATATATATATATATATATATATATATATATATATATATATATATATATATATATATATATATATATATATATATATATATACATTTCTAATGGTAAGGTAGGTGTCTTTCCTTTTACCTCTTGTGAAAGAGTAAAAGGCACCATTTCATCCTCTCACTTTTATATGGATGTTAGTGGGTTGAGTTGGATATAATTTTTGAACAAACCTATTATGTAACCTACTGAAAAAAAAAATCAGTTTGGGTTGAGTTTTTATACTTTTTATGTTAAATTCAATCTAATTCAACCCACTAATGAGACTTGGATTAGATTATATCAAGATTTTAAAAAACTTTATTTTTTAAAAAATAAATTGAAAATTTCAAGTATTGGCCTAATTAAAATTAGCATAATGTTTATAACAAATAGTAGATACATACGATTAGATTATATCAAGATTTTAAATTTTTTTTTTAAAGTTATAATTTTCAAGTATTGGCCTAATTAAAAATAACATAATATTTATAATAAATAGTAGATACATATAATAGAAATATGAATGGTGGAGAAGAATAACAAAGGCAAAAATATTAAGGTTGATGTGAAGAAAATGCATCGTGATAATGTTTATATTTACTTGTCTAATGTTAGAATTAAAATGTGGTGGATGTAAACTACAAAGACAAAGGATAGAGATGAGAATGGTAAAGTGGATAGGAAGAAGAAGATGCATTGATACGAGAGTGTTTAGATTTGTTTATCTAATATTAAGATTGAAATATAGTAGAGATAAATACAAAAGACAAATAACGCAGATAAAACGAAACGAAAATAAATATGACACTGTTACGAGAGTTTCAACTTTACTTAAGATTATGTGAGTTGTGAATAAATCTAAAATAACCATAAAAAATATCCTAAGTTGAATGTTAAACTATCTATATAAACTCATCATCCAATTCATATAGAAAGGAATTAGTTTACGTTAAAAATTAAATTGAATACATTTTTTACGATCAAGCAAATAAATTAGGTGAGTCTCCTACAATCTCTAAAAATAATTTTCTATTCATAAAAAATAAGAAGTTAAGTAAAATGCTTGTCTTGCTATTTTTTTATTTATGAAGTTATTAATTGTGAGTGATATATGGTATGTGACTAGTACAAAGAAGGTGACAATGGGCAAATGGGCGTTCTTGTCACCTGTCACTGCACTCTATCGTGGCTGAGGTAATGAAATAGAAAAGGAATATGATGTTTAGCAAAAGATAAATTAAAATACTCATCAAATAAAAACATCCTTAAGACAAAAGGTTATCAAGCATATTAGGAATGCTATAAAGCAAAAAGCAAAAGCCCATATACTATGTTAAACTTGTATATTCGTATATTATTTTTCTGTTCTTCTTCATTTTGGTAATTAATTCGAATGCTATTATTATATTGCTATATGATTTCCCTTTTCTGATATCCTCCTACTCTTTGAAATTTCCGAAAAAACAAAAGGCTAAGTTTACTTTGTTACGTATATTACTCTTATTTGGAACTGGAAAAGCTAAATTAAAGAGAAAGAGAACGAGAGAGACCTACAAGTGTGCATTGATCCTTGGAGTTACACCAAATCATAAAGTCATTATTACTTTGTTTAAAGTTAAAGACTTCAAAGTGGTTATATCAAGAAAAAAAAAAAGTCCAAAGTGGTACACAGGTGGATTTGCACAAACTATTTTAAAAGTGTTTCCCTACACAAGACTTTGATATGATCCTCATTAATTACTACCTAATGATTTCACTAATCTAGGAACAGGTCTTCATTAAGCCAATGATATATATGATCAAAAGATAGTCCATTTTTGCTTAATTAATCATACAATATGAACTCCTTACAGCCACAAACATATAAAGTTCAATTGGGTCAAGCTTTGTGGTCATGGGCAAAAGAGTTACAATATTGCACTGACAAGCTTTTACCCTAGTAGCTAGTTGCTATTCCATAGAACTTATGGAGTTTGAGGTTGATATTATGAGCAAGACACAATTGGAGGAGGCTTTTTTGCACGTGCACGAGCGTGTGAGTGATGAGTAAGAGAAAAAGGCAATCATATATATATATGCAAATTATTAATGCATGAATGTTCATTATGCTTACGCAAGATTGGGCTCAACCAAAAAAGGCCAATCGTTTTGATGAATTGGAAGAAGATATTCGTTGGACCGGGTAAGCTCCATTTGTAATAGGCAACAACAACAACACCATGATTGCACCTTTTAGGTTCAACTTTTGAGCTCAATTACCAACCATTTTCATTCTCCTTTTGGAACCTATTTCGATATATATAATATGTATATGCATAGGATATTATTATACATGTAATGTATGTAACACCCAACAAAAAGCATCATCGTCCATGGGCATGATTTGAATTAGGGACCCTACCCGAGAGCCAAAGGGATCAGATTATTGGAGGCAGGAAAAGTGGTTCAAGGCTTTTCCCAAAGGTAGTACTTTTTACTGGGAACAATTTTCTTTTGGTTGACGCTTTGTGTTTGTCCTTTAAACTAATAATGCATGCATTGCTTTGCTCCTATCTCTCTCTCACTCTTGTTTTTCCATCTCACATGCCCCACCACTCTAGTTTTTACGCTCTCCTCAAGTGGAACCTACTTCACACTATGTGTTACTTTGTCTTCTTGTGTAACAGAATATTCAGGGTAGCGGATGCATACATACATATATAAAGTTGCCTTTTTAATTGTTGTGTATGTATGAATATGCAATATAGATCAATCTGTTCCAAAAGGGCACAAAGTTTTTTATTATTTTGTAATGGGAAATAAGAGAAAGTAGAAAAAGTTGTAATGGGGTGTGGCATTCCCATGTGAAATGGAAGAAGAGTTGTGCTCTTCCAGATTAGAGCCTGAGTAGTTTCATATGTTTAAATAATGTTATCTTTAGAAAGACAGTGCACGCAAAGAAAATGGTGTTAGGTGGCTGTCACGCATGAATATATATACCACAAGGAAAAACAGGTAAAGCAAAGCTAACTGATATGTACCATAAGTCAGGTATTCACACTTTGCAGGTTCAAATTTATCAGGCCAATTATGAATTTGGATTTGCCAATTGACATGTTAAGTTAGTAGAGTTTGAGTGTTTTATCTGTATTAATGATACATATTTGATGATTTTATTTGTAGCATATACTTAGATTATTGGTGTTAGAAATGTTAGTGGGAAAACCGAGGGTCCAGCCCTGCAAGCGCACCAAAAGCTTTTTCCCACTCCTAGCAAAAACAAAAATATAACTGAAGAAGAAAGGACAAAGAGAGAAGAGAGATTATAAACTGATAAAATGAAAAGGACAGCACAAGCTTCCAAATATGCGGACAAGTGTTTGTTAATAATACTACTTATACAGTTACATACCATATACCATATGAATCTTTTATTTCTCGAATTCTCAAACATTATTTATTATTTAAATCAAAATTTAAATATATTCATAAATAAAAATGTTTTTTTATCTATACTAGAATGTAGGATTATTCACTTAGTTATTTTTCATAGAATTATGAAAGTGATTCCTCCTACCTAATGTGCCTGTGGTCTGAATCCAATCTTGCTTCCATTTCTGAAGAAGATCACTTGCTCTGTGGTTTTCTCATGAAATGGAATCATACTCTGCCTCAGTCCACTTAAAAAAAATTCAGAAACAGGAAAAACACTGTAAACTTTTATTCAAATGGTAAAAACAGAAACAAAAGTGTTGAATTAGAACTTGGAGCAGTGAGCCCGCATGGATCAAGACTGATTTCTGACTAACTGATACTTACTTTTTACCATGTGGATTGGGAATACCGAATATTCAAATATTAGTACGTTTAATTTTCTTTTAGTAGTATCTTTTTCAAACCTCAATTAAAATTTGTGAGAAAGCTAATTCTAATTATCACATGAAATGTACACAATAATCTGCCAGGCGTTACTTGTGTAAATGGTTTTTAACCTATAAATAAACCAATCTGTGTGGCCTCTAAAAAGCACAAACCAGTGTGAGAGAAACAGAAAGCAAGCGAAGAAAATAGTACTAACCTTTAGCCAAACAACCCCTTCCCTCGGTCTTAGCACCTCTTCATCTTTTCTTCTCCTCACCATAGCATGCACTGTCGTTTTAGCAAAACACGCTCCAATCAAATCATGGGTCTACGAATCTCAAACCAAATACCATACAGAAAAAAAGTGGGTTGTCTATATATCTTTTTTCTACCATAGAATATAACCAAGACCAACTCCACTAGCATCACCCCTTCAAACTCCCCTATAATTTTTCAACCAAACCCAGAACCCTTTTTCAACCCATCCCCATCTTCATCCCTTTTCCTCAAAATTTTATTTTCCTCGAATCCCAAACACACCCTAAAAAATGCAATCATTCTCGCTCAGTCTCGCGTGCCTTGCTTTTTTCACGTCAGTCCTACTACTACTACAACACCCTTTTTCTCATGCCGGTTTACTCTCCGAACCGGTGAGCGACCCCAACCAGCCTCTCGAACCGGGCCAATACCCCTCGTCCAACACGGTTCCCGCATTCCCGGTTCAGACCCAGGCGCAGACCTGCCGGCTTGACCTCTCCAACGAGCTCTTCGGCGGAGTCAAGGACGCCTGCGGCAAGGACCTCGACCGGAGCCGCTGCTGTCCCGTCCTCGCCGCCTGGCTCTTCGCCGCACACGCCCGCTCTGCCCTCGAGGTCTCCGGCGCGCCGCCTCCCGCCTCCGGCGACCTCCCCATGATGCCCGACGACTCCCAGAAATGCGTCAACTCGCTCCAAGACTCGCTCCTCACTCGCAACATCCGAATACCCCAACCCAACGCCACTTGCGACGCCATTCTCTGCTTCTGCGGCATCAGACTCCACCAAATAACCTCCCTAACTTGCAACGCAGCGTTTAACGTTTCAATCTCCCACAAAAACGCCACCCCTACCGCCGCCGTTCGCAACTTGGAGAACAATTGCCGGAACTCCTCTTACGCCGGTTGCACCAAATGCCTCGGCGCCCTACAGAAGGTATTTCAAACTATCATTACTACGTCGTTAGATTTTTCTTCACTTGTGTACACTGTTTTCACTCTACTACTCATCAATGTGGGATCCCCAATATATTCCCATGCCGAAAATTGCACCTTTTTGGTACTATTACTCCAACATCACCTGCCAATTCAAATTACATTATGTTTTACATGAACTATTTATTTGGGTTGGAAGCAAATGTTGGACGAAGTGATGAGATATCTACAAAAAAAGTGAAGAGGAAAAAATAGTCTTGTTTTTTTGCCGACCAGGTTGACCTGTGAACATGACATCCCATGTGCGTCTACGAATTATTAGAAACTTTTCCTTATCTTTGTTCTTTTGGGGTTTACTTTTGCGACATTGTTGAACCGTTTCTAACCTGTCCGGAACCATGTTTCACTGTGCAAGAGGTTGTTTTGTGTAGAATGAATAGTAATAATAAAAAATAATAATTTTTCTTTTGGTTTTTTTATTTGAAGGTGAAAGGGTACAAGAACGAGACAAAGGGCAGTGGAGGAAGCGAGAGGGTGAAGAAAATGTTCAACCGGGACTGTCAACTGATGGGGTTGACGTGGCTGCTTGCGAAGAACAAAACGGCGTACATACCCACCGTTTCGGCGGTGTTGCGCGCGATGATGTACAGTGCGCATCCGCATGAGTCGAAATGCAGTCCCGATCAGGAGAACATGCCGCTGGCCGTTGATTCGCTTCAGTTCGAGAGTGGAAAAGCGGCATCGCGGCCGTCGAAGTTTAGCGTGACGGTTTTACCCCTGGTTGTGATTCTGTTATTTTCATGTTTTGTGTAGAAGGGTCCACTAGGGTTGAATTGTTTGGATTAGTGTCCTCTTCTCTCACTGTCACGTGAAGTTGAGGTAGTGGACAAAAACATGCAAACGGGGTCGTTTGTTTGAATAGAGTGGAGTGGAGGGTTTTGTCGCTGTAAATTTCAGAGCTTATTCACATGTCTGTGTACATGCGTGGTGTCACCAACTTACATAGAAAGAAGAGGTTTTTCATTTTTTTCCTCTTCCCTTTTCTCATCTGTCATTTCTTAAAAAAAAAAAAAATACATAGAAAATGTGTTAATAGACAAAAAAAAATGTTATGATTAATTATTTTCGTTTTTATGTTGGTACTTAATTAATTAATTAATTAATTATAGTCCTAAATCAATGCTTGGGTCGAGGGGAAACAAACAGCTCCCTATGAAGTGGGTATGTTGGTCGAGTAAGTAAAATAAGAAATGCCTTAAATTACAAAAAAAACAAAAAACAAAAAACACTAGTTTACATTGGTCAATGAAAGTGCCGTGATTGATTGAGATCCGAGTTTCCAATTTACAAAGCAGTATTTGAAATTAATTAATTAGCGAATCACGGGTTCAGTTGCTGTTTTTGAAGTTTAATTAATCTAAGGGATAAATAATGATAATAAGGTGGAATGTCTGTCATTTTGGGTAGTTCAATGGCAGCAGAAGGTGGCGGTGCTTCTCCATCTTAGGGCAACCACTACCAGATCAAGATAGTGTGATATGGAAATTTAAATTGGTAATACTTAGGTGGTTTCAAATGAATCCTCTTATGCTAAATAAAAAGCAAATTAATTAGTGTAAGCATTTTTAAAAACTCATTATTTTCAGAGAAAATGTACTACATTAATCTTGTTCTAGTCCTTCTGTCTTGAACACAGAAAAAGTTAAAAATTATCTTTGCATTGGTAGTCATATATATTAGAGATGTTTAACATGAAATTATAGTGTCTTTTTAATTTAGTTACACAAAGTAAGATAATAGTTTTTTTCAAAGTTAGATGGTCTCAAACTAGAATATTTAGAATTTTTTTAATTTATTTATGTATTGTATGAAACATATTTTATAAGTCTTAATTAGTCATCATGTTATTATTTGGATTTTAATTAATATTATTTAATTCTTAAAATTTATAATTTTTTTAAGTGATTTTAAGTATCACAAGTTTATATTTTTATAAATTTTATTTAGGAGATGTTTTAAGTATAAATAGTAATGAAATAAAAAGACTTATCCAAGTGAATCGAGCGAACTATATTTAGTTTGACCATTAAACGATGATGTGATCACTATTTATAAAATTATTAAATAAAAACTAATCTTTTAAGATAAATATGCTCAATAACTAATATTTAAATATTTTATCTAATACTTAATAATTTAATAATAATTAATTAGAGACTTAATACGTTAATATGATTTTTGATTAGGAAAAGTAAGGTTATAAATAATGTAGCTTAGAGAGAAAGAAATAACTTTTATTTGGCTAGCTTAAATTAACTTTGAACAAGAAAAAAACAAACAAAATGTTTAAACCAAAAATCTATTTAAAATTAAATAATGCAATATATATCTCCTAAAATATTTTATTAAAACAAATAAAAAATTTAAATAAAAAATATATTTTTACATTTAAATAACACAAGATATATATCATAAAATATCACGTTAAGCAAGCAAAATATTTAAATTGAAAATATATTTAAATTTATATAACAGAATATATATTTCATAACATATTTAGTTATTTTTTAGAATATCAATTATCATATTGAAAGATAACAATTTTTTTATCATACACATAAAACAATTTATTTGTTAAACATTTTTTTAATGGTAAATTGATAATTTTGATATTAGTAGACAAGTTTAGAGAATGCGGACAACAAAATAACAATTAAGATATACAATAAAGCTCTTTTTTATTCTGAAATTATGAAATTACATTAATTTTTTCTTTCACTTTGCATGTCTAATTCAACCTTACCATTATCCATTATTCATTAATATCCTAGAAAATAATTCCCAAATAATAATTAACCTAGAATTTATAAATAAGACAACACTTAGAATATTTTTAAACAAAACCATTTAAATAAATAAAAAAAAAAACACTTATTCAATTTTTATTTTTATAACAAAATCATCAACTCTTTTTTTTAAAAGTTGTTTTTCCCTTTTTCTTTGACTTCTTTCAAAAATACTGACTTCCTTCTTTATCAAACTAACTATTAGATATCACCCTTAGATTCATGGTGTTGAATAGAACAAGAGTGTTCCCTCATATTCTTGAATATAGTTAGGTTGCCTGTGATTTTAGGTTTATAAAACACCTTTGAGGGCCTCTACCCTATACAGGTAAGAGAAACTAGTTTGAATATTTTAATAGATATTGTTAACAAAGATATCATATTAACCACATGGTATGAAAATAAAGAAATGAACGAAAAAGAAAGGATATGAGAGTGAAAATGTATATCTTTTCTTATTCTCTTGACTTGAGAATTCTAAGAATTTCTGTTGAAGGAACCATAATATATATTAAAAGAATCATTCAGGAGATTTACTGATAGATTATCCAACGACAAAGTAGTCATATTTGGTACTAAAAATAATGGTACTTTTGAAGCCATTACAAATGATGAACTCTTGTAAATGGAACAAAATCAGAGTGGCGCAGAACAAAATCAGAGTTGGCATAGTGGAGCTCTCTCGGTTAGAGAGCTCTGATACCATAACAAAGATATCATATTAATCATATGGTATGAAAATAAGTAAATAAATAGAAATGAACGAAAAATAACAAAGGATATACTCTCATATCCTTTGTTCTTTTTCGTTCATTTCTATTCATTTCTTTATTTTCATAACATGTGGTTAATATGATATCTTTGTTAATTGTAATTACTTATCTTGTGAATTTGGGTAAGGAAAGGTAGTTTGAAGTCCAAATGCTTTTAATAGATATTGTAATTATTTTTTTTTATTAAATTTGAATTGGATAAATTTGAATTAAATTGAGTAAATGTTTATGTATACTATAATGTAGTATCAATGTTTGTGAGTGATATGGAATGGTGATGGAAACATAATATCTTCAGAAAATGAGATATCGTGTTGAGATTGTGAGGATGTAAATTGTTTGGGGATTTGATCTAAGGATGTGTCCTGACTCTACTGGTACATCAGATTCACGTAGATAAAAATTACCAGGTAGTGAAGAGTCGAAGGAGGTCCATATGGCCATGTTCGAGGTTTGAAATATGAGCTGATCGGAATAACACATATGGATTAATCATGTACATATGGAAATTGTATCTGAGGTTTGAAATAAGATCTAATCAGACTAAACTATATCTAAGGTTTGAAATAGTAACTAATCAAAACAGATGGATGATATATGACAGGTGCAAACCTCTAAGTCTAACTCAATGCACGAGTCTTCCAGAATTAGAGAGTGTCCAGTGTCCTTTGTATATGAGTCAGTATTGGTATGATATGAGCTATTGTAAAAATGTGATAATGACAATGTGATGTATGAGATGAACTATGAAAGCCTACTTTTTTATAGTTTAGTTAAGATAGAAATTTAATTTATGAAAATACAATTTTTTAAACTCTCTAACTTATCCTTCTTTTTGTGTGGTGTTTGTTTTGTTTTTAAATCTACAATGATAGTATATTACACGTGAGTAGAGGATTTAGTAGGTAGTGTGACTCCTCAATGAGCTTATAAAAGCTTTATTCTATTTTATTTTGTGATTATATGAAAATATTTCTATTATATCCTCTTTGAAGATGAGTGTATGGATATTTATATTTAAGTTCATTAGATAATTTTTATGGGATATAATATCTATTATATGAAAAATATGGAATGTTACATTCATTATCTTTCTCTTAGATCAAAAATAAGTACACTTGAAACTTTAATCTTGTATGGACATATTAGAGGAAGAAATTTAAAAGTTATTGCAAAGAGGTTATGAAGGAAATAGAGAAAAAGGATGAGTCATCATTAACTATGAGGTTCGAAAAGTGACAATTCTCGAAAAAAATATGGTTAGAAAATGTTTCACCATACCTCATGATGCACTAATGTTCTAGTTCAAAATTTAAATAATCTTAAATCAAAGTATTCAAATTTGTGTTCATAGTGGAAAGTGTATTTTATAAGCATTATTTAGTTGTTATTTTATCCTCTAAATTTTAACTAATATTATTAACCTTAAAATTTATGTTTTTCTTAACTGATTTCATCTACACCAAGTAGATACTTTACCTAAGATTTTTGATAATTTAATTGAATATCTCAATTTAGTGATTAGAATACTCTATAACAAACTCGTTAATTATATTTTTTTTAATAGAAGATCGGACTAATTAACAATACACACACCACCAACCTTGGATAACTAATAATACACATATTTATTGCAATGTAGTTTGCCGGAGAAAGAGATGAACAAAGAAGGAGGAGGAGAAGAGATGAATTTTAAGTACTTTTTACATTGATTCAAAATCTAAACGGTATAGAAAGTGATCATCCTTCACAACTGATAAATGGTGGTAGAAATTAAATATGACATTTATTTCCTTCACAATCAATACAATATTCACTTTTTACGTCGATTCAAAAGTCAACGAAAATAGAAAATGCATCTAATATATTAATTTTGACATTAATTTATCTTGGTACCAATATTATCTAAACTTTGTAAAATAATTTTTCCGAATAGTATATACCTAAAAGTCTCACATTAATAATTTGTATAGAACATTTTCTTTTAACCCATTGAAATTTTTGTTTTCAATTAAGGATATAACCAAAATGAAAATATTGAATATCAAAACGGATAATATCTGTATGCAATTGATTCTAAGATTAAAAAAGACTTAGTACCAAAGCATTAATACAATTTATAGAAAAGAAAAAGGTTTTATATCACTTCAAATCCTTACCTTCAAAATTGAACTTTAACTTTTATTCTCTCAATGCTTACTTTCGTCAAATACATTAAGTCACTCAAAGTTCCAAACAAAATGTATAATATATTTTTTTTTTCTTTTTCTCTATTTTTTTATTTTTAAATATTTTTGTTACATGGAATTGGTGAAAAGTAAAAAATTATAAAGGTTGATGGTACATTGCAAAAACCATATTTTAATGGAAGCAGGTTTGGGTTATAGTCGTGTGCAATTGAGATGTCGTTCAAGGGAAAACTTTCCGTTCTGAATTGAGTTAAAAGTCACATTTACGATCCCATGTGTAAGTGCTGCAATTTGGTAGGATGATAGTTTAGCCTTATGATTAGATTCGTTCCCATGTTTAATGTGTTTTTTATTTGATTTATATTTAATGGGATGATATTTTATCCGATTCATAATTATTTTATTTTTAAAATGCAAATGTGATGAGGATATCAGTTTTCATTTACAAAATGATAATTGAATGAAACCTATCAGTTCATAAGATTAGTTTGATTTTTGGTTTCCTAAACACAATCCCATTTTATGAAATTTTTTTTAAGGATCTTCACGTATTGACCAACAACTCTAACCTGTTTGAAGAGTCCAGTGAGGAAATTTCATGCTCAATTCCTTGAAGCAGTAAATTCAAATTATACCTCATCTATCAAGTTCATTACTTTGTTTTACGTAATATTTGAATGAGTTAGAAAAATACTGTATAAGGAATCATCTTGCATAGATGAATAAAAGTAGTCAGAAAAAGCCTCCAACGCAAAATGAGAATTTACAAAGACATAGTCTTTCTCGATTGACTGCATTAAACAGAATCTAAACGGAAAACAAAACAAAACAAGGATTAAAAACTGTAAAGAAAATAAAACAAAAGCGAGGATTAGAATACCGTGTTCAGAAACTATTAATAAAAGTTCATTTGACAAATGAGTAACACTAGTTTCAAAGTTTCTAATACGAAATTAGAGAAAGAAATAAAAAGAAAACAAAGAAAGTGAAAGAAAAAAAAGTTAAAGAACCGAGAAGAAAGAAAATCATGTTGACGATAGAAAATCAAGTACAAAGAAAAGTAAAAATCAAGAGGAAAAAGAGAAGTTGATGGAAAAAAAGAGACAATATTGGGATTCATTAAGAGAAGTATATACTAAAAATTTTCTAAGTTAATAATACATAGATTCTGTGTATTGGAAAGGAAAGAAAAGTAAAAATCAAGAGGAAAAAAGAAGTTGATGGAAAAAAAGAGACAATATTGGGATTCATTAAGAGAAGTATATACTAAAAATTTTCTAAGTTAATAATACATAGATTCTGTGTATTGGAAAGGAGTGAGAATTGCAAAAGCAAGTAAATTGATGAGACTATGGCAGCTAGAGGTAAGGAAGAATACAGATATGAAATTATTTCCTTATTAATAAATATTTAATTTATTTTCTTATTAATAAAATCAACCACATTATTTCATCGTTAATGAGTGCAAATGTTATTTTAAATTTATTGCTAATTCATCTCAACAGTTTTGGTTTAAATGATTTGGTTAGTTTAAACTCAAAGTTCAAAATTGCATGAAATAAATAATGAAATAAAAAGATTACTAATTTTTAAGATGTTAATATTATTGAAATAATCATTTTGTTATAAATTATTTTTTTCAGAATTTACTTAATAGTTTGACGAATGAATACCAGCATCAGCAGCCTTCCCCATCTTGTCTCTACAGAAAGATATCTCGAATAGAGAGTCTTCCCCCTCAATGATATCTCTCGAACAGAGAGGCATAATGAAGATCTTCTGAGTATTGTCAATGTAACCTGACAAACAACAATAGTTCTTTTTGCACATGAAATATATATCTCTTTTACATGAAATATATATATATATATATATATATATATATATATTAATAATGCACATAATTTCTCAATTTCATTATCAAACTTATTTAATACGAAATTCAGTAAAATATATGATAAATTTAATACGGAAATTCAGTTATAAATTTCTTACTGAAGGAATACTAAATGAATTGAATTGACAACATATGCTCGAATACCATTTTCATCTGTAATAGGAATATTAAGAAAATCCATGATTAGCTCCATAACACTACTATCTTTAATGAGATCAGATAAACTCATTAATAAAATTTCTGAGACTTCAATATACATATCTGGCAGGGCAAAGAGTGATTTTGACTTTCTAACTAAAACAATCCCTCTTTCGTTCCGGTTTGTCTAAGGTCGAACTTCTTCCTCTGTCCCTCTAGTCGGTGGACGCCAGCATGCGACGAGAAATCACTACAAATAACAGAAGAAAAAAGAAATTAAAGACTTATGATATGGAATTCTGAAACAAATTGTGGTTGAAGAATGCCTTGAATGTTAACTCGGAGAAGAAAATAAAAAATCATAAAAATACTTTGAGAATGTATGAAAGAAAGTAATGGAAGAAGAAGAATTTGTTAGCATATTTTTAGGAAGCCTTCTTCTTACGAAAATACAAATTTTTTTGTTCCCAACACCTCATTGCTTTGTTTTTATGTACCGTTTTTCCTTCTACAATGTTCCCAACACCTTCTTCTTGCGAAAATACAAATTTTCTTTGTTCCCTTCCAGAATACGGTTAATCATCTTAATCATCTAGGAAAAATATATAATATATCTACAGATACTTAGAAATAGGTTAGAAAAAGTATATTTACAGATACCTAAATAGATAAAGACTCATACAAATAAATCTTGTGTCAGGACCAGATTTGAACTAGTGACACGAGAATTTTCAATCCTTTGTTCTATCAACTGAGCTTTTCCTTATGTACCGTTTTGCCTTGAGATTTCTCAGACTACATATATCGGTGTATATAATTTCAAGAAGCTGGTTACTTCTTGTGGCTCCTTTCTTTGTGTGTTTTGTTTGTCTTTAATATAATCCACATATACATTTAGATCAGTAAAATCGCTCCTTTCTTTGTGTGTTTTGTTTGTCTTTAATATAATCCACACATACATTCAGATCAGTAAAATCGAATTTCATTCTTTACTAATCTTTTCAATAATCTTTCTAATCTTTCTTTGAAAATATGTCTTTCATTTATTTCTTGTACATTTATGTTGTAACACATTGATATTAAGTGGTTAATGGGTGGTGGCAAAAAACGTTTGCGATTTGAGATTTTTTTTGTTCTGCATCTCTATTTAAAATTGAAACGTACATAATAGAAAGTAAAGTTGGTTATATATTTTAGAATAGTTTTATATGATTGAGTTAGATTATTTTAGCAGTAGAAAACAGCGGTAATACGGTAATAGGAGAGGAGTGATTTCTTTTTCTAGAATTTACGAATTTTACTATTGGAAATAACAAAATGTTTTTAAAATAACTTCTAAATTATACAGTTTAACCTTGCGAATTATGAGTGCGTGATTCAATTCGAATTAACACCTACTTCACCTTTCATATTATAGAATTTAGAAGTCAAAATCAATTTTAAATAACTTCTCAATCATTTGATTTTAACTTCCAAATTTTAAATTTTAAAATTCAAAAGTCTAAAGTTTATTTGATAAAACTTTTAGATTATAGAATCGAAAAGTCAAATAAAAGTTAATTTCAAAATTAATAAAAGTATGAAGGTGCAGTGCTAATATTACGGAGGTGCAGCAAGAAGCTCTCTCTCTCATTGTCCTAAACCATCACTGTCACTAATAGTGCCATTACTACTGTTACCATTGCATCTGTTTTAAAAATTTCTTTCAAACAATTTATTTCATAAAATATTTCACGCCTTACAAAAATCTTGTTCTAACTAAAAATTTTGTTACAGAAATCTTATTTTAAAAATTCTCTTCCAGAAAATCTGAAAAGTGTATTTTAGGACATTTTTAAAACCACTAATCCAGATATCATTTCAAAGAATGGTAAAATAATTATTTTAAAAATTGTGGGAGTGCAGGAAGAAAAATGGGGGGATGCAGGACACAAAAACCAATTTTGTGATATAAAGATTGAATTCAGAAATAATTGGCAGTGAAAGGCTCTACATTACTCCTTCAAATGAGGTATACACAAGTACTCTAAACATACCTAAAACATGTAAGCAAATACCTAATTGTTTCTGAATAAATGAATGCCTAAGGCTTTAGTTAAGGTTTCACCACCCTTTCCCTATTAACCACAACCAGTCAAGTGTCACACCAGCAAAGATACCTCCAAGAAGAAACAACACCAACAAGTTTCCCAAGGCATTTTGTTCTGGTCCCTACAAATATTAAAAAAATGCACAACATTAGTATATGAATTTAGGAAACACCGAAAAGTTGTGGTTGTTTAACAAACCCACCCTGTAACCTTCGGGTGCTGCAGTGAGAACACAAACAGTGAGGTAACCATTGGATAACCCCAGAAAGGATGTCAGCATTATCATCCAGCCCTGTGTGCCATACTTTGCAGTAAAATAAAATGCTGGCACAAACAAAAGGCGACAAACAATGACTACGGTGAGCATTGTTCTGCACTCCAACTTCAGGGATTGCAAGAGTGGAATGTATCTTCCAATCAGATCACACACATTGTACATAGCAATTAACACAAGAGCATACCTGAAAGAATTGGAAATATCAAAAGGTTATATGGCCACTTATAATCACACTATATCATGTCATTATGGTCTTAACCAATTTTTCAATTCATGAAAAAGAATCAATTACACTTAAATGTGTCATGTTATAATTAGTGGAGACTATACTGAGCTATAAGATCACCTAATAATTTCTTCATGACACCACTAATCTTTATCATGTTGTGTCTGGTAATAAAGGAACAGGAAAATCGATGGAAGATTTTATTTCCAAAAAGATAGAAATATAAATGAAGTAAAGATTCCATACCATGTGCCCAAACTGTGTGATCCGGTATCTTCTGATAAGAATCCGGGGAAAATTGATAGTGTAAGTGCGTATATTAGGAACAAATCAAGTGCATAATCAATGTTTTCTAGTAACAGTTGCTTATTCCCTTTGCGCAGTAATGGTGTGTCATCTCCATTGACCTGAAAAGAAGTACTTTAATTGCAAACTGAAACTTGAATAATTAGGAACATGTTGTGATTCGAAACATTGAAAAGAACAGAAAAGAAAAGAAAAGAAACGGTACTCTTGTAGATGGGGTCTGGATGCCACCTGCTGCAAGGTCAGATGAAACAGTTTTGGCTCCTTCAGCTGCTGCTTTTGAGCGATAGTACTTCACAATTGGTAATTTAGGAAAGAAAAATGCGTATAGAAGAAAACAAAGAAGCTCAAAGAATGCTGATATGGCAAAGAACATAACTGCAGGAAAGTAGAATGACAAGTGATCAATATATAATTTATTTGTATGAGTCTGTGCAACAACAATCTTTTTAGTATGAAGTTAAATGACATCAAATAAAATATTGAACAATCATCACAATTTGTTAGGCATTTGAAGAAATTGGCATTGCTACTTACTGGCTCCTTTGTGAACACCATTCTCAGAATTCTCAAATGCTGCTTTTGTAATCAACCTCAAAGCAGATGTTAGTGCACCAGATGCTGCTAAACCAGCAAGGAAAGACTACAGCAATAAAACCATATAAGAAGAAAAAAAGGAAATGCATAAGTTGCAGGAATTTTTCAAAACTTCATTGTAATTCCATTGCTAATGCTAACCTGAATGAATTCTGGAAGCATGTAGGATAGGTCTCCCACCATTCCACCTTGCGTGTGAGCATCTGCTACTCCAAATGCACCACTAATTATGCATATGCCAATAAAAGTTCCAAGTCCTCCTTTACCAGATGTTGCTAAATCCAACTATGGCAGATTAATAGGAAAAACAAAAGCAAAAGTCAAAACCTTTGTAGAGGAATCAAAGATTACAAACAAGTGAATGAGACTTACAATTAACAACGCCAAAGTGCTTATGAAGAAAAGAGTATATCCAAATAGGTTTCTTATCCTTGTATTAATTCTGTCCTCTTTGTATGCCAGTATTGCTAGTGTTCCAACTGCAAATGGCTGATATACAAGAGTAAGCACCCTAGAGGGGTGGTATTTCTGCACAAGAACAGAACAGAAAATTAAAACATGTTTATTCCAAAGCAATCCAGGTATATATATTACAACAATAACAACAATTAAGAACCGCAAAAAACAAGAAACAAACTGCCATCGCTAGAATATCTATAGGAGTGTGAGAAGATCAGTAAAACAAATGAAAAAAGTTATAGCCACTGAAATTTATCGATCAGAAAGTTTAGTATAATGTGATAAGATGAAAGCAGACTATGACAGTGACTAGAAATTCCTTGATCATCTGATCTGTAGTGTGTATGGTTGAATATCAAAGGTAACAACACAAGCTGATGTGAAGCTGTCATGTATTCTTTGTTATCAAAATACATGGTCTGAAAGCTTCAGGGTTCTTAAGCCAATTTCTAAACTTTTTTCAGGCTACGACTTTATCCATATTATGAAGCACCTTGAAGTAGTTCAAATTGGAATAGTCCCTGGTTAACCACAGGAATGAATGAAAAACTAGATGAAAAGAAAATACACAACATATTCATGTGTGTGTGTGTTTATATATATTAGTTACCGGAAACAAGGAAACATAGTAATCTTCTATAGTCAGCATACTGTTCCATGCGAAAAGGCTCCCATTGCCAAGAAGCCAGCAGACTACTATTGCAGCATATTTTCCCTGTTAATGGAAAAGAATTTAAGTGAAGAAACAATGCATATTTATATGTTCCTGAAACTAAAGTAATAATAAAAAACAAATAAACCACCTCAAGAGGCCTTGAAGGATCCCTCTTCACCCTGGCTGCCTTAGATTCTTCTCTCATATCAACCTCTACAACAAGCCAGAAAACAAAACCGCAGTCAAGGTGATATATAGAGCAAAATCATGCCTTCAATTTGTATATGGCATCCCACTTGGCATGAACCACTAAACCGATAAATTCCTGCACACCCCAGGTGACAAAAAACCATCATAGAAATTACTGATTGACACAGTACAATACACCATCACCAAGCTTGGCAAAAAATCTTTACTTTGGCCAAGTAATGATCTTTTCTGGGAAAACCCATCAAACAGAGGCCTAAACACATGCCTACCATAATATATCCATAATTGACATTTTGTGTCACAGTACACAGTCTGTCATATATTTCTCTCTTTCTAGATATGTAAATAACACAAATAGGTGTGCATTATCACGTTCCTAAGAAGAAATCAAAGAAAGATGAAACCAAAAACAGGAAAAAGTGTGAGAGATCATACTGTATCAACCCAAAACACAGCTCGGAGAGAGAGTGACAGTGAAAGTGAAAGAGAAAGAGAGAGATTATGGAACGATCTTATAGGTGGGTGGGGTTGGAAACAGAATCTAAATACGCGAGGGTACTAACTCAAAAGGGTTGTTTTGAATCCCAATTTATGTTTTTGTATCTTTCAAAATCTCAAAGTCAAATGTATGTGTCGTGTGTGTCTTCTTTGTGAGTATAACACGAGAAATGTTTAACCACAAATTACTCAATTCTAGTTCATTGACGATTGGTCGTTACGAAAAAAAAGGTGAGAGACCGATATATACGTTTTTAAACTTGTTTTGCACCACATTTTATACTTTTTTACAAAATTATTCACCTGGTAAGCTTTCATTTGTAAGGTTTTCTACTTTTATTTGTTATTTTAGCTTTTCATTCTGTTTTTCAAATTTTAATGGTTTTTTTTTATTGTTAGGGATAATAACTGAAAATTTGAATTGATCGGATAAGTCGCGGATAAAGGTTAAATATTTTGCATTTAAATTAAAAAATAATAATAAATCGTAAAAATCATACGGTATAAAAATAAGAGAGATTGGTTTGAACCCATTCATTTGTTATTGACATTTGGATCAAGATGAATTCATGACCCGCTGACATCATGTTATCCAATCAGCACAGATCAAGTCAAGTTCTATCTTCACCGAACACGCGTACACACGTAACATTACTCTAGTATTAACTTTATTTATTATATAAATATATTTATAGTAATCCCTAGGTAATATTAAATTTGTTTATGATAAAAATTTATTAAGTAAGTAATATTTAATTTATTTCTAAATTTATATTTGTAAGTAAATTAGAATTTTTTATAATAACATTTAAAACATTATGTATACGTTCTATTGCATTTTATGTATGCCATGTTAGGAGTGCTAATCCTTGAACTAAACCAAAGTTGCTTGAAGTTAAGAAGGAATGTGAGGTCCTTCACTTGTGATTGTATTTAGACCATGGTAATGGCAAATAAACTTGTTTTCAACTTTATTCTATATCTGAATATTTTATTAATAAAATAAAAATTTTATATAAACAAAAAATTTAGAATTATTCAGGTTTTATTTTAATACAATTATTATCTTTCTAAAATAATTTCTTTTTTTATGTCTTTTATCTAAATTTTTGACTCCATTTTTTATCAGACTAATCATTAAAGGTTATATTTGAACTTCTGGGCGATGATTAGAGTAAGATTGTCTGAGCAATGATTAGAGTAAGATTGTCTGATCGTAAGATTATATGATCAGGAGTTTGTTTAGAATAAGATCATTTATGCTCTTTTCTCTTTTGGAGTCAGATTGAGTTTTATGTTTATCTAGGTAGATGGTGTTTGCATTTGATGTTTTTATCTTCAAGAAGAGTCTCTGTTAGTTCAGGGGTCTCAATAATATATTCATATTATTGTGAGGACTATGTGGTGCAGGTTAAGCTACTTTTGTGGTTTTTAGGAATTTTGAAGCTCTTTGTGAACTCAGGTATGGAAAGCTAGATTATATGATTTATATAGAAGTTAGATTTAATTTTACATATATCCTTAGACTTGAACGTGGGGTTGACGAGGTCACTAGTTTCAAACTTTCCTACAAGACTTGATTGTGAAATATTGTACATTTATTTGATTGAAAATTGATTTTGAAAGTTATAGTGATATGTATATGTTGTTCTAATGTTAAAGAACTTCTTTGATGATAGTTTGATAGTTTTTGAAGTAGATAAATGGTTAGGTCTTGAGAAAATGTATGCTTTTCAAAACTATTATGTGCAAGTGTCGAGCCCATTTCAAGGAAATGATGGCAAGTTGGACTCGCGTCGACCGTCACTTACCTGGGTTAGGCGCAATTCAACAGTTTTTACTCTTAGGTATTGGGCTTAGGGCGTCATTCCTTTAGTACCAAGCATGAGCCAAAATTTTATATTTTCTTCTCTTTTTAGTTTTACATGAATTTAGTTCTTGATTTCTTAAGATGTATACTCCTTATGAATGTATAATTGATAAAAGTTATTGTTTTGAGTTTCTATGTGATGAATTGTATTGAATTTCAGACGAAATTTTATGAATATATATATATATATATACATGTATACATGTATATATATATATATGTATATATATATATATATATATATATATATATTTATAAATATTATCTTAAGTTGATGGAAATGAATGTTATGTATGATATGTGAGATATGTTTATGAATTATATTGAATGGTGATCGAGACATAGTATTTTCAGGAGATGAGATATTTGTGTTGAGATTGTTTAGGTTGTACATTGTCTAAGGATTTGATCAATAAGAAGGTATCCTAACTCTACTGGTACATTGGAATCACATAAATGAAGATTGTCAGGTAGTGAGAATCAAAAGAGGTTCATATGAGTAAGCTACAGTGTGAAAAAAAAACCGATAGGACCAAATCATATGAATTAATCCTGTCATACTAGAAAGATGAATTCATAGGTATGTGGGGTGGTGTTGAATTTATAATTGATGATTCTTATGTGTGTGAGGTGATATAGAATGCACAAATGGAACTTGTATGGTAGGTGTAGACCTCTGACTCTAATTCAATGCATGGTATTCCGAAATTAGATTCAAGTGTCTATGTGTGAGAGTCAGTGAAGTTTTGACATGATAATATTGAATTTGAGATATTCTAAACACTTAGTTGTAATATGCTACACGAGATTTGAAGTATGAAAAGTAGATGTGTTTGTATCTTGTTAATTTGAATTATGAATTTAAAACTCATTGATTTTTTCTTTTAATGTCTAGCTTACACTACTTTTTAGTGTTTGTTTGTGTTTATTTTTAGATCTGCGATGATTGTGTATTACAACAAATGCTCTGATAGGTGTTGAGACTCCTAGTGAGAGATGATGAAGGGCATGTGTTTCCATTTGTTTTGTATTGATATTGTAAAATCCTTATAAAAAAAGATTTATTTTGAAATACTTTATAAATGAATTGTATGTGAATATATGTGTATATATATTTTATCTAAATATCTACTTGTGAGATATAGTCTTTAAGATATTTAACTAGTAAAATATTTAACTAGAGATGTTAATTTTAGAAATGTCAAATGTTATGTCTTTCTTCACTATAAGGTAAGTAAAATATTAAAAACACAAATATATATATATATATATATATAAAGGTTTAAACAAGTGAATCTAAATATAATTGGAGTACACAAATTAAAAAAAAAAAGTCTTTGTCTAAAATGTTTAATAAAAATATCTTTTAGAAATATTAAAAGGAGTTGCTTCAAATATGACCTACATTTATAACTTATAAATGGTTCAACCAATGAAAACATTTATAAATGAACTTTTATAGTGTGACTCATAGTTATAATTTTTTTTATGTAAGTATGATTCTAAATAATTTTTTCACTAAGTTATTTCTAATTTTTATAAACTAATAAAACTTGATAAAAAGGACTTCAATCCTCAAAGAGTGAATTTAACATTATCAAAGTTTAATCACATGATCATAATAATCCACTCCTCCAAATTTACTCTGGAATCCAAACAAACCCTAAGAGTTGTCTTTTACTATACCACACGCTTATTTCAAAATAGAAATATCAAAAGAATTTATGATATTTTAAAAATATTGTACGGTGCATGTCATAATTTGTATGGTGCATAGAACAACAACCCCAATTGTAATGTTAATAGAGTGGGCCAACCCATCTAAGATACATTTTTCAATTTTAGATATCACAATCAAAAGAGATTTCTGGATTATGCAATCCTGTTTCCAAAGCATGGATAATTTGAACTTTTGTCAAATAATATAAATATAAGAAGAAGGAATGGAGGTGCTAAAAGAAATACAGGCCTCGTTGACCGTCAGCCTTAGACATGGGCTGTCCTCCAATAGAACAATTATTATAGGCCTGCTTCCCACTGGAGCTATGATTTACAAGTGGCACTGTGGAATTTTTTATAATTTAAATATATAAAAATTGTTTTGTAAAAACTAAAAACTCTTGCATCAATTTGTATATAAATAAAAGTCTTCAGCCAAACAGAATTTTAGATCTTCCGCTTTCAACGTTTTGGGCTTTTCTCGTGACGGATTCTAAGTATTAGTCCAGGAACTGGGCTGATAAGCCCACTATCACAATGTGCGACTATATAATAACAATATGTTAAATCGCATGAATAGATAATTTTATTAGAATGTAATAAAATTAACAAGTAATCAACAAGTGTAGTACTGAGTTTATTCTTTTGAGTAAAATTTCAAGATAATGGAAATTAGTTATTGACAAAAACGATAATCAACATGATTATAAGAAAATATCTTAGATATTAATATAATATATATCTTATTATTATTGTAAATAAAGAAAGTCTATGTTAAAGATTTGACTTCCATTGAACAAATTTTATGCTGAGGGAAACACTCTTAAGACTTTACATTATTTTTCTTTGCTAAATTATCATGATATAATTTCATGAAAATTGTCTAATCTAAAAATTATCCTTAAAATGTCATGGATCCAAATTAGTGTTGCGTTGTCAACATTATCACGTTAGGAATGAATTTATGAAATTGATGGTCAATTACTAAAATGCATAAAAAATAAGGGATAAAATGCATAAAAAAATAGTTAGAGCCAATTTTTTTAAGAATGTGATAAAGGGAAGGTAAAATTGATAACTAACCCCTTTTTAATTTAAACATGTAATTAAAAATTTTCAACTAGTTTAGAACTTGCTAAAAACCAAAAGTGTATTAGAGTACTTTTGTTTAATTTTATATTTTCAAATATTTATACACAAAACATTGAAGAAAAATATATTTCACATTTCCATAATATACATGGAAAATAATGTGACAATTCAATAAATTAACATAAAAAAATGAGTAATGAAAACATATATATATATATATATATATATATATATATATATATATATATATATATATATATATATATATATATATATATAAGTAATTTTTCTTTTTTTAATCAAATACCCTATATATAAATTCATTTCACAGTCCTAATAATATCTCAAAATTTGATTCCACAATTGCAAAAATACCCTGTTCTAAATGGAAAAAAAAAAAATCTCATTAAATGTTGTAACCTTTTGCACAGAGAGTCCAGCAACACGAGGATCATAGTGATGCCCACATTGTATTGATTTTTGACAAAGTGCATGATTGTAAAATAGAGTTGTTGTTGATGAAAAGAAAGTGAATAATTGGTATGTGTTTTTAGTTCTTCCTAAGTTGAAAGGAAAAGGCCCACCTTCATGTCTACGCCCTCCATTGCAAACATTAAGCATGCAATGATGCTGCTCTCTGCATGGGGTTGTGGCGTGCTGCATCCACTCCTCAAATTAATCATCACGTGCCACCTTTCTCTACTCTTTTCATTCTTTACTCTGCTTTAACCTCAAACATGCATTTTCATTTGAGAGCATGTGTACATGCAAATTTCCTCAAGGAGAAAATATATATGTACTATCATATTTTATTATTATAGAGTTTTACTTTAGCAATATATAACCTTATTAAATACATTGTATTTAGTATATTCATAATTATATCTTTGAAGGGAATAAACTTGGATTCATTATAAATCTAGTTCATTCAAAATCAATATGATTATTGGTGGAATCAGTTATTAGTTTAGTCCCATTATTTTATATCTTGTAGTCTTGATCAAGTAGTATGGTAATTTTCAAACAAGTTGGATATAAATTATGTTGTGTTTTTAAAAGAAAACAATTAGTTTATTTATTTCGTTTCAAAAATATGTAATTATAATAAAATTTCACAATCAGGCAATGTAATCAAATTCATATACTAAAGTAGTTTTTATTTTAATGAAGTTTTTTTCTACACTTAACTAAATTTCTATATGTAAATAATATATTCCTATATTCTAAAGTATAATAAAAAATAAGTTAAAATATATTAAAAATAAATTAAAATTTGTATCCAAACAAGAGAAGTGAGAAAGGGAAGGTTAACAAAAAGACAAAGACATGAATAAATCAAATTAATCAAGTTAAATAATTTTTATAACATATAACATGATAAAATTATTAGTAAAAAATAAATTAGAAAGACAATTGGGGCACGCAAAGCTTTGTCTTTAGAGAGAGAACTTTTTGAGAGCGCAAAGCAACACAACACAATATGTGTTCCTCATTAAAAATATAATTAACACTAATATTTGTTTTAAATAATATAGAAAAAAAAAGACGGAAAAGGTTTATAAAAATTATGTTTGTTGTTGTTTGTTCTTTTTTACTTTGGATATGCTGTACTTATAAGTTAAAAGGTATAATTAATAATAAATCTGATTAGAATAGAATTAGTGAGTTCATTCATTCACCACAAAAGTAATATGAGAAAACATTTACTCAGAAATCAATATTTACTCATAAAAAGTATTAGCCTATAAAAGTAATAACAAACAAATGTAGGATTGAAATTATTTTTTATTTTTTAATTTATATTAATATATTTCCAGCAGGTGACATGAGGCAAATGGAGGGAGGCGTGAGAATAGCTAATAGGGATGAGCTATGTCACGAAGTGTATGAAAATGGAGAAAAGAAGTTGCGAATGATTTGGTGACGGGAGTATAGTGTGTTGTGGTAGAGGAAGAAACGACCAAAGAAAGATTAGAAGGAGAAGGAGGAGTTCACATGATATAATATGAGAAGTGAGTGAAAATTAATGTACTAATATGTTTTATTTGAATGACTTTCTATTATCACTTGACATTTGAAATAATGTACAAAATAGATAATGTAGATGAAATCAATGTATTATTCCTTTTCTACATTAATTGTTTATTTAATTGATGTGAAAAAGGATTAACTATTTTTTTATGTAAATAAATGACCAACTAATATAAAAAATATTAATTATATCATTTTTTCTATTTTTTTACATCAGTTTACATTAATTTTTATATCAGTTTACATTAATTTCTCAACTAATGTTATATTGAGAATGTAATAGTACATTTTTCATATTAATGAATTTAGTTTTGTTTTGTAAAATCTATTTTAGATATTAATTCAAATTTTACAATAATCTAATTCAATTCATCATAACACAAATTTAACTTAATGATATAAAATAAAAAATAATTAATTTAGAATATTGACTCATATTCTAAAATTACTATCTTGATAACATTAGTTCATATGTCAACATATTTAAATATATGGACGGCAGCCTTAATCAACTCGTAAGTTTTTAATTTTTTATGACTTTATGTTATTATTTTATTGTTTTTTATGTTGTGCAGTTATTAATTCTTACTTTAGATATTATTTATTTATTTTTTTAATTATGATTTTTTTTCTCTAAATTCAAACCAACTTGAAGGTGACCGAAATAATTCATTTTTGCTACCATTTTTTTAAAATCCAATCTAATGTTAAACCATTATCATTATTACCTCCAAATCTAAATAATATTCTTTAAACACGAACTGACAAACCTAACCTAAGGATCACCCTAGTGGAAACAAGCAAAGTTAAACTTTAATTTATGATACATCCCCAAATTAAGTTTTACAAAAGAAAAAATGGACTTTCTCTTGAACCAAGACATGCAAGAAGAGAGAATCTGTGATTTTATGATAACATCCAACAAGAAAAGCAAAAGGTGTGCGGATATAAAACTGTGCGTATAATAATGAAGAAAAAGTCGTACTAGAGAGATAGAGCAGGTTTGAAGCAACTCCCAAAGAACGTTCTTCAACACCAAAATTGCAATGCCCCCAAAGCTTTTAGTCAACCAACTCAATTAACACTTCAATAAAACCCTATCCCCAGAAATACTCAAGTGCCAATTATTTTTTGTTATTAGTTATTATTATCCAGTGTTAAGAATTTGACTATCTTCGCAACTACAATCCTATATAGAGAGGAAAAATTATGCATATAGACATAGGGTTATAAAGTCAAGGATTAAATTGACTTACGTGTATCATAGTAATGATCAAAATGATTGATATAGTTATCAAAGTAGGAAATCATATGACATTGTCCTCAACACTAGGGACTAAATAATAGTTAATAATTTGAAGGATTACTAATGAAACTTGTAGGTTTAAGGATTAATTGGATGCTTTAGTGTAAAGCATTTAAAATAAGTTAAAATATGAAAAGTGATAGTGTGTACTTAGACCTTTACTCTGATAAAATATGAATCACGCTTCAACATTTCTCCACAACCAAGACATGCTGCTTAGACAACCACAACAAACCAAGAAATTCCATGAGACATCATTGCTCACTCAAGGATTTTTTTTCCTCTTACACTAGACAAGGTTTGTTACATAAAAAAAAAAAAAAACAAAACATCCATTGGTAGCTCCTAATCCTTTATTTTTACTAAGAAAAGAAATTCTGAGTGTATCTTCCCATGTTTAAGCTTACCTAATCTTCTTCAAACAATTCAACACGAAAGAAAATGTCAACCAAATGTGAATCAAAATTGTTTTTGAATAACATGACATTGATCACATGATATTCATGTTGGTGGCAATGACAAAAAAATATTAATTATTGCATGTGAAAACTTGTCAGATTAACGAGAATTATAATTTGGTCAAGATTAGTTTTCTAATTCAAAGAAATAGTCTTTTCCACATCAAATGTGTACCCTTTGCACTCCTACTAAATAAAGGTCACATCTTTGGTTAAAACTGGGTAAAAAGTCAAATCACTGATTTTTTTTTTCTTCCCCAAATTCACCAAGAACGCACCTTCTCATTTCCAACCACAAGTTGAAGACCTTTCTTTGTGATGACTGATACGTTTCAGTATAGTGGTTCTAGGGTTTTACACTTCTAATAAAAAACTTTGTCATTTTTATCTTTGTATTTTATAGTTGTCCATATTCAGTCCCCCCAAAGTCATAGTGCAATATGTTAAAATCTTGATGTGAAAACCGTGTGTGGTTTGTGTCATTCTTTTGGTTCAACAATGACCAGAGACAAGATCGTAGTTTGCCTTTCCAGGATTCAATGTGGGACTTGATACACAAAGATCAATAAGAGATCCAGAAGAACGAACGTGGACCCAAACACAACTATAGCCTTTTCTTAATTTACTCACAAGCTGTTCTTTTAGATTATTTTCTTTCTCTCATTGAAAGTAGGTTAGTCCTTTTTAAAGCAATTTAAAATTAGTTAGTTGTTCACTTCAAATTTGAACTTCAAGTGAAATAATTAATTATACATGTTGATGTCATTATTTTTTGTTTGCTCAAGTGCTTAATTCATATGGTCCCGTCTAAATTAAATATAATTTTAGTTGGATTCCCTCGCTCACTGAAATTTGGTTCTTGTAATTAGTATCAAATAATTTTTTCTGTTTTTTTTTTCTTACTCAACACAGTAGAGGAAGTATTTGAAAGTTTGAGTTCAAAATCTAGTGAAGAGCTCTCTTTAACCATTTCTTCGTTCATACATACGAATATAGCATTAATCACATTGTACCATGTATAAACTTGACAATAACCCTTACTTTATCATATGAATTTACCCTTAATTTGTTCAAGTTAAATTTATAGCACTGATTAGAGAGATTTTGAAGAAAGTGATGATGAACATCTTGTCCCTTACTTTATCATAAAAATAATGCTTCATTAGTGACAGTGAATTGGGGCATGCCGATTGCCATAGCCAATAAGCATAGGATTGAGATTAATGCATTAAAGCATTTCATTGTCAGCTGCTACTTTTGATGCTCCATCCCACATATCCACCAAAAAATGCAGCATAATTTACTCAAAATCAGTGATGACTGATGAAACGTATTTATTACTAGAATAGATAGTAGTACCATTTTGGTTGCATTTTCCCTTTGATTTTTGGACTTATGTGTGTTGAATATTAATATCAATTTGTTCCCTTCTCATTGCCATTAAGCATTAAGGTCAAGATCAAGAAAATCGAAAAACTGACGAGGTTTCACAGAATCATCACCCACCGTATTAATTCTCACACCTTTTTCTGCATTATAAAAAAAAGAAAAAAAAAAAAAAAGAGTACACAATTCAACCCATGTATGTCGAACTAAACCTTCTCATTAAAATTGACTCGTGCTAGAACCAATCTGGTCCTGCCACAGCACCATCATCTCTCATGCAACCCTGAACACAGTGGACCAAAACCTCCCATTTTCCAAAAATTAATATATACCAAAGAAAGACGCTAGGGTGAAGAGAGAGGCACAGAAGGCAACAACACCAATAAAGAGAGCAGCAACTAGCAAAGCTAAGAGCTAGAAAAAGAAAAGTGGCAGAGCTGTTGTAGAACTGAAGCAACTCCATCTCCATGCCATGGTATTCATTTGAAGAAAGCTGAGAGAACTCAGAACCCTCTCTCTGCAGCTTTACCTTTATCACTTTGCCTCCCTTCAACATGCTTTTCCTTGCCTTTTAAGCCCCACTCAGTAGTACCTTCTTCCACCACCACCGAGTCCATGGAGTTTGACCTTGAAAACCCTTTGGAAAATCTTCACTCCGATGCTGTCTCTTACCTCTTCCTCATTGAATCTGACCACACCCCGTCACAGAATCATTCTCACCCCAGAGATCTTGACATCTCTATCAGAAGAGAACTTGTTTCCTTAATCTCACAGGTAAGTGCTAAAATTTTGACTGTTGTCTGAGAAAAAAATGGTTTTTTTTCTTGAACATAATCTCAGTGTGCATTGGTTGGTCTTGTTCAGATGTCCTGCATTTTGGATCCGGCTTTGTCTTATCTTGCTACCAACTATCTGGATCGGTTCCTAGCCAGCCAAGGGATTTCGGTAAAGAATCCAAATGTGCTAGTTGTTTGCTTGTTTTCTTCATTGTTCTTCAATTCTATTGATTCATATTCTCATTTATGAATATTAAAAGTATATAGAACATATAATACTACCTATCTATTGGATTCTCCTTTAAGATGTGACTCAAATTTGGTTTATGAAACAGCAACCGAAGCCATGGGTCCTCAGGCTCATTGCTGTGTCTTGCATTTCTCTAGCTGTCAAGATGATGAGAACTGAATGCCCTGATGTTCAGGTAAAATCGCCATGCATTCTAAGTAGTTAAGTGCTGGTAACTTCAAGAGGGTTTTATGAGAAAAGATTGGTAATTTGGTATGTATTAACTGAACGTGGTTTATATTTATTAGGCCCTTCTGAATCAAAGTGATGGGGGCATAATCTTTGAGACACAAACAGTGGGAAGAATGGAAGCACTTATCTTGGGAGCATTGCAATGGAGAATGCGTTCGATCACCCCATTCTCTTTCATACCTTTCTTCATTGCCTTGATGGGGCTCAAAGGCTCACCAATGGGGTCGGTTCTGAAAAACCGTGCCTCTGAAATCATATTCATGTCACAAAGAGGTATTCATAAATTCATGAAATATGATATAGTTAATGACTTTGTACATTCGATTTTTCCAAACACTGCATTAGCAGTTATAAATGTTATCTGTCACTTGCACACTCTCTCTTCTCTTTCATCAGTGGTGAAAAAATCATTCTGCACGATATATGGTATGATTAGTACTTAATACCCTACTTCTAATTTAATAATTGTTATCTTCTTTTTGTGCAGAGATAAGGCTTTGGGAGTTCAAGCCATCTATAATTGCTGCATCTGCCCTTTTGTGTGCTTCTCATGAGTTGTTTCCTTTTCAATATCCGTCCTTCTTAAAAGCAATAATCGATTCTTCATATGTAAATAAAGTACACAGCACATTCCTCCTTTATTATTATTATTATTTGAATTATTTTGGAGAGGGAAAGTGGCAAAGCATAGTTTTGAATGTTGAATGAAATTAATGGAGGGTACGAAAAATTTACTGCAGGAAAGCGTGGAGCAGTGCTACAAGGTGTTACAAGACATAGCCATAGAGGAGGAGTACGAGTCTGCGTTGAATGGGGTTTCAAGGTCAGACACGCCGATTAATGTGTTGGACCATCATTTTCTCAGTTCAGAAAGTGAAAAATCCAACGGAATCACCGTTGCTGATTCTCCTCTGAGACAAGAGAGAGACCTCAAAAGAAGGAAAATCACTCCATGTGGAAACAATCCAACGATCCACAGTTCTTGGATTATCTAAACCATGCTCAAAGAACTACCAAAGAGAGAGTAAAGTAAAGAAGAAAAAAAAAACGTTTATGATTTATCCCTATGGTCCATCCGAAAGCGACCATGTCATTAGTCATAATGTCATATCATCTTGGTGTGGTTAACCAAAAAAAAGTTGAAAACTTTGAAGCCATAAAGTGATGGGACGACATGAGAAGGGATGGTGATGTTGGTGGACATAAAATCTGTATCATGATATTGGTACTTCCCCGATAAGACTCTCTTTGGGTGAGAAAAGGGAAAAAGAGCACACCAAGAAGGCAGATAGACAGATAGATAAGTGGCTGGAATTTTTGTTTTTCTTAAACACCAAACAAAAGGACAAAACATGGCTTTGAATTGTAGTGTTGAATTTTTATGTGTCTGTTGTGTTTTGTGGTTTAAGTGGCGTTGTGTCGCCTAGCTTCTGGCAAGGAATTAATAATTGTAAAACTGTAAGGAGTGAAGGAACAGCTTTATTGGAAAATAAAATTTAGTAGCAGTACTTTTGTATGTAAGCAAGCACCAAAAGGATTAATTTATTGTTTGTTTATATGTCTAAGTTGCTTGTTTGTGAAGGGATGATGATAGGGTCAGCGCAAAGCAATGAGGGTGCATGAGCATGCATGTACTTTGATAACTGTAGATGGAATTGCGTCTTTTGTCTGGGATTGGCAGTGAACATGTTTGAGCAAAAACGGTTAACCATTAATTAATTGGACAGCTAAGAATGCTGTTTTCTCCGGTCTCTATGTGGGGGTCCTTGTCCTTTCCTCTTTGTTTTCATCTTTGCTTCTTTCGTATTGTCCTTGTTTATGTTGTTCTTATTTGTTAATTCACTAGTTACTGTTTCATTTTTACTTCCTTTGTGTCCTTTCCTTTTGGCTCTTGCTCTTTACTTCACCAGTTACTGCTTGATGTTTACTTCTTTCGTGTTCTTTTCTTTTGGCTCTTGCTCTTTAATTCACTGGTTGCTGCATGCATGTGAGTTTTAATACCAAGAGTTAGGTCTAGAGATCAAACTCACCTCATATATGTTTTCTTTTATCTAGAGAAAATAAAAGGATGAAAAAAAGAAATGAAGACACGTAGTTAGTAAGGGAAGAGGAGATTGAAGAGAAATAAATTTACTAATTATTTTAATTTTATTTTCTATTATTGGGTATTATAGATAAAAAAACTTATAAATAGAAGTTCAGTATATCCTAAACAGTCTAGCTAACACATTTAAGTAAAAGAAACATAAATGAAATGAAGATGATGAACAAATACAAGAAAGAATATGATTATAAAATAGAGTCCACGAACTCAAATAAAAAATTACAAATCCTAAATAACCAATAATTATGTATGAAAGTCAATCTATTCATCTATCTTAGTTAGACTCGTGTATATATAATGTAGTTACAATCCTATCTAACATGTAAATAACTAACACAACAATCATCTAATAACAACTATTATGAATGTATATTCACATTTTAGAAAGTTGCTAGAGGATCTTTATTAGATGCATCATCTAGATGTTTGTCATTAAATAATCAACTAGACAAGAAGTGTTCACTAGGTCGGGTTATACGATGATCCGACTCAACCCAATCTAACCCAATTAGATTGGATTGAGTTTTATTTATGATTTGATCAAATCTTATCAAATTCAAACAAACTTACTCTTATACAAGTTAAGTGATGCATTTAGCATGAGTGATTAGAGACCTAACCCGAAACTCACTCTTATATTTATGTTATGAACAAATTGTGTTATATTTTTTATGAAAAACAGAAAAAGCACAAGAATGGAGGATTGAATTGTATAAAATGAGTTTGAAAAACTTCTCATTCTTTGAGTTAGTACATCAGATAAAATATGCAATATAATAAAGGGAAGACAATTCTTAAGATATTTTTATATTAGCTCATCTAATAATGTAGACTACGTCTAATTATCAAATAACTATTTGAGTTTCACTAGCAAACTAACGTTGCAAGATACATGAATATTCTTTCAGCTCATAACCACTCTTTACTAACTTGTACAAGCATTGTTTAACAACAAGTCACTCCTAACTTAAAATAAAAAAGATTGTTTGGAGTGTGATCAAAAGATTACAAGATTGCTCACTAAAGAAGGTTTGCGTCTTATTATGATTACAAGATAAGTATTGTATACTAGTCTTTAAAAGAACACAACAATGTTCTTACAAAGTTATATAGGACAAAAAGATTTTGATAGCGATTAGACACTTATACGATTCGAATTCTTCTACTTTTCTTCTTGAAAGATAATTTTTATATAAGTGTAGAAGGAAAGAATCGTTACAAATCCTTTTCTGACGGTTAAACTTTAGACTCACTTGAACATCTTTCTTATATTTGGGCAACTTTGATGTAAAAGATGTATTAAATGTATGCATTAAACATACTTCTCTTCTTCTTCAAGCAACATCTCAATAAGTGATAGGACTTATCAGTTGTTGATTAGGGAACTTTTACTTAAAATTATGTAAAACGTAGACTTTTACATGATAGACAATCATTTCTGTTTTGAATAAAGCAACCTAGGAAGTTGGTGAGCAAAATAACTTTAATTCAAATTCTAAAAAATCTTAATGTAAGTCAAACTTTGAAGCAAATTCTCTTATTAGACGTAAATAACGAATATTTTTGCAACCTAGAAGAAGTAAGTTAATTTTTCTTTTGTTTAAACATATTCATATTCAATGATATTCAATATTCAAATGTATAGTGGATAAAAAAAATTTGAAAACTAGAAAATAAATTAAAGAAAACAAATAATAAAAAATGGTTGAATCTATTAAAAAATAGAAAACTGCATACTGATTATATTAAAAGACTTAACATATAATAAAAACAATAATTTAAAGTAATAATATTAATAGTTTATATTGTTGATATTTCTTATCTTAATGATATTCACAATGTGAAGGCAATCTCAATTCTATTATAATTACAAATTCTTAACCCATCAAAACATGAGAAAGAGTCAGAAAGAAATGAAAAAGCATATGAAGCAAATTAAGAAGATGAATGAAATGATGGTGTTTTAGTAACATGAGAGGGTGAAAAGGACAAAAACGGTAAAGAGAAATGCATTTTAGCTTATGTTTAGTAACAAGGAATCAACGCTGAAATGAAGAAAAAAGAAAAATAAAATAAAATGAAAATATTTGTAGGAAAAAATCTAGTTTGATTGCAAAGGTATTGCATAGAATAAAAAAAATATTCATGCACAGTAATTTAACAGTGGGAAGCTACGAAAATGGTTGTCGAATTACTTTTCTATCCTTCCATTCTCTAAAGCATGCGTAGCTTCATTTGTCAGTGTTAATGTCAGTACTTTTTATGAAAGTTGTTTGCTTTCAAGTAATAATAATAAATAAATATAACTAAGAAATAAAAATAATAATAAATGAAAAAATATCTATTTTCACTTTTTGTCAGCTATTTTTTCGATCATACATTACTTAAAAATTTAAATACAAACTTATAATTAAATATATAATTGATTAAAAACTATTACTTCCCTTTTCTTTCTTTTTCCTCCAAAAAGAAAACAATATAAATCATTACAAATTCAAGTCGTTTTCTTTTTTTACTTCAATCAAATAATTTCTATTTTCATCAAATTTGTATCTATTTTATGTTTATTTTCCCCTCTTCATAGACGTAGAAATTAAAATGAAATCAACAGCAAAAATTATATATTAATGTAAAAGTAAAACCAATCAGATCCACTACATGATTTTAGTTAATTTTTATGTATAAAATAATGATTAATTCATCTATTAAAAAAATCAAACTACCAATCCTAGATTTTGTTTCCTTATATTTTAAAATCATAGTATAATGAACAACCATGAGTTTTATGAATATTAATACTTATAAGAGCATTTATTTATACTTAATATATAAAATGTTTTTAGGAATTTATTTTATAAAAGATTATTTTATGCAGACACTATTATAAAATTTTTATATATAAACTAAATTCACATTCCTAAAGTAGTGTTTGGATAGATGGTTGCATTGTAGATGAAGATGGATTTGAGGATATGAATTGTCTTTGGTTTAACTGATATGCAAAAATTGAAAAGTGAAAATTTGCAGAGTGGGATGTTTCTGAATTCCTCGCTCACTACAAAGATTTACACCGAAAAAGCTTAGCATTTGTTAATTTAGAAAAGTATCTTCGCATCCCTCCCATTTGACCACAATTTCACTATTGCATGCGTTTGTGAGTTGAAGTATTGCGTAAGTTGGTTTGCATGGAGTGACTCAGAAACAGTGCTTAACAAGAGGTTAAAGAAGACAAAAACTATGACAAGTTGAAGAAGATGAAAAATATGAACAAGGTACCTAATCGATTAGGTTAATTGATTATAGATATGCTTTGCACCCCATAATCGATTATGAGTTGGTTTTTTCAATTTTGTTGAGTATGCGACCTTTTGTTTGAGTTTGATTTTTGTTTTGTAGTTCAAATAGCGTGCTGGTGTAGTTGTGGGTCGTGTAGTTGAGACATTAATTGGTAGTAGGGTATAATCAGAATGATGAGATAAGAGACAACTTGAAAGATAATAGACAATAAAAATAGGATTGTGAGGTGAGGTTAAAGTGTTTTCCTTGTTCTATTCTGATTAAAAATCTAAAATGGTTGTATCATTGTAAGTTGGTGGTTGCTAAAGCAAGGTGTGTGAATTGTGGTGGTGTTGGTGTTGGTACTGGTTTAGGATTATGTGGTATTGTTGGTTTAATTATTGTAAGTTTTTCTCTTATCATGAAATAAGATTGTTATATGTTTATAGACAAATTAAAAATGTTTATACTTAAAAAATATTTGTATTTAGGGTTTTGACTGAATAAAAATTGTTATTGCATTAAGAAATATATTTATTTAAGATTTTGTTTAATTAAGTAATTATATTTATTTATAATTTTCATGTATATAGAATCTTGAAGAAATTTAAAATAAAATTATGTAGGATTTTAATTTATTGGCATGTGAAATATTTTGTTTAATTAAGTAATTGTATTTAGTTTAAAAATTTATTTAGTAGGAAGAGGAAGGAATTAATGTTATAAGTGTCTTAATTCATTCACTTAAAAAAAAAAAAATCAAAGATGGAGTAGAAAACACGCTTAACTTTGATTTAAAATTAATTTTCACTAAAACACAATTCATATAAGAAGTAATTTGCAACATTGAAAATACAATATGAAATTTAATTGCATTAAGTTATGTTTAAGTAGTTGGTGTTACACCTTACATGTATATCAAGTTAAAATTTTTTAATTATATTAATTTTAATTAATATTTGATTTTATTTGAATTGAATCCATTTACCCAACAAGATAATAGTTGCTTGGTAAGGATAATAATAAAAAAATTACCTCATCATTCAAATTAATTTTATTTAATTTTTAATTATTTTTAAGTACAAGAAAAAATTTGTAATCCTACATTTTTATCAATTAAAATGATTTAAAATATCAATCATATTTATTACACTCCTCATAAACTTTTCACTTAAAATCTTACTATATATCTCTTATTCCAAACAATGCAATCTACTTTATCAAATTCTCTTAAATCCAAACAAATCTATTTTCTCAAATCCATCTTGATCATCCAAATAAAACATAAAATCTATCATTCATTTGCTTATTAAAAAATTATTATTAAAAAACAATAACATCCATCGAATCAAACAAAAACCCATTATACATAAAATTTCAATACAAGAGGGTAATGTTTCAAATCACTCTTATATTATATATGTATCTTTCTTACATAGGTATGAAATATTAAAATATAAATATTACAAATAGTTAAAAAATAATGTTAAAATTTTTAATCTTCAATAATTATATATGTGAAGGTTGAGGTGTTGTGGATCCAATATATATCAAATACTACTTGGTCACATCTAAACATTATAATATTATTTATTCTTTAGCCACCTAACAGCTCTTATATTAACAACATGAAATGAAACAGCTGTTAAAGGCCAATCAATCACATTAAATTTATTTTTTTACTCTTATAAATAATTTGAAAAGTCTAATAAAAAAAATATGTTTCCTACACCCATTCAAAATTTTTTTTATTAAAATACTTTTTTGCAGATATATATCCCTATCTATGTTAAAGGCCGGAAACTTATTTGAAGATTAAAGACTTGAAACAACTACCTGAGAATTAAGCAACAAATAAGAACTTTCAAAACTTCTACAAAAATAATAACAAAGAAAAAAAAAACTTCAATGAATGCAAATAAAGTAAAAACAAGATAATGGATTAATTTTTTAAAAAATTATAAAATCATATACAAGTAGTTAATAATGCTATAACATGTTTAAAAGTTTTCAAACACTCACTCTCCCAACTGAGTCTATATTTTCTATTGAGCTTTTGATGTTATTTTTATATTATATCTTCAAAATACACTGATTTTAATATATTAATTTTTTAATATATTTTAATATATCAAAATCAACGTATATTGAAAGAAAACATAAAAAATTTAACAAAAAAATTCAAATTAGTTACCATCACTACAAACTTTTTTTCATAATTATTCATTTTCATTTTATATATTTGAGAGTTACCTAAATAAAAAATAACTCATATTTATACTTATTTTTAAGAATATAAAACCCTAATTATTAGAGTGTTTAATCCTTCATAAAAGATTTATACATAAATTATAAGTGATTTGTATGTTAACAAATACTTGTATTCTACTAATTAGTATTCTAATTTTAAAGTTTGGAAAAGCTGTAAAATAATAAGTAGTTATACTAGTATTATAATTAATAAGTAGTTATACTCGTATTATGACAAATTTCATTAACAAAATTTAAATTATCAGGAGGTATATTTACTTTCAAAAATTGAGACAAATTAATATAAAAACTATTGATTCCACTTGTTAGAAGTGCAACTACTAAAAAAATAGCGTTTTCGACTTTTAAATTTTCACATTTCTTCAAAGTCAACTATATCTAGCATTTCACCTAACAAAATGTCTATTAGACTGTGAGTTGAATTTTCTTTCTAATGATACTATTAGTCATTTGCGGATTCCAATAGAGTTATTTATCTTTCATTCACATCTACTACACATTATCCATAATGAAATTTTTTTTTTTACTTTATTTAAACCAAAATTCAAATTTGACTGCCCCAATGGGATAACCCAGATATCAAGTGGGTCTATAATTCTTACTCACTCCTCCCAAGAGAACCAGTTTGAACCAGCAAATTATTTTGTTTACATTTTAATTTTTAAAAATTGATTAAAGACAATTTAAATAAATAAAATATTTAACAAGGTTTACACATTTATATGAATATTTAATAATCTTTTATTTGTTTTTTTATAAAACATATAATTTAGTCATTTATATCAATTTATGTTTTTTATATTTTTTTATAATTTATATGATATTATTTTTTGATTTTTTATGTACATTTATTGTTGTTAATGAATATTTTATTTTATTAAGTTAACATCAAAATTATGATGCATTTGATTCAGATTTCTATATTATCTATTTTGAATTTTAAGTCAAATACAACAATATTTTATTTGTTCTTTAATATTAAAATTAATATATTGTATTTATTTAATGAAATTTCTCATTTGATTTAATTATTTTTATTTATTTAATTGATTAAAATAATTTTTAGTCATAATTAAAATATTATCTTGACCAATTTCCTGATTGGTATACTCTTAAAAATATGAAAAAAATTAAAATTGAATTTTTTTTATTAATTAAAATTATTTATATATAAACTAATTTGCACAAAATTTCTTATATCATTTCTTTAAATTTTTATTTTTAATTTATATATAAGTTAAAATTTGGAGATAATATTAGTTTCTTATGAGTTTGTTTATAGTTGATTAATATACAATATGTAGGAAAATAAATAAATTAAATGAATTATGAAACTTATATTTTATATGTCAGAGGTGTTGGTTACTGGATTGATCTTATCAATTCAACATTTCAAACAAATTAATTAAATTAAATTAATTTTCTTAACTTCAAATTTAAATCAAACCAGTTATTGTTTTGAATGTATCTTTTCAATCCGAACTAGTGAATGTTTAATCGCTTGCTTCTTTAACTTTTAGATTTATATATTACAGATTTTGTTACTTATTTTATTTTAATTTCTTCTTTATAGTCACTTCTATCTATTCATATTTTTATAATATTATTAGATACCTTAATTTTCTCATGATTACTATACTTCTTTATCATATTTTGGTAAAAATAAATTAATGAGAATTATAAATTAATAATTGCATAAAAAATCTAATAATAAGTAAAATAAATGATTATACATTAAAAATAAAGAATTAGTTTACTTATTTAATAAAAAAATATATGTTTACTAGATCATACGAAAAGATAAAAAACTTTCAAAATATAATAATTTATTAATTTAAAAAATGTCTTGTATGTTAATGACAATATGATATTACTAAAAGGTAGGTGTTGACAATTGGAAAAAGAAATGAATTTATGAATGAAGTGTGATATAGGTGATGCTAGTTATAATGAACTTACAAATTATACTTAAATATTATGAGTGAAAGAAGTTTACTTAAATATCATGAGTGAAAGAAGTTTGACTAGTTCCATTTCCATCTTAACCTTACCATTTATTAAAGCATATAAGTGAATGTAGTTGATTTTTATCTTGGAAGCAGAGATTTGTAATATGTTTTGATGAAAACTTATTTTTATGTATATTTATGTTCATTTATTAGGAATGACATTAAATGTTTATATGGATTTTTTAATTAACGTATACTATTTTTTCATGAGTTGATGTAATATTTTTAATGCATGTTAAGTTGAATATTTTTAAACTATATGATTTGTTGTATTAATTTTGTTTATGTTGAGTATTTTTATCATTAATGTGGTTAATGTTTTTCAGGTTATATATAAGTCATGTCTTCCTCATCTCAAAAGTAGGAAATAGAGAAGTGAGAAAGATAAGAAAAACCAAACCAATACAACAATTGATAGAGTTCTTCCTCCTAAATGAATGAGGTTTTAGATTATAATTAGTAGTTCATCAAGCATAAGCACTTTCCACTTTAAGATAATGGAGTTTTGATTTTTTTAGTAAGGATTAAAATTTTACCGGTATTAAGCATATCAAATGTTGAATTAATTTGTCTCTTAAAAATGGTTTTTATTATAAACATCTCATCAAGATTTTTTTACTTAAACTTGAAGTAGATGATTTTGATCACTTACCTATTGGCATAAATAAAACAAAGATCATAATTTAGTTTATTGTGACTAATCTCAAATATCAAGGACAAAAGCTTTCAGTTTTAGACATTTTAGAGGAATTGAACAACAACAAAAATATGATTTTGAGTGTTATGATTAGACTAGATTTATAGGATTAAAATATAAAAAAATACATATAATTTAACTATTGATTATAGCTTTCTATATTATGTATATGTATATATACTTAGTCCCTTATACATCACTTGAACTTAGTTGTCAAGACATATTATAGGATTAACAATAAATACCTTTCAAATAGTAGCGAAGGTGTTGGATTCTGACAAATTTAGGATGATATTTATTTATTACAACAAAATTTAAATACTTTAAAATTTAAATATTTCCCACTATTTTGAAAGTATGATTTTTTATTATTATTTTTAAATTAAACTATTGTATATGAATCTTATCTTTCCTTATTCAAGATAAAATAAATTAAATTAAATTTTGATAATTTGAAGAATAACTAATTTGAATACGATATTTTTGAAGTATACTTTGTTCTTAAAACTAAGTTTTTATAATGAATTTTTACATTTTAATTTTAAATTTAATTATATATTTTAAAAATTAACTTTTTATATTAGGTTATCTTAAAATTTTTTGACATTGACATGTATCAAATAACGAGTAATTATTTTATAAATGAACATTCAATTCAACACAACAAGTATTTAAACATTTTTAAATATTTAATTAGATTTCATTTTTACCACAAGAATAATTTGATTACTTTTAAAATATATCATTTTTTTTTACTTTATCACTTGATTCGAATCACTTTCAAAATTTTCACTCGTTTCTCTTTTTATTTTTCTATTATCTTTATTTTAATTAAACAATCTAATTTTTCACTTTATTTCTTTTATTTTTTATTTTTCACTCCTCTACTTCTCACCCCTAGTTCAAAGAGAGTTTATCTGAGTGAAAAGAGTACGTGGGTCCATTATATGATTAACTGTGAAGCATGAGAAGAAATGAGGTGGGAAAAGAAGAAAGACATCTGACACTGGGAGATTTCTTTTTTGCTCCCTTGCATGAAAATTGTGCACTCAGGTAATCTTTTTAATAAAGGGTACTTTGATGATTTAGTCAAATTGCTATATTTTTTTATTCTACAGGATTTGGAGAGAGTGAATTTTCTACTTATTTTATTTGATAGAAATTGGAAACTATAGATGCTTGAAAAATTGAGAAAAAAATATGAAAGATCAAATAAGAATAAGAAAAAAACTAAACCCACGTAAAAAAATACACTACATAAAAGAATAAGTTTAATTAGAGATACTAAAAACATCAAACCAAAATGAAAATTGAATCAGACTTATATAAAAACATGACAATATCTTAAACCAAAAACTTTAAAATATTAAATTTGTAAATATTTTAATATATTATTTAATTTTCTTATTTTTATTTAATATAAAACTTAAACTCATAATTAAATACTTAATAATAAAATCAATGTCACGTCCAAATAATCACTTTATCTACTTCTTTTCTAATTTCATCACTGCCAAAGTCTTACCTTAGAAGTGAAAATTATCCATCAACTTTATCAGGTAGCAGTTTACCAGCTAAACAAAAAGTCGATGCTACCTTCTGATCTCTTTCAACACGTTTTCAGATTCCTAATATGAAAGCGGTTCTTGTTGAAATATGTTACTTTGACATCCCAAAAAAATGTTGAACCAAGGGATTTAGATGATAGAGCTGCACCTTTCTCAATCACTAGAACAGTATGATAGTCAAGAGTTTGGCACATCATTGGTTTTATTTTATTTTTCTTTTCCACTAGACTTTTCATCCACTTCCTCCAAACTTTGGTTGAACTTCGAACTATCTCAAACCTTGTTCATATTCTTTTTCTTTTAAGAAAATATGTAATTGAATAAATCATATCATATATGTGAATTTACATACTCGTGAATTTACATACTCAACTACCTTCAGAATTTTTTATGGACATAAATAAACATAGAGTCAGAAAGGAGAATTTGAAAATGGGGTTAAAAAAGTGAATGAAAATTAAAAAGATACTACTGCTTGTACAAGAACATGACACATATCTTACTATTATGACTGTCCCTAACAAACAATAATCATATGTCATGTCATGCTTCACCACTTCAACTAACAGCATGTGATAGAAAGGACATATTTGCACAAAGTATTCTCCCTTGATTAACTACAATTTATGAATGGAAAATAGCTGTTATATTTTGCACTTGAACTATGAACAGTAATGGAATATTGCAAACATGTTTCAAAGCAATAACTGGGAAGCTATTCCAACATGAACACAGTTGAAGAAGCCACAACAATACTCATTCATACTTAAAGGATTCAATAGTTAACTTAATGCTTAGATAAAATTTAGAAAAAATACACCTTGTGCTTGAAAGGATGAAGAAAAAAAACTGTTGTGCTGAGAATAAAAATACTTTTTTGATGAAACATGCATTGATTTGGTGAATTGGAGATACAAAACATGACAGTGATTAATGGAGGAACCAACCTGGGGTCCTTGTTCATAATTATTTCTGCATGTAGTGGACGCCCCTGCCACACAGGTACATCGTAACTAATCCACTATTAAAGAAGAAAAATGTAGTACATAGAAGAATTTGACTTCAAAGTACACCCATTTTGCAACAAGCCCAAACTAGTTTATAGACAGCCTGGACAAATAAATTAGTGTCATATTCCAACCAACACTGCTGCACTGACAGGCTTAGTCAATGAGTGACTCAATTCAGAAACACCACCTTCTTCAAAATTAAAGTTCTTGGTCCTATGGGGTAATCAATTTGTGATTTTTTTGTACAAATCAATCTCATCGCCAGCTGAGAGTCACATATACTTAATTAATAGCAGTGTGGAGAACCTTGCAGACTTGCAGGAACAATTTTCACGATGCAGAAGTGTATAATATATTTGGTTTTACACAAGCTGTAAATAGTGCTGTTTAGGTTACAATAAGTGGTAACAATAACAAGAAATTGTAAACCACCTTATTCACAACATGAGAGGCCACCATAATCCTTTGTGCTTTTTTTAGATAAATAGAGATTGATTTGAGAGGATGTGAAGAAATAGATTGAGAAAATTTGAAAAATTAGGTTGAGTTGTTTGGATAGATTACCAAATTTGAAGAAAAAGTTTGTAAGTAATATAATAAATGTGATTAATATTTTAATTTTTTAAATTTATAAAAGTGAAAAAGATAACTTTACTTGTGTTTTTTATATGAGTATCCATTAATAAGAGGATATTTTTGTCTTTACACAAGTGTCAGTCTGTTTTTCGGTGACTTTCTATGCATGTTAAAAAAAAATATCTTTCCGTAGTTCTATATTTTACCAAACAATCTTGTCAAAACAAATTTAATCCAATTTGATTTAAATGTCTTCCATTGAAATAGAAGAAAAAATTCACTTATAAATCTGTTTAGATTATTTGTCTTAGAAAAGAACAAAGATACTCTTTACAATGCTACACCATAAAAAAAAGAAATCATGTAAGTATTTAGTGTTAAATAATGATGTTTGTTGATTTACTTAGTTAACAATTTGACCACATTGCACATAGACAATGTATGTGTGCACACTTGACGATGAGTTTTCTGTATACATGCAGATGCAGGCAATTAAAGTCACATGAGGCATTGATATTAGTATTGTATTATAATAGTTGAAGTGGTCACAATGATAAGCCTCAAAAATTTCATAAATGCTAGAGGGTGGTGACTCTTATTACCATTGGTAGTTGAGCTTGGTAAAAGTGAAATCCAAGAACTTCACAGAATCACAGTTGCATTGCAGCTGCGGACTTGGTACGTTGTCTAAATGCGTGCCTGTCTATGCTCCTCAGGCATTCCGCATTAAATTTCAATTCAATTTTTTTCCGTTAAAAACTAGGAATCTCCACACCCAGTTTCTCTGTTTTCTATGGTGATTAATTAACAATCTATTGTTACATGATGTCTAATATAATGGATAAGAGAATATAGATAAGGTTTCAAATGTATAAGGAAGGATTATTTGGATGGACATAGTATGTATATTTGTGTAGATAGACCGAACTTGGGCTCATATAAAAGGAAGATGAGGTGAGTTACAAACTTATGATAGAAGTGGGCTTCTGATCTATGTTTCTAACTAACTTCATTTGGGTCTCAAATAAGGCTAAAATTTTAGAAGTGTTAGAAGCTACAATTTATACTCCAGAAAAGAGAGAGTAGGTATAGTTAGTAAATTAAGAAGCCTTAATAGCAAAAGTCTCTGATTTCTTGAAGTAACAAACTTTAAGCATGAGACATTGAAATTCAAATATAAGTCAAGATTTATGAGTAATATATAAGTAAAAATGAGTATCCTGTTTTAAAGTTGTAAGTTGAAGATGATATATTATATTCTTTTTATATTGACTTGTGACTCATTATTTAAGATTTTACGTTTCTCTTTTTCAAATTTTACGATAATACATTATTCCACAGTCATAGTAGATCCTATGCAACTAATATACATAGGTGTTAGGTAGGTTATTAATTAATTGTGCCTACACTTAATTAAAAAAATGTATTTTTCTTTATAGGCTATCAACTTATTATGCAGATTAAATAATGCATTATTTTGCGTCAGGTTTGTAGAGGCAGGAATTGGGTGCCTCTGAGAATAAAGAAAAGAATAGTAATGAGTGATCCTCTCTAAACCTGTGTAGAAAAAATTAGCTTGAAAGAAGGTTGTAAATTTTATAGCAATTTAAATATTAAAAGTTTTGGTATCTGGTAGTTTCTCTTTATTCTATTTTCTGCATCCTATTGTATTGTCTATTATTATTGCTTATTGTTTGATATTTTTCCAAAACTTACTATTATTTATTTAAATAACAATCTATGTGATTTTTTTACTTTTTAATTTTGTTATCTCCCCAACAATATATGTATTCCCTTAATCTCAAGTTTCACTTATTAAAACAAATCAAAATTATTCCAGTTATTTATTTTGGTTTTGTAAATAGTGAAAATATCACACTTTGTCAAAATAATTTTATAACTTTTTTTTTTTAATTTCAACTCAAAATTTAAAAAAAAAATAAAAACAAATTTAAATTTTGTGATGTCATTCACCTAACTCAAACCACCTAATTTGTGATTGGTTACATTTGGTTTGAGTTTTAAAAAAAAAACAACTAAACCAATTTAACCTAATCAAATTTGATTGACTTTTCTAATAAATTTAGCAAATTTTTCATGAACACTTTTAATTTTTTTTTTCCTAACCTATGTGCTTTCTTAAAAAATAATATTCAATATTTTTTTTAAGTAGACTTGATACATGAGTGTTTATAATTTATCCTTACACGAACTTTGAATTCATGTAGATGTGATTTGATGTTCTAATTAATTATACTTAGAATATTCTTTTATATCATGTGTATTTGATGCATAAATTAAAGGACATGAAATGAAATGAATACTTCTAATTATTTAAAATTATACGTGGAAGGTTTTATTTGATTTAAATACAATATTTTTTTCAACAAAGATTTTATATTTTAAATATTTATCTAAAACTATATAAAACATTTTCTAAGAATTTTTTTAACATTTTATGTCTACTTACAAATAAATTGGTTAGAAAATTATAAACTAATAACTAAACAATGGGTAAGATAAAAAATAAAGGTGCACTATAATTTTATAATTTATTATAAAAGTGATATATTAGTAAAATGATTTTTTTGGATAAAATTATAGAAATTAAAGGAGTGAATAGGCAAAGAAATGAAAAAAATCAAAATGAAAAATTAGTGAAATGGAAGATTTTTATTTTTTTTTTATCGATGGAGGATATATTAAGATAAAGTTTGTAAGTGCATGTGATTCATTTCAAATAATACAGAAAAATAGTAGATAATTTTTTTATGCAATGACCTTTTTATTCAATTATCTTTGATTTTAATTTTGAACTTAAACGTCATCACTTTTGAAATTTAGTATGAGATATAATATATTAAGGTCCATAAATGATTACTAGCTTTAAAAAGTAGACCATAATGGTTTTAAATGTATGGATCTCAATATTAACAATTCATATAACACTTACATTAAAAAAGATCTGTGTGTCAATTTGTCAATATAAGATTAAGGTGACTATAAGATTAATGTTACTGTAACAACTCATACAACATATAAAACATTTAAGCACAGCATAAAAGTTAATGGATAATATGTGACTTGTATAATTGATTATACTAAGTAATACACTTAGTCAATTAGGTGAATTTTTAATGCATATTCCATTATCACAATAAAAAATAATTTAAAAAAATGATGGAGAGACTAGATAAAAGAGTCTTTTTGATCTTGATATCATGGAATAAATTTCAAATAGTGACCCATTATGGCAATGTCATAACTATACAAAGTATAATAGGTCAATTGATGATAGATTTAAAACTTAAAATTTAATTATTGGTTAAAAGTGAAGACAATGTCACTATATAAATAAAGACAAACAATATCATACAAAAGCTAACCAAACAAATTGAAAGAAACATTTTTAAGAATAAGTCAAAGTTAATATATCTTTCATAAAAGAATCTCACCCTCAACTAGCATAAAGTTAAACCAATACATCCATGTTTCCTATCTTCCAAATAAGTCAAAAAAGAGAAAGGTGAATGCTCTCTAATATTTATTTTCTTCTATGGTAATAGTAGAAGGTCAGAAACAAGCAGAGCTGGAAAGTAACTTTCTTATTGTGTCAAAAACTTTTCCTTTTGTTGGTATTTGTGACTGTTGCATTATCCCATTGGATGCAAATTGCAATTATTACCCTTAGGGATGGAGGTGATAATGGAGTTGACTTTCACTCTGATACCTAGGTTCTCCAAACATCAATTTGGACAGATCTTCAGACATTTATTGAAAAAGACAAGTTAATCACATGGTTCATAAGTATCATTAGTTAGTGCTTCCTTTGTGAAAAGAGGAGAATATTTCTGCTTAACCACATGATACACAACTTCATGATAACCACTGAGGAAAACTATTGGAAAACTTAACCATAAAAGAAAATGAAATAATATTGTCAAAAAAGAGATAAAAGACGAAATTACAAAGAAGAATTTGTAAGTGTTTTTGTCTCTTTCAAAGAATTAAGATTCCTTGATTCAGTGAATTTTATACAGGTTTGCATTTAACCTAGGAGTAGAAATTGGGATGAGAATGACTATTCAGAAAAGGTTTAAATGATATTTTTTTTAAATAGACTTTTCAGTGAAGTATATTTATTAGGTGAAAACTTTGAAAATCATTAAAATAATTATTCAGAAGGAAAATTTTTAATTTTTGGAAGTTGATTATGCTATATAT
>Ga0209700_101602_pt1 | contig 47162 bp, 27 predicted proteins | sample SiratroredBW_FD_187528 | JGI IMG/M metagenome (GOLD analysis project Ga0209700, IMG submission 187528) | Root nodule microbial communities of legume samples collected from California, USA - Siratro red BW (SPAdes) (version 2) | ecosystem: Host-associated > Plants > Roots > Nodule | place: USA...
TATCAATTCCTATAATTAAGTGTCAATGATTCCTATTCATAAATACAGAAAGATACAGCTAATCAAATCTCCTAATTATGGGATTTTGATTCTAACTATAAAAGGAAATAACATATACAGTGGGATTCTGACAAGTTACAATGTACACAACCCATCATATGGCAAAGGTCCACAGTACACAAGCAGAAGAAGTTATCACTTGGCCCTATGAAAGCGAATGCAACAATCTAAGAGAAAAATACATTAACTAAAACTTGACTTAATTGAAAATCATACCCCAATTTTCACATTAACATGGTGGTTTTGTTTCCTTCACATTTCAACATGTGAATTTTTACTAGAGTCCAAAATTTGACATCATAGAAACTGGCTAGTAGCAAATGCTATCACCTGCTTGAAGTCTCCAAGATCAAGGTCCAAGTAGAAAGGGTCTGAGAACTCATCAATTTCTTCTCGTAACTTCTTCTTTGTCAGTTCAGAAAGGAAAAGGAAGTACCTTTCAACGGAAACATTGAAAGCAATATAGTGAGAAAATCTTTTACAGGATGTAAATAAGTTTATATTCAGTCATATAACTCACTTAGGCTGTAAGCAGACAAGCTTCTTTTGTTCATAACAATCCAGTACCCAAGAATAATGAATGATATCACCATGACGCTTTGCTGCTTCAAATTTAAAGCCTATAGTACAGAAAACTGTCTTTTATTAGATCTTCAGCCAACAAATTTGGTCTTTTCATGCACATGCATTTACACATATACATAAGCAAAGAGATAGACAGAGAACCCTTGCTGTCTGCAGCAACACAATGTGTGATTGAGTTGTTCAAATTCATTGAAAAAGTTCCCCCGTTCTCAGCAATTATTTTGTGCAAGGACTCAAGAGAATGCGATGAAGGCACATTAGCGAAGTCTGCACATGTCAAGGTAAACTATATTGCACCATCAAACTTCAGGAAAGTTATGAGGAATGAGGGGTACAGCAAGCAACATAAAATATCTTTGTAATGGAAATAATTTGTTCCCTATTTTATGGCAACAAAAGGCCATTTTATTTAGAGGAGAGGAACATAAGTATAATGGAACCCAAAGGGACTGCCAAAAAAAGGAGCAAAAGAGGGAATTTGGAAAATGTAGCAAATGTGGATGCAGGTCATGTATTTGTATATAATAAAATAGGATAATTGTACAATGTCATACAGGATGATACAATGGACCAGAAAAACTTAATACACACTAATACACCACCTTTAACACGAGGAAATAACTATAAAGGCAGAATTTAAAACAAAACATATACAGAAAAATAGCAGTCAACTAGTGGACAGCTGATTAGTAGCTAGCAAAATTCAGCAGGATACAGAACATCATATTTGAAAATATTAAGGAGCCCCCCTGAATGCTGGAAATATCAGTTTGAATTAAATGAGAAGGAACAATCGACATGTTTTTCTTTTCTCCCCTAGCAGAGGATTTCGTTCTTTTTGGTTTACTGTCCTGTTTTCTGCCATATTCTGTATCCCTCTGTGTGGTACCATTGCTAGAATGTACTAGTTCTATAAATGCTGTAGAGGGAGAAAAAGAAAGCAGTCAATCTTAACAGCAACATCAATCTATCATCAATGAAATTACCACACTCGCATGTTGCAAATCCCTTACATTGAACATCAAGACATTCATTCCAAGCTTTGTCATATCTCACCCTGTCAATCCTAGGAAATCTCAGGCTGTAAGGTGCAGCAAATACCTGTAAATAAAATCATTCAGATTAAAACTGTGCAATTCACAGGACAATAAAGGCTATGTAGATTGTAATCCTTCCACTTTCAGATAGACACTGCATTTGCAAGGACATACCTCAGATTCTATAGTTCGGATATCACTGGTAATAGAGAGAATAATTGATCTGCATTAAAAGAAGGGTAAATATTATCAACGTTGAAAATAATACAAGTGACATATTGTAAACAAGTTCATAATTAAGGTGGAGATACTTACTTCTCAGGGCTATCAACCCACACATCAGGTCTTTCTTTTGAATGATTAGTTACTTGATAAAAAATTGGTGGCCTCTTCTTTGGATGTTCATACTTTCTGACAAAGAGGCAGAGAAGTTGACGATATTTGATACATCATAGTATACCATTTAATTTTTTAGCTTCATCATCAGAAAATGCAAATAATTTCAAAACACAAGGAAAAACAATATGAATTGTTACCTCATTAAAGAAATTACCTGAAGTACGGTGTTAGTTTGGTCACTACAACATCAAGCTCCTCATCAGAGAGTCCAGTGCCAACTCTGCAAAAGGATATAAACCTGCAATACATAGCAGGCATATAAGTTAAAACAAGCTAATAAGAATCCCAACTCAACTTTTACCAAAAGGAGTACCATTGTTTGCTAACAGCACAAAAACAAAACGAAACATAAAATTTGTGAAGGTTCACCAAATTCAATGCAGTTACTTATATTCCACATGTTTTCAATACCAAACTAATTCAGTGAAGCCCAAGTATATTATTTACCACATGCCAGCAATATTGAAAAGATTTTCACTTTTAGAGCAGAAATTAATTAAAAGTTGAACTATTTGTAGACAGAATCAAACCAGATGGGACAAACTAATTTAGTTAAAACTATTTGTCCCATTTTTGTAGAGCATGCACATACCAAACTAATTTAGTTGAAACTACTTGTCTCAGATGCATCTGGTGAAAAAATAAGTCCTGGCAAGTGACAGAGCCAATGCATCTAGAACAAAGTCGAGGAGAATGCATTTGGGACAAAGACAAATTAGTGCATCTGGGACAAAGAAAAGGCAGTTCCTCTGGGACAAAGACAAAGTCAGTGCATCTAAGATGAAGACAAGGCTAATGCATATAGAACAAAGATGGAACCAATGTATCTGACAGACAAGATTAGTACATTTGGAACAAAAATAGGGCCCGTAAATTTGGGACTAACACGAAGACAGTGCATCCAGGAAAGACGAGGTCAGTGCATCTGGGACAAACATGGAGCCACTGCATCTCAGGGAAAGACGTGCATCTAGAACAAAGATGAAACCAGTACATCTGGCCTATAGACAAAGTCATTCAATCAACAACATAGACAGGGCAGTGCATTGAAATGTGGTGCGCATAGGATGACAACTACCGATCATTGTGGGTACAAATGGAAAAGTGACAATCATCATGTTGGAGACACAGTAGAAGAGGTGCAAAATTGGACACAGGATGGAACAACTGCTACCATCTTGAAATAGAGAAATATAGACGTAAAGTGATACTGAAAACTATGTGTATGAACTTATAGGCTATTTTATATAAGTTGATTACAATAAATAATACAAATTAACTTTTGGTGCTAAGTTAAGCTTGAATACAAGTTCTCTATCAGGGTTTTCTTCTATCCCATTTGACATAGTGAGCATGGGGTGAACCACTATGTCTTTTTTCCTAGTCCATCAAGCCTCTCTTTGCCAATTTGACCATACAATCAACAGAGGTTCCATACGCCAGACATCTTCCAACTACACTTCCACCTATCTCACCTATACTTAAACATCCCATTGTCTTGTGCAAAGGTATTTAGTCCTCTTGTAATCATATCTTCTATATGCTTGTACTTTTAATTATGATTGTTTATCTTCTTCCTATTTTTGCTTGCCTCTTCTTTGGATTTTGTCATAACTAGCATTGATAAGGTATATATCACTTGAAACAATCTCTCAACAATTTCAAACCAAGAACCTTGATACGCACTGATACTTCTCAAGTATTTAGATAGCTCAATACAAGGATGGTATTTTAATATCCCAATAAAAGGAAATACGCCCTTCACATTCTTCGAGTGACTTGTCTGTTGAATGTCGAACCTTTCGACAATCCCATGGATCCCAATGTCAAAGATCAACCTAATAAGGAGGGCCATTTTCTAATCTAAGGAGATATAAAAGATTTGTTTAAAAACAAAACTGTCATAGACACATGGCTAGACATGTCCATTGCAGTCAATGCGGTTAGCTAGTTATTGAATTTTTTGTTCTAGGACCATTGGCATGCAATGATACAAATGCTCAAATACATTAAAATGGTCCCTAGCGAATGACTCATTTATGAAGATAGACATCATGCTTAAATAATTGGCTACTCAAATGCTCATTGAGCTAGTTCTCCCGTGGGCAAGTGATCAACATCTAGGTATTTTGTACTTGACAGAGAAAACTTGATATAAGGGAAGAGTAAGAAACATAACGTTGTCCCAAGATCTATTGTGGAAGTTGAATACAAAATCACAACATTGGCAACTTGTGAACTCATTCAGTTTGATATTAAGTTCATGCATTTCTACCAGGTTTTGAGAGCAGAAGTTGGAGCAATAGAGAAGGAAGGATTAGCATAAGAGTGTTGGCATATGGGGAGGTTGAAAAAGTGAAGTAGGAAATAATGATGGTGGTTGTTGGAGGTGGAGCAATGGTGGGTCTGTGTTGCCACAATGATGGCTGTCATCATTTTGAGGTTATGTGTTATTTAGTTGGATGGGGGCAAAAAAGAGGAGGAAGAGACTAAGAGTTGCAACATGGGACTAAAATTTGTCACCTACAAATGAAAAGGGACAAAAGCCATAATCTCACATATTTATAGGAGACAAAATCATAAAAAGTCCCAGACACATATATACCGCTTAGGTTGTGCATTTGGAGATGGACGTTCTGCAAGGCCAACCAAGAATTGAGCAACCTGAAAAGAAAATAAGCATGCTGCTATAAGCTAATTTGAAGAACAATTAAATAAATTGTTAAAACATAGAGCCAATGCAGTGGAAAAATAACCAAACCTGTCCTCCACGTCTTCCAGAACCATAGTAGCCACCTACAAATAGTAAAAGCAACAAAGTAAAAACAACCATGTTATACGCTACACCAGAATGCATAAAGTTAAGAACACATCATATACCTATGATAAGTACATCCAAATCAGAGCCAGCTTGAATGTATTCGGGCTTCAATTTTAGCCACTTTCCACTACGATCACTAGGTTCCCATTTGGAGCTGCGGTCTTTTAAAACAATTCCCTCGTCTCTAAAGAAAGAAAGAAAAAAAAGGTGTTAGTGTGCATGATACACTAAGACCTATTGGTAGGGTAATGTAAAGAGGAACAAGAGTAGAGGATCACGGACATTGAAACCATGTAATTCTACAAAATACCGCCATGTTATAGATTACTGCTTCAAATATCGCCATATAGCTTGGTCGGAAAAATTGAAAGTAATAAATCAAGGTTTTCACTAACCTATTTTCAATGGTTTCCTTGAAAAACTTTTCAACTTCATCAACATTATGAGCAATAAATGACCAACAAGGTTCACCTGTATAGCAGCACAAATACCACAGATATTTAACAGCCATTTCTCATAGAGAATGCAACTGCACAATGTTTACTACTAGGTATGATCATCTAGATTAGTGTCCCCAAACTCAAGCATTATCTTTCTCTATCTTTGCCTTTCCTCAAGTTACAATACGAAATAATACCACAGTTGCCTATTCATGTCTAAGAACATAAATTTCATTAATATGGTGCAAATGAAAAATCAACTAAAACCATCTCAGCAATCTGCAATCATGAAAATTGGATTGAAGTGAAAAAGATGTTGGGAAATTCCTTAAAGCACACAAGACATGACAAATTGTTCGTGAGAAAATCTTACCTAAAGTGAGATGACTGTTGATACCAGTATTAGGTACCAAAATTTCCAATCGTCCCTTCATCGGCCTAACAACTTTGCATAAAATGTCATGTCGTTCCTTCAAAGTTTGGTGAATCACACTGGTATCTCCAAAATAAAGGATATCAAACGCAACATCTAGCCACCCCAAGTTAAGGCATATCATATATAATTTTTTATCGCATTATAAAATATTCTTCGCCTATAGATATGCATTCTTCCATTGAAACCCAAACCATATCAAATTTCCCAACAGGAATTACTGGTTGAAAGGTTCAGATACAAGGATACAGCATAACTGCATCAAAAGAAAAGACCATAAAAAGGTTAAAATTGAACTTGATAGTTTCTCGCTAAAAAAGTTGAGAATAGATAACCTGTCTGTCACTATCAAGTCCATCTCTAGCTGCCTTGGCTGCCAATAACAGAAAAACATTAAATGATGTGTTAGAGAAAATTAAAGATGTATGCTTTGTTTGGATAAAGAGAGAAGTAGAAAAGAAAGAACTAGGGTAGAAAAAAGTAGGAGCATAGAAAAAATGAGTAGAAAATGCATAGATTTCTAAGGTGTTTAGATTAAAAGAATAAGAGAAAGAGAAGTTGGGTTTTCTCTCCATTGATTAGGTTGGATAATAGAGTGGAGAACGAAAATAAGTTTTCCTTATAAAGACATAAGTACCCTAGATATATAAAGATTTTAAGAGATTGGGAAAAATTAAAGGCTATAATTTTTAGGTGGCCCCACAATATTTATGCCTCTTTTCTTCATTTTCTTCCCATCAAGGAAGAGATTTTTTTTTTTTTTCGAGATGGGTCCCAAATTTTATTTTCTATCATCTCTAAAGTCTCCTTAACCAAACAGCATAAAATCACTTATTCTCTCTCGCTTCTCAATTTCTTTTGAAACAAATGTTTGTGGTGATCAGGCCATATTAAAGTACATGCCTATTTCCTGATTTGAGCCAAACTCTGCAAAGCGATTCGAGGATGTGTCCCACACCAACATTTCACCATCAAGGATACACCTAAGAAAGTTCGCAAGGACCCAAAAAAATATACATGAGCTATGTCAGAAACATACATACACAACTGTCGTTAAATAAACATATATAGCTGCATGCACACTTCCCATCAAGATGAGTCAACAAATGGGATAGGAATTATTTGAAATAAACAAAATTGTAATAAAGAACACTATAAATGTTCACCTATCTACAAGAACATTTTGTATTATGATTTCTGACATTGCATGTGCATATTCAGAATGATCAATAAAGTTCCTGCAAAGATGAAAAAGTGAATAACAACTGCATTGTATCAGAACTTGTCTTAGTAAATATCTATCTTGAGAAAAAAATCGACAAGAAATAAATTGCATAATATTATAAGATTTCCAGAAATGCCACGGCAAATGGAAAACCCAAGAAAAACAAAGAGAAACCCATTCTGTGTTACATCAGGCTGCTTCTTCAACATATAACTATTGAATAAATAAAACATTTCATCAAGTATTCATATGGTTCCAACGTCAGAAATAGCATACATACAGGGAAGGTTGGGTGAAAACAAGAATTCCCTGAGGTGAAAGGGTGACAGTCCACAGGCTGAAGTAAAAAATAATAAAAATATAAAATACATTCGATGCAAAGCACATTTATGCACCTGCCTTGAGAAAAAATGTATCTCAGTTCCATTTTTATGAATTTGAATTCGGTCGCCATCAAATTTGCACTCAACAACCACTTCCTTCCCATGAAGCTAATAAAAGCAGAGTACAAAAATGAAGAGTAATAAGTACCAAACTAATAAATTCACTATGCATGAAATTGATAGGAACTCAAGTATTATGTAGTGCCTTAAGCCCCAGTTTTATTCCTATAGAATGCCCGATGAAGTGTTTAAGTACTTGGTCTGGCCCTCTAAACAAATTATACTTTTAAGGGTGGGTTCCCATAGTGTTGGTGTCTCAAAGAGGACTACCTACGAGGGTTTTGATCAATGGATGATAGCTCTCTATTAATCAAAATATAACAGTAACAAGCACAAAATACGAATAGAAATGCTGAAAAGTAAGAACTGTGCTCCCTCGAGTCAGAGCATCCCAATTCCATTAACAAAATCTCCAAAGTATCCCCACATGAATATCCCCTCCCCTCTTATAACAGACTCCTGCATACACATTCTCTTTCCTCTAACTAAATCAATTTCCCCCACAACTAGTGTTCTGCACATTAGGGCCTACAAGAACCTTGAAAGGCTTTTCCATAATGGGCTGGTCCTCATCAATGGAGGATTCTGACTAATGAGAAAGTTGAGTGAAGTTTCACATATGAATTGTTGAACAATGTGAGCCACTGAGCCATTGACTCTAAGGGGTGGTGCTGTGATAGGAATTTGAGTGTTATGGTGTGCTTAAGTCTCACATCAAGTAGTATGGAATGATTAGTGTTTTTAAGTGTTTAGTTCTCCCCCTAACAACTAGCTTTTAAGGGTGAGTTTCCCAAGTCCTTAGTAGTTTATCAGATCCCAAACATTGCAATATGTTCTCCATGTCCATGTCATGTAGCCATGGAAAGGGACAAGAATGACAAGTGATTTGGTCAGGGCATAAGTGACAGATTAAAAGGGTTAGCAAAACAAACCTTCTTCCATGCTTCAGTTGCATTAGCAACTCTCTTAGCTAATTGGGGGCGCACAGCTTTTCCAACTTCAATATCCTACAGAAGAAAAGAAGATTTAAGAATGACTATACAAAGCATATTAACAAGCAATATGCAGATAGGAATTTTCATGTATATTTTATTCTTTATTTTAAGATGAAATACTTCAGACCTTCAATAATTAGGAATGACTCAACAAATTCTCTCGGCATCATGGATTCATATTGAAAACGTTACAAAACCAAATCCCATATTTTAGGGGCTCACATCTATTTACAACAAATACATACACTGTTTCCTATTCTGAGTATAAAATACGAACTAATTCACATATCAAACCACACCCTCAAGCTAAAGCTTGTTTATGTCATGCAACAAGCTTGTTTCATATGCATGTTACTCTTGGGCCTTGAAGAGCCATGGTGAAAATATATGCTAGTTTGAAATTTACATGATGAATTTGCATTGCTGCAAAAAACATTCAATAACCAAAATGCCAGAGATCAGGTCTAGCAAGGCACGTTTAGAGCCCAGGTTCAAAGAATAATGAAGAGACTAATTATATCATTGAAGACTATGCAGATTTCAAACTATTTTTCTAAATCACAACTAACCTGCCGCTTATGCCGTTGATTCCGATCCCTTAGCTTTTCACATACTAATTTTAAGTCACAAGTAACATTAAACAAGTCTTCTGCATCAGGATGGAACTCGTGAAAAATGCTTTTCTCACTAATTCCAAGCTTTAGATCTGCAACAAAATTTAGTTACAGGCTCAAAGCTAATTTTAAGATATTAAATCCATTTATTTTCTAATATAAATGAAAAACACCTTTCAGGATTATCATGATAATCCACTTCATTTCCTGTGCATTTGTCTTTTGGATAAGGGTAGAAAGAACCAAAATTTTCTCAGCCCTGTAACAACGATCACACCATTAAGAATCATGCTAATAAAAGAAGAGGATAGAGAATGGTGAAGCCAATCGCTAAGAACATTAGAATATTCTAACATCACCAGTTCTATGTAAAAAACGTAAAACCTAATAGCAACATATTAGACAAGTATGTGGGAAGATAAAGAGGTCGATGACAAATTGCAGTTATGACAAGGACAAGACGAACAATAGTATTCTTGACCATAAGAGAATAAGCATCCCCATAATCAATACCATATATCTAAGCATAGCCTTTTGCAAGTAATCAAGCCTTAAATTGGTCAACCTCACCATTAAGATCAAATTCAATACCATATACCCATTTTGCAATCAACCACCTTCCACCTAAGAGGAAGAGGAACCAACTCTCATTTACCACTATGTTCAAGAGTCTGCATTTTAACAATCTGGATAGTCGCTATTTAGGGTGATCAGCTGCTTCAACATAATTAGGAATAGTAATACTGGATAAAGAAATAAAAAAATAAAAAAATAAAAAAACATAAAGGAGATAAAAGATGATAGTAACTGAAAAAATTATACATACGACAAGATGGATTGTGAGTAGATCAAATATCTTTCCTAAGAACAATGGGTCAACCAAAGATTTCATAATGAGGAGACGATGAAAAGAATTTGTCGTATGAGAGATTGATGAAGAAAGACATGTATCAAGAGAGCCTTCAAGAGTAGAACTAGCTATCTATGGTTGCTATGTAATGGAAGAAGGTGAAACAACTTCAACTAGACTGTGAGTTGGAGAATGAGGTTGATCAACTTCTTGCGTTGCGGTTTCAATGGAAGAACCATTATGGGACTAAGTGATGGGCTAGGTAAAACTTGTATTATTGAATTAAAGATGAAAAGAAGGGTGCTCGTCAAAAAAGGTAATAGCAGTGGACTTATAGTAACTTTTTACTAAATAAGTACTCGTCACATAAGCACATATAAGTTTTTTGTAATCAAAGATGAAATACAGCTAAAATATTTTCACATGAATTGTAAATCACTTTCATAAGCTATTTTCAAGAGCTTATTGAAAAAAGCTGAATACGGCTCACGGACATATAGTTATTCCTCGAAAACTCTCACAAACACTAGCACAAGCACTTATGTCATAAGATAAGTCCAAATAAACTCCTAATAAGATTTTCCCACTATCAGAACTTACGCAACCTCGCGCAGTACCTAAAAATGCGACAGACAACAATCAAGTGCGAAACTCCAATGTAACAAACAACAAACGCACCTGTTTTCACCGGAAGCCAACCGGTCAAGCAAGTCATTCAACTCCTTTATCGTCAACTCACCCGGAGCGGTCCCTTGCCTGCTGTGCAGCACCTGAGTCAAAACCAACATTTCACTTTCACCGCATTAGAGAACCCTAATACACACAAAACGGTGCCGTGTACCGACCTCGGCGGCGACGAGGGCAAAATTTCCGGCAGTGGCGCCGGTGGCGGCGCCGCCCTTGCGCCAATTGACGAGCCGTAGGGCATCGGGGGAGTCGCGGGAGATGCCGAGGGCGTCGATGAGGGAGGTGGCGAGGACGGACTCCTTGAGGCCGTAGGAGCCGCGCTCGCGGTCGAGGTTGGGGAGAATAAGGCGAACGGCGGGGAAGAAGTTCCGGTCAATGCAGAAGGCGTCGAGGAACTTGCGGAACTTGGAGCGCTTCTTCGCCGTGGACTTGCTCCGCTGCGTCCACGTGAAGAGGCTGCACAAGACGCTGAACTTGGTCTGCTCCGTCGTCATTTGAAATTTGAGGAAGCGAGTGAGAGAGGTTTCGATTAACCGCGCAAACGACGTCGTGTGTGTGAGTGTGTGATTTATATAGTTGTGTTGAGCGTGAAAATTGTTTTTTAATATTCAGCTACAAAATAATAAATGAATATTTGCGTTTTTGTTTGTTGTCCCAGAGAAAAAGAAAAAGGTAAATTCCAATTATCTCGCTTCAATTATATTAAACAACACTTTTAACTTTTTATATTTTGAATGAAACGACACTAATTTATAATTTATGTAATTTCCAAATTTTTAAATGAAGTGAAATTCACATCCCTGATTGTATGTAAAAAAATATTTTTTCAATTTTGGTTTATAAATAAAGAACGGTTTATTTTTAATAAAAATGAAAAATAATATGCAGTTTTAAAATTTAAGTAGTGTTAATGGAAGTAATTTTAATTTTAGATACAGTAATTAATATAATTATTATTTCATAAAATGGGTTAGCAAACTCAATTTAAGATCATTTAGGTCTGGAGCTACACAAGTCAAGTAAAGAATAATACATAAAATTGATAACGGAAATACAACAAGTCAATACAGTAGGCAGAAACAAACTCTTAAGGAATTGTAAAAAAGGACATATTCATTTATTCAATGATTATTTCTTCAATAATTCAATATATACAAAAGAATAATTTGGATGGTGATTTCAAGTATGAAGGGATGTGTTCCTTTGCATTGTACAAGTCATCATTAATCATATGACTAGTTTAAAATCAGAGTTTATGAGATTGTAATGATCTTTATTTGAATCTTGAACTGTTATTGTAAAATAGTGTATTTCTTAATGATAGACAAAATCATAATATCTTGAGATAATCCGTAACATTAATTATTTTTAAACGTATGTAATATTTATTAACTTTATAATTTTTACACTGTTGTAATTATATAGTTTTTTATGGTTTCAAATAAAATTTAATTGAAGTTATTTTTTTATTATTAAAAAGTATTTCAAAAGATAATACAAATATCTTAATTTTATATTTTAACTAATGAATTATTGATGTGAATTTTGTTGTGGACTCAATTAAGAACTCAAATAAAGACGCTCCATTGGAGAGAATAGTACTTAGAGGTACTTAAATGTAAACGAGTAAAAGTGAATTATATTTATAAATGCACTTAAGAATAAAAATAAAATCTCCATTGAAAAGGACAAAAAGACTCTCCAACATGATAGGTTTTCTTTTAAAGATTTTGGTATTTCTATCATAACCTAAATGCTAAAGAACTTTGGTTTCTGTTAAGTTGATGTCAACCCAACTAGCTTTATGAGATTTATTTCTTTTCTTTATGTACCAATATTTTTTTTCTTAATATTCTATCTATTATTTTCTTTAGAAATACATTATACACACTACTCATCTGCCTAGAAAAACAAATCTTAAACTACCCTTTCCATTGTTATCATTAATTGCTAATCTCTTTTAATTATTTTTTTTATTTTTTTTTTGTAAATTGAACTTTTTTAGTTTTTGGAAAAAGAAGATATCAATAATTAAATATAAACTTATGCCACAATTTAAACCTTTTATTGCATATTTCCAAACTATGTCTTATATATTGGAAATTATTACTATGAATTTTAGTCCATGTAAATAAAAAATACAATATTTAGTCCATTAAAAGTAAATTGTCTAATTTTTCAAGTATGATACGTTATTTGTGGTTCAAAGTTGACAAAGTTAGAGTACTTTTAATTTTTAATTTATTTAAAAAGTTGAGGTATAAAGTTGACCATGTCCATAATTGGGTTAAAACCACGGTTTGATTAATTGGACAATAAATTTACCAGATAGATTCCAGAACCAATAAACAATCAGAGCAACCACGTAGATGAAAATTGGCTTAAATCAATCAATCAATGCACTCCACAAAATAGGAAAGATTTTACTCATATTTTGCTATTCTAAGTATAACTGGATTTTACTCGAATTAAATATAGCTTTGCACCTTAGTAGAATCCTACCCATCCCACAATATTTGACACAGAAGAAACCACTCCTGAGGGAAAATTAAGAGTAGATAAAATAAGATTATCCAAAAAGAACAAGTCAGAAACAGAATATATTGCTAAATTTTATAGACTTGAGCTCTATAAATTTAACTAAAGCCAAAACATTTGTTGTAATGTTTTCCATTCACATTATACGAAATATTATATAATCGAAAAACAAGCAAAATGATTTAATTGTTTATTTAAAACTTTAAAAGATTTTTCAATATCAGTGTCTGAAGAATAGAATCAGACAATATTTAACTTGACAAATATATTATCAATATGTTTTCATAAGATTATCATAAGATTAATGTCTAATGAAAACATTTAGACATAATTTTAAGTTGACAAAAGCATTCCCACGATATTTTCGTAAATCTCATTTAGAAAAAATTCTTATTCTATAGTTAAAAAAAGTTTAATGCCATGCATAAAAAGGGATAAAAGAGACCTTGTATCAGATAAACATAACTTTAAAATAATTAACAAAATTAATTACTTAATTAACTAATGAGACTGTATCCATTTGAAATATTTAGCAAATAATACAGTATAAAGATATTTGATATTGCTCCTGCTCCACATGCGCACTTAACAAAGACAAAATAATAAAAATGGCTAAATGACATTTCATTATATTTTGTATAAAAATTCTCATCTACTGGCCACCTCTAAAATTAACCACGATACAAGATGATATCAATGAAATACATAAAAACAAGCTCTTCTGAGGTTTCAGAATATATTCAAGTGTTAATCCTCTCCAATCAGACCCAATTAGAAAGAAACTAGTCTAAATGGAGTACCCTTTGAATATAAACCAATTTAAAGCCTGAAAGTACTGTAGTCTCCTAAACCAGAAGCTCCATAACTTGTGTATGGTTGTGATGACAATGAAGATGGGAGGCGTGATGCAGTGCCCAATTGAGAGTATGAAGACCTCGAACCTGCATCTAGCCTGCCGTAACTGATAGTCACAGGTTCTTTGTGAGTGCTTATAAAATCCTGCAATGCAGAGGAAAGAATTTCTGTGAGCAAAAGCTAAAGTAATCAATTATTCTGATACAAATTATACCCTGATGGTAAGTACCTTAAAAGTATAATCTAGTGACAATCGAGAAAAAATAATATGAAATTTGCACACTTAAGCTTAATTTTGTCCTGTTCTTGAGCATATTTTCTTCCGGAATAGATATTATTTTTGAGAAGTTAGTCCTATTCATCTGCCAAAGTCAAAACAAAACTCCCAACAATTGGCCTATTCAGGTTGAACTGATGAAGTCAGTCAAAAACCCAACTATGAACTTCCGACAAAACAGTGACATTTTAAGATGTCCTTCAAATGTTCCAACTTCTCAACGACAAATAGAATTGAATTTATTCTTTGAATCCTCATATTGAACTATCAAGTAACACCCAAGTGATAAAAGACTTCAGTCAAGAAGATGAACAAGAAGAAGACAGGCAATAGCGAGTGATCCTAACGAATTCTACTAAGTGCAGCATTAATGGCTACAGAATGAGCAACTAGGTTAGATATACAAATAAGACCTCCCCGTGCATAAATACCAACAACCACCACATCTGACCGTGCAGATATGCTTATGTAAATATGATGATCATATAGGAGTAACAGAAACAGCAATATATAACTTCCTTCTTTACGAGAAAAGGCCCTCTGAAGTCTCATACCTGAATTAGCTGTTGTGCTGTTTGAACCTCAGATGAGGTGCCTTTTATTTCTACAACGATTTCATCAGGCACCCTGCTCTCTTGCACAGTCAATACAGCACCACTAGTGCGACGAATGTAATCAATATTAGTCCCTTGAATACCGATGATGTCTTCCGCATAGGATAGTGGTATTTGCATTGTTTGTATTACCTAAAAAGCGGACATTATTGGGTGACTAAAGGGTACCGTGACTATTAACAAACCAACAGAAGAGATAAATAAACAAAATATATAGACTGAAGAATGAGCACACATATTTGCTTTTAGCTTACTGCAGAAGAAGTCAATAGACATTATACACTATGACAAATTTTAAACACCCACATCATAACTAGCCTAGAGCCAGCTCATCTTCCGATACATAGTTACGGACGTATTTTCTTTTGCAACAAGAAGTAAAACTTAACAATACTCATATAAATACACACACGAGTGTGTATACATACATACATACATACATATAGATAGATAGAAATAGATATATTCTTTTGCAATAAGTGGTAAAATTTGACAAAACAGCGGCACGCATACACATACATCTTTTCGCAAGAGGTAGAAAAAAACACAGATTATTTTGGAACAAGTAGTAAAACTTGACAAAATAGGCAATCACAGATATCACTCCCTTTCCCCAGTAAATTTCATGCAAGGAAATGAACAGAAAACATGTGAGGGGTTAATATAACTAACCGTAGTAACAATAGGAGCACCAACACGGCCAAGAGTCGAAGAACGCACACCAGAAAGTGAAGATTCCTGCCCATAGAGAGACATGGTAGAAGGGAGTAATGAGTCCAATTGACTTTCACGCTCAGCTAAGATAGAATCCCTTTTTGTTGAAAGAGGCATGTCGGCAAATACGCTGGCACGTGATGTACTATGCAGCGATGACTTGTCAGACCAGATATCTGCTTGACGGTCTTGTGAGATTGGTGTATTGAACTTAACACAAAAATCACATAAAATAGTATAAGTATATAGCAAAAAAATCAGAAAATAATATATTTCTCGTTTTCTTAGTTAACTGTCACCACATTAACAAAATACATTAACAAAATACAGTAGCGGTACCACGCTGAAAATATACATCATAAATACCATCGTCTGATTCTGGCAGTTATAATTCTGCATTAGGATGTTACCAAACAGCTACTTTTATATTAATTTAGGCAGTTATAGGTAACTAATATGATGTGAAAGTTGTAGTGATATGCAAGTTGTGTTACAGTCTTACAGACTGGTAAAAGGCAATATGTGTCAGGATGTTATTCCTTGTGTTTTGAAGGAGGATACAGTTAGGGAAACTTTAGTTAAATGCGGCCTATATCTCAGGATCTGAAAATGGTTGATCAGCCATTAACTTTTAATTTGGATTCATGGGACTATCAATGGGTTTGCACTCAATCATGCTTGTTTCCTTCACAATGTCCAGATCATATTTTCTCTCTGATATCACAATGCCTTCCTTGGTTGGGCCACCTCAATAATAAAGTATTTTAAACAACCAAAATCTCTGATTTAAAAGCAACAAAACAAGAGTTTTTTAGTTAGGAAATTCTAGCAACATCATTTCCTGTAATAATAATATATTTAACACTGACAGTTAGATAAAAGCATTTACCAAAAGTGTGACAAGAGAATACGGAAAAATCTGCTTCACTTCATTTCAATCCCAATTTCAACATCACATGGCTAAATTTCCCAAACCAAGCTTGAGGAGATTCTTTGAGACCACAACGAGACCTCTATAATTTATAGACTAGGCCAGACTCTCCTAAGCAACAAACCTAGGAGGTTGGTCCATATAGATCTCCTCTAATTCACCGTTAAGGCGTTTTTACTGTCTAGTTGATGTAGAGGTCAATGGTGGATGACCGCCATAACAAGAAAAAAGTTGAACTATAGTGATTATGGCTATAGGAGAAAAGGTATCACCATAATCCAAACCGTATATCTAAGTGTACCCCTTAGCCATTAATCAAACTTTGAGGCAATCAACTTCACCATTAGGTTCAACTTTAATGGCATAAATTCATCTACAACCTACTGGTTTCTTTCCAGGAGGAAGAGGAACCAGCTCCTGCGTACTATGTGTTCAAGAGCTTGTACTTCAGCAATCATGGCCTGTCCCCATCCAAGATGATCAAATGCTTCTCAGTCAATTTTAGGAATATAAGTGAAGATATAGAGGAAACAAAGAAGATACACAATGATAACTAAAAATAATTGTAAATAGCATGAAGGTTTTGAGTAGACTGAATACCTTTCTTATGTGTGATGCATCAACTTCAATTATCATTAAGATAAATAGTAGGATTGTTTGAAGGTGAAGGACATGTCAAGTGACTCTTCAGACACAAATGGACTGTTTGTGGGGTAATGAAGTTGGTTTTCCTCTTGATGAGAGAGTGTAGGATGATTTTCCTCTTGAGGAGATAGTATAAGATCAACATAAGGAAAGGGTAAAACCAGTTGTGTAGAAGTAGTGTCTTGTATAGAGGATGAGAGGAAAAGGCATCTCTTTAGAGAATGTAACATCAAGAGACATGTGGTACCTTTTAGTCTTTGTAGAATAACATTTATATCCTTTTTGAATACGAGAATACCCTAGGAACACACATTTCATAGGCCTAGGACACAAATCATCTAGGTTGGGAGACATACCATGAACAAAACATGTACACCCAAAAACCCGAGGAACATGAAACAAAGATCCATTTGGAGAACGGGTAAGAAATTTTATTTTCAAAAGCAAAAAACGGTATCTTATTTATTAAGAAACAAGCAGCGGAAATTTCGTCACTCCAATGATGTACAAGAATGTTTGCATTAAGCATTAGGGCTCATTCCATCTCCAACAAATGTTTGCCTTTTTTTCTACGCTATTCCATTTTGTTGAGGTGCATGGAGACATGTGGATTGGTGTATGATGTCATGTGAAGATAGAAATGGAGAAAGTTCAGAAGAAAAGTACTCTTTGGCAATATCGCTGCAAAAAAATTTTAACTACTTTCCTAAATTGATTCTTTATTTCATTGAAAAGGGACAAAGACAAAAATTTAGATCTATCTTTCATTAAATATACCCCAAGTACCTCGAGAAAATTCATCAATAAATGTAGCAAAATATCTAAAATCAAAAGATGTTACACAACTTGGATCCCAAATATCTTAGTGAATGGTAGTCAAAATTGAGTTACATATTTTTTAGTTTGTTTGGGAAAATAAGACCAAACATGTTACCTTAACCCAAATTTATGATATTGAGTTAAGCCCTTAACCCAAATTTTAAGACAGTATCGACATCTACCTTAGATTCATTTTTGAACCATTTGCATTGTCACACTCCAAGCCAATACACCTCGGAGTAAGGATGTGTTTGGAAAGTCACTTTAATTGTAGTGGTCACCCTTAGCTTGCGTTGATTGCAGCCTCTTTTGGTGTTTCCTTAATTATAGTTTCGAGGAGTTGTGTTTATTCCAACATGAACAAGAGATATAGCTTATAAAGTTTTGTACTTACCTCACAAGCCAAATTTGTGGGATGACTGAATCCCTTGGCTCAAATTCTAAGAGTACCTTTGCAGTTTGGTCCCTTCGTTCAAACATCACAATTGGTGATTATTTTTATAATTCTATATCAGGAAATCATTATTGGGTACTTATTTTATGTTACATTCAGTTTAGGAAGTTATAGGTTATAATTGGACAGTTATTGTGATATATTATATGTTATCTTCCAAACTTGTAAAAGGCAACTAAAGGGTGTCAAACTGTCATTCCTTGTGTTTTAAAGGAGAAAACTCCTTGTTAGTAAACACCATGTGTTTTAGGGGAAAACCCCGTTTTTGTACACAAATTTTGCCTAAAAACTAGGTTATTTCTATCTTAAGTCAGAATTCAGTATTTTACTTCTTGACACCAACATATAGTAAAAGAAAGTACTACCAGAAAAAGAGGCAGCAAGAGCAGATGTAGAAAAGGGTAAAATATCCTCCAAAATAAAAAAGACAAAACATACCACAAGACTAAAAATTCAAAACAAAGCAAAGCTGCACAATCTCAGTGCATATCTAATATGGAAACTTCCTTAAAACAGTCATCAGCAGAACATTAAAAATTATGGAAAAACACTATCTTTTAGAAAATTTTCTAATTCGAGGTCAGAAAAATTACAAGCTTACATTTCTCTCAAATAGGGGAAGAACGCTGTGATCAACCAAAAATTTCCTCAGATGACCAATTACTGCTTCCAGAGCTTTAAGGACCTTCAAGGTTTCTCCCTGAATTTCCACAATCCTCTCATCCGCAGTAGCATAAAATTGTACCTCATCTTCATGAAAATGATTTGCCATTAAAATAATATATTGTAGTTTAAATCATTGCACGCAAACTGGAAGTCGTGCTATGATGAAAGAGAAAAGATGCATTTAGATTATTATTTTATTGCATCCAGATTTAACAATAAATAGGGAATTTAAGAAATGAATAGTCTAGAAGAGGTCTTATTATAATCTGGGAACAATAAGATTGTTTTAAAGTAATATTGCGATTTAAAACGTTAGATGTGTTTTACAAATAACTCAAGATAGAGAATAGAGAGAGTAAGATAAATAAGCTTGCTAATATAGAGAAAGAAAAACAAAAGATTTGGATCAAGATGTATCAAGGACGAAGGGAAAGTTTTCTGGTCACAGATCAAAAAAATCAAAGAGTAAATATAGAATTACTTTTATAAGCCTTTCAACTATGGAGAAAGATTGGCTTTAAAAATGGAGGACTAGAAATCCAAGAGGAAGAACAAAATTTGCCTTACTACTGTAGAATTTGGACTGGAGAAGCAAAGAAGCCCTTAAAAGGATAGATAGTGGAAGAGCTATTGGTCTAAACGGTATTCCTATTTAAGTTTGGAAGGGTATACGAGAATAAGACGTGAATTAAATCTCTAAGCTATTTAATAAGATTTTGAGATATAAGAGAATGTTAAATGAGGGACCGCGAGTATTTTGGTTCCTATACTTCAGAACAAGGGAGATATTCAGAATTGTTTAAACTACAGAGGTATAAAACTATGAAAATATGATTTAACAAGGTGAGAGTTACATTATGAAAAAATGGAAAAGGGTAATTGAGCATAGTTAAGACAAGAACAAGAGTTGCAGAGAATTAATTTATGCTATGAAGGTCCATAACAAAAGTAATTTATCTTTTACATGGGTTGATGATAGAAAGATACCGAAGCAAAAAGAAAGAGACATACCTGATTTATATTAACTTCAAACAAATGAGCAAGTGCAAAAAGAAGTGTCTTTTGACTTGTGAAAGATGTTAAAAAAAGTTTATCCTTTCCGTGGCTTATATCATGGCTATATAAGACATGTGGCAACTATTAGTGCCAAAACTCCAAGAGACGAGACTAAGGACTTCCATGTAGGAATAACTACATAAGTTTACATCAAGCCTCAATCTTAGGTCCTTGTTTAACTTTAATCTAATTTAGGACGTACTTATTAGGGACACAAGATTTTCCCTAATTGTATCGTTTCTTGAGAATCATATAATTTTGATGAAGGAATCAAGTGAAGTTAATTTTAAACTTGAGCTTTGGAAACAGACTTCCGAAACAAAAGGTTTTCGCTTAAGTTGAAGACAACATGTGCATGGCAATTTTAACAAGAGACAAGAGAAATACTACTTAGAAGTAAAAATGAGTGAAGAGGTCATACCACAAGTTTCTAAGTTTGTATATTTAGAGTCCATATTACAAAATAATGAGAAAATCACACATACAATACAAGTGGGATGGCTAAAATGGAAAAAGACATTATTAGAGGTTATTTGTGGTGGGAAAATACCTACCAAACTCGAAGACAAGTTTTATTTACTGCTATACATCCTATAATACACTAGGGTTGTGAATGTCGGTCGCAAAAGGACAGAAAAAAAGGTGAGAGTTGCATAAATGAAAAATGTTAAGATGGAATACGTTGAGGATGGCAAGAATGATCTAAAGAGAGCTTATTTTGATAAGCTAAACCAAAAAGCTAATTGCAATAAGTTGTGAAGTGCTTAAGGGAGTCCAGCTATTTTCATAACCTAAAATAAGCTCTTCTAAGCGCCCCTTTATTACCTTGAATTGTCCTTCTCTCTTTACCTTCTTCACTAGCATACACCTATAATACTTAACATGCCCATGCAATATTTGGAAAGAAAAACGATTTAGGGAAGTTGACAGTATGGCTGTGGCACACATTCATGACTAATCAGTAGACAGATAATTAATTGTTCATTTAAATTTCTCAATTGATGATCACGATGAGAAAATCTTGCAATCTATCTTGAAGAAAAACTGCCACTCCAGCCAAGATGAAAAAGACAACATAACTCAAATAAACAAACGAGAGCAACAAACATTAACTGCAATTGCTTAGTACATAAACATCGATAAAATCATTCTCTAACCATATAAAATTATAGGTAGCAGACAATATCTTTGACACAATAATCATAAAAAGAAAGTATCTGACACGGAAATTAAATTGTCATCTACAGTTTATGGACAGCCTTAAACATCAATGTTTTTCTACACTAAAACCCCCATAATATGTGTCTGTGTGCATTAATGGATTTGCATGCAGAAGAAACCCATATCATTTCACTAGATCCATGCAGATAAAAGGAAGCATACCTCCTGACAGCACTTTAACAGAAGCACTGGTATTCTCCTGAATAGATTTTATTAATGAGCCTTGCTTTCCAATCAAACTAATAGCCTGTGTCGATGCAACCAATAAACGGATGGAACAAAATGCAAGACCAGCAGCAGATTCTTTATTCTCAGCATCAATTTCAGATAATCCAAAGACACGCTTGAAGATCCTTATCACCGCATCCATTGCAGGGGAAAGAACAGCCTCTGTCTCTTCCCTCCCGGATACAAGTACCTATAAGAAATATAAAAAAAAAAAATAAAAATTAACTAAATTAAATATAGAACAGATACTAATAAACAGATATATAGAGGCCATCATCAAAGGAAAAGATACAAAAGAGTAGATGTGCATGCATATACGCATGCTAGGCACATACGCATGAAGATTTCTATTGTATTGAAATAAATATACACTTGACAGAATAAAAAACAAACTACATATTTTAACACCATGGCTTCCTAAACAAGAGAAGTGGAAGCACGTTAGCATAGAATTTTCTTCACAAAGACTGTAGAATCCTTCACCGGATGGAACCTCGAGTTTTGGGAAGTATATAATGCAATAAAATATTCATAATCCGAACTCGAAACAACTGATTGAGCAAGAACAATCACGCGGTGGATGGTACATTAGCATGGGAATTAAAGAAAGGTGAACAGAAGAAGAAGTGAAGAAAGCACAAAACAAGAGCGACTACTTTTAGGGTATCAATCACTTTCGTGGTGCTAGAAGGAGTTGGAATAAAAGTATATTGTGAAAAAATAGGAAGGAAATGAAAACCCTAGACAGAGGGAGCGGTTAGGTGGCATTGAGACTTACAATTCGGTCAGGAGTGCCGAGAGGAGCGTCGAGAACGCGAATGCGAGATCGTGTCTCTTCACACATCTTCTTTATCAGCTCTCCCTTGCGCCCTATGATGCTCCCAACTTTCCCCACTGGCACGATGAGACGGAACACGCAGTCCCCGGGCCACCCCAGCCACCTCCTCTCCGGAGGAGGAGCCGCCGTGGTGGTGTCAGCCTCCGTCTCGGCCGGTGGCTGTGTGGCAGAGACATTGTCCGGAGAGAGTAGATTGGCGGCGGCACCGCCGTTGTGGAGTGGTTGAGCGGTGGCCATAAGAGAGAGAAGTTAAGGTGTTGAGAGTGTACGGAGTAAAAGGAACACACCGGCGCTTCTTGCCTCTATTGCTTAGCTTCACTATGCGTTTTTCTGGTTTTGGTTAATGGAGTTCTTAATCCTCAAATTTAAATTTATATATTTTATTTTTTTTATACTTACATTTCACCTTAGATTCACTTTTTAAGTTACTAAAATTTAAAATATTTTCTAATTAAGTTTATGTTATAATTGTTCTCTTATCTAAAATTTCATATTTTTCAATTGAATTTATATTGTTTGATTCTATAACGTCAATTCGAGTTATATAATTCTTACCATGCATTCTCATTATTATTTTATGTGTCTTTAATTATATAAAAAAATAAAAAAAATTAATTAAATTTTAAGTCTCTATCGTAATGTTTGTATTTTTGTAATTAAATTTCTATTGTTAATTTAGGTAAAGAGACGGTTTAATTTTACAGTTTTAAATAAAATATAACAATAAGTTTAAACAATCAAAAAAATAAGCTATTTCATCTTAAATTTCTTTATAAAAAATTAAACAATTTTATTTTATAAATTCAATACTAAACAATCAAATTAATTATTTAGAGACGCAATCTTTTAAGAAAAAAAATTAATAGAAAGAAACTTAATTAAAAATACTTAAATTTATAAGAAAATTACTTAATTAAGCCTATAATAATATTTTTAAATTATTAACAAATTTTTATCTTAAAATAAATTTTATATTTTGTTGTAATTGAAATATTTTATAAAAACAAAATTTAATGAACTTGAATTTTATATAAACAAAATATTTAAAAATCAAAACAAATTTGAAATGGAATAAATTATTCAATTTCTTTAATGCCTTAAGAATCATGAAATTATCTATATAAAAGGTAAGGTAAAGTTTCCTAAATTAAATAAGTTGGATTCATGAATAATATATAACGCAAGTCGATCTTTAGTTCGTTCATATTTTTAATTCCTTTAATTTTCTTAACATATCCTATAATTATTAATACAAAGCAATTTTTACAATGAATACATTTAAGAATGTGAGTAATTTATTTGTTATCAGATAATGTGATTATTAGTATCAAAATATCTCATTTATTTAAATTTTATGTTCCTTTAATTCTTTTAAATTAAATCATTTTTGTTCGTAAATAATATATTCTCCCATTGTCAATACAAAGCAATTTCTAGAACGAAATTAATGTTTCTTCTTAAAAGCAATTTAAGAATGAAAGTAAGTTCTTTCTTATTAAATAATGTGATTTATTAATATCAATATCTCATTCATTTATATTTTTAATTATGTATACATTAAATTAAACAGTTTTAATTCTTGATTAATGTATCCCTTTGGCTAATACAAAGCAAACTTCAGAAATAATATCAAATATCCTTAATTATTTCTTTTTTTAATTCGTTTACTTTTAAATTAAACAATTTTGGTTCAGGATTAATATATTATCTCGTTTTTGGTATAAAGAATTTTTAAAATGAAAGCAATTTCTTTCTCAAAACGATTTTAAGAATGAAAGTAGTTTCCTTTTTTCTTTTTGTTAAACAATGATTTATTAATATCAAATATCTCTTTCACGTAATTTTTTAATTCCTTTCAAATATAATTGTTCAATGTAAATTTATATTTAAATGATTATCTTAAGATACAATTATTTAAAAATACCTATTTTAAAACGTCAGTTTTTTTTTTTTTGGGTAGCAAACCAAATTGATTCTCAGTTCAATCAAACATGATGATGAGCTTTGACTTCCAAAAGATTGTGTTCTTGATAATTTTATTATCATTTATAAAAGAGATATAAAAACAACTTTTATGATGAAAAAGTAACTAGATAAGTACTTATAGATCAATAAGACCATATGTTATATATATATATATATATATAAATTCCCCAAGATATATTCATTTTCACTAAAAAAGGACAGGGCCATAATTAGTAATCAATAGTGAAACATAACCATTCAAAATATAAATGTTTTGCTATTACAAAAAGATTTGATAAAGATGAAGGGCAAATAGTTGATATGAAATATTGATTAAAATCTCTATAATATAAGTGTGGAAATAATAGTTGATAATAGAAACAAATGTATATTTCAATGCAACTTCAAAATAACGTATAAAGATGAAGCAACAAAATGTATAATTAATTGTTGATTAGCTGCATAATTAATTGTTGATTAATGATGCCCCTTGTATAAGTTGGAAATTTTAAAATACTAAATAAACAAAAGAAGAAACCGAAACATGAACAATAACTACTTATATAAATAATCTATATATATATATATATATATATATATTAATTGTTGATTAGCTGCATAATTAGTCGTTGATTAATGATGCCCCTTGTATAAGTTGGAAATTTTAAAATACTAAATAAACAAAAGAAGAAACCGAAACATGAACAATAACTACTAATATAAATATAATAAAAAACTTTTGACACTTAGGTGTGAAACAAAATATACATAAACATATAATCTAAGTACAATTATATTATATCTTTCTTGGAGTAGTTCCAAATTCCTATATATGGTAGAATAATATATTCAATTTCTAATGGAATAAGACAAAATATTAAAAATTTATTTTTGTATAGGATGTAGTAATTGTTTTAGGATAGTGTTTGACACTACTTTCATCTTCTACACTCATTTAATACACATATATTTCATTATTTTATTAATATATAATATTTTATTAAAAAAACATGGAAATTTTTAGTAAATAGTAATATCAAATTATTATTTTTCTAAAATAAAATGATGGAAAAGGCTACTTTATCACTACGTACTGTTCACACTACACCTTCAGTTTGATACTATTTTTTTAATAAAATATTATATATTAATAAAATAATAATATATTTTATTGTTAAATAGTTATAAATTGTGTATAGTTATAAATAACCGCAGCTTTTATTTTATTGAAGTTTGATGGTGGTTGCATTTAAAATAATATAATAATAATTTTGTGTAACTTATTTTATGTATTTTTTTTATGTTAAAGAGAAAAGTTGAGATGAATTAATTATTAGGATAGATACCATGTCTCTCACTCTTTATAAATCGTAATTAAAATATACAAGATAATTTTTTATATTTCAAATACATTTTTTTAAGTAAAACATAAAAGGTACCATATATGTCATAGAAAAATTGTTTTAAAAATTTTGTTCACATCTCATGTTCCTCAAAATCTGTTTTTGAAAGGTATTCCATATTTCACATGTTTTAGAAAATTTGTTCTAGAAATTTTATCTTCGAAAGCTCGTTGAGGAATACATTTCGTATGTTTTGAAAATTTTGTTCTTAAAAATCTTATTTAAAAAATTTTGTAATAGAAATTTCAAAAAGTTTTGTCTTAAAGATAGTTGAAATAGATAATTCGAAAATCACTTTCAAGAAAATAAAATTTAAATCTAATTCAATTTTATAAAATTAACTTTGTGAAATGAAATTTACATTTACATTATAAATTATTGAAATCTCCATAGATAAAATATATAATAAAAAAAACTTAATCGTATTGTTATAATTTTGATTATGTTTTTGCTATCATTATATAATAAAATTATTAAGAAATATATTTCACATTATACTTATCATTATATTATATTTTGTTGTTAAAATTAAAAGGTAGTATTTTCCCAATATCTCTGTCTCTTTATTACCATCATTTACCATCATCATTAACATTTTTTAAAGGAAAATCTGATCCACCATTATTACGTGGCTGAAGAAGGTAAGAACCAGAAACAAAGAAGATCCAAAATCATAACAAAACTGAACGAGGGATTCGACCAAAGATCACATTGTTTGCGTAATTTGTGAACATATATAATATTCATTCGTTGGAGCCCTCATGCTGTCGCATAAACAAGAGAAAGAAAGAGAATCATCACGAGCAACAACAAGATCGACATGCACAGGAAGAAGAAAAGAGTGGTTTTTAGGACAATATATCTGGATGAACAAGGGCCCTGTTAACGGCGATGGCAATGTTGCAGAGCTTGCGGAACTTCACGCTCTGAATGGAGAGAATGTCGTCGTCGCCGGGGATGGAGGCGTCGCAGGTGTCGATGGCGGCCAAGGCGGCTTTGAGCCAAACCTTGGTTTCGGCCTCGGCATTGATCATGAGAGCAGCAATGGAGTCCTCCAGCTGGCTCTCGGCGTCCAGAATGTTCTCCTTGCAATCAGCCAAACCCTGCTGGATATCAGGGCTGAGGCTGTCGTCGTCGATGAGAATCTTGGCCTCGCCGAGGATCCCAGAGGCGTTGGTGGCAGCAAACCTAAGGGAGACGATGGCCATGTCTTTGAGGTTTCCGTTAGGGCTTCTGAGTGGGTCCGAAGAGAGGACCTGAACGCAGAGGTCTCTGGTTGGGGAGAGGGTGCACACCTTCTTGATCAGATCCTTTCCTCTTAGTTCTCCCTGTGCACTTGCATGGTGCGCCATTGCTGCCAGGCACAGAGCCAGCACCCAGAAGAGACTTGCGGAGCGTTCCATTGTTGTGGTTGGAACGAAGGTTAAAGGTTTGTTCTTCTTCTGGGGTTTGGTTTTCTGTGGCGCACACCAGGACGAGGAATGAGTGTGCCCTAGGGCATGGATTTATAGTGGGAGACTGCCACTTGTGTCCCTTAATTAAGGATTGTTCATGGCTAATTAAGGATTGATTGTTATTAACCAATCCTTAATTAAGTGCATTTTGTGTTTATATGAGGTTGTTATTATCTGTTCATGCATGTTTCTCTCTCTTTTTTTGGCTTCAATCCAACTACCTTCATCCGTGTTAAGCTCAATGTATAAGTATTATATTGTTCTTTAAGATATATATAAATATATATAAAAATAATATTTTATAGGATGAATATTAATTGATCTCTTTTATTACAACACATAAATGTGAATGTTCAAGTGAGTGGAATGAATATGGGATATAATTAAAATTATTCATCCTGTCTAGGTAATCAATTTGGATTCTAATAAATTTGAAACCGTTATTAGGTAAGTTGGATGAAGAAAGAAAAATATTTTTATTAAGTCATTTATTACAAGTTAACTTATTAAAATTTGACATTTATACCATACTCTAGAATTAATTTTATAAATGATGAAAGAAAATATTGTATTATTTTTTAATGGTTCTTGAAAGTAAAGTAATATTACTTCTTGTTATTCAGAAAATAATCAGAAGGAATTCGACAAAAAAACTCTTCAAAATATGTTGTGAAATGTTTTTTTTTTCAATTTTCATTTTTTACACTCTCATACTTCTCCACAAAAATGAAAAACGGAACAAAAAATACAAACCTTAAACAATTTAATTTGCACCCTCTTAGCACATGTTTCCATGCCCCCATCTTTTTCCATCATTCTTTAGCAATAACAACCTATTCTTTTAACACTCTCAAACAAATTCTTTAAACATAACTCTATAACACAAATTCTAAACCATCAGGATCCATTTGCACACGTTTAAGAATTTTTGGTTATTTATGTTATCCTCTCCTCCCTCCATTCCAATCGATAAATTATATTTTACTTCTGCTTTTTTTTTTTCTATTATGTTACAATTTGTCTGGCTGAAACATATAATTATTTGAAGACATATCTTATTTTATGACTCTCAATCTCCTTTTCCTAAGTTGCATACGTCTTCTAGTGCATATTATTTTTGAGTGATGAATTAAGTTTTTTCTTGCATCAATGGCAAAATAAATCTATATAAGCACCAATATAACTAAATTCTCCTCTTGGAGTGTTCATACCCTAACAACTTGGTATAGTAGGGACGTAGTTACCAGCCACAAACCCCATTACAAATTGTGCAGTAGCCTGGGCCCACCTTCTGAGAGTACTGTAATCCATATCTCCTCACCACCAAATACCTTCTGATTTAAAAGTTTTAGCATAAAAAGAAATTTAATTATTATTGGCCTGACGAAAAAGATTATAAAAAATAATAAAAATATTTACTAAAGTATTTGCATCTTCTATCAACCACTACTTACTTCAATTACTTATAAGTTATCATTCTTTGTTTAAATTACTTTAAAAGATTAACATTTTATATGAAATCTAAGTGAACTGACTTAAAAATTGTTAGTTTATGAAATCCAGATGAATAGACACAAATTTATTTATGAGTTATAAAATTATTATTGTGTACTTATTAATTTTCATTATAGGTCAAGTGTAGTTTATCTTAAAAGTTAACATTCTACACTTGGTTAATTGACTAAAAACTTGTCACTCTTCATTGAATCCAAGTAAACCGACCTAAAAACTGTTATATATTTTATGTTGAATCTAGATCAATAGGACACAGAATCATGTTTGAATTACCAAAAAAGTGTTATTGTGTATTTACTATTTGGATTATTGGACAATTAATACAATAATGATGACATAAAAAGGAGACATTTTGGACAAGTAAGTAAAGTTTTTAATGTTTAAAATAATGAAATTGATTCGGCTACGGTAAAACAAGTTAGACTAATAATAATAATAATGATAGAAAACAAACACATATAGGTAACGCAGTGGTCCAATTATGAAACTGAGCATTGTCTTTTCCTTCGTTCTCATCTCCACACTCTGAAGCCTAAGTTCCTCTCCTATCTCTCTTCTCCCCTGCTACACTTTTCAGACCCTCAACATTGCAGGCACCACTCTTTTTGTCATTTCCCTATAATTGGAAGCTGCTCCTCATATTATACTATATCTATTTCAGCGGCATTCTTTCTATATATGCCATTCCTATAACACCTTTTTCCCTCTTTCTTTCTTCTTTCACTAAACCCTGTTCACTATATATCATCATCACAATTTTCTTCCTCTTTTCCATAACATTACTCATAACATCTATCCATATATCTGTTACTTTCTTTGGCGGCGGAACCACACACTCCTTTTTTAACCTAAAAAAAACACAACTTTTGTTGTCTACTTGGGTTTAGGGTTTTGCACCTTCTGAAATGCCCTTATCTTCTCGACAATCCAACTGGGTACTGCTTCAGTACTTGACCCTTCTTTTCCTATAACGTGTTGAGGACTGAGACAAATTCTCAAGATATTCATTTCCTTTTTCTAACAAAGTTCAAAAACCCTTTTTTCAAATACCATCTTCTTCAACCAAGTTTTCTTTTTTTTTGTTTTATCTTATTACTTGAGTTGAACCAATGAGATCAAGTTGGGGTGGAAGAACCTATGGATTCAATTTGGAGTTTGTGAAATCTTCATCTACATCTACCCTCACTTCACCAACCTCTTCTTCTCCTTCCACAACATCATCGGAATTCACCAAAAAACCTCGGACCCTCCGAAAGCGACCCAACCAAAACTACAACGAAGCCACCATACTCCTCTCCGCAGCGTATCCCAACGTCTTCTCCACCGAAAACCTCAAAAACTCCGAAAAGTTCGTCAAACCGATAACTGAATGTTACAACGACTCGTCGGAACCGTTGTTAGTGTTCAGAGAATATGATGACAACGAGAACGACGCCTTCTCTTTCGGAAGCAAACGCCGCTTCCAAACGGAACCTAACAAGTTGTTCTTTGGCGCGGGAGAGAGGAAGAAGAAGAACGCGAATTGTGAGGAAGAGGTTTTGGATTTGGAGAGGGAAGAGTTGGATTGCGAATCGATGCTGGACGAGGAAATCGAGGAAGGGATCGATAGCATCATGGGGAGAATCAGAGTGGAAGATGCCGATTGCGGCGCCAATGAAGAACGCTCCTCCCACGGAGAATTCAGTTGGGTGAGTGCGCTCCGGCGAGTTCACGACGATTCGAAGTGGTGGAACTTTCTGGTGGTTGACATGCTTCAAATATCGCCGCGAATGAAGAACGCTACGACGGAGATTTTGGTTCCGACGACCGTGAAGAAGAAAAGGAAAAAGAAGAAGAAGGCGGTGAAGAAATTGTTAGAGGAGGGATTGAGTAAGGGTTTGCTATTGAAGTTGAATTACGACGACGTTCGGAATGCTTGGTCGGACCGGGGGTCTCCGTTTGCCGACGGTTTGCCGGGAAATGACGTCACCCCACGTTTCTCCTCTTTTGCCGGCAATTTAAAATCTAAAAGAAAAGAGTTTGGGAAAATTTTGTAATAATCCATTCCTTCGTTTAAGATTTTTTTTCTTTCAAGTCTAACATTTTTTTTTTCATTTTAAGAAAATATTTATAAAATTTTCTATTTTATTATTTTATTTCTGCGTCATAGTAGATAGAAATTAAATAAAAAAAATAAAAATCTTAACAAAAAACAACTTAAAAGAAATGAAAGGAATAATATTTCAATAGAATGAGAAAATATTACATATAAAATAATTTCAAATTTTTTACTCCATTAAAATTTTTAGCATATCTCAAAAGAGTACTAGTAAATCGGAAAGCCAAAACTACTCTATTTCTTCTATCATTTTGAATTCAAATTCAGGTATGCTTTCACTTTAGTTTATGATAAATTCAAAAATATATATAAAAGATAGTTTTATTCATCAAAGAACTAAGTTTAACTTTAATTCTAAACGCTACAGGTGTTATAATATTCTTTGTAGATTTTTAAAAATTTTGTATACGTTTAAAGTGATTTCACATGTGAAGTCACAATCTTAGTAAGATTGCGATGGATGATAGAAAATGAATGATTGCACTGATAGAAAATGAATGTAAATCTAGGTAGAACTTAGTTATTATTAAAAAAAATTGTTACTTTTTCTAACTCCTCCTCTTTCATATTTTAGTTCTTTTATATTTTTTGTCTTGTTTTTATAGTGTGTTTGGATATTTTCTATTTTCATATCTCTTTTACTAACTTTTACAAAAAAAATAAAATTATGAATGTTTATGATAAAATAATTTAAAACACCAATTTTTCTTCTTAGTGATATTAACACTTTTTTTTATAAAAAAATTATTTGAACTACTTGATCGATGTGTGCTAAGTTGATTCATCATATAATTAGATAGCTCAAACAAAAGGTAACTAGATTCCACCCACACTTAGAAGAGTATTTGCAACGAGTATGATAAATATTCACTTATTGAAAATAAGTTATAAATCCTCGAACAAGCATTTACTTGCAAATTTTAGCTAATATGAGTACGGTTGCAAAATTTTATTTACTTGTAAATAAAATCATGTTTTGTTTTTAATATTTCGTGTGATATCATGTTTTAATGTTTTTTCAAAGAAAAATTAATAAATTTATTAAATCATCTAACTACATGAATATTAGATGATAATGAAGAAATTGACATGGAATGTAATTAAGAAAGACATATGAAGAATCCAATAGATAAATTTATTGTAATTTAAGTGAAATTTAGTTTATATTAGATTGATAAGTTAGGTGTTATATTATTCAATTAGAAGTAAAAAATTTCAAATTAGTATTAGAAGTCAAATTAATGAAATAGATAATCTAACTCGGATATCTGATCAAGATAAATCTTAATCCGTTAAACAGTTTTTTCAATCATTAGATAGTTTGATAGGGAGATCTAATCAAGATACATTAGAAATTTTTTCAATCATTAGATGATCTACTATCAATAAATGTTTAGACATTTTATTGTCATAAGAAATTTTTTCACCACTAAACAGGTCATCAAAACATCTATTGTCATCTAAACCGTCTCGATCTTATTGAGACATAACTTTATACTTTTAATATTATGTTTAAGCTATTTAATAAAATAATTTAAATTTATTTTATTGTGTAATCTCGAAATTAATAAAACTAATGACCATAAAACAATAATACTTATATATAAACAATATTATTTTTTAGAATATTATATTTATATTTATGTAAAATAGTATTTTATTATATATGTGCATATTTTAGTAGTGGCAATGCTACTCTTTCTATTTTCATTTTGTTGAGTTATTAATTTTTATATGTTAATATTATTATTTTTAGATATTATTTATGCTATTGTTTATTTATAAACTTGTTTAATTATTTTTGAACTAAAAAAGTATTGTTTTTAGGTGTGTCATATCAAGAAAAAATGGTAAAAGTTTTTGTTTCTTAAAAGAAGAGGTAAAATAATTAGTTGTATATATCTACAAAACTTTTTATGGTAAAACGTCTCTACAAAAAAGGTTATCTAAAATTAAATTTAAAAGAAATATAAATAAATTTAAATTAAAAATTAAACTAAAATAAAGTTATATAAACTCTTAATATATACTATATCTAAACTAAAGTAAAAAAAACTCGTAATTTTAAAATGTAATAACATATCAATGCTTCAGATAAGTAGCAACACATTACATATGTAACTAAAAGAGCTTAAATAATTATTTTATTATATGATTTAAATATAGGAATGATTATGTTTACAATTTTATTTGGTTATAGGTTTATGTTTAAATAACTCAAGGTAATTTTTAATGTTATGTTTAGATATTTTTATTTCATCCTTTGAATAATTTTCATTTTAATGTTAGGACCAGAATATAAATTAATATTTAAAAAAAATATTTGTATGAACGAAATAATGAATTTTATATAAAATTTTAGTCGTAATTGAGCGAATATGAATTACATTTAATAATGTAAAAATAAGTATATAAAATAATAAAATATACATATATATGTTATGGAAGATTTTAAACAAATTAATGAATAAACATCATAAATAAGCAACTATATCTCCCATCCGAAATAACTGCTTCTACCGTATTTATACGGCGTATAGATAGAGATAATTTTTTTATACGCGGATTCAAGAACTGCTTCTACCCTATTTATTTTCAGGGCTTTTCTTCTTTTACCCTGTAATAATATTTCATAATAAAACACATAACTTACGTAATATAGAATTATTCAAAATATATTTGAAATTGTATAATTTAAAATATTGTTTATTAATATTGCGAAATTTAGAATTATATCCTAAATTACATATTCAGAACAATTATATAATCCTATTTTAATGACCTAATTTGAAATAAATAACTACGGCTGTAATCAATGTAATTGATTGTGCAGATATATTAACTTTAGCTACTGTGAAATAAATTGCAAAACAACCTCTTTATTATACATGCTTTAAAAAGATTATCTAACTCTGTCTCATACTTTAAGCAAAACTTCCCAAGTTTGTTCACCAAAATAAAATTGAAATTGATATTCTATTCATTAATGCTCAATTTAAATATCTGTTAGGTCATACTTTTTATGAAATAATTAAAATATCTATGTATATTTTATTAAATTTCTGGTATTCTATTCATCAATATATTAATAACTATTTATTTAAATATATGTAAAGTTACAATTTTTAATTAAATACTTAAGTTGGTTAGATATTCTCTGTTGACAGCAAATTAGTTAGATTCTTTATTCATTAAGTGTTTTAGTCAAAGTTTATGAGACTAAATACCTATTTATTAAGATTTTTAATACCTGAATGGACATTTCCTAATATTATTATTAACTTATAAGAGATTGTTACATGTTGATTTACATCAAACTTACATCATATGATGATCTGCAAAAATGTAATAAAAAAATACAATTATTAGTCAACCTTTTCCCTTAATTGGGCTGTGGGAACATATATAATAGAGGGTTCATTTGATCCCTTTGCTCTGCAATTTTGAACTTCATTTAGTTTTTGCTTCATGCTATCTACTTTACTCTTCACTTTGCTCAGTCTTTCAAATTCCAACTCTGCTACCTCAGACTCTCCTTCATATATAAAATTTACCCTTCTTTTCCTTTCTTTCAAAAGTTTCTTCAAATTCACATCATCACTCATCTCCATAGATTCCTGAACATAAAACAGCAAAGAGCAACAAATTATTAATAAAATTTGCAATAACATAGGCCACCCTTTCTCAAGTGATCTGCAAGAAATGCACCTTGTTGCTATTTTCTGTTGACAGAGGTTGAGAAGGCTTTTGCTTCCTTCTCTTCAAAAGACTGTTACATGATTTATTTTTCTCTTGTCCTGTGATGTTTTGACCATCCTTCTGGGAATGAATCACAGTAATTTGGGGGACTTCTGGTTTCACAAACTTGTCTTTCTCCATGTTTGGAGATGTAGAATCCTTTGATATCTGAGATGTGAAACTCTGAAGCTGTTCTTCTGATTGATACTGAACAAAACTCACTTATGTCAGACTTCTTTGCAAATTCCAAGAACAAAATAATTTCTTAATTCCTGACATAAAAAGATGATATTTTATTAACAAATTAATATGAACAAAAATCCTTAAACCCTTTTAACATTAATGATAAATTATGCAAGGTTTGGTACCAAATCAAATCTATTGGCAAATGGATCCTTATCTTCATCATATAACCTCCTATTCAATATCTTATTCCTAACTGCATATGATCTGACCTGATTATTATAAATCTTATTCACCAACTGATTATAAGTATATCAACACTAAAAAAAAACAATGTTACTCATAAATTGAAAAAGGACAGAGCAAAATGTTAATGGTAAAGCTTACCCTCCTGGTTTTAAGTGCCAAGTAACGTGCATTTTTGAACCATTTGCTAACCTGCATTTCTAACACATTAGTAACAGGGCTTGAACAGATCAAGACACGAATAAACACCAAAAGCAATGCCAGTAACTTGCAGATATAAATAGTACAATATTTGCAGTTTTAATAGTTAACGTTTAGCAAAGTTATTGCTGCTATAAGATGAATTCCGATTAGAATAGAAACAAGATGCAGCTAGAGAATGCAAGGCATAACCTTTCCAGGATCTAGTCCCAACTCTTTTGAAAGACCTTCCTTCACGGATCTAGGAGGAAGCTCATTCTCTGCAAAAACTTGGCGAAGTTTCTGGCACATTTCATTACAAAACAATTAACAGACACAATTTGTGCATATATAGCTATTTCTATGTGTTGTCCACTGGAATTTCAAATGAGGGGGCTAATGACAATAAAGAAAAATGACTACAGGAATTGCCACAAGTGATACCTCAACTGCATCAAGTGGAATTCTGAAACAAGATCTTCTTATTTGTAAGCCTGAAGAACCCTCTCTTATTCTATCATTGCTCTCATTGTTGGGATATTTATTTTCACTTTCATGCAGAGTCATTAGAGTATTAACAGCATCAGACTCCTTTTCTCTGCGCTTTCTTTTTCCAGGACCCCAGTCTTCATCTTCACTCACTTGTTCACATGGTGGAGCATCCTTCCCAAACATTTCCTGAAAAGATGTCAAATCAAATGAAACTGATGACCAGAGAAGAAAATAGGGAGCTCTATCTTTTAGTAGTATTTTCATGCACAAACAACACAAAATTTCCATCTGCACAAAAAAAGGCAAAAGGTACATTCAATTGGAAAATTATTGTTAAATCAGTTCTTGAAACAAAATTTTCAAACCCAAAACATAAGAAAGGCAAACACTTGATAGTTCGTACCAGTTAAAGAAAGCCTTAGATTTTGAATTATTAACTTAAGGCTGAAGTTGTCAACTTTACTTTGGGAACAAATGCTTGTGTTGAGTGAGAACTTAGATACTCACATCATACAATTTCTTGTAGTCAACAGCTTTACGCTGCCTCCGGCCACATGCTATTTCCCCAGATTCATCAGAATCAATGAAGCTATTAACAGAATAGTATTCATGACTAAGGTCTTCATCTACTGGAGGACATTCTCCATTCAAAGACCACAAACTGGAAGAACTGGTTGAATGATTGGATGAATTTTCATCAGCGCCTTCTGTATTGATGCTGTCTTCTTTCCTCTCTGGATTGTAATCATCATCTTCAGGATCATCTGATGGCCATTCTTCTTCTGGATTTAGTAATTCAATATCACCATCAGGCATAGCAGCCTCTTCCTTGAATACATCCTTAATTCATGGAAGAAAGATATTATTACTTGGACCAGTAAGAACAACTATATCAAAAGCGAAGTTGAAACCAGAAAAATTGGTGGATAAGAGATTGTTAAGGTAAAAACCTGCCATCTACTGTCCAAGGAAAATTGAGTCCCAAGATGGGCATTTGTTGACTCTATTATTTCTATCTTACATTCACAAAACTTGCAAAACCAGCCTTGATCTCCAGGAGGAACTGCAATGTATAATTAAGCAATTTATTTTCTAAATAAAGGTTACAGAACAAGTTCACTAGTGTAAACAGGAACTCACTGTTTTCAGTATCCAAAGGAGGATTGAGACATCTTTGGTGAAAAGCACGATTGCATGTGCCATCACAGAGTATAATATCATTATCTGGGAAGGCTTCATGTAGTTTGCAATTGGCACAGAATATCTAGATGAAGAAAACAGAAGAATTTACAATCAGCTTTTGAAACTGTGAACCATCTCTTCTCTGATAAAAATTAAGGATTCCCCATTACAAAATTGAAAAAGAAAAGATACAAAGCGTTATAAAAGGTCTTGAACAGGAAAGAATTCAAGAAGATAACGTAGTACAAGTATATGTAGTTTTGACACTTGCTCACATGTTCATGATAAACAGATCCGTCTGGAGCAATGACAGAATCTTCAATGCTACCCACAGAACTAAGAGAATCCAGCTGGCGTATAACATCACGAATACTAAGTTTACATTTTAAAATCTGCTTTTTTGCTCTTAATAGCTCCTTTTCTGGCCTAATCTTCTCCCGACTGTGACAAGAATAATGATTAGTCACCAAACTATTTCTCAGGAGAGAGTTTTGAATTCTAAAATTTAATTGTTGCTTTTCAATAAAGATCACACTGCATTGCTCCAAAAGCTTAAGTTAATTAGTTCAAGGCTAATGCATGAGCTTGAAGTGTGTGCACAATGCACAAGCCCACCCTTAGGCGGAAATTCAACATTTACTTAAAATAATGGATGGCAGGGTTCAAACCAAGACTTTTTGACAATAGAAGATCTAATACCATGTCACAAATAAACTTTACAAGAAGTTATCGCTTGAAGAATCATACATGATCTTCTATCTAATTTAACCGAACCATGATAAGATAAAAGCCTAGTTCTTGAAATCATATTAAAATGTGTTGTCCTTTCAAAAACTTCACATAAAGTTTCTTTCAAAAAGTATCTATTTCTACATCTCTCTTTGTTTTCTTTTCCGCTGGTAATCTTTTCACTATTTTGAGAAAGAGAAATAGATTGAAAACACAATTAAGATTAGTAGTTCCAGGACAAATTAAATTGTCTAAAAGCATTCTAAAATATCCTTGTGAAGACATGACACATGGTAAACGCATGACAGAAACAGGTCCCACTAAGGATCCCAAGGTAATGTTGATTATGAATTGTTTGTCTTTCCTGTTTCAATTTTGACAAAGTCTGTTTCCCTCAAATTGTCAGCTTACATGTAGATTAATTAGAGTAAACAAATTTTTAGTTGTCCTTGAAAATGGCTAGAGTCTAGAAATTCATATATTTTCTTCACAAGTTGTATAATTTCCTTATATTATATCTTTTCTATTGATGGAGAAACAATGTATTATACACAACACTGCCATGATTATCCTACCAATGTAAAAAGGGTATATATCTACATTTGCTTAATGTGATGTTGTGAATACATTTTTCCTACTTAAAAAAAATCCCTTCACAAATTCTTCTGAAACTGTAGAAGGGAGGCCTAAATATTCAATCATTTAAAAAGTAACATTTGCATTCATTTACCAAACATTTAGAAAAAGATATATGCTAATGAGAAATTGTTCCATACCTTTGACCTTTCCAACCTTCTCCAGAGTAAGCATCAATAAGGTTTTGCTCCAACTTCATTTTGATTAAGAGGTATCTTGTTCTCCTTCGAAGGCGTGAAGCATCATCATGATCCATGCTGTCCCTTTGACTATTCTTCTTCTTTCTCCTCTTACGTTTTTTAAATTTTGCCTCTTCATCAACACCATTCCCCTCTTTCACAGAACTATGAGGACTTTTTCTTCCTTGTAGCTTTGTTGAAGACACCATCCGTGAAGAGTTCTCATCAGTTTTATGGAGAGTTTTTCTAATAATCACTTTTTTATTTGAAGTGTCCTCAAGTGGTGCCTTGATAGAAGAATCAGAAACTCTTTTCTTTGATGTGTATGTACCAACTCTGTATTTGTGAGATCTTGACTTCTCTTTGTGTTCCTTTTTTCGGTGTTTTGTGCTACTTGATTTTAATTTTGATGATAATAGCTTGGACTTAATCCGTTCCTTTGAGTAACAGGGTTTTCCAGATCCTTTCTTATTTAAATTCTCCACATCCCGCATATTAATTGATTATGTATCACGCCTGATGCACAGACATAAAATTGATAAATAGTGACATTAAAAGTACAAGTAACAAAGAAGTCAACATATTTCTGTGCCAACATATATTTTGTACAAATAAGAACACACACAAAGATGATTACTTGCACTTTCAAATGAAAATCAGTAGAATTACCTCTTGTCCATTGTTAATACATAACATACAAAGTCACTTTATAATACACTTAATATAACAATGCTTCATAGGAAATACCATGAGCAGTACAATTGATTAAATCATTAATAATTTCATACACGACTACAACCCTGACTTATGAATCCATATTGGCAAATAATAAGATGATGAAAGATATCATTGTAACCAAATTCACACTCACAAAACCAAGTTTATTCATTTTGGTTGCACCATTCCAGGGGAAGTATACCTAAGAAGGAACATCCTATCCTATCCCAAAACTGACAAACCAACATAGTATTCACTCGCAGTAAATCAATCCAAATACATAAGCATACAAAGTCAGAAAGACTATTTCAAAAGGGGGTGAGAAATTAACCAAGGGTAATAATGATGAGTGATAACACGCACTTCAAAGTATCCCAGGAAATCAAGCCACAATCATCAAAAGCATAGTAATTGATAACCTACAAAATAGTTCATGAAAACCCCGATGCAACACTGCCAAGCACATACAGCTCAAGAGGAGCCAGAAAACATTTCAAGCACTGCATGGTCAAGAACACATGAAAAAGACACAGAACAAGAACACTAATTCAATAATCACTTGACCAATTCAATGAAGAAGAAACTTCTTAGGCATGAAGACTACGGGAACCTGATCACTTCAAAAGAACCGCAAAATTCACTAATCATAATTTTCCCAATCTCTCTCAGAACCACAATTCAATAAAGAAAAACAAGAACGGTATGGTTAGAGAAGCCAAGTGATTAGTGTGGTAAATTGGTCTACAAAGTAACGCCAAGGCCTAGACTTAGCTGAGCCCCACAAAGTTCCAAGCCAAAACAAAAGGAACCCACATGAGTTTGAGGCCAATAAGAGAAAACCAACCTGCAATGGAAGACAAAATATGGGTAAAGATCTGAACTTTGAATTGCTCTGAAGCTGTATCACAGGAGAAAGAAAAGGAATTTGAGCTTAGAACTTTGAATAAATAAGTGAAACTAACCTTTTATTGAGTGAATGGTTTTGAATTTGAAAGTGGGTCTTTGATTCCCAATGTATAGAACAGTCACCGGCGACGGCGTGGCTGTTCCGGAAGCATCACCACCAATGGCAAACTTCTTTTCTTTCTCGTCACTTTTAAACACTAACCTTTGTTTTGGTGTGTTTATTACACCTTACAATGACTATTCCAGTCAGTGAAAAGTGTTCCTTTTTGTTTTTGTTTGTCCCTCTCAGGTTTTATTTATTTAATTGATTCTTTTTAATATTATCATTCCATAATTAATTGTTATGTACACTAAATTTATTAAAATTTACAATAACTCTTTTAAACATTATGCTAAAGAATTTTTTATTGACTGAAAATTTAAAACCTTTTACATTTATATTTATTTATATCAAAACTGTATCTTTTACTCAGGTCAAACAAAAACAAATTTGTTTTTTTGAGAAGTCAAATCCTTGTGTTAACTTTTTGCAGAGTGTGGAGCCAATGGCAATGAATTCAATGAAGGGTCTCCAACTATCTCTGCCAAATTTAATCTTATTTTCAAGTTATGACATAAAACTAATATAAGATTATAGTGGTTTTGGAAGCCAAATAAAATGGTTAATTGGTTAGTAGGGTTGAGAGAACATACTTGTGTTTGAGAAAGAGAGAAGAAAAAACATAATTAATTTTTTTTTAGTTTTGGAATAAATTGGTTTTATGTTTTTTCAAAATTTAAATTGTTTTTTTTTTAATTTTTTATAGTTAATTTTTTTATGTCTATAATCAATTTCTAATATTAAATTTTGTTAACTGTTTTATAGTTAACTTTTTATAGTTAATTTTTTTAATTGTTCTATAGTTAATTTTTTTATAGTTAAATTGATCAGAATTAATATTGTGTTTTTAACCAAGTGGTTTATTGTTTAAATTTTGATAATATCATGACATAAATTATGTTTAAAACAAATATTATTACAACTTTTACCTAATATAGTGAGAATTTAATAAAACGTGTAAAGTATTTAAAAAAATTTAAAAATTATAACAAGTCATGAAACAACATTTTTAATTGTATTTTTTTAACATGGTAGAGATGAAAACAAAATCAATTTTGAATTTAAGAGGTAAAAATACCTTACTCTAAATTTAAAGAAAAAAATCATTTTCATTTTTTTAAATAAGCTTATGGCTAAAATGCAAGAATAAATTTATGTTAAGATGACTTGAGTCTTTGAGTAATTAATAAGTCTGACAAATCTAACATAATGTTCTAGAATAATTTTTAAAGATACAGTATAATCTTGGTTTTAATTAGTGTAAACATTTAAGTTTGTATGTTTTAATTTTAATATGTCATGTAGAATTTACTTTAAGTTACTTAAAGTAAAATATCAATATTTAACAATTAATTTAAAACTGAACTAGTAACATGTCATATCAATGGTTTAGAGGTTAATTTTTGCACATCACTGAATCATAGTAGAATTTAATAATAATTAAATAATATACAAAATATTATTAAATTACATATATAACATCATACATTAGTAACAATCAAAACTAAAATAAGATTTAATTGCATAGGCTGCATTAAAAAAATTATCAGAAAAATCTTAGTCAAATCTACCTAATATTTATGTATAAATTTTAATAAAATATAATAATTTTCAGTAACAATAATTAATTTAATGCAAAAAATAATAAATTAATATAATATAAAATTTTAAAAAGTAGGATATAAAAATATAAATTAATGGGAATGAGTAAGTTATATGCTTTATAACAATAATTTATACCAATTTGTAAATCTTATTAAATATGTCCTTTTATTTGCCTTAAAAATATTTTGGAATAACTTTTAAAATTTAAATTTTAAAATATATCTTTTAAACTAACTCTTAAACTGCTTTTTAGAAATTCAATATAAAAAATGTATTTTTACAATTTTTTTTATTCAAATCGGTTTTCAAAACTATGTTATTTAATATGAAGACAAAGAACTTATTTATTTGAATTATTATAAAAATTCTATAATAAACATTATTTAGTTGAAATTACAAGATGAAATTGAACGAAGGAGAAATAAACGAAGAAAACTTAAATACCAAATCATAAAATGTATCAATCTAAAGTTAAAAATGATTTATTAGATAAGGTGCAATCAAATGAATATATATCCAAAATAATTTAGATTATCGAATTTATTAGGTCAATAGCACCTGATCAACATTCCTAACACTAATTTGTTCCAATCAAATACCATTATTTCTTTTATTAGATAAATTGATCAAACTTTGTTTTTATGTGTATGGGTAGGATCTAAGATAAACAGAACCAATTGTCTCAGCTGAGAACAGAGGATTAAAGTTTGTTTTAATATAATAGAAATACTCATATCTCCATAAGTGTTATTAATGCATAAAGTAATATTATAAATATTAATCAAAATAAAATGTCCAAACCTATCCTTATATTTTTTTTATGCAGTAAGTTTTCTTACTCAACTGAGAAGAGCTGAAGGGTCTCTATATAGGTACACTGAAAACTCCAAGAAGAGTTTAGGAACCAATGACTTTATTATAAACAAGAACAGTCCATGTACAAGATACAGTGCAACCATTAAAACAATAAACCCATTCAGATTTTGTCTTATGAAAATTTGACAAAATCACCACATCAAGTGGACTAAGAGACATCCAGATAAAAAAAAATATGTTTCCTTTTTACATGTTCAATTAACATTTAAGTGGGAGAAAATTCAGAATTGTATAAAGTAGATCTTATTTTATCATCCAAAGTATGGATGAAATAAATCGAAGCACTGTCTTTCTGCATTTATTTTTCAGGTTAACCACATTCAACGACCCGAATCCTGTTAACCAAAACAAAACAATTATATAATATTAGCTACAATTATATAATATTAGCTACAAATACGAAAGAAATAGGTACTTAATAAATTTCAACAATGACTGTAAACATGTGACCTTTCTTGCTTTCAACTTTAGTAAAGCAAATGGTGAAGATGAATATTCTTTGTTTTCACTATCTCCTTCACAATTTCTTTATAATAAGAATTAAAAACAAAATAAGATATCATTTTATAATTGTAAGTGGAAACACATAAACTGAAAATGAAAATTTATCCCCTTAATGTAGATTGAAGTCATTAAATAACTAAGAAATTTGGCACTTCAGCGAGTGAGTCTGAAACAAGAACATTGCAGATCATTAACAAACATATTGGTCCCTAAGTGTTTCTAAAGAATGTTATTTCTGTCCCAATGTTTTCTAAGCACATTGAGAATGGAGATAGGTGAAAGAATTTTTATTTTTGAGAGGAGAGGTCACAGAAGATTTCAAACAAAACTTTTGAAAGCAACTTTATCAAAACTTAAATAACTTTTTAAAATTCTAAAACTTAATAGGTTATATGGATGACCAAGTGTTTGAAAGAATAAAAGTTCACATATTTTAATTGTGCAGGTATAAATTCGTCATGAACTAAAGTACTGGAACTAAATTAAATTAGTTCTCTTTCACACGTTTCATTATCATTTAAAAGCAACAAATTAATTATTGTATCAAAGAGAACTGATTTTATCACCTATTAAGTATATCAAGGCTGACAGTAACTTTTTTCCTTCATTTTTCCATCTTATCTTATTTTATAAATGTTTCTCTGTTTACCTTCCCACATATATCAGCATTCTTTACGATACTTAGAACATGAAATTTAGCATCTACCATTGAGGAACTCGAAAATTGAGAGGAATCACAAGAAATCTCGTAAACAATAAGACATAAATCAGAATGATATAGAAATTGCTACCACTTTTAATAAAAAAATTCAAAATTAAGACAATAAATTTATAAGTTTTCATATATATATATATATATATATATATATATATATATATATATATATATATATTTTTTAATGATGGTTAGAATGTTACTTAAACTCAGATTTAAATACTAAAAAGGCAATTACCTCGGATAAATCACAGCCAAAATTCATGTTTTGGTTCTCGACGTCTTTCATGATCCCTGTTCCATTGCAATACCTATAATAACTCTGAAATAAACTTAAGAAAATGTGAACAGACATTAAACACTGAAATAAAAAAAAGTGTCACATTAAAAAAAAAAACTAGTCAACCACATCCAATACAACAAAACAAGAATAAATTACTTAAATATCAACTAACAAATATAAAACAAACATTAGTCACAGTTAAGAACAAACACAAGCAATGTTTGTTTTGTTAGGCTGAGTTCTGTCTAATTGAGGCCCAACACCTAAACTGCCCAACCAATTTAGGGCAATAAATAAAATGTTTCTTAAGGTAGCTGGTATCTCCCTTCTTCCTCCAATTTTTCGAAAATCAAGAGTGAAGAAGTGAGAGTGAGGTTAAAACAATTTTTGCAGTCATCTTTCACAAAGAACAGTCTTGGATGTTCTGACGATCTGACGGTGAAACTTTGTCCGATGAGGCTGAAATTTTAGCAGGAGGTTCCTCTCTTATTGTTATTCGTTTTGTCCGGAGGGATTGCTCATCGGAGTTCTGTAGAAGCGCCAGAAATTCTGTGAAGTGCTGCTGACCACAGCAAATTTCTGTCAGCTTGAATACTCTTGTTCAACGATTCAATGGTGAAAACATCTCCGATTTATCTGAAATTTTTAATGGAGCTTCCTGACTCATACTACTTCGTGCGATTTGAAATTGGAGCTGTATTTGAAGCGCAGAAAATTTGGGAACAAAGAGCATTCTTGAGTAAACAGATTCTTGAACTCTTTATTAAATTCCTAATTGTTGATATGCTCTATAGATAAGTTTAGAAGGACTTATTGTATATGGTTGATTTGATTTGATATTAGTGGAATATTTATCATGAATTTTTTAATTTTTTTAAGAGGCTTTTCCCACATTAAATATTGGTATTAATTTCTCTTCTGTTTTTGATTGCGTATTGAATATATTTGAATGATTGACTGCATTCAAGATACTTCCGTATTGTATAGTTGGTAGTCCATTCTATTGTTTCCACGGCAGGATTCCCGTCATTTTCAAGAGTTCGATCTTTGATATTGGGTTTGCTAATCTTTATTTTATTTTTATTCAAACTAGAAATCAGACTCCCTCTTGAATAACTAAGAAGAACCCCTCCCCGTAAAAATCACAGTGAAAATTCATGTTTTGGTTTCCGACGGCATTGGTTTTCAAGCTCCCTATTCCATCACAAAACCTATGAATAAAATTAAAAAAAATGTGGGCAGACATTGTTTTCCTTTTGTTTCACGTTTTCATCTGCAACGCCCTAAGTTTCCAAAATCACAAAACACTGAAATAAAAATAAATGTAATTTTTTTTCTTAGTTTCCAAACGTATCCTCACTTAAACACAATACATGTAATTCATAATTAAAAACAAAAGCATCCAAAAAACGTTCCAAATCAATAATACCTAATTTCTGAATTTCTGGAAAACGACGTCGTATTGGAAAGGTACCTGAAGGGATCGTTGGTGCCGCTCGGTGCAGCGCACGAGGGTAAGAGTGCCGAGAGAGACGAAGATGATGCCGGCGAAGGCGAAATGGAAAACTGGAGCGACGGAATATTGGCCCAAGACCATGTATTTGGCCTGGTAGTTGTGCATGCCTCGCCGAATCTCTCTCTGTACGTAATTGAAGGACAGCATGGGCTTCACAAGTTCCGGAAGCTCCTTCAAACTCTTCATCTCATTGTAGAATCTTCTCAGCGCCATTGCTTCTTCTTCTTCTTCGCTCTCTTTAACAAAAAAAACCTCTCATCATCTTTATACAATAGATAAAACATTTATATATTTTCAATGGGTGGTTGATTTTGGGAACATACTTTTTTATTGTAACGAATTTGTAGGGTTTTATTTTATTTAAGTATTTAATTGAAAAAAATAAACAATGTTATTCTTTATAAAAGTAATTATGATTTGAGAGATTTGTTTTTTCTCTTCATTGTTTAAGTTTGTGGTATGATACTTTTTGAGATTACAAAATTGATTTGGCATTAAATCAAACAAGTTGGATAATAATAGTAGTTTTCTAATACATGAAATACTTACAATAGTAAATTTATTTTCAAATCACCTTTTAACTAATTTAGTAATAAATTTAACAGGGCTTGAAATTTATTTACTTGCAATTAAGTTTAAAAATAATGATAAAATAAAAAATATTCATCATATAAATAGGTTAACTGATATCAAATTCTTTAAATAGTAAATTTTTGATTTCTTTTTTAAAGATTATTATTCTTTAATCTTTTTTCACATAAAACTTAACTCAATCAAACAAATTTTAATCAAATAAACAAAATCTTATCAATAAAATATCTATATATTCAATATTCAATATCTCACTTCATTCAAATCATTCCTTCTATCTCAATAAAATTTACTGAATTCAAATTTGAAATTATAAAAGAATTAATCTAATGAAGTTCTATCTTCCATGAGACAAAATCAAAACAGTACAACAAAATAAGAAAATTAAGATATGGTTCTGTGTTTTACAAATGTGATTTCAAAACTTGATTTTTCTCTTAAAAATTGTGTTTTTTTTATATATTTCTTCGTTGTTCCAAGGATCTATGAAAAATGTATTGTTTCAGATTCTATTCACAATTTTTCACTTTTTAATTTTCTAGATTTGCAACATGTTCATCTTTATAGATTTGCATATTATTTACTTTCAAATTTGTTTTTGAAATATAATATTATAATTGTTCTGTCCATAATGAACCTTCCTCGGTACCTCCTTCTATCTACCCTCTAGTGCACTAAAAATATAATGTTGATAGAAATAATAAGACCTAAATAAATTTGTCGCAACCGGGATTATGACGGGGAATGGCGAACAAAAAAAATAATTTGATTTTGAAATAGGGGAGTCGCCACCATAGTTTATTATGGAAAACTATAGAAAAACCAAAAATAAGTCTGCAAAAACAGATTAAGGTTCGGGAGTCGGTTACGTGTAGGGAAGGTATCAGCACCCTACGACGCCCGT
>Ga0209700_101603_pt1 | contig 47157 bp, 23 predicted proteins | sample SiratroredBW_FD_187528 | JGI IMG/M metagenome (GOLD analysis project Ga0209700, IMG submission 187528) | Root nodule microbial communities of legume samples collected from California, USA - Siratro red BW (SPAdes) (version 2) | ecosystem: Host-associated > Plants > Roots > Nodule | place: USA...
TATCACCAACTAGCCAAATCGCATGTTTTCAAAAGTATTCACATTTTTTATTACATTAATATATATATATATATATATATATATATATATATATATATATATATATATATAATTTTGTAAAAATAATATTAAAATATTATATAATCATTATTTTTGAAAAAGTTATTTTAATAAGGAAGAATTATTCCATTATTTATTTATTAAAAAATAAAACTATTAAATTAAAAGATGATACCGAAAGAATTTACCAGTATCTCTTTATATAATGATATATATTAGTACTATTTAAACTATCTTTTTCGTGGTCCAAAAGGTTTAATCACATTCTAGTAGTTTCTTTGATTTTTAATTAAATTGGCAAGTCTTTTCTAAATAGAAGTAAGTTTTCAAATTTTGAATTCACAATTTTTTTTATCTATTTTTCTAATTTAAAAAAATAAAAACTATGTTTAATCACTTATTTAGTTCTACATGTACAAACTTTATTTTTAACAATTCTCTTTTAGATCCTAAAATTACTCCCCAATAGAAAATTAAAAATGTTTTATAAAAAATATCTATAATTTTTAAGAATATGTCTTATGATAAGGATACAAGAGTATTTTTAATATTCCATTGTCTCTATAGCATAAACTAAAAAAAGTTAAAATAATATGTGTAGAAATTAAAAGGATAAATGTAAAAAACTAAAAGAAGATGTTTAGTAACATAAAGAATGAATAATTAGAGAAAACTTTAGTAACATAAAGAATGAATAATTAAAGAAAAGTTCAGTAATATAAAGAAAAAATAATTATACATACGACATATAGCAAAGGCAACTACAGACAGTAACATGTCTGAGTTCATGACTAAAACGACAGGCATATTTTTTAAAAGTAAAATATGCTACACAGATTACAACTATGTACACAAGTCATCCAACTTCTGTTAACCCTCGCACAAACCTAGAATATATGAAATTTCAATACAATACATCTTATTCAGACCCTTTAACCTCTGCCCAACATGTCAATACAATTGTGAAAAGGGTTAAGGCAATGTATGGATGAGAGGAGATGAGAAAGAGCTTCAGACTTATATGTCCAGAACACCCTGAGTCACCAACATTTTAAACCAGATGCAGTCCATCCAAACATGGACTACATACACAGTATTCTCACTCAATAAATATAAATATATTTATTGTTATACATTATATAACTATGAATCCGAGAGAGTTTATTTTGAAAGCTTGTCAAGGTGGGAATCCATGATCTGGGAGATAGATTCAAGAAACACAGATTCCCCCATGCCAGGTACCAATGATTCCTGGGCTTCACAAATAATCTCCTCGATTACAGATTTCTTGTTCAAATTTTCCCTACACATAATGCTTCCAATGGCATAGGGACTGAGACCTCTCTCAACCCCTTTCTTCAATAACATTGTGGAGATGCGGAGTGTTCTTGCACACTCTACCGGAACATCCCACCCATAATATTTCAGAAGCTCTATATCGCTCTCAGCATCCAGAGATTTAATATAATCAACTGTGTCAGGAGAGTAAGGTTCACGTGCCTGGGGCCAGTAAAGCCAATCAAATGTGCAATCCTCAAACTGCACAGACAAAGATTGGTCTGAGTCCACATATTCCACAATGATTAAAACAGAATCTTTAACTTTTTGTATCAAAAACATTATGTTGATCCAGCTTGACCAATTTTTTTATGGACTAGTCAGATATGCCAATGAGTTATCTCTTTGCAAAATGATTTGTAAGATTCTCAAAAGTATATAAAACCAAACACAAGCATATATGCAAGAAACACATGGTAATGCAGGAGGGGAAATGAAATTGTGAAGAAAAGATGAAGAATGTTTACTTTCTCTGGTAGACAGTAGCCATGATCAATGGGAATGAGGACAGTACGGCCATCTGCATCTTTTCTGAATAATATATTCCCAGCATGCCTATCTGCATTAGCCATTCTTAGATCAAGCACAGTGATCTTATGCACCTCCTCCACAGAAAAAGCTCCTGGTCCAAGGTCCTCACAGTTACCATCATTCTTCATAAACGCCTGCAGTGACCCCACTTTGGAACTCTTTGGGGAGAAATCAAACCCATCTGGGTGGTTAAAGTCTGGGTGTAAGCACTGGACCATAGCAGTTGGGGGAACCCCGGCAAAGCCTATTGCTTCACCTGACACCAACCTTGGTCCAGCCCTCGGATGATCCAATATATATGCTGCAACTTCTCTCACAGCTCCTTCTCCTACCCTTGTCCCTCTTTTCAAACCTTCACCATTGGACGAAACCGGTAGGCCTTGTGGGTTATTCACCGCATTTGGCTCCTCATCAATGGGCTTGAAAACCGAAACATACTCCATACCTGTTGAATCTTGCATGAAGTAAGTCCCACCTGTGCCCTCGGAGGACCTGATAGGGTGATTTCCTTGTTTCAAACCATCGAACGTGGAGCCAATCAATTCCCAAAGGAAAGGAAAAAGATTGACATTAGGTTTCACAAAAACTGGCTCCAACCAGAAATCTACACTAGGTTGTATCTTTGGCGTCACCTGATTCCCTCCCACACCAGAGGCATCAGCAACAACCGAAAGCTCCAAATCCTTGTGAACCGCTTTGGCATCAACCTTTGCTGATTTTTGAACCACCAGATGAATCACACCATCATCAGCGTTGCAAAGGTCCCGGAAGAGGCTCTGGTCTTGAAGCTCTTCCCCGCCACAGAAAAGCTCTTGACAACCCTCAAGATCAATGAAATCTTTCCCCTTCTTCTTAATGCGTTGCTTAAGGTACCCCACATTTCTATGTCGATCAATCTGAAACTCAAACTCCTTCCCACCGGTGGTCCTTACAACAATGAAGATCATGTCAGAGAGACGGAGAACCAAGTGAAGGACATTGCTAGCAGTGACCCCGTAGTCCTTGATGAGTGCATCCTTGCGGGCAAGCTCTCTGCCATCATAGACCAGCTTGTGCCTATGCCCCGCAATTCCTTTGCATGTTTGAATCCTCATTTTTACCGAAGCAATCGAATCAGACTCCGACACAAGCATTGGCGTCACAGCACCGCCTACGGTTATATATATCAGGATGGATTCGCCAGGGCAACGCCCTTGCCAATGCACCGATTCTTGCAGAGCCGGTCTCACAGCAACATCAGCAGCCGACATGTTTCAAGGTTGAACAGTTTTTGTGTATTTACTTTTTCCCCTAAACTCAAGTCCTTCTCGCTTGAGTCGTTAACGTTAGCGGAAGGAACCCATCTACAACGAAGAAGAAGAAGAAGAAGAGAAAGGAAAAAAGGTCTTTCAATCAAAGTGATCGAAAAGACCCAAATACATAAAATTGAAAAAATGATAAAAAAATGATAAAAACGATTTTTTTTATGGAAAAGTCGACATGCCCACGGAGGAAATTCTGCTGCTGTGTGTCTATAAAATGTATGAACAAATTAGGGTAATGGGCAGTGAACGAATCTCTCGTAGGAAGCTTGAATTATGAATGGTAGCGATCGAGAGTGGATTCTTACCAAGGGAAAGAATCAAGGAGAAATGTGAGAGGGCTGAGAACTTAAATGGAAAAGATAGCAATTGTTTTAGCTAATTCCAGCGAGGGGCGATCTTTTCGCCTATGTTCTCTGCTCCAATAAACTTCTCACTTTCCAACAACAAAGAGAGAGAGAGGGAAAGAACGGTATTGTAACCGTTAGCTTTTTATAAATTTTTTACCCAACCCCTGTGGCTCAACATTTTTAGATAGTGCACAATCTATTTGTAAATATTGCTAAATATCACCAAACTCAGTAACCAGGAGCGTTTTTGTTTTGTTTTCTCACAATCTAGGATAACGGTAAACAACCACATCACATCACGTCACATAGCAGCACAACATTCAACCAGTGATCACATTACAAGATTTACTAATACTAATCATTAAATAATCATTAAATGTATTTCAAAAAATATAATATCATAATTTAATAATACTAAAAACTAAGTTTTTCATAATATTTAGGTTTAAATAAAAATGACTTCTAAAGAATATTTAAAAAAGAAATATCTTTCGTGGAAGTGTTACTATAGAATGATTAACCACTTTTTGATCTATTAATGGTTTAACTAGGCCAAATACTAGACCAGGTACTGATTGTTTTGTTGAACACATGGGTCCTGTTTGGTTCTTGTAATACAGCTAATTACATGATTAAAACGCTTTTAGGGGAATGACAATAATTAGTGATCACAATGATTTCAATGCCGTTGGATCATGCTATTAAGGCTAGGAATCCTTAGCACCTTTTTCGCCAATTCATTAAGAGTTTCTTGATTCATTGTGATTTCCCTTTCATAGGTTACTTAAAAAGAAATTGAGCACGTTCACTGAATATCATACTTGCAGTTTGTAAAGTTAAAGTGTTGGCGTTTGAAATAAGTGGAATAGATCATGTTTCTTGGTGTCTCATGAAACTGAGATACCATGCATTATGACTAGTAGTGCTGTTTAAGGCACACTAATAATGTAATTCAGTAACATAAAATAATATTCAAATTAATATTACTCTGTAGTATCGATCATTGCAGCTCATGTGCCCTTGGTCCCACTGGTGGGCCCCATTTCTCTCTCATTCATCAGCTATTTGAAATGAACCAAACACAGTCTCTATAAACGGTCTTATTTATTCTTTATTTTATTCATTTCATTTTTAAAGAGATAGGATTTTATTGTAAAAAAATATGGATATTCCCACACTGTCTATGTACCCGACACAACCAGAAAAATAAATGACATCTGATTATTATAATTCTGTTTTGGGGCAGCACCGCCCTCTACGACGTTATAGTAATGTGCTTTGTTTTAGTTTGCAGAAGGTATCTTCAATCAATGACCGTTGTGGCCGGTGGACCGTTGCACACGTGTCAAGTAGGTACTGCTTTCCAGTGCACCCTTGCCTTTTAAAAAGAAGTGGGCAGTTACTTCCTCCAACTCCTAATTTACTTTCTGCACTCATTTTAGAATGCATTTTTGACTTTCACAAAAATCGTTTTCGAAATACATTACACCCTATATATTTCAAAAATGACTGCCAAAATATTTGTTTTGAAAGTTTATTTCCAAACTCGATTTCTAGAAGCCTGTAACGTATCTTAGTGTGAGAGAAAAAAAATTTCTAAACTTACTTACATGGTTATCTCTAAAATAATCCAAGTTGTCGAAGAAAAGTGTCACCAATTGGCACCGGAGTTACCTCAATCCACTGTCAATCATGTATATCTCCTTTCATATAAAACTGTTAAGATTACAATTGGAGTTTTCAAAATTTGATGGAGTGCAGAAAGTATTTGATGTGGTGCAGGAAGTAATTGCCGAATAAGTGTTCTGTATTATTTATGGGCCTAATAAGTTTTCTAGGCCGGGTTGATTGGGCTACTTGTGGGCCTGAGACTTAAAAAGGGTATATTGGACATTTGAGAATGGCATATATTATGGTTACCCGCCAAAAGAATCGAACATTTGTGACTGAGAGGTTGAATACTTCAACATCAATCTCTGCATGGGAAGTGGAAGAAGGAAAGAGAAAGATAATGAATATGAATTCTATTGTGTACTTTTTAGTATCCACTCTAATACTATATTCCACCTTTGTAGAATCAAGAACAGTGTCCTCATTCCAAGATCCTCCTTTCCGACAACAACTCAGTCTCAGCCCCTCAACTGCACCTTCTTCTTCTTCTTCTTCTCCTCTGGTGCCGGCGTTGTTCGTTATCGGAGACTCCTCCGTTGATTGCGGAACCAACAACTTTCTTGCAACCTTCGCACGTGCCGATCACCTTCCTTACGGAAGAGATTTCGACACCCACCAACCCACCGGAAGATTCTCCAACGGAAGGATTCCTGTTGATTATCTGGGTGAGTAAAAGATCCTGTCTTTATCACTGACAACCTTCTAATTCATGCACGTGTTATTTTCTCTTTCTTGTCGCTTTTCTTGAACTTAAATTTCATTTACTTGGTCCTTTTTTCTTGAACTAAATTGAATGTTACTTTTGGTGTAAAATTAAATGTTATTAGATTGATTTCTTCATGATGATTTTTGCATCAGCTCTGCGTGTAGGGCTTCCCTTTGTGCCAAGTTATCTTGGACAGACAGGGGCAGTGGATGATATGATTCATGGGGTAAATTATGCTTCTGCTGGTGCTGGCATCATTCTCTCTAGTGGCTCTGAATTGGTTTGTTTCGTTCAATTTTTTTCTCCGATTCATGTTCTTTACTATTAATCAAGATCACGCAATTCAGAGCATGTTATAAAGTTCAAATTCTAATATATAAATTGGTTCAGGGTCAGCATATCTCCCTCACTCAGCAAATTCAGCAATTTACAGACACGCTTCAGCAGTTCATTTTGAGCATGGGCGAGGATGCTGCAACCAATCTCATATCCAATTCTGTCTTTTATATTTCTATTGGAATCAACGACTACATTCATTACTATTTGCTCAATGTATCAAATGTCGATAATTTGTACCTGCCCTGGCATTTCAACCACTTTTTGGCATCTTCACTCCGGCAAGAGATTAAGGTAAAAAAAGTGCTTAGATTTAACTTCTCAGTCATTATACTTTAAAAAAAGCATGATATTCATCCATTTTATACTTGCGAATGTGTTATTTTGGTGTCATGTTCGCGTGTCAAACATGCAGGACTTCTTTGGTGAAACATGTTTGACACATAAGTCTATATTTGTCCATGGTCACCGCCCAGTAAGCAAAAGTTTAAAAAAATTGGGAAGTTTAGTTTATTTATAACTTCTATGTTAAAATGTTATGTTTTGTAATTGAAAAAAGAAAATAAGGTACGTGAGACGTTCAAAATTTCATGTCATTTTAATACATTTTTCAAAATTTTCTTGACTCTTTTGCATACAGTAACTGAAATTGTCTCCTATCTGATATGTTATCCTTGATGACACAGAACTTGTACAACTTAAATGTTAGGAAAGTGGTGATCACGGGACTTGCCCCAATTGGTTGTGCCCCTCACTACCTGTGGCAGTACGGTAACGAAAATGGAGAATGTGTTGAGCAAATAAATGACATGGCTGTTGAGTTTAACTTCCTCACAAGGTACATGGTTGAAAATCTTACGGCGGAGCTCCCTGACGCCAATATCATCTTCTGTGATGTGTTTGAAGGTTCCATGGATATCTTAAAGAATCACGAACGTTATGGTACCAGTATTTGTTTTTATACCTCTCAGTCTTTTATGAATTTCTGCAGCATTTAAATCACATATCTGCTTTATGTTCCCTAATTAGGCTTTAACGTCACAACCGAGGCCTGCTGTGGAATGGGGAAGTACAAGGGCTGGATCATGTGCTTATCACCGGAAATGGCGTGCAGTAACTCCTCCAACCATATCTGGTGGGATCAGTTTCATCCAACTGATGCAGTGAATGCCATTCTGGCAGACAATATATGGAATGGCCGGCACACTAAAATGTGCTACCCTATGAACTTGGAGGACATGGTTATTAAGAGGGCAAAATGATATTCTGATGTTAGTTTACTCCTTTTAGCAGACAAGTATTTGATGACTCTGCGTATAATTAGGTAGTTTTTTGCACATGTTGCTGAAGAGAACTAGGCATATATACATATACGTATATATATATATATATATATATATATACACACATATATATACATATACATATAACGTTGTAAATGTACAATGGATATCAAATATTAACACTGACAAAACTTGGTATCAAAATCTTTCGAGTATTCGTATAAGTAATGGCCTAATAGCCGCTGAAAAAAAGAGTTTAGCATCTAACTGCATAGTTGCAACCTATGGAAGCGAAGCTAGCATCTGGAATCACTTCTTTTGTGTCTTGCAGTGCAGTAACAAGGAACGGTTTACTACGTGACAACTTTTAAGAGAAACTATATATAGAATAAGTTTCTACAATGATCAAAGTCTCTACAGCACAAGCGAATGCCTAGCTATTAAACAAGATAATGAATATTGTTACACTACAGCATACAAATAATGTAACCCATCCTCTAATTGTCTGGCGCACCTTATTTGTGTTGTATGATGCAGAAAACGTCAACATGTGTACCGAAACTATCTTGAGAACTGCAAGGCACACAAAAATAAGACTGGTTGCTAAGACAGCAAGTTCTTTGGTTTCCATATTTGCTTGATTACTTGCAATCTTCCGAACATCTGATCTGAAATGAAAGTATTTGAAATGAGATGTCAATTACCATACCACAGAAAAAGCATTTATGGGAAGAGAGAAAAGTCAATAAAGCAAACAATGGTAAGGAAAAGCAATCTTCTACTACAAAATTCTGTAAAAGAAAGTGCTAAGGTCATGAGCAAGCAGGGTTGGAAATGACTAATATGAGATGATTCCAAATTTTTTATATTAGCTTCTCCAATGATACAACATGATGGAGTTGCTTAACTCATTTTTGGTGGGTCCTAAAACGTCACTGAGATTCAAGAACCTTGGAATTTTAATCAATGTAATCAAAATGATCTGGTACACTAACCTTAACATGCTGTTTTCTCTGGCTAATTCGTCAAGCTGAGATGAGACAGCATCTTTCCAAGACTCAACCTCAGATATTCCCTTTTCCTGGAAAAAGAAACAGACCAAGAACTGTAAATGCACATAAGAAATTGAAAGAGAAATGAGAAGACAAAAAGAGGAAAGGAACAGGCACTGTGGCATAGGGTTACCCACCAAATTTGTGTTCCAGTGCCAGAGATCTTTAATCTCTGACTTGCTTTGTCCAAGACTTTCTGATAGTCTGGACAACTCTTTCTCAAGATCCGGTATTTTAGCTCCTTGTCTTCTGTTCAATTCTTTGAGGTAATCCTCAAGGGCTGATAAGTTTACCTCTACTGACCTCACTTTCTTCATCAAAATCTTCAGAACAGTGTCACCAGCTACCCTACCATTCAGCTGTTGTCTAAGCTCTAATACAGGATCTGGAATCAAGTTCACAGTCATTGTTGTTTTCACCCCTTCTGCATCATGCTCTCTAGTGGTATCATTGCTTGATATCTGAGCAGCCACAGTATCATTCTTAGTATCAACTTTCTTATCATTTTGACCATCTTCTGATTTCAAAGATGGGGTGTCACTGATATTATCCGCAGGTGGCTTATCAGGAATGGATCCCACAGAAGCCACAATGAGATCCTTAAGCATCCTCTCTATTGCATTGATCCCATAAACTTCTACAACACTCAGTGTGCAGTAAAACTCGGATCCATAATGACTAAGCAAGTTCAACTTCAAATACCTTACCCACTTGGGCTCAGACAGTTTAAAGACCTGTGCATGTTTCACATTGGCAGCAATAAATCTTCCCAGAATGCTCCAATCTTCAGCTGGATAGCTCAAACTTCCAGCCAAATCAAACTCCTTGAAGTTGGAAGAATAATGCTCAAAGTTTGCGATCTTCACAGAATCAACCAGGGTCTCTTCTGAAAGCTCAATAACAACAAACTTCCCTTCAACAGAACAAGGGTTTCTCAGGTACTTGTCATGATCCTTCCCGAGTATATTTGTTGCCCCTTTGGCCTCCTTATTATGTGCCACCACCTTTGCCCCTTTGGACTCGGAGGCATAGTTGTACACAGAGCCATCAGATTCTAGCCTGTGAGATATGTTAACAAGCGCTGAGTCCATGCCCTTTGTTTTTTCTTGTGCTTCTGTCATGTTTCGGAGTTCATCAGGCTGAAGTTTCACATCAGGAATTTGTAGCAGTTGATTTTCCTCTTGCGGAGGATGTAGCTTGCACACCAAATTACTACCATTTCCTAAAACGTGCCAAAACACTTGCTCTATACTTGTTGTTTCAGGTAGTGAGTACAAGGGTTTTGCAAGTTTCTGACTAACATTGTTGGAGCCACGTGATTCATTGAACTCTAAAATAGCTGCAATTGTGAAAACATGCAAGGATTACGAATATGAATGCATGCATGATCATCATTATTTCATATAATTGTAAAACAAAGACAACAACAACAACAATAATACTAACAAAAAGACCATGGATGAAATTTCAACAGAAAACATGTAAGAACATCAAATGGTGTTAATGTAACCTATTTCTTGTCTCGTCAAATATGTGCATGGGGCATGCAACGTACGAAAATAACAATACAATGGTTGCATATATAAAAATGGCAAAAGGGTCATGGACCTTTACCTCCAGTGCCATGAACGAGGCGAAGCTTGACGTAGAAGAGGAGGCACCATAAGGAGAAAATGAAGGAAAAAGAGAGGCCAAAAGTGCTGGCAGTGCATTGATGCCTTGACATGTGAAATCTGAAGGGTGAAGGTGATTCTTCATGTTTCAGTTTCATCGGCTCATCGATGATTGAATATCGATTGATGGAAGCCAGAGCAGAAGAAAAATCTGAAACAAAGAAAGAAAATAAATTTGCGTGGCAAAAAGAATGAGTGAAAAACTGAGCACTTAAATAGAATAGGCGCAGAAATAGGACTTAACGGCCACTCCCATCAATTACTCTTTTTATCTTCAACCGCACCATTTTAACAAAAACTTCCCTCACATCTATTTTCGGTAATTCTCCACTTCTCTTAATTAATTCATTTACTCTAGTTAACTATAATTTTTACTAATCATAACCAAGTTCAGGGTCAGTTCGAGTTGCTTCTTTTTTTTGCCTTTCTATATAACTAACATTAACTATACTAATTTAAATATTTTTTATTAAAGTATGGTGACATACAATTGTTGCTTGTATTTCATAAGAATTATAAAAGTATTTTAAATATAAAAAAAACTAATTAATTTTATTTATTTATTTATGTCATTACCGTTTATTTAATGGGATTTCTATTTGAAAAAAAATCTTTTTCTTTGCAATTAGTGATTTTTCACAAAATAGTTAAGTTTGGATATTGAGATTTGTGAAATTAAATAATGATGTTAGACGTAGAAATTAATTATTTTGGTTAAATTAAATTACTTTTATCTTGATTGTGCATCTGTGGGGCTGCATGGAGGACTTCTAAGAAATTTGCATTTGTGGGGTTGCAGTCGAAGGACTTCTAAAAAATTTGGAAGAATGAGGAAAGTGCTTTCAAAAAGGCTAAAAAGGTGTTAGAATAAATACTACAAACAATAAATAGTGAAGATGTTTGTGTGCAACTTTTTTTTTTCTTTTATTGTTTTATTTCTTAACATAAACAATAGACCTATTTTGACAATTTCTATTCATTTTCTTTTTCATATTATTTTTATAAGCTGATTTGATGATTTGTTCTGTTTTTTTAATTATTTGATTTACTCTCATGTTTATTGTTTTTTTCCTTTTTTGTAATAAATTTCTTATATTTAGTATGAGTCTTTTTTCTAAAAGAAAACCTTCAACTTTATCAATAACTAGTCCACGTTTTACTAATTTAATTTGGTTTGATGTGAGAAACCTGTCTTACAAACATTAGAGATAAAAAAAAATAAAAAATAAGAAGTGTAATTAGGGGTGGTTATATGTTTGCAAATTTTATAAACTAGTGTAATTTTTATTTAAAATTCCTGAAATAATATATTTTTTTATTTATTTCTGCATATCATTATGAATAAATGGTGGTCCTAAATTGTGTATACATTTATTCACATTGGTAGTCCTATTGCACGAATTAATTTAAGATTAAATGAAATTGCCAAAATTTTAATTAATGAATTAATTAAAATTGTGATAATATTACACCATTTGTAGGGTGATTAATATTCTCCTCCTATCCCGCTTCTCTTTTTTCTACATGTGGTGTATTGCTAATGTGCAACTAAAATAAATACATAATTACAAAGTCATTTTATTTATTAATAAATATGTAATTGTTGAAATTAATTCTGATTAAGTAATTAATAAATATAAAGTTAATTTGAATATAATAGTGTTTACATTCTTGAAAATAATTTGAATTTAGTTCCTAATATAGAAATATATTTAGTTACTAATAGATATAATTTAAAAACTAAAAATAAATTAATTTAAAAAATTATATTTTTTCAATTTTTTCATTCTAAATTTATTGTTAAATCTTAATTTTATTTTAAATTATTTTTATATTAGCAACTAAATTCAAATATCCAACTTACACTTAATTTTGTTAAATATATTTTATTACTAAATTTTAATTCAATTTAATTTTTCTTTTAATATCAAACTTACTTTTAATTTAATTCAATATATAAATCTCATACTAACATCATTTTTTTATTTTAATTTAAACAACAATCTCGTCAACCTATTTATTTTAAAATTTTACTAGACATTTATTTTAATTAATTAATCAAAATTAATTTCAATCATTATATATTTATTAATAAATAAAATGATGTTGTAACTATCCATTTATTTTAGTTGCATAATAACCCTAAAATGGTACAGTATTATCATTAATTAACTTATTAATTGAAATTGTAACATTTTCTTTTTACTATCTTATTTAATATTAAATTAAAACATACAATAAAATCATCGGTTTCTTCATAATCATATATGTCTAATATGCACGATTTATCCATATTTAAAAAATAAATAAAAAAAGATACTATTTGAGAAATTTAAGATAAAAATTACACAATTTAGAAAATTTATCTTATATGTATAATTGAACCAAATTAAGTTTTAAAACACATATTAATATGCACTAATCTTAAGAAAAAGATAAACTAACTGAAAATTATCCTTAAAATAAATTGTAAGATTATATTATTTTAAAGAACGATAAATTTATTAGTGAATTATCATTTAAAAACAGTGTAAAACTAATTTGAAGAACTAATCTTCTGTTAGTTTTTAATTATTGAAAAGTGTAATAAGACAAAATTTCGCAATAAAATATTAGTTGGCGAAGCAAACTAACTGTAATGGTCCACTCCTCCTCTCACTCATATGGCACTTCCGAATTTCCGTTACTACACTTTATCTACACCCTAGGAATAAAAGATAAAAAAGATTATCTATAATAGCATATAAAAATAATTACAGTACATGCTATTATCTACTTTTTTTCTACATAAAAAAGTATTATTAATACTGTTTTTTTAAGATATAGAGGCACACAAACACCAAATTCCACTTTCCCACTAATTCTAAATAAAGGATTAATTAATATAATTTATTTATATTAATTAAGTTTAAATCCATTTATGTTCTTAATGTTAGTTCCTTTAAAAAATTAATATCATATTTAATATTTTCAAAACAAAAAAAAATTCCAAGAATAAATTTATTTATTGTATATTCAATTATAATAAATTTTAAAATTATTAAGAAGTATTACTGTTAATAACTCCTGCAAATAAATCATTAATATTATTATTAATTATAAACACCCCGGCATATTGTATGTATCAGCCCTCCAGAATTACTTAATTTAAAAATATTACAGTATGAGTTCAACAGTTAAATTTTTATGAACTAAAATTGTACATTAAAACTAAAACCTGAATTACATAAAAAAATTATTTCAGAAATGGTTAAAATTAATTGATTTTTTTAATAATAAGTTCCACTGAGATTTTTTTAATATTAACTTCCATTCAGATTTTTTTTTTTCCTTGTATCGGACAGGCACCTTTTTGTTTATATTGGAGAGTGCGGTTGAACCGAATTGCTTCCGCCATTTCCGGTTCAATTCCGACCGTCGCACCGTACACCGCTCCGCCATGAGCGCCACCACCCCCGCCCTCTCCACCGTCACCGACGCCAAGTTTCATTCTCGTTTTAAGCCATTCTCTTATTTCTCTCCTTCTCTTCATTTTCGCACGTCTCACTCCCAACAAATTGCTTCAATCAGGTTCTTCTGCAACCAAAACTCCCACTCCATTCCTGCTTCTTCACTCATTTTTCATGTTCAATTGCTCATACATGCTTCCACGCTTTAACCTCCTTTAATTGTTAAATCAAAGCATATAAAATTATACTAGTTCATTATTTTCCTTCAAGTCAAGGCCATGGATAATTTTATCAACTGTCGTCTACATGTCAACGTGAACTCCAACACATGTTGACCTAATTTTCGAGTAAAGTGAAACTCCGAAATTTTCTCTTGTGTAGATACTCTTATCCTATAAGCTGTCAATGAGTTGTTTCGGATTTCTTTTGTTCAATTAAACAATGAATGTGAAACTAGCGTGTGTAGTTGTAGTTGGAAGTTTAAACGGTTTCAGCAACTAAATAAAGTTCTAATGTTTTAATTTGTTTAATTTTTTTATTGGTGTTAGTTTTATGGTCAGAGCTTGGTAGGAGCATGTCGTGTGTTAACCTGTGTATAAGCCATGTTTGTGTTGAATGTAGATGCCAATCGATTAACACCGATAAGAAGAAATCAAGTAGAAATATTCTGGACAATGCAAGTAACCTCCTTACGGACTTGTTAAGTGGTGGAAGTGTAGGGTCTATGCCCGTAGCTGAAGGGGCAGTAACAGATCTGTTTGGTCGACCTCTCTTTTTCTCACTGTATGATTGGTTCTTGGAGGTACTTACTCTCTTACAAATCATTAATTTCTCATGTCCCACTTTACGTAAGTTGTATATGTGATTTTTTTTTTTTCCCTCGTTTTGGGTTATCCTTTTTGTTTTCATCTTTATATGTATTTATTTTAATTTTTGACTTTTAGGTGTTGTTTTTTTACTTCAACAAACTATACTTATAGTTATACATGAGGATATATAGTTTGCTCATAAAATGGCTCAAGTTGTTTTGTTTACTCTTTCCATCATAATTTACTTTACTTAGTCAATCATATTTTAATTATCTTCTGAGGATATTATTTTGAACCTGGCACAGCATGGCGGAGTGTATAAACTTGCCTTTGGACCAAAAGCATTCGTTGTTGTATCAGATCCCATAGTTGCTAGACATATTCTGCGAGAAAATGCATTTTCTTATGACAAGGTATGGTCTCAGCTCTCACTTGAATTTTGTTACACTTGGTTCGGTCCATTTTCAGAGAGATTGTTTGTCTGTGACACCCATTTGAATATAAGTGTGAAGTTCATTCGAAGCGAACTATTCCTCTGTGGATTTTTACTCATGAAGTTTGAACCTCAAAAGGATCAAATGTTATTTTGACTATTCCAATAACTGGAATGAAATGAAGAGTGGAGTTCAGTGCCCAGCATATTTACCCTCAATTAATCTTATGTTCACATATACCAGATAAATATGAAATAGAAAACACTGGAAACTTTTTCAGTGATATTTGATAGCTAATTGAAATTGAATTTAATTTGTGAAGAATATTCTGTAACTCGTACTGACCTACATTTTATCTAGTGAAAAACTGTCTAGCTTCTCAAATCTCGAGTTTTCAACTGCAGTTTCCTGCAACAAACTACAACTTTATACTTGAACCATCCTTCTACCCTCTACACTCTTTCTAACTAAGAACATTTATGATAAAATTAACTCCTTCCCTTCTGACCCCTCATAGCTTAGTGAAAATGACATTGAGCTTCTGAAATTAACAGGCTAATTAACTCCTCCCTTATCCATCGTCAGTTTTATGAAAGTGACATTCAGCTTCTAGAGTTAACAGGCTAATTAACTCCTCCCCTGCTTACCCATCATTAGTTTTATGAAGGTGAAACTAAGCTTCTGTACTTTTCACGTTAATTAACTCTACCCCTGCTCACCCTTCATTAGTTTTATGAAAATGACATGCTTCTGAACTTTATAGACTAAGTTCATATTTTTATTATTAATACTGTAACTGGTAAGTCCTGTTAAAGTAAATGTAAACCTTTGTGAAGTATTTTGTGACCAGTGGGCTACCCATTAAAATGTAGCTAAATGTAAAACATGTTCTGCGCTTGGATTGTAATCTTGTATATGTTGGTTTCCTTGTAAATCTACGTGCCTATTTCACTGAATAGTGTGTATATTTTATTTTACTTTAATTTCATCTTCAAAATGTCTCTAATTTCTACATCTGCTTGCTAATTGAAAAACTAGGGAGTACTTGCTGATATCCTAGAACCAATAATGGGCAAAGGACTCATACCAGCAGACCTTGATACTTGGAAGCAAAGGAGAAGAGGTGTACAAACTGTATTTAATATTTTTCATTTTCCACCCTTTTTGTGTCCTTGACTCTGCATTTCACTGGGGTTTGGTTTGTTAGTCTCTGAGAGCAATTCCAGCGAACATTTTATGAGACAGGATTGTTTTTGTAGCTTTTTTATGGGTTTCTTGTTCTACTCTTGGACTTTTCAAATGATAGATTTGCAAAGAGATTTGGATGCTTGTTTGAGCTGATGTATTCTCTTTCTTTTTAGTTTTGTATCTTATAGAAGATTCTTTATCCTCCATTTTCTCTTGTCTCTTTAATGTCCAACATTCACACTGTGCAGTATAATTGGATGTATAGCGTGATAAAACTTTCCTTTGGGCTTGCTAGGTACTTTGACATTGCTATTGCTCTTCAATGATTTCTCCGTTTTAGCCGTCCTGCTTATACACACACACAAACACAAATATCTTGTGTGTGACATCCTCATTAATTTCCCATTATTTTGTAATATTATTTGTAGATATTTAAAATTAGACGCTTGTGATATGACGTCTTCCGTTTAAGCTTTCAAGTCATCTTCCTCTTGTCTCGCAAAAATTGTAATGGATTGTTTATTCCTACTTGAGCGAAAACCCTTTATTTCCTAAGCTTGTATCTAAAGCTCAAGTTTAATTTTAATATCTGCCTTTGATTCCCTAATCAAAATTAGATCATCCACTAAAAGCAATCCATTAGGGACAAAGTATGTCCTTGGTAAGCATATCCAAGACTAGATTAAAAATCCATGTTCTGTACATCAAGTTTTATGTTGGACGTTGAGGGCCAAATACAACCTTCTTTCTTTACTGGCTTGGGACCAGGTAAATAAAGGGCCATACCTTTTACTAAAAGTGTAATGCAATATCCATAAACATTCTAATTTGGAACTGCTAATGATATTTCCCTGACCTATATTTTAATTTTTAAAAGTTACTTATTATTGTCCTAGAAAATATCTTTTATGATAATGTCTTGAAGTATGTTCCCACTAGAGCTAATGAAGAACCTCACAGCCATCTTTCAATACCTAAATGTTCTCCCAAATGTGTTGTCAAATATCATTGTCAAACCAATACATGGTCATCATCATTCCAATTTTTATCGAATGCAGTAATTAACCGAATTAATATCAGAAATCAGTTACAACTTATGAGTATGAAGAACTTTTAAATCATCAGTGGTTTCTATAGGTTGTCTTTCCTGTGGTAATAATGTCAAAGGATTTTATGAATTAACCTAGTATTATTTTTTTCCTTAACTTTGTGTTTCTAATATATGCAGTCATTGCTCCAGCTTTCCATAATGCATACTTGCAAGCTATGGTCAAATTATTCACAGCTTGTTCAGAAAGAACAATATTGAAGGTTAATAAACTTCTTGAAGGAGAGGGTTATGATGGACGTAAGTCAGTTGAATTGGATATGGAGGCAGAGTTTTCTAGTTTGGCTCTTGATATTATTGGTCTTGGTGTGTTCAACTATGACTTTGGTTCTGTCACCAAAGAATCTCCTGTTATTAAGGTTTGTGTGAAAGGTTATGCATTTCAAGTATACAGCGATATTGGATTGATTGTAAATGAAAGTAGACATGCTAATTTTCTTTCGCATATTTTGCCTCCTTAAAAGTGTCTAGCTGCCTATTTAGTTAACTTATTTATTGAAATTCAATCTCTTGTATGTTACATGTTGAGAGATTTGTGTTGGTAAAATATAAAAGGACTTGTCATCATGAATATAAGTAGACAAGACACCTTAAATTTCTTCAAAGCTTATTATCATCTTGTCAGTAATAAACTGCTTGTTTATTTATTCATAGTTTGTCATGACATGCAATTCACAATTTAGGTCTTACTGGAATACGGTTTCAAGACCATAAATTTTTATTTATCCTACCATTGGTTAGGAGAGCTCACATACTCTCTGCTTTTAAGTCTTTTATAGGCAGTCTACGGCACTCTTTTTGAAGCTGAACACAGATCCACTTTCTACATTCCATATTGGAAAATTCCATTGGCAAGGTGGATAGTCCCAAGGCAAAGAAAGTTTCACAATGACCTAAAGATCATCAATACTTGTCTGGACGAACTTATTACAAATGCCAAAGAAAGCAGACAGGCCAGTGATACTTTAATTTCATGATTGAATATTATGATTGATTGCAGAAATCAGTCCCTTTGTTAGACTGCCACATTATGTTGACTGTACTTGACATGTGTTGAAATCATTGTATTTGCAGGAAGCAGATGTTGAGAAATTGCAGCAGAGAGATTACTTAAATTTGAAGGTATGTTTATCTTGAAGATTTAATGCTAATTGCTAATGTTAAACTATCAGAATACTTACCCAAAAACTTGGAGTTCTGTAAATACCACCAGAGTTTATTAAGATACGACTTTACAGGATGCAAGTCTTTTGCGTTTCTTGGTTGATATGCGGGGAGCTGATGTTGATGATCGTCAGGTATATCTAATCCTAACCCAACTTGCTTATAAAAAGCCATCCTGACTAAAATTTGTTTGCTTGGGATAAGCGGCAAAGCTGTATGTGTAGACAATATGTTTCCTTTCAGGGTAGCTGTTCAAAATAGGCTGTGCTTACTCTTTCTGTGTCTTGACAGTTGAGGGATGATTTAATGACAATGCTTGTTGCTGGTCATGAAACAACGGCTGCAGTTCTTACGTGGGCAGTTTTCCTCCTAGCTCAAGTATGTTTGTCTAATGTACTTGAATGTTGCATGACAACTTTCATTGTCGGTTGTCATGACCTTTTTTCAGACATTCCTGTTTGTGCAACACCATCTTAATGTTTTACCAATTTCCTTATTACAGAATCCTAGCAAAATGAAGAAGGCTCAAGCAGAGGTAGATTTAGTGCTGGGTACAGAGATGCCATCTTTTGAATCACTTAAAAAATTGCAGTAGGTTCTTATTTCATATTTACTTTTATATTCACCGGAACCTGTTTGATGACCATTATTTACTTCAGACTTGTCTAATTTTACTGGCATAAAAAAGTAGTTACAACTAAAGTTATAACAAATTGGCAATAATTTTATTGTCTATTGAAAAGGGAGCAAAATATGCCACATCTACGTGAAAGACAAGTATTACAAGTAGTTACTTTCAATTATTTTTTCGTGATGTGAGCTTTATAATCAATCAGCTTTCTTGCAAGGCAAGGTTTGCAATGAATATCAGAGTTGACTGTACGGTGTTTTGGGGGAATATCACATTCTACTGTACCAACTAAGCAACAAGAGTAAAATAGTTTGTTAAATAAATTGCATGCTTTCAGGTATATTAGATTGATTATTGTGGAGGCTCTCCGTTTATACCCCCAACCACCTTTGCTTATTAGACGAGCACTCAAATCTGACGTTTTACCAGGTATTGATTACTACTGATTGCTTGATAAAGATGGAATGGAAACAAATTACATTAATTGTTTTTTTTCACTTGGTATCTAAAATTTTAAATTTTTATTAAATTTGTTCGGTGTGTTTAGAATCCCAACCATCAATACACCGTATGAAAATAATAGAATGTTGATGGGAACTTGGGTATTATGGAGTGCATGAATCCTAAATGGAGTAGAATGAGATGTTCGGTGGAGTATTTAAGTGTTTGGTTCTCCCTTCTTAATAGCTAGCTTTTGAGTGTGGTGTTCCAAGTGAGTGCTTATAAAATGTTTAGGAATATTAGTCATGAAGATTGAACGTTGTTTGGACTTCATAATTGATATACTGCAACCAATTAGCATGGCGACATAGATTGGAAGTCTCATGTATAACAGACCATAATATAGAATAAATTCCAACATCAAAATACAGAAATAAAGAAAATAATTTGTAGTAAAAAAGAATAAATTGCTGAACAATCAGAATTCAGAAATCCTCTGAAAATGGGTTAGAAACATGCAGAAAATGCATCAAGTCGAAAGAGCTAATCAGTTTCCTATGCTTATGGGACAAGGAGACAGAACAAAACAAGCATATTCCGCAAAAGAATAAGGATGAACAGATTTCTGGCCTTGCACTCTTGCCAAATGGACTAGACTCTAGCCACAAAAACACAATTCCACAGCATCTTTCCCTTTTTTATCTCAAACATTTAGCTGGATTGAAACAGTTCAAAGCTAGGTAAACAGATACAATGTTACCCTAACAGAAACTAACATGCAATAAGGGGCTTGATATTTGTTATAGAGCTAGTGTGGAGTTGAACGGGAACAATAAGGGGCTTGATATTTGCTTCTTCTCACTCTTCTCACACAAAACCCTTTCCGTTGAATGGACGGTTAGCTTTCCAAAAACAGACTGTCAAAATTGATCTATCTGTTGATGGATTATGAATCAGAAACTGAAACAAGGGTTCCCTTATGAATGAACCGAAGGTTTACTTTCCAAAATTGGAGTGAAAGGAATCGACAGCACCTGGAAAATAAGCTTGGTAAAGATGGGTAAAGGAATACAAAGAGAATGAGTTTCCTTAGACTGAGGTCAAATAGTTTTTGTTGATATATGGTGAAGAGAAAAGTAATAATCTCTCTCTGTGTATCTATTACAACAGAGGAGTATTTATATATGTGACTGTCTTGAATAAAAAGAAGACACAAAGAGATGGGTCAAGGCCCATATATTTAGTTATATTTAACAGTTTTAAATTAGAGTTTCATGACCATGTACTGTTAGTGTGAAGATATTTAGATTGTCAACAAATTATAAATCATCTTAGATATTACTTTTAAAATAATTATTAGAAAAAATCAATAATGATAACCTATGACTTTCAACAGATTAGAAAATGAAACTTGTTAGAAAGTGATAAAGATGGGTAAAGGAATACAAACAGAAAGATTTCCTTAGATTAAGGTTAAATAGTTTTAAATTAGAGTTTTATTACGACGTATTGTTAATCCAAAAATATTTAGAATTAGAAATCATCTTTAAAGCAATTATTAGAAAAGTCAATAATCTTACCATGCATGACAAACTGGGTGATAGTGTACCTTTTTAGTGTCAATTCATTCTAATTAAATTCTTTAAATTGTATGGATTAACTTAATTTGGATTTAAAAAGATACATATTTCATCAATGAAGAAGGTCAAACAGACATCTTATGCATAATCTTCAAACACTATTGTAAATTATTACTTACTAGGAATCTGTGTGTTTTCAGTATCTGATATTGTACAATCTACAATTGACTAATTACTTACTAGTTTTATTAGTTAATTTTTATTTGTCGTTTCTCTTTGCGATGTTGTATCTTTGAACTTTTGTCATGCCTCCAGGAGGGCACAAAGGTGATAAAGATGGTTATGCAATTCCTGCCGGGACCGATCTCTTCATTTCTGTGAGTGCACACATACGTGTCTCCTTGTTTCTTTTATAAACAAACGCAATTCTAGCACTAGAATTTCCCAATGTTCATGACAGGTTCCCTTTTGATAATTTCAGAATGGAACATTTAATTTTGCAATTTCTTAACAACTACACAGTTGTGACAGTTTTTTGTTTGTAACTTTTGTTTGGAGAAATAGGCTACCCTTTAGGTGGGCCATCACCTTCGGGATCCAAGACATGTCATTAGGATAGGACTTTGTTAATATTGAAGTCAACTATTTTTCCCCTACAATAACCTATCCATACTAGCCTTTTTGTCATAAAAAGAAAATTCAAGAGTACTCATAACTTGGTTTTACCACTAATACTTCAGTACAACAGTCTGTGGGTTTTTTTCTTTTTTTCCAGAATTTCACTTCATATATTTAAAATCTTGATATTTTGATGGCTGCTTAAATATTCCTATATCCAGGTATATAATCTCCACAGATCTCCATATTTTTGGGATCGCCCTCATGAGTTCGAACCGGAGAGATTTCTAGTGCAAAACAAGAATGAAGAAATTGAAGGATGGTCAGGTTTTGATCCATCTCGAAGTCCTGGAGCCTTGTATCCGAACGAGGTGGCTTCCTGCTACTTTTTTTCTTTGTGTTGACTAATTCCTGAACATTGACAAGAAATGTTTACCTGATCAGGTTACATCGGATTTTGCCTTCTTGCCTTTTGGTGGCGGACCACGAAAATGTGTTGGAGACCAATTTGCTTTGATGGAGTCCACTGTAGCGTTGACTATGCTGCTCCAGAATTTTGACGTGGAGCTGAAGGGGACCCCTGAATCGGTGGAACTAGTTACTGGGGCAACTATCCATACCAAAAACGGACTCTGGTGCAAATTGAAGAAGAGATCTAATTTACATTGACATATTGATGTATACAGAATAATGTATCCAATTTGGGACAGCTGAAATTGTTCATTGAACAACAATTTCAGTTGTTTTGTAGGGAAATAAGTTATTTGGAAAAAGTCATTTTTGTATGGATACTATACAGGAAAGCATTTTTTTTTAAAAAAAAGAAGTTTTTACATAGCAAATAGAGCATGTATTAACTTAAAAAAAATTATGTTTGAATTAAAGTAGAAAGTTATCTTTGAGAATTCTAATACAAATAGACATATTATAAATATAACACGACTTGAACACAATAAATGTAAGATGACTTGATGACAATAGATATAAATAAATATAATATAAAATGTCAAAAAAACATGAGTAACTTTGTTACTATTTATAAAGTGATTTTACTTAAGAGGAAGTATGTAATTATATTTATTAGTATAAAAAATTTGAAATCAATTATACTAAAGTCTTAAGGTGTGACATTTATTAAGATGTTATAGATCATTTGAACAAATAAATTTTATCACTTGAAGAGAACTTGAAAAATTATAAATATGACATAATGGCAATAAATAAAACATAACTTTATCATTTATTAGTATTTATAAAGGGGTGTTATTTATTTATTACAAGAAACTTGTAATTATATTCATTTATAACAAATTAAAATTAAGTGTATAAAATATTATATTTTTCTTATGGTAACTGGTGACAAATATTTATTTCAAAAGAAGTAATCATAGACATATTATTATGGAAAGTACTTATGAACAAAAATCATGAGAATGAAAAAATTTTTTCTATTGAAAACAAAAATAAAGAACAATCTTATTTTATCATAAATATAAAATACCAGAATTGATATGATTTATGTTCTATAAGTCTTGTATACATATATTCTGTAACATATTTTATAAAAGAATTGAAACATAATAATAAAGAAGTTGCTAACATGAGATATTAGTATCAGATAGACAAAGAGGACAAAAGAGAGTTTGTAATTAGAAAGCAATAGAATTATGTTGTGATTTGATTAGGCGGCAGCTAAAGAGGAAGTGAGGTGGCGTGTTTGGTAATTTGCAAAGAAAAAATTGGAGCGTAGGTGGGTTTGTGTTGTGTTGGGAAGTGCCACCTAAGAATCCACGAATAGAGATAAATGTACAATCTACTTTTGGAGTCTTCCTTGACATGCTTGTCTCTTTGTCTTGGATAGAATAAGTTATTAGCAATTGTAATTGTATGCTCATTGCTTTGCAAAATAGGAAATGCTCCCAGTGGAGTTTTCTTGCCCTTCTCACTCACCCCGCTAGGAGACAAATCTGAGGCCAATGTTTGTCTTTGCTAAGGCATGTTTGGATTCTTGCAACCTTAGCGAATATTATAACCCCTTTCCCCACCCCCGATTCCCTATCCACCCCACCTCAAGACAAACATAGGAGTCTAAACACAACACACAAACCTTAACCTTGGGAGTGTGTTGAGTTTAGTTGTGTGATGAAACAAACACACCTTCTAGACCCTCTAGTGAGAGAAACGACAGTTTTGGCAAGATAAAGACAGAAACAACCGAACCAAGTCTCTCACCAATTCCACACTCCACTAACGAGTGAAGGACAACAAAACAATAAAGACAAGAGAACCCCTTCACGCATTGTCCACATACAACGTTGTCTTCTCTTCCCTCTTCCCTTCCCATGAACCATTGCTGCTCTTGCATCGCTCCAAACATTCAATTCCACTCCCACACAAAACCCACCTCAACCTCATTCTTCACGCTTCTGCTTTTTCCCACTGTTCACACCAAGCTTCGGCATTTTCAGGGGGCTTTTTCTCCTTTCCTCATCAATTGCATAACCCATCAGCCGTTTCGCTTTTCCGAAAATGTGCTTTCGGTAGGATTCTCCGGTTCTTTCATCACCGCTTCCTTACTTTGCTCCCTCAAATCCCTCCAAAAAGTCCCTTTACCTTCACCTTCACTTCTGACATATCGATTTTATCGCTTGCACTGTGGAGTGTAGTGAGGTTTTGTTCATACGTTACAGTTACAGTTACAGTTACAGACTTGAAGGTTTGATCAAACCCGTGTGCCTCTTTGTAATTATTACCATTTTACCACCTTTACCACCTTTTCGTTTATCTATATAAGAGTTTTGTAGTTGGTTTCATGGAATCTGTGTTTCAAGAAGAAGGGTCATCTTCTGTAACTTCTTCGCCGCTTCAGTTCTTTTCCATGATGTCTCTTTCACCTGGCATAGGATCTCCCTATCCTTGGCTTAGAGAACTGAAATCTGAGGAAAGGGGTTTGTATTTGATCCATTTGCTGATCGGTTGTGCAAATCATGTAGCAAATGGTAGTCTTGAAAATGCGAACATGTTGCTTGAACAGATTTCTCAGCTTGCCTCTCCTGATGGGGATACCATTCAGCGAGTTGCTGCATATTTCACCGAAGCACTCGCTGATCGGATACTCAAAACATGGCCTGGCCTCCACAGGGCACTCAATTCCACCAGAATAGCTATGGTGTCTGATGAGATTCTTGTTCAAAAGCTCTTTTTTGAGCTTTTCCCGTTCCTGAAGATGTCATATATTCTCACAAATCAGGCTATTGTTGAAGCCATGGAAGGGGAGAAAATGGTGCATATAATTGATCTCAATGCTACCGGGCCAGCACAATGGATTGCTCTCCTCCGTGTGCTGAGTGTGCGCCCTGAAGGCTCACCTCATCTGAGAATCACTGGGGTGCATCACCAGAAAGAGGTTCTGGATCAGATGGCTCATAAACTCATTGAAGAGGCAGAAAAGTTGGACATAGCATTCCAATTCAACCCTGTTGTCAGCAAGATAGAAAATCTTGATTTTGACAAGCTTCGGGTGAAAACTGGGGAGGCACTGGCAATTAGTTCCATTCTGCAGTTACACTCCCTCTTGGCCTTGGATGATGATGCATCCAGGAGAAGATTTCCTCTTCAGTCAAACAATTCAAATGCAATTCAACTGCAGAAAATCCTGCAGATGAAACCAAACACACGAGGTGATTTGGTTGAAAAGGACATGGTTCATGGCTATAGCCTGAGTCCAGATTCAGCCTCAGCCTCTGCCTCAGCCTCACCAGGGTCTTCATCTGCTTCAATGAATTCGGAGAGCTTTCTCAATGCCTTGTGGGGGTTATCACCAAAGATCATGGTTGTAACCGAGCAAGACTTCAATCACAACAGTTCAAACCTGATGGACAGGCTGCTAGAGTCTCTGAATTCTTATGCTGCATTGTTTGATTGTTTGGAATGCACTGTCTCTAGAGCATCCTTGGACAGAATCAAGATTGAGAAGATGCTTTTAGGTGAGGAAATCAAGAACATTGTAGCCTGTGAGGGAGCTGAAAGAAGGGAAAGGCATGAAAAGATGGATAAGTGGATCCAGAGACTTGATTTATCAGGCTTTGCAAATGTGTCTTTTAGCTCTCAAGCTATGAAGCAGGCAATGAGGTTCTTGGATAACTATGGTTGTAATGGTTATAGGATGAGGGAGGAAAATGGTGGTGTAGTGATTTACTGGCAGGACCGTACCTTGTTTTCTGTGACAGCATGGAGATCAAGGAGGTAAGATAGATTCTTGAAGCATCATAAAGAAGAAGAATAGTGATGTAGTGATGGATAGAGTCTCTCTTTTATAGCTTTTTCTTTTCTTTGTTTCTAATTGTATGAAAGAGTTTTACCAACATATGGTGATTATGAGGACTAGTAATGAAGATCAATTTAGAGATACTAAACTCTCAAAACTGAGAAATGTGAAGATGGAAAATTGTGAGAGAGTGAAACAATTATCTCTAGTTTCCACCATTCCATTGTTTAGTGCTATGCTCATTTTGTTCTTCACTAATTCCTATACTGTAATCTGTCTCATTTGTTGTGTAAGGCCTAATATAAGTTTATTTTTAGCTCAAATCTTCATTGAAGTTTTTTTTTCTCTTTTCAATTTGCATGTTTAGCATAAGTTGATTTTTCAAGTTTCAGACTTTAGTTGATTCTCACTCCCCCATTTAGCAAATCCCATAGCCCCAGACACAAGGGTCTCTTTCCACAATTTCTGCATTATCTGATCAGATGGTAACGGTTCACTGGAACAGAAAAAAAGAACAAGATAGGAAAAACAGAAACATGGTCCTCATGTTTGTCATTTTTTGAGGCATTGTGAGGTTTCCTCTGAAAAATATTTTAAATAATCTGATGGCATCTTCTTAAAATTCCCTTAATAGCTTAACTATGAAAGCTTTAAATAACTTTATGAACTACTACTTGTGGGGTTTTAAAATAAACTATTATGCTTTAGAAAATTATAATTAGGTAAATGAAGTTATATATCTCAAATTTTGACATCATTTATGTTAGGATTTAAAGAATAATTTATGAAGTCTTAAATAAGTCAGGAATTTACAGTTTATTTTAAATATGAAAAAAGATGGAAAGTTATGAATGTTTATAAGATATTTAATGTACTTTTAGAATTTTTGAACTGTTTAAAATTAAAGTATTTTATTTATAAATTACATTTATTTTCTATTTTATCATCATCAACACCAAATAAATAGAGATCCTTTTAAGCATTCAACTTTTTAAACAAGTGTCACTCATTTTTAGATAGTTTTAAACCAAACACCTATTATGTGTATCTATACATGATAATCACCTATGTAATTCTTATTTGCAAACTTTCACATTTTCTTTAGGTTTTTTTTGTACTTCTCAAGTCTCAAGTTAATTTTTTAAATTTCATAAATTTTATTAAAATACAATAAAACACAAGTAATCTTTCGTTCTCATCATTAATAACACAATGGTTCAATCATGCACAGAATTGCATATTCCCATCTTTGTAATTTTTCTATGTTTGATTTTCTTTTTTAAGATTTAAAAATAATTTATTTTAGTTTTCATTCCTACCATCAATATGTAATGTTACCTCATTGCTGCAGAGATTGGTAGATTTTCATCATTCATTAGATTTCATTACTCACACTTCAATGAATAGGAATTACGTGTAATCAAAACATTTTAAAGAAATTAAGTGGTTAACACTCAATCAATCATTGGTGACAAAATAAATAGAGTAAAATAGAAGTTTATTGGATACAATTTCAATATAAGGATCATGAACTTAGAGACTATTGCAAAAATAGTAGAAGGAATAAAATAGTTATATAAAAAAAAAAAAACGAGTCGACGCATTGATGACTTCAAGATGATGATAACCATTACGAAACCAAATTGGGAATAGATGGCAAACCAAATGCCAATGAATCAAGATTAGGATTTATATCATTAATCATAGAAGAAGGCACCCCCTACCTAGTTAAAAAAATAAAGTAAATTTTGAGAAGTAATTTCAGGTTAACTATCTTACATACTAACCGAATTATATTGATGTCTAACTATTAGGATAACAAATATATTGATGTATACCTATTAGGATGAAGTTGTATAGATGTTACATTCAATATTGTCTTTCATTATATTCACAATATTCAATATTTACAACATCATATTTTTTTAAAATAGTAGTAGATCTTGCAAAAATTTAACATATGATTTTGAAAATTAAAAAATTTATTTTCTAACCTCATAGTGTACCTAGTCATAACCTAACCTTAGAGATGACTTTTTCTGATTTGCGTTTTCGGCTATCGAAAGAGAGAGGTAACTTCTAAAGAACTTGCCTCTAAACTCGCTGAAGTTAGACCAAGAGTTTTGCCAACCTGGTTGGCAAAGTGTCCTCTCCTCTTTAAGTTTCCAAAGAAGGATCTTTGGACGATTATGATAACTCAAATCTAAAAAAACTTGACATATTAACCGATAAGAAGGAAGTAGAAAATACCTATTTGATCTGGGTAGAAGATGACTAGTGACTAGGTTTTCTCTTATAAGAGGAAGAAGGAATGTGGTGGCCTAGAGGTGAAAGTGAAGCTATTTATAAGCGACATATCAAATCCCAGCCATTTAGTTAAAGTTGATCCAACGGCTCGTATCGTCAATACTGTAGCCGATGTGGTAATGTTTCTGACACGCCATTAGTGTTAAGTGAAAATCAAAATTAAATTAAAAAATAAAGGCTTTGGATGCTCAATACAACCTTTCAAATTGTCAATGTCACATCTCATCCACTCAAGCCTTTGGAGGCCTCTGTACCCATATCCAATAATTGTTTCAAACCTAATACTGCCTAGTCGGTTTTGTAACCGAACATGACCCCAACTTTAGAAGGATTAAAAGGTAATTGACAAAAAGGTAACTAATAAAATCACTTTCAAGTGACTTGTAATACTAATTTAAGAATCACTATAATCTTGGCTTAGGTGAAAAAAGTAACATACCCAAATAAACAGTAATATAGCCCAATAAAAAACCTATAAATAGGAGAAAGTCTTGCAAATGTAAGACTAATGTCACCTTATTCTCTCTTTACTCATTTATTGATTTGAGCGTCAAAGCGTCTTTTACAGGTCTTCCTCCGACCAAATACCAAAGTCGAGAAAGACAATCAAGTATCAGAACAGAAGATATCAAGAGTCAACTAAAAATAGTGCTAACTGAAGACGAGCTGAGAAAAGAAAGTCGAGAAAGACAATCGAGTATCAGAACTGAAGATATCAAGAGTCAACTAAAAATAGTGCTAACTGAAGACGAGTTGAGAAAAAAAATGGATCCTACGTTACTCATTCATAAGTATTTTCAGAAACACTTTTTCTTTAATAAATTGATTTGAGTTTAGGTGGAGATATTTCCATTAATGGTGACTTATAAATATAATTCATATAATAGTTCTATAAAGATTTTTCTATTTTTGTTTTTATCATTATGTATTATTTTTTAAGAATATCTCGTTTAATATTGCATAGATAATACTTAGTGAAAGTTCTTTTCTTGTACTGAATCATGAATGTTAAATAAGATTTCTAACTACATACAAATTTTCTAAATCTTAAATCTTCTTCTAACAAATATAAAAGAAGAAAAAGACTTAAACCCTACACTATAACTATACATATATAGATGGATGGTCATTTAACAAAATCGATGTGAAAAATCCCTTTTGAAACCTTTTAAGTGTGCTTTCTTATTTTAATATAATTTGATTTGTTTGTATCTTCATGGTTGAGCTCCTTTTCCTTATTTTTCTCTAAGTTTTAAACTTTTTTTGGAGATGTGTCCATTAGGTCTGGTGTATATATTTTCCTAGCATCAATATGTAACCTGATATGTGAAGTAGGTTGAGGAAGAAGCATAGTTTTTATATCTCTTAATGAAAGTCAAATTCGATAAATGGTGTAAAGGAAGAAGACTCAGTCAAGTTGACTATATCAACTAGATATAATCGAAAAATGATAGTGTTAACATCTCTAAAACTCATAACTCAACAAAAAAATTATTTTAAAAAAATACTAAACAGTGCAATACACTAAACACATTCTTTACCTATAAATTAAGACAGCTGATAAAAAAAAACTATCAATTATGACCGAAATATGACCGAAATATAATGAGGTGACTAAGAAAAAAAAAACTTCTTTTAAGTTTAAAAAATATAACACCAAATGATAAATTGTTAAAGAATCTTTTCAAAGTAAACATACTTTCTTCATATTATATTCTTCTCACATGAGCTTACATCTTTTTTTGCCAAAATATTATGCCAAAATAAGCTTGTTGTGAATGTGAAAAACATTTAAAAGAATTTTTGACTTCTTAGATAGTTGTCAATTTATCAAGATGATTTGATCTCCCCATACTCAGTTGAGTATTAAATGTTTTTGTCTTTCCAACTTTTTAACTTATACATAGAAAACAAATATTGAAAGCCTATAATTTATCTAAGGATGACCCATAACTTTAATACATTACTTACTTAGTATGGTCATAAATCAATTTATACTTTAACCTCGTCAATATGTGAAAACATCTATAGGAATTAACATATACGTTTCATGGAGTGAATATATTAAACCTGAGTTATCTATAAACATAATACCCTCTCTTTTCTCTTTATTTATTTTTTCTACTCCCTTTTTCCAGAGTTATGATTTTTATCCATTTCATTTTTTGTTTATAGTCCATGTTTTGGTGGGGCTTAGGCCCCTTCCATTAACACAGAATCAAAATAAAAGGTCAACTTCTGAGTTTATTTGTTCATTAAATATTAAAATTATATTTATTAAAATCAATAAAACTATCTATTTAATAATTTATACTTATTTTCTAAAATCGTTCTAATAATTATTAATTTTTCTTCGGGTTCACAATTAGTATTCAGTACATAATCTTTATATCAATTAATTTATATTTCACTAATCAAATTGATATCCACATAAAAAATTGCTTAAGTTTTATTAGCAGAACTGAAACCTAATACAAGAACATTCATTTTCATTTGATATTAAAGTGCCAAACAATTTCTATTTGTTTCCTAGGCAAACCAAAATCTCCAAAGATATGCGAGCTACATTTAGCTAGGAAGTGTGGGCCTCTGACTCACTAATTATCACAAACTATTATTTTTTATCATATTTTTTACCTATTTTAGTACAATTTTATTTTTGATAATTGGTTTATATTTATAGCTTCTATTACAATTATTTTTGGTGTCAGTTTCAATATGGTTATTTTATTTTTCATTAAATTAAAATAATTTTATCACGTGATGAAATACAAAAGTTTTCATCTATACTTCACAGTACCTATATAGCTTCTCTTACCTTGAAAATAATTATTTAATTTTCGTTCTTTTTATTACAAATATATTTATATTTAGTGTAAATATTATTTAGATGAATTAGAGAAAGCAGAAGAGGAATGGATAAGATTGAATAAGAAAGTTGCAAGTGATTTGATGAGGGAGAGTTTCTGAAATGGGTTTCGCTTTTGCACACACAGCTTCAACCGTCGCTAATATTCCTAACCTTCAATCTCACTCTCTCTTTGCTGCATTCAGATCCAAAACCTCTCAGTCTCTCTGCACTGCTTATCGAACCAAACGCATTGGAAAACGGTTTTCAATTGTTCGCGCCGAATCTGAAAATGGAGCTCTGGTTACCTCCGAGAAGCCTCAAACAAATTACGGAAGGCAATATTTCCCCCTCGCTGCCGTTGTAGGCCAAGTAATTTGTGATCTCTGCTTCTTTCATTCAAAGTTTTGCTTCAATGTTCCGTTCTCGTTGGAAATAATAGTTAGATATTTGTTTTCTTAGCTTATTCAATGTGGCATTGCCTTCTAAATATAATATGTTGCTTATGAATATTAATTTGTTAGAAAAGAATACGCCGATTGAACTTGTGGTTAGTTTGTGAAAAGTGAAAAGGTATAATATAACGTTTTATGTTAGAAACAAAGTGTGGAAAGTATACTCTAGGAGGAATACAATAGGAACCTAACATTTTACGTAGATAAAATGTAACGTGAGTACGCTGGATGTTAAAAAAGGATTATAGGTAGTGTTTGCAGAGACAGTTCGTGGAATTTTGTTTTTTATTTCGAGAAATGAGCGAAGAGTAGAGAATTGGCGGATAGGTAGCTCTAAATTGTGCTGTTTTTATCCTTAAAGTGTTTTACAACGCAATTTAACTATTAATGACTGAATATGCAAATGCAAATCAAATTTGGTCTTCTATTGAAGGATGAGTCTTATAAGTTCCAGTTGTTCTTCAGGATGCTATTAAAACTGCTCTTTTACTTGGGGCAATTGACCCTGGGATTGGAGGGATTGCCATATCAGGAAAGCGAGGAACTGCCAAAACTGTAATGGCACGTGGATTGCATGAAGTACTGCCTCCTATTGAAGTAGTAGTAGGTTCCATAGCCAATGCAGATCCATCTTGCCCAGAAGAGTAAGGTCACTTGTTTCTTTCACTTGTAAGAAAAAGTTTACGCGTTTTGAGAAGTAAAAGAAATTGACTATTCTAACACGCAAAGACAAAACCGATATGAAAAGGTGACATTGTTTTTTATGTCATATAAGTAGATTTTGTTTGTACTGAGCTTAAAGGTGGAACACATCACCACTGTAATATTGTGGCGTGATTTTGTTTGTACTGTTCCAGTGGAACATGATTTGGTCATTCATAATTGATAATGTTGTAATGCAATTATTTTTCTTATTGTTAAATTTGTTCGTCATCTTTGAGATATGCCAATTCACCCTATTGATAGAACTAGCAATAGTGAATCCACAGGAAACATTGCTTTGCTCTCTTTTGTGGTGAAGATTTATTAAATCGATCTTAGGTAACCTGATTGACATAACATATTTCTGATCAGGATGAAGCAATTTCACTGATCCCTTTTTTTTGCTTTTATCCTTGAGTCTGACTTAAAAAATATCTTGGATTCTTCTCTTTCCTTTGTTCCATTATTTTTAATTTAAATCGGGAGGTTTAATATTTGTAGGTGGGAAGACGGTCTTTCAGAACGCCTGGAATACGATTCTGCTGGAGGTATTAAAACTCGTATTGTCAAGTCTCCCTTTGTTCAGGTACTGTTCAGCAAGTAAGATTTGCATATATTTCATTTTCTTCAGCCACCTAAGTTTCATTTTCTTATTACTGTCCCTGCAGAAATTATTTTTCTATTGAAAAAAATCACATGTTCATTTATACATCAGATTCCTCTTGGAGTAACTGAGGACAGACTGATTGGATCGGTTGATGTTGAGGAGTCTGTGAAAACAGGCACAACTGTTTTCCAGCCGGGCTTACTTGCAGAAGCTCATAGAGGTGTTTTATATGTTGATGAAATTAATCTTTTGGATGAGGGTATCAGTAATTTGCTCCTTAATGTATTGACTGAAGGAGTAAATACTGTTGAAAGAGAGGGGATCAGCTTCAAGCACCCTTGCAGGCCCCTTCTCATTGCCACCTATAACCCAGATGAGGGTGCTGTTCGTGAACATCTGCTAGATCGCATTGCGATTAATTTAAGGTACTGCTGTAATAAACTTTTTTAAGTTTCCGGGGTTCTCAAAGGATGTTGACTGTGGGGATAGAGAGAATTGGATAAAGCATCTAATGAATTAGGAAATTATTTCGCCTAGTTAAATACCAAATAAAGAACTTTTAGAGTTTGATTGAAAATGTCATGAAACCGTCATCTGTATCTGTTACCATCTGTACACACTGAAGCCATCCTCAAATGATGAAATTCTCTTACGTGTCTTCTGCCCCAGTTTCCTGCCCCCTCTTTCCTCCTTGATCTGTTGTTTTAGTTTCTCTCTATTTCTAGTATCTGAAATGGTAAAGAAGACCCGTTGAAAAGCTTTTTAAATTATCATGAATAAAAAAAAAGACTAAATGGGTAATAAAACCCTGACTCAATACATATTCAATGGAATGAATTGTCAATTTTGATCACCTCTCTTTTTTCTGGCATCTGACATGATAAAGAAGACCCATTGAAAAGCTTTTTAAATTATCATGAATAAAAAAAAAGACTAAATGGGTAATAAAACCCTGACTCAATGCATATTCAATGGAATGAATTATCAAAATCTTGATCACCTCTCTTATTTCTAACTATGCGCCCTTTTGCAGTGCAGATCTTCCAATGAGTTTTGAAAACCGTGTTGCAGCTGTTGGAATTGCTACAGAGTTTCAGGAGAACAGTAGCCAAGTATTTGAGATGGTTGAGGAGGAAACCGACAATGCAAAAACTCAGGTATGTTTACTAGGGAAGTAATAAAAACTTAATCAGAAAGGTGAAGAACAAATAGAAAAGACTAGAAATTTTTCTGAATATTAATCTCCTTGAATCTGAATTAGATTGATTGCAGATAGGCATCTCTCACAACCCCAGGAAATCCTGAGTCCTTTCTCCCCTCCCAACCTCTCCTACAAATCCAAACCTATCAATTATTTCCATCCTACTATTTGTTCCTTGTCATTGCTCCCTCTCTTAATTTAGTTGGTATCTCTGACTAACTAATTGTTTAATTCAGTTGTCAATGACTTGAACTGAGCCCGTTTTCTTCTAGCAGAAATTGACCCACCCAATTTCTCTTCCCCTGTAATCATTCTTATTCATCCTAAGATACATCTTTTTTAATTTTGATCTGCTAACTTGAAAATGAACAGTAAAGGAAGTATTTGTTATGACGTCTCACGTAGGCTATTAATGTCCCGATTATACTCCTTATAAGGCTTGGGCAGTTCTCCTTCCTTTTGAGCTAGAGATTGAGTTGGATCTGGTCTATTTCTAGTACAATATTAGAGCTTATCCAATTTTTATGTTATGCCATCCACATATATCCATGTGCATGAGGTTGTAATCTACTGACCTAGGAAGCAAAATTCTGTTGAGTTCTTTTTGTTATACAAGCTAAGCTACTGTATAAAAGGAACTTATCCTGTAAGATTGTAAACATGACAGATAGGTTCACATTCATTACATGATTTGCATAAAATGAATGGGGCTTACAACAGACAGCTACTGCCTATGGGCAAGAAGTCAAAATCAAGATTATCATTGGGATCATCAACGACGCACAAAATCATAAATGGTGGGATCCTAATAGATCCTGCTCCTACATAATTATGAGATATGTACTCATACAAGTAAATAATTAAAAAAAGTTCAGTCACAACGTCACACTTTAAAATACTTGATCAAACTTAAGTTCATCATAAACCATAACAAAGAAAGCCAACCAAGTCATAACTCATGAGTGACAAACAAAACAACTTAAATACCTAAATACTTAAGTCTAAGTAGCCTAAACAAATTACCAAATTATCAAATACCAAGTCTTTGACAAAGAAAAAAATTTGAAATTAGTGTCCAGTTTCAGTTCATTCTAAAGGGTAAAATCTAAAGATGAGGTTTCAATTTGAAAATTAGTAAACCACCTTTTCTTGTCATCATTAAACTCTTCTTGTATCTTTTCTTTAACCCGATCCATTCCATTCTAGATGAAACCAATGGCTAGTTTTTGCATAAGAATCTACCATTCTATGTACTTGCATTATAGGAAATGCACTCATCTAACATTCTTTATACAAAACCACATCTTCAATTGAACTTCCGTCCCTTGTATTTGCAAAATGAGAATTCTTCCATTCATCAGTAGTAAATATTCTAATGAAAGGTTTCCTATGCTCCAAAAGACACCCTAATGTTAAGTAAGAGGTAGCAAAGTGAGTAAATCTCGGCCTCATATGGGGAATGCATAAAAAATCTATGGTTATAAATTGAGTCTCACAAGAGGTATTGTACACCCAATAACTAAATTGTTGATTTCATAATTTATGTTGCTACAGTCTCCACTCCCTTTGCTATTATAATTTATTTTCTTTGTTTAATTTACTTTGCTTAATATTTTCCTAGGGCAGATCATATTGGCCAGAGAGTATCTAAAAGATGTCACTATTAACAGTGAACAATTAAAATACCTGGTCATTGAAGCTTTACGAGGTGGTTGCCAGGTAAATTCTCTGCAATTCTTTCTACACTTTGGGCAAAACCTTTTTGTATGGTACATTTGGTGTACGTGAGAGATATTCTGAAGTTACATCCATTCTGAAGCAATTGATTCTAATGTGCTATTATGTAAATCAGTTCCTGACTGCCTCATTCTTCTGTTAATTTATAAACATCCTTCCAAGGTTTTGCTATATTAAGATCAAATTATTAATTATTTTGTGAAGCTTCAAACCATCCAAGTGAATGGACAAACATTATGAGAGAATGATAATAGTTAATCTGGACTGTATAATACTATCATGTATGACTGGTTAGGACTAAAAGTTAATGATCACGTGGGTTCTTAAAAAAGTCACACGGCGTTGTCTTTTAATCTTTAATGATTTAACTGAATGATAATAGTTAATCTGGACTGTACAATACGATCATGTATGGCTGGTTAGGACTAAAAGTTAATGATCGCCTGAGCACTTAAAAAAGTCACACGGCTTTGTCTTTTAATCTTTAATGATTTAACTGAATAGTCGTGATGCGCTCTACTTACTCTCATAATAAAAGTTCTCTCTTGATATGCTTCCTATTGTAGCTTGCAACATATAATTTTGTTCATAATCTCATATACTAATTTTGAAGGTTTTACTGGCTGTATTTTGGTAAGTCATTCAGTTTAAGTTATGGGAACATAAGAAATTTTTTTGTATGCCTGGGACCAGTTAAGAATTTCAATTTTAAGAGAAACGTTCTATGTTCTTTTTTTGTTCCCCTTCATTATACTGATTGCTGAGTTGATGTTATTAAATAACACATCTTTATTATCCCATAATAAAGTCCGCCCTTCCCTTAAACTGTTTTATTGTTTTTGGCATTGATTCATGAGTATATTTGATGTCATGTATGCGTGATAACACATGTAGTTTGGAGATCAAGCCAGTTTGCAAATCTTTATTATGTTGATTGATATTTTGGATACTTGTTATGGACAACAGGGACATAGAGCTGAGCTATTTGCTGCCCGTGTTGCAAAGTGCTTAGCTGCTCTGGAGGGACGTGAAAAGGTTTATGTGGATGACCTAAAAAAAGCTGTAAGCTTCCATTGAAAATTGAATACAAGCTTTACAGTTCTTATAGCCTTCTCTAGGAGCATAACCACTTAAGTTGTTAATTTGAATTTGACTTATGGGGTTTTCTCCCCCACCTTTCCTTTTTGTGAAGATATCTATACCCCTTATCAATTAGGGTCAATATTTAGCCTCATGTTGCACTTAAAATGTAAAAATCAGCCACGTATTTATTAAGAAAAAATGTCCATGCACTGACAGTGTTAATGAGATTGTCATCCAATCACAAATTGTCATGAATAGAGTTTTGGACTTTAACATAACTACTTTCAAAGTCATAATTACCATGGTTTCTTATTGCTTGACATAACTTTTTCTTACATCGACAGAACACAAATTAAATTTCACTAATTTATTAATGTTTCAATTAAATATGATTTATGGCTAGATATTTCCTGCTAATTGTTGAGGACATTCATGCCCCTATGATAAGAAAAGTTTACAAAAGAATTTCCTTGATTTAGACTTCCAAAAGGAGCATAGTTTGACTCCGCTAAGATTACTGTTTATATTACACACCAAAAGTACATGCTGATGCTTTGGCACAGGAGTGTTAGCATTACTGAAGATTTGTTTATATTTTCTGATTCTGACTAAGGATTTGTTCATGTTTATTTTATTACCTTGGGCTTTCTGTCGTCAAGCTTAATTTTTTGCTTCTATGAATTGAAACCATGACTGAGAAGTTTTGGAAGAACTTAATGCTACTCTAAATTATCAACTACATGAATCACAACATCTTTGGCTGATATTTCTAATAGGTCTTTGAAACCAGGTAGCATCCTTCTTGGTAGTTGTGATAATTCCTCTTTTTTTTTTATCAAAAGCAAGGGAAAGTGGGATTTGAGTATTAAGTGTGTAATGGTACAAAAAGTGAAACTAGACAATGAAGTTGACTGAAAACAGATTGGTTTTTCCCCAGATTGTGCGATTTCAAAAAATGATCTAACAATATGGTCTGCAATTCCCCATGAAAAGGACTAAGGAAAGTAAATCAATATTCTCTGACATAATTTCTGTAGTTTTTTTCATTATTTTGGAAGGATGATGCTGAAGGTTAGTGTTTTGTCTTAGCTTTAGAACTTAGCTTTAATGCTGTGTGTGTGAGAGAGAAGTTTTATGAAAACTGATCATTATATCCTAACTAGATCATCTTCATGCTTTCTTTATATATGTATTTATACTAGTAACGAATTGTGCTTAGGTACATCTTGTAAAATAATCCGTAAGAACTGTTATTTTACTTTTTGAAAATAAGAAGGAATCTATCCAATAAATTGTTTATCATACATTGTCTGATACAGGTAGAATTGGTCATTCTACCCCGGTCAATAGTTACTGAGAGCCCACCAGATCAACAAAATCAGCAGCCTCCTCCTCCGCCTCCTCCGCAAAATCAAGAATCAAGCGAAGAACAGAATGAAGAGGAAGACCAAGAGGTTGAGTTAAACCATTGTTCATATTAAATAATGTTTTTAAGACAATCTCTTTTTGAAAGTAATACATTTTGGTCCATTTACTGGAGAATATTATCCTAGTCAATTGTGACCTTGTGATTTCCTTTCCTTCCTTTAAAATGAATGTTTGTGTATGGACTTATTTGCATAAGATTTCATGAACGAAATTATGGATCCCATATTGATTAAAGATGTGGCCAAGGTAGAGCCTATATAAAGGCTTGGGCAATCTCCCTTTCATGAGTGAACTTTTGAGGTTAAATTAAGCTCAACCTGAATCAAGATGGTGTCATAACCTATCATAGATTTGATATTGGGTTACCCTCAACCGTCAGAAAATGTACTTAGTACGGCTTTCCTTTATCAATCTTAGTCCCACAACTTTATTAGTGCAATGTAAAAACAATTAAGTCTCACTCAGTCTCTGATCCTAATGTCCATTCTTAGTGTGAGCGGAGTGCGTTGAGATCTTACATCAACTATATACCAAGCTGGGTAAAGCTTATTAGTGAATCGGCAATTCTCACCTTATGAGCTAGCTAATGGGTTCAGTTTGGCTCAACCTAAATCCAAAAGTAATGTTCTTGATGCTATTAAGTTCTAACATCCACCTTCGTGTACGTGTAAAATTCAGGATGACAAGGATGAAGAGAATGAACAGCAGCAAGAACAATTACCTGATGAGTTTATCTTTGATGCTGAAGGGGGCTTGGTAGATGAAAAACTACTTTTCTTTGCCCAACAAGCACAGAGGCGCAAAGGGAGGGCTGGCAGGGCAAAAAATGTTATATTTTCAGAGGATAGAGGTCGATACATCAAGCCAATGCTTCCAAAGGTTCGTACTTCCAACACCATTTGTTTGTCCTAGAATTGAAATAGATAGCTTGAAATATGATGTTGAAAGTTTTTCTATGGAATTTTGATAAACGCTGTTCAATTATATACATGAATGTTTTGATCTGTGTATGCACTTGCATTTTTATCATTGCATTCAAATTTAACTATTGTGATGCTCATTAACTAGTAATCAATATTGTATATGCTTTTCCCCCTAACAAATGTTGTTACTGTTTTCAGGGCCCTGTAAAGAGGTTAGCTGTTGATGCAACCCTTAGAGCTGCTGCACCTTATCAAAAATTGCGAAGGGAAAAAGACTCTGGAAACGGTAGAAAAGTATTTGTGGAGAAAACTGACATGAGAGCAAAGAGAATGGCACGGAAAGCAGGAGCGTTGGTACATGTCTTCTCATTCAGGAGTTCTATTCACAATAATTAATTTGAAATCTAGATATAAAGAAGGATAAAAATGTTTTTTGTTTCTTAAAAATGTTGGTTTTAGTCCTATAAAAATTTAATACATTTCTAGTCCCTACATTTACTAAAATAGTGTGGTTTTAGTCCTTCATCAGGGACTAAAATCATGCTAATTAAAGTTCTTACTGTCAATATGATTATTAGTAATTAAAGCATTCTGATTTTTTCTTATAGGATTTAAATGTCAATATTTTTGCATCTTTATTCAGCCGGAGGAATTGATTTCATATCAAAAGCTTTTGTCTGAGTAGGCTAGTATGGAATATAATTTAAATCACAAAGGTAGCCTGCTGTGATGTTTGTTATAAAAGCAGTTATTAAAGAAATACTAAACTTGTTTGTGGTAAGCTTTTATGCCTATTCTTTTAAAGAATCTTAATAATTGCCGCAGGTGATATTTGTGGTTGATGCAAGTGGAAGCATGGCATTGAACAGGATGCAGAATGCCAAGGGTGCAGCACTGAAGCTTTTGGCTGAGAGTTATACAAGCAGGGATCAGGTGCTTAGGTCATGAAAATTTTTAACATCTATGAATTTATTTTTAATTGAAAAGGAATCAATATTATTTTTTTAAAGTACATATACCAACTGACCCTGTAGTTTTAACCAATGAATTCTTATACTGAAGACAGAACTAGTAGTTTGAAAGAAAAGGCATACTCACCTAATGAAAGAACTAGTGTATGCGGTGGTACTTGTTCAGTGTTAACCTGTGCATGGCTGTAGTTACATATATCATTGTGAGAATAGAACAATAAATTTGATTTTCTGAGGTCATTTATCTCATGCAGCTAAATCTTAACATACAAAAGTTTCAGTTGATGATATGATGGAATAAACAGAAAGCACGACTCATTTTTTTGATGCCTTCTAAATAATCTTTTTTCAAATAATTATTGCTCTTGTTAAATAGGTGTCTATAATTCCATTCCGTGGAGATGCAGCTGAAGTTCTCCTGCCACCTTCTAGATCAATTGCAATGGCAAGGAAACGTCTTGAGAGGCTTCCATGTGGTGGAGGGTCCCCGCTTGCTCATGGTCTAACAACGGTATGCAGATTTTTTTCATGTCAATTTTATTATATTCAAAGTTTTGAACGAACAGAGGTTTTACCACTGTCAAAATTATATAACCATGAACTTCGAAAACTGTTCGCAATGTTTTAAATGATTTCCAACTGTTGACATTTTTAAGCAAAAGGGGGTTTCCATTTATATGAAAATGACAATGCCCATAGACTCGAAACAGAAGAGAAATATATAATGTCAGTTTTGATCATTGGTGGTTTAGTATTTTCCGATTGAGAATTCTTTATATAATTTCATAAAAAATTCCTGCTGATGCTAGTTTCATCTTTCTTGTGTCATAAGGACTTAAGCTTTCTTTGAAGTTTATTAATTCTTATTTATGAAAACATTTAGGCTGTTAGGGTTGGATTAAATGCGGAGAAAAGTGGTGACGTTGGACGTGTAATGATTGTTGCAATCACTGATGGCAGAGCCAATATATCGTTGAAAAGGTCTACTGACCCTGAAGCTGCAGCTGATGCCTCAAAACCTTCAGCCAAAGAATTGAAGGTGTGGTTAAGCTTTGTAATTGGACTCCTCGTTACTTTCAAATGACACGAACCTTAACTGTCATATTCTGTTTTGTCATTTTTGTTTGTTGTGGGCCTGGGCGGATGCACATTATGCTCTGTATTGTCCCCTCAAGATTTTTTTACATGAAAAAGAAATACGTCCCCATTAAAATTTATATTTTGCCCTCATATTACAATGGTAAAGCTCAAACATAACAATATGATATTCAAACTAAAATATTTTATATTTTTTTTTCATGAAATATGCACTTTGTAAAACCTTGTGATATTTTATAAATTATTGTTTGGTCCCACTGAAAATTTTCTGGATTCGGCAATGGTGGGGTTGGTGAGGAGTTGGATCCTTGAGGGTTTAAGCATTTGTGCTCAAGGAAAGGGTTAGCAGGGGAGAGGTAAGGATCAGGCATGTGGGTACCATTATGACCAATTCCAATGGCACATGGAAGCCATTTTCTGACAGCTAAAATTTAGAACATGTTATCCATTGCAGTGAAGAAGCCCACTATATTAAGTTCAAGCAATGCTCTTTCTAATAAAATTATAGTTAGTTTACATCGTTCTCTGAACTTTCATCATATATTTTCACCATTTTTGCAATGAACATGGGGAGGCTTAGCGATGTAACATGTGAGATTTCCTTATGTCCTTTATTTTAAGGCAAAACATTATTTGTTATTTCAGTTAGCATTTACTCCCGTTATCTTCTGAAACCTGTATGTATGAATAAGCAGGACTTATATATATATCACATGTTCAGTTCCTCCGATTTTTCCAAGTCTGAACTAACTGTTAACTTTATTTTAATAAAGGATGAAATTCTTGAAGTGGCTGGGAAGATATACAAGGCAGGAATGTCTCTGCTTGTCATCGACACCGAGAATAAGTTTGTCTCAACGGGTTTCGCCAAGGAGATTGCTAGAGTTGCCCAAGGTTTGTGTACTACAATTTTACTGAATCCATGTATAATCTGCAACAGGAAGAAAACATAATATTCATAAAATAACTTCATACTGCAGGGAAGTATTATTATCTGCCAAATGCTTCAGACGCTGTTATCTCATCGGCAACAAAGGAAGCTTTAACAGCTTTGAAAAGTTCGTGAAACCTTGTAAGAATTAAGCACCCAAACTCGCTTCCTTCCCCCTTTTGTCATAAATGTTAATGTAAATCATGCTAGTTCCATTGTTTTGTTTCATGATCAGCCCTACCCAAGTTATTTCCAAATTAGAAGTGTTACGAGTGTAAATTTCTCGTGGTCATACACATCTCACGTCTGAAACGTCTGAAAGTTCTAAATTCAATCTAATAGTTTCTTTTTAATTTTTGAATAAGATTTCTCTAGGCTATTTCATTTACACAGTGGTTATTGATATCATTAGGATTTAGAGTCAAATAATCTAGCTGTATTAACTAGGCATAGTACTGGTTCATTTAAAAAGTATAAAAATTCATTGAAAATCTTAAATTACAAATTCTCTTTTATGGGGGAAATGAGTCAAGTTTTTTTTATATATACTTGTAACTGCTTTATATCATAGCTGTCAATTTTTACTTTTCACAGGTCATTCTTATTCAGAATTTCTGATTAAATTTTGAAAAAACTCCATATAGGGGTAAGTAATTTTCTTATATAAGTATTTTCTTTTTTTCAATTGTAAACAATATGTTTACCGTGCATGAAGAGAACTCTAAATAGATGAATTCTAAAATATTTATTAGCCACGTAATAGCTGATCTACCTAATATCTATCAACAGATTATTTTAGACTCAGATATTCATAGAATTTTTTTTTTATTTTAAATAATAAAAAATCAAATTCAAATGAATTACACCACAATATAAGTTTAAACAAAATTAATCTCCATAAAATAAATTATAATTCCAAAATTCTAAATAAAAACCCAAAATCTATAAAATTACATTCTAAATAAGTTATCTCTTGATTTTAAAAATATATTAAAACAAGCATTATAACCGAGTAACGAATGGTTCCGCATTAACTCATCAATACGGAGTTTCCGTTACCTATGAATATTTATTAAAAGTATTTGTTTTATATCAATTTCAAATTTTATCCGCACAAATCTACATCTATATTACTCCACTGCTCCACTGCTGCATAAAAGATTCATACACTCGGCAAAATGACAAGAGTAAACAAGAAAGCGGAAGCTAAAAGGGGCAAGTCTAATAAATATGATAAGCTATTATAAAGCTAAAAGGGCAAGTCTAAAAGGTGCTAGAAGACTGGGTCTTTATGATGTTAACTGCCTCAGATTGTACTTGGAAAGTTCCTTGTACTTCTCAATGACTCCGATCAAGCACACAGTCTGCCAAGTGAAAGAAGACGATGTCTTAGTTCTATGCCAAACTGACAAAAACATAAAAAGTACTTACTATGAGCCAGACCTACAGCACTGCAGGGTACGAGTCGATTCCAAAAATGGCATATCAAAACATAATTCAGTATTCAAAGAAGAAATGCATTTGTAACATTTTGAGGTGTATTATGTCCAAACTATGCAAGTGCTTTTACGTGACACGAAACAAGGCAAAATCAGAAAAACTGCGGCAAGGGAAGCCAGAAATTGGGGGTTTACAGCACTAGTGAAAGTACAGGTAGAAATTTTTATCAAATTAGTTTTATTTTCCAAATACCGAAATTTTAAACAGCTTTTCAATGAAGTAGCAGCCAAATTGAAAAAAAAAATGTAGGACAATAATGTGCCGCATCATGACAAGCACTTCACAAGATTGCTGAAGCTAAGGGAGAAAAAAAATGACATGACGAACACACAAGATAAGCAGGCATGACGACATGCAATTTCACTTAAACTCCAGACAGAAAATAGCTTTCTTACCTTAGCAATTTCAACTACTATAGTTTTATCAGGATTTTTTAGATCAACTTTATGGGGTCCAGGAACTGACTTCGCCACAGCATCAATGATTTCCATCCTGTCCACACCCGTATTCGCCCGGGCCTCGTACAGTACAGCAAACTACATACAAAAAGGCATGTCAAGTACTGACAGTACAGCAGACAAAAGAACCCAAACATGGAGAGAATTGAGCAAAAACTTAGTTAACATTTGCGTCTTGTAGACACATCCATATATAAGATAGTACATAAATGAGTAAGTCTACACTAATGAAATTAGTTTTCCAGAGTGCTTGAAAGCATCCCACTGTTAAAATACTATACAGACATAAGAATTGGAATTAAGTTTAAAACAACAATTTCAAATCCAATTCTGACAAGTCATTCGGAATCATAAAATTGGACTGGATCCTATTCTAAACACAGTCACCACTGTGATTTTTAATAATAATATCTCTCCCATTGCTTCTGTAAAAAAAGTATCATTGTTGCCGTAATTGAACTTTTAATAGATACAAATAACATGGTTTTATTATAGAAATAGCAGCATAATTAATGTAGCTTTTGCAAAATGCCAACACTAAAAGAGACAATATAAGGCAGTGCTGATGGATGCAACAATGAGAACAGGTGATATCACGGTGTTAGATGAAAACAGTGGTAACAACATTGAACTTAAACAGCCATGTCCAGAGTTTATCTTTTTAAAATTTGTTTCGTGGGTCTGGGTTCAGAATTATGAAGGATTTTATTTTGTTGTTTTCAAATCAAAAGGACTCAGATTCCAATTCTAAAAACCACAACAAACATGAAAAAATACAATGTGATAGCCCAACATCTAACTTCAAATTAAGATCCCTAGGCACCCAAATGTAACCCCATTCATTTCATTCCCCAGATATCAAAACGAAACAACCTTTGCCCCTGCCCCCTTCAACAAAAAAAAAAAGTTGTCTTTATGGTGTTTAAGAAAATTTAAGTTCTTAAAAGCCAGATAATCAGTCATTTTATGGTGCGATTCATGAAGGCATGGGTTTATATATAGAGTTTCAATAATTTTGAAGGCAGTAAAGCTAGCTTTGAAAGCTTGCAAATAAACATAACTGAGTGTAGAAGTAGGAGCATTAGATAAAAGAGGAATTGTAAAATGTACTATAACATACCTAGTACGGACTCAACTATATTAATTTCAAAATATTAACAATGACAACACTTGGTGTAGTTTGGAATGCGTGTTCAAAATAAAATGTAATACAAGCTTAAACACTAAGGCACAGTATTACCTTTTGTGGATTTTGAGTTTCCACAGGGAAGTACTGTTCCACAAGAGGCTTCATTGCTTTTGAAATTTCCTCCTTTGAAGCGTAACATGAGACTTCAATTGGCAAAATTCTCAAAATAAACCTAAAAGCAGTCAACACTGCATTGGTATTTTTCTGTGCTTATGTTATATATATACACTCAAATACATAAAGAGAGACTACAAATATACCTAGACATATGTTTCTTTGTTGATGCTGCTGATGTCACTATCCGATGAACTATATCCTTGGGGCTTCGGTCTCCATCTTTCTTCCTCATTTGAACAAATACCACACCATTACAACCAGAATCAAGCTTGACAAAACGTCTCTGTTGGAAAAAAAAAAATCACCTTAGCAAAACACACAAATTAAAAATTGAAAGTTGTAACAAATCCTAAGGTCAGATGTCTGCCACAGTACCCTCAAATCATACTCCAACAGAACATGAACTGAAGAATTGAGTTAGTGTCTTTCTGCAGTTTTAATTTACTCTTCCCTTCAACCAAAAAATAAACTCTACCGAGAATGATAGATATAAAAGCTGATCCTGATACTACTCAACAAAAAAAAGTCATAAGCAGTAATTTACTCTTGAAGTCAGTCTTATCAAATCACCTTATTCTTGTCTCCCAATTCTTTGAATTCTTCTTCAATTAACTTATCAATAGACTTCTCTTCCACGATTGGTTTGCTGCACTGTTTCACAGCTGGTAGTTCATCAGCTGTCACCTCTGTAGTGTTATGATTATCAATGTCTCCTTTACCCTCACTGTGTTTATCTAATGCCTGAGTGGGTGGTTCATCAACTTTACAAGGATCTGATTCTCCGCCAGTTCCACCATCAAGACCAGCATTGTCATCGTTAGAAGTATCCAATTTGGGCTTTTTGTCCGCCTTTTCCTCATCCCCCTCCTGCACCTCCTCCTCCTCAGCATCATCATCATCATCCTCACTACTGGAAGAGTCAGAATCTGCAAACGTGATTTTTTTATTTAAAGGTTTGTTGGGTAATTCCTTTACACTCGAATGTTCCCCACCATCTAACTCGTCATAAAACTGCATGACAAACAAACGAAAGCACGATACAGTTTCACAAAGAAAACACTTAAAAACAAAATATAATTCAAACCTAAAATATCCCCGTCAGTAAGGTCACGTGTTTGAATGTTGTGCTCGGAATAAACATACATTCAGAGAGATTAAGCAGCCAGGGCCAAACCGATAAGAACAACCCTACATTGTCTAGGTTCTTCAAACGATAAACCCTAAACTAACAACAGAAATAAAACCCTTGCACTAACGGAAATTTGCATTCGAACAAATACCAAAACTAAAAGTTAGTCAGTATTTGAATCTCCTTAAGATTGACGGTGAAAACTCAAGTTCATAAAATTCAGCCCTAAATATCGTGTTTAAATTCTGAAGGTATTTGAACATTTTGAATTGCAAAATTAGAACGCTGAAGACGAGGAGAAAGGAAAAGGAAAGACGAAAATATAAAGATAAATATCATACGGAATCGAGAATGTTGAGAGCTTCCCGAGAGGCTTGGTGTTCCCTTCCGCCGTCACAAGTGATGAAAAACCCTTGCACGCCAGGCCGCAGAGGATACGAACCCTTCTTCACTGCCTTCTGCAAAAAAAAAAAAAAAAAAACC
>Ga0209700_101604_pt1 | contig 47151 bp, 18 predicted proteins | sample SiratroredBW_FD_187528 | JGI IMG/M metagenome (GOLD analysis project Ga0209700, IMG submission 187528) | Root nodule microbial communities of legume samples collected from California, USA - Siratro red BW (SPAdes) (version 2) | ecosystem: Host-associated > Plants > Roots > Nodule | place: USA...
AATTTATTTATATTTATATTTATATTATCATAAAATAAGTATGAATAGTTATATAATGTAATAAAAATAATAAAATATAAATTATTATTAAAATAATAATATAATAATTATAAAATAATAATAATAAGATATTAATAAAAATAAAAAAAATGATAATAAATTTAGAAAATAACAATAAGATAATTATAAACATAAAAATATCATAAATAATAAAAAATAATAATAAAATTAAAAACAATAATAACAATAATAATATAATTAAAAATAATTATAATTTATTATTTAACTGGAACTAATTTATAATATCATTTTATAAACCTTTTATTTTATTATATGAATTAACTTACTCCAAATCTTTCACAAACTTTAGATCCATATTTTCAATTTATTTTCCTTTCTTTCGGGTCTCTCAAATTCCTCTCTCCCTCCAAAAGCATAAAAGAGAAATCACCTCACTTTAGTTCCATGTCTAATGGTGGACTTTTTTGCCAGAGTTAATCGTGTTGGTGCATTTGAAGTGATTCTGATTCCACGAACACATGCCAAGAGCCTCCTAGTATATAGCCCTCTTTGGAACAAAGGAGGTGAACACCTCTTTTTACCTTAAAATCCTCCATGCACGTCCACCATATTTTCAGTGTTAAAGTTGGTAGGTCAAAAAGGTCAAAACTTCATTACTTAGCAGAATGCCCAAACAGGAAACTGCCTTTAGCTGGTGGCAAAAATAAACCAGAAGTTCATTTACCAAATATAATGAAGTCAAACACTTCAACCTGAGAGTAGACATTTAAACAACCTTCTAAACACCACCAAAATAAAACATTACTTTTAAATTTATATTCAACCGTAATAAATATTAATAAAATAACAATAATTATTGTTATTAAATAATAACTAAAAAGTGTGTCAACCACCAAATAAAGAGGTATGAAAGGTGTGCATTTTTCACATGGCTGAAAATGGGCCACACCTACTTAGCCAGGTACACGATTCCGTTGCAAGCAAGGACAGAAGATAAAATGCCGCACTGTTTCCCAGCACGTTTCTTATGTCCTTTTGTTTTAGCTCCATTCCACCACACAAAAATCAACCCTTCCCATCATAGATCAGACAACCAATGTTGATTGAGAACAGCTCAATCACAAGATTCAGACTTCAAAAAACGCCCCTTCTGTAGCTGCAGATGTGGCACCAATACCAAACAAATTAAAAACACCAACCAATAATAACATAACATGATCTAACAGAACTGGAAAGGCATCGCAGATTTATGAAAAATACCCATAAATTTAAGCAAGTTCGGTTCACATTTATGATAATTGATAAACATATATACAATCTAAGTAAACAGATAATATCAACACAAAAATAGTCCACTCTCTACTTTATCAGAGCTGTTCCAGGATCTGTTCCTCTTCCCAAATCGAATTACCTCAAGAATATAATTTAGTCTAAGCTACCAAAAAAGAACAGTATTTTACATGGACAGCTACAACTACAGCTACAGCTAGAAATGGTAGCGCAGACTATAGTGCATTGCCAATTTTGGAGGAGAGCGCCGACAGAAGCTGTTCCTGAGTGTAAAACCGGTTTCCCATGTTCACGGTGGCCTGTTGGATCATCAAATCATTCACCACGGACACGCTGGCGTGATGCACCTCCAGCTCCAGCTCCTTCAAAGCTCCCATCAACCTCGCTGCAGGGTGGTTCTTCTTGCTGCATTGGATCCTTATCATGGCGTCCCACCCTATGATCTTCACCTCTACCTCCAAATCAACCAGCTTGCTCGTCGTTTCCTTCGCTTCTTTGCTAGATGGAGGTGGTCCACGTGGAGGAGAAGGAGGAGAACGGTTTTTAGTTGCCTGCTCAAGCTCCTTCTTCGCCAAATCCAGTTGCTTCTCCAATTCCCCTTTCTCCGATTCAAGCTCACTCAGCTTTGACTTCAGCTCGTTTATGTACGATATGGCATCGCCCAAGAGCGATGCCTTGTCCATCTTCGACACGTTCGGAACCACCGCACGAAGCGCGTAGAACCTTTGATTCAGCTTTTCCCTCCTCTGCCTCTCCGCTTCCACGTGATTCAGCGGCTCCTCTCTGCCGTTCGCCGGCTTTCGACCCCTCTTCCGGGGCCGTTTCTCCGCTTCCACCACCTTGCTGTCCGCCTCTTTCACCACGGAAGCTTCCAGATCTGAGTTTTCGGAATCACCGCCGCCGGCACCACCAGCACCACCGGATTTCATATTCGAAGCCGGTAGAATGACGCCGGAGGTGAAGGACAGCATTCCATCGTCAATGGTGCTGCGAGAAACAGGAGACCTTCTCTTCTTGTTGGTCTCCTCAGCTGCAACACCGGGGAAGTAACTCCCATTGTAAGAGCTCTTCTTGCTCTCTCCGAAGCTCAGAATTTCACCGGATTCGGGTTTTAAGGAGTTCGAGAAGTTCAGTTCCCTCGGGAAGAAACCCTGGTTCTTAGAGTTGGGAACCTGAGCTGCGGCGGCACTAGGGGTTTCTGTTAGAGTGCTGGAACCAGGGGTTTCAAACGGCATGGTTTTGCTCGCTGTTGCATTCGCTGAAGCGGGTGCAACGGCGTTAGAGGTGTCCTTGATTTCGATAGAGGAGGAAGGGTTGAGCCAGAGTGAAGAAGGGTCGTTCTCGCCCTGATTGGTGGCAACGCAATTCAACGGCCAGAAACCCGTGTCTGAGTTGTTGAAGTTGAACAAATCCCGCACTTTCTTCATGAGATCAGGGTTCTGGAAAATCACTTCCGTAGAGGCCAGCTCAACGACGCCGTTTGCGGCCGGTATGCAAACCAGAGTCTGAAGCCCAAAGACCTGCCCCTGGCGGGCCCGCTCGCACGTCGAATCGGATAACCGGTCAGCCCCGGCGACCCAAACCGGGCTGGAATTAAGAAAAGCCTGGCCCGGGAGGCCGCTACCGCTGACAAAGGACTGAGTCATGGACACTAGAAAGAACCACTCAGTGTCGGATACCTCTTCGTCGACGTCATCAGCGGAAGCAGAAGGACCGGAAATCAAGGAATTGAGCTCGCGGAGAACCTTCTTACGGTGGTCCTGCTCCGCCGCCGACGTCTCTTTGGGAGCTTTTCCTTTTCCTTTGTCCTCCTCACCCTTGTAGTATCCGTCGCCCCAACCGAGAAGGGAAGTGCTGGAGGAGTAGTCATAAGAAGATTGCCAGAAAATGGCGTAGGTCCAGCTCTCTCTGGCGCCTTCTATCAGCGTTTGCAGGCGCTGTTGTAAGGTCTCCTGGTTAAGGAGAGACTGGGACTGGGACGGCGGAGGTGGCGGCAGGGCTCTGGCAGTGTCGGCTCCCGGAGTGGTGGTAGAGGCAGCGGATTGCGGTGTGGGGAGCCACAGGGAGGAGAAGTCGGAGGAGCTCATGAAGGCCTCCATGACGGAAGAGTTGTCGTCGGTCCAGAGATTCATGGTCGGCGGCGAACGGTACTCCGTCATTCCATTCACAGGGTTGTTTGGTTGAGAGTGATGTGTAGGTTTAGTATGTGTCTAGGAGTGGTCTGTGAGAGAAAGATAAGGGTAGATTGGGCGGATTTGGATTTGGATTTGGTATTTATGTGGAGTGCATTTGGGTTTCATTTTAGGTTTTTAGTAAGGAAGTGCATGTGCAATTCAGCACTAAAATAGATTCATGTACTCTTCTACTCACGCTAAAGTACAGAACTAATCACCCATTTCGTGTTAACGTTCCTTTCTCATACTGTTCCCGCTTTTATTTCTTGCATACAAATACTAACTACTCCACTACATACAAGACTAGAAGAGTACAGGGTAGTATTCCTAATTCTTTTACTTTAATTTCCCAAATATTTATTTAAAACATTCTTTTACAATATATTACTACTATAAAATAAATTTATATATTTCATTATAACTATCTATTTTTCAATGTATTCCAAACCATCTTCATATATATTTAAAAATTATAGTAAATTTAACCAAGTTAAATGAAATTATGCATTATTTTTTTACTTATGTCAAAATGTTTTATTTTAATCGAAAAACTGTAAATTTACAGTATAAAATTATTCCTTACAAGATGGAAAATGAGATTGCCAGTCATTATTCTCATGCTGTGTGTGTGTGGTGAAAGAAATGTCCCCAAAAGAAGACGCCAAAATATCCAATGAAAAGGTAGGAAGAGATTACTTTCTTCACAGACATGGTGAAATCATTGCTCAGTTAATAATACTGTAGTACTAATTTATAGCAGCCACATCATCTTTTATGAATATTTGTTACTTTAATACTTTATATTAATTTTATTTTTAAAAAATATGATTTAGTTTATAATAAAATACCTACTAAAATTTATCAAAAAAATACTTAATTAAACCGTATATCTAAATTAATTCATTATAATAAAAAAAGTAAAATACAAGCTTTATTTGATAATAATTACTAAGCCAAATTTTAAAGAGAAAGTAGTGTGTACAATTATAAATGTAAAGTGGTTTTTAGATTGTGGTCTATAATCATATCATATCTCAAAAATTTGTTAATTTTTAAAATAATCATGTTAAAAATTTGATTAACAATAATTTTATGTAATTAATTATATAATTTGTTTAAACTAATATTATATTAGTATTAAACTCCTATTTCTAGACCATCATGCTAACAAGTGTCGTTGTAGCAATCCAGAAAAAAAACAATCCAACTTATTTAATTATTTGTTTGTATTCTAGTAAATGTTGAGTCTGGTGTTTAGTACATTTGCTTTGGTACTGATGTTAAGTATTTAACACATCTATGTAACATAAATCATAAACCTAACATAATAAATCATTAACCTAACATACATTTATATAGATAAAATCAAGATCTTACATAATAAATACTTGAAAATTTTCATATTTATAGGTTCGTCCATATGTAAATGTCTGAATCTTTTCAATTAAAAACTTAAATAATATAATTAATGTTTAGCTACTCGATCAATAGGTTCAATTGTAACATCCAAACATTTATATAGTCTTAATATATATATTATACTTCTTGTTAAAATATTCAATTTCTTACAGAATTTTATACAAATTATATGTTCTTCATACATTTCATACATGCTTCTTATATATTTTATTTTTTCTTAATTTTTTTACCATGATATTATTTATTCTCATGTAAAAATAATTCTTATTAAATTAAATCATGACACAATTACATAAAATGAAGGCTGGTAAAACAAAATGTTATAATACAATACAACATAATAATAAAACATATTTTAAATTCACATTATCACGTCTATTTATCAGCTTAAGTGTTTATACCTTTCATGTCAAACATATAATACACAAATTTAAACATATAATATACATTTATTTATTAAAATTATACAAATCAATTTAAATATATAATACAATATTCATATGTAAAAAAATAAATAAATAACAACCTTATGTATTTAAGTAAAAAGAAATATTTTTAAAGATTCTGAGTTTTTTATCGTTTGATCATAGATTGAATCGTATTTAACTTCTCTGTTAGATATTTTTGCTTTTAAAGAAAAACATTTTGGCTTGAATAACAAAAATCTTACTTAATCAAAAACAAATTTGTACAAATCTCTCTAATATTTTGCTTCACCTAAATCGAGTTTAGGATTTAATCTAAGCTTAAAAGACTTCAAATTCAATCTATTTATATAAAAAAGAATTAAAACTACAATCTATACAATATCCTAATAGACTCTAACAAACTGAGTGTCATTAATAACATATACAAAACTTCCATCAATCATTAATATACCATTAACTAACATCTAACATTAATCACCATAAAAACATTATTTACCAAATTACATTCACACAGTTCATATTTTTTTATCTTTAAAAGCTATCAAATTATAACTAGCTCTCATAAACCTCAGGAAATAAAAAACGAAAAAAATACACAACACTCATTCTTCTCTCCATCACTTTATTTCTCATCTTCTCTCTCTCTCCCTCTCCCTCTAGCAAGCTCTTTCATTTTTAAAATTTTCCTTCTCCATATCCCATATCACACCTGCAGTAGTTAAGGAGTTTATGAATCATTTCTACCCGATTAGAATTTCAAACAGAGTAAGTTCCTACTTGTTCTAAAGAATCTTTATTCTATGTTTTTCTTTAAGTTTTTGTCATCAATCTTGGTAGGGACAATTGAGAAAAATATTTCTCTCAACTTAATTAAGATCATACTGAAATTTGATTTTATTCTTATAACTTATTCTAAATCCCTAGAGTTTGGGATTAGATCTCTATTGGATAGTAGAGGAACTGTTGTGGAGATCATCATCAGAAGGGAAGCTAGTAACTTGTTTTTCATATTAGTGAGTTATTTTCAAATAAAACTTTAGGATAGAAGACTTGAACATGTGATTATCAGTGCTCAAGTCTTTCTTGCATATCTGACTGGTCCTTGAGCACTAAATGAGTTTGATTGTTTATCTTGATTTGATGTGATTAATTGACCTGATTTGAGTAATGATGTTAGAAAGTAGCATGTGAGAACTTTTAATTGTTATTTGATAAATTGAATATGACTTTTGATAAGACTTTGATAAGTATGACCTGTGGATATGGCTTTATACATGATTGATTGAGGAGTCTGATATTGTCCAATTATATAAAGTGGTGAAGTTTTCTTGAGATCATTGGAATTGAAATGGAAAGTGAATGAATAGATGAATGAAAATTGATTATTTATAATATGAGTTGTATGTGATGCGTAGGCATAATATTTTCAGAAAAGAAAACATTTGTGCTGAGAAATAGGATGTGCATTGTCTAAGGATCTGGTTAACGATTGATATTCTGACTTACTAATAATAAAAAATCAAATAGGTTGTGAAAGTTGAAAGAGGTGCATATGACTAAAACTACAACTTGAAAGAGGGTTGGTCATGATAGTTATGTGGATTAATTATGTCATATGAGACTAATGGTGATGAGATGAGACACAGAAATTAGGGATAGTATGACAGGTGTAAATCTGGGGTCTATTTAATGCACGAGTCTTCCTGCTGAAGTAGAAGTAGATTGAGTCTGTCTATATTATGTAATGTCTTGAGTTGTTATGTGTTCAATGATGTATACCGGTGATTATTTGAGATTAATTGAGATATTTTGAATTACTAGCTTATCCGTGATTAATTGAGATATTTTGAATTACTAGCTTATCCTTTCTTGTTTGTGTTGTGTGTTTGTTTCTATCTGCGATGTTATAGCAGGTAATGTTGTAGAAGATAATGTGAAAGATGTTCTTGGTTGAGGCAGTTGCAGATTTAAAAACTTTTTGAAAATTTATTATTTTGTTTATATGTATATATGTGTAAATGTAATTAGTTATGTTTTAATTCTCTGTGAAAAGAAAAATCTTTTGAAATACAATATGAATGAATATTTGTATATATCTATATTATGCATTATGTTTAAACTATTAGCTTGGATAGACTAGATATTAGAATAAATTTTAGAGTGTTAGACTCTCCTTACCTAAAATTGTAATTATTTCAACCAAAACTTTCACTAGTCCTATTTTCACACAAAAAATTTATTTTCACACAAGAAATTTAAATATGTCTAAAATAACCTTAAACATCAAACTAAAAGTATACCCTTATACTATTAAAGATTCATCTTGGATCATCATTTTTTATGTACATATATCTCTAGACATGTAAGTCATTCATATGCAAACAATAAAAGAAAGTGAAATAAAGAGAAAATTACTTTAAATAAAATTATAATTAAAAATATTTTTTTTATTTTCTATCAATATGATCACAGACTTAAATTTAAAAAAGTAATAATCAACTCATAATGATAAAAAAATTTAATTTTAAAAAGATTAGATTTTTGTAAAACAAAATATATGAATACTTATTATTTTTTATTTATAAGTTTTTAACTTAATTAGTACAATATTTATAGCTTATTTAATTTAAACTTAGAAAAATTTATTCAGACGTTGTACTAGTCATAACATATTTTATATTAAAATGTATTTCATAACTTGTGGGTGGGTGGGTAATCCAAAATTCCATTTTTAAATATACAAAAATGATATTCAAAAATTATATATGACTAATTCCTCATCATTGAAAATCAAATTAATGAGAATCTGTGCTCATATTTTCAATAATGTGTTTATGGTATAAAATATATATTGTTGAAAACATCCTATTAAGCTTAGTTAAGTAATAACTCTTCATTTCAAAATTTAATTAGTATAATGAGTGAAAATATTAATTAATAAACCATATAACTGAGAAAATAATTAAAACAATTCACCACAGTTCATGGCTCAATCAAATAAGTTATATTTCTATAATAAAAACATTACACTGCAATACCATATTAATATAATATAATTAATTTTTTTATAATGATTAGTAAAAAGACGTGATTTCTTCTATAACAATATAATTTTAAAATAATGAATTAATAAAAACAATTAAAAAACACATTGTGATTATTTTTAAATAGATAAATTATGTAGTTACTGTTTTTAATAGAAATATTATATAATTATGAATTTAGTAAATAAAATATATTTTAATTTATTAAATATAAAATTGTATAATTAAAAAGTAAAATAAAAACAACTATAAAAGAATATATGTTTTTATATAATGATACAGAAGATATAACTTTTTATATAAACTATTTAAATCTCTTATGATAAAAGATTTTTTCGATTATTTTTTTTTAAATAATGTTATTGTGGATATGAAATTTATAGTTTTTTTCTGTTTCTTTAATTGAAATAAGGAAAAGGAGGAAATGTCTGATAGATGATTGTGGTCCTTGATTACTTTACTCAAGTTCGTCTCTTTCTTAACTAGTTAATTTCATTGTTTTTTATAAATATTAATTTCTTAATTTTCTTAATTCAAGTTCATAGACTTTATATAGTTATTATAACAAAATTAAACCTTATCTTTTATTGCTGTTCCCAACTCTAATGTAAATAATATTTCAGACCTTCCTGATCAGTTGAGATTAAAATCATTTTATATATCTTTCTTCTTTAATTCATAAAAACTGTAACGAAGTTTCCAAGGGCGAAACACTATTTATTATATATATATATATATATATATATATATATATATATATTAAGAAATTTCATAGACATTTAATTATTGGGTCACGTTTTTCTCGAAGTTTGATGTCTGTATAAACTTTTATTTAACTTTTGTATAGTGGAGCACGTGCATATAGCACTCTTCCATGTGCAAAACCAACCTCTCTCTTTAATATTTTATTTGGTGTCCATATGTCTATCCCCACTTGTGTGGTCTTCTGTCTGATTTCCTTCACGTCACACATCATCATTGTCAATTTTATACTTCTAATATCTCATCACTTCTATTTTTTTTTATCAATTTTCTATAAAGTTTATTCAGCACTCAACAACTCTTTTACTACCGCGTCCATCCATTTTCAACCAAAATCATAAATTAAAGACTCATTAGGTGTTCAAATCGTTTTAAGAAAAAAAAAAACAACGACATAATAAATCTTGTTACAGATAATAACAATATATTATCGTCATGATACTGAAAATAATAATAATAACAACAATAATATGAGATTAATAATAATATTAATTATAATACTAGTGAGAATATAAATGATAACATTAATAACGATAATTTAATAATGATATTATGTTAGGTATGCTAGAAATGATAATAATTGTTAAAACAGTAGTACTTTTTTTATAAAGATAATAGGATCAAGTTTGAATGGAGTTTCATAATGATTAAAAGTCGACAAAAAGAATCATATTACAAATTTATGACTTTATCAGTTATTTTGAGTTGAATATAATATCTTAAACTCTTGTATGGATTTAGAAATAAAATTTGTTGTACAAATCTTATTTTTTAATTCTTTATTTATTATTATTTTGTATTTATTTAATTTAGTTAAGTTTTCTTGAAATAGTTTTGAAATTTAGTTGAAGCATTAATTGTTTTTTATTATTCCACTTTATAATTACTTATTTAAGAATAATGTTTTTTCTTTTTTTTTTCCTTCATCTTTCGATTGTTGTCATTTAAATTTTAATAAACTGTATAAAATTTTATATTTTTATGCATTTTAAAGATCAAATAAATGAGTCATAAAAATATTTTATCATGTTATAATAACTTGATATTCTTTAATATTTAAATTATTTAATTGAAAATATTTACGTATTGCTAATCTAAACAAATAATATTTATCTTTTTTCGAAAAAAATTAATTTTAATTATCAAAATTCCATCACAAATAATTACGTAATACTAGGACCATAATATGATAGACAATAATAACAAAATCATATTTTTGTAATCTACCAAACAATTAAATACACTATACAAAATATCAAATCTATTATATCATAGTCACCAAGTAACCTTGGATATAAAATATCATATTAATTTGTCACAACAACTTTTGCTTTATCTTGAAAGTTGGTCTAAAAGCATATGCTTTATTTGTGTTTAATATTTTGCTTTAACTTAATACTTTGTCAAATTTAAATTCAAAGACTCCCTTATTATTTTAAACATGGATGCCGTAGGGTTCATCACAATGAATGATGATGAAGCAAGGTGATGGTTTCTATTTCTCTCCAATTTGAAACTTTTGGTCTTAGCTTAGTAAACTAATCAATTAAATAATTAATAAAGTAGGGTAGAGCATCTTAGCCATTAATACAAGATACGTATAAAACATAAATATTGGTATATTCGTGAAGAATTGTAAACAAACAACAAAAATGAGCTTAATTAAGACCTAGGAAACATTTTAATAAAAAAATTATCCGTTTTTCAAAAAAAAAATTAAAAAATTAGTTCGAAATTGTCTTTTTAAGAATCGAGTTCCAATCAATTTTCTACCGTGAAATGACGACGATTGCTTTACGTTGTCGAATTCTCAACCTAAACAATAATATAGCTTGAGAATTAGAGTAAGAAAGAGTTTATTGGATTTTTTTCTTATAAATATATTTATTTCAGAAAAAAAAAGTTATAATTCATATTTATAGCTTATATAAATTTATATGATATTTTTTTATTAAAGATTTATAATATTTTATTGTGTCAAATTCTAAGATAAACAATCTTTATATGATCCTCCCTATAATAGCTAAAGTTTGTGTTATGGGATTCTTCAAATCAAAGAGTATTCCATCAACATTTCTTGCATGTCCTCTTTTTTTGTCCACTATCTTTTCCCGTTGTCATTTGGTTATGTTGCACCACATCTTCCTCTTCTCTCGCACCCTATATAAACCTTATACACTGGAGGCTCAAGGCTTCAGGAGGCCTAAAGCGAATAAAAAAATGAAGTCTTTTTTAAATTAATAAAATAATTAAAATTATAATATTTTTATCTAAAATTTATTTTTTAATCTTTTTGTGATGCAAAATTATCTATTAAATTATCATAATTAATTTCATTTAAAAAATCTTTTTCAATAGACAATAAAGTTAATCCGTTTAATCTTTGTTGACACATTGTTGATCTTAAATAAGATTTTATTAGTTTAAGTTTTGAAAAACTTCTTTCAGTTGAAGCAACTGATACTAGAATTGTCAACATTATTCTATATGCTATATATGTATTTGGAAAAGAATTTATTCTTTTTATATAATTAAGAATGTCAATTGGTTTTTCATTTTCCAAACCTATAATCTGCTTTAAGATATTTAATTCTAAAAATAAATCTAAACCATCAAGATCTAATAAATTATCATGTTTCAAATACTTTTCAAGGTTTAAGCATTTTTCTTTCAAAAGTACACAACCCAATAACTTTAAATTTTTAATACTAAATAAAAAATCAAAATATCTTCATATATTTTAAATTGTTCAAATCTATTTTGGAGTGTGGTAATTGCTTTATCTACAATATATAAAAAGTAATCAATTCTAAATTACTCTTGAGGTGATTTAATAACTTCATTCTCAATATTTTCATCAATTTTTTTTACGACTGGTTCTTTTTTCACGAAACTTAGGCTCTACATCCATTTCACACAATTTCTTTGGCAGAAATAAATGCATTTTCAAATCCATTTTCTCTATATGTTTCAAAAAATGAAAGAAGACCTTTTAATTGTTCAATGACCATACTAATACACATATCTTTTGATTGCAAATTTTTACTAACTGAGTTAACTGCAAATAATATTTCATACGAAATAGTCATGCCTAACAAAAATTCAAAATTTTCAAGTTCATAAGTTGCTAAACACTCAGCTTCACTTTTTATTTTAGGATCATCATTAGTTTCAACTAGTTCAAATAAAGCATCTCTTATTTGTGGAGCTTGAAATCTTACAGCTTTCACACTTTCAACCCGACTTTCCCAACGTGTTTGTGACAATGATTTAAGAGTTAAGTTATGTATATGATTCTGTAAAATTTTCCATATTTTTGTAGAAGAAGAAAATAATAAATACGTTGTAACACTCCAAAGAAAGATGTAGCTTTAAGACAAGAGTTTGCCATATCACATAGTACTAAGTTTAAACTATGGCAACCACAAGGGGTATAAAATGCTCTAGGATTAATATCAAGAAATCTTTTTTGGACACCTTGGTGTTTTCCTTTCATATTTGACCCATTATCATATCCTTGTCCTCTAAGGTCATTAATATCAAGTCCAAGGATTTTGAGTTCATGTATAATAACATTAAAAAGACAGTTTCCACTTGTATCATTTACTTTTAAAAATTCTAAAAAATACTCATTAACTTGTATTGGAGTGGATGAAATATCCACACATCGTAATACAAAAGACATTTGTTCTTGATGACTTATATCTGAAGTACAGTCAAGTATGATTGAATAATATTTTGCATTCATAATTTTTTTATAATTTTTGTTTTTATTTCACTTGCTAACAAATTTATCAACTCATTTTGAATATTATGTCCAAGGTAATGATTATGAATTTCGTCATTTTTAATTCAATGAATATGTTCTTGCATAATTGGATCAAATTCTGCAATCATTTTTATCAAACTTAAAAAGTTTCCATTACTTTATTGGTAGATATTCTCATTTTTTTCCACACAAGGCTAAGTTATTTTTACCAAGGGTTTTAATAACAACAATAATTTTTAACAACACCTTTCTCCAATGTTCTTTATCTCTATTTATTTGTTCTTGAACATGTTTATCTATTGTTTTATCTTTTGACAATCTCATTTCCAGATCAATCCATGCATTCATATTAGTAATGTATTCATCACTTATTTCATGGCTCTTTAACTTAGCACTAAGATTTTTCCAATCTCTACTACCTTCGTTACCTAGTTTTCTAGTACAACTAATAATATTAAACAATTTACAACAAAAACATAATACTCTATCTAAATCTGTAGAATAAATGAGTCATCTTTTTTCATGTTTCTCCCCATTAGACAATTTTTGGATATAATATGATACAGAAAAGTGTCTTGAGTATTTATCTTTTGTAAAATCTATATCAGTTATCCTATTAGGGCCTTTTTCTACTAATAAGTCTCTTAATTTTGTATCAATATCTTCCCATTGACTTGGATCGTATATATTTTTAATATTAGAATCATTTTGTCTTGCAATTTCATTCTCATTATCCTGAGTTTGTGAATTAGAATTACTATCATTAGTTTGAGAATCAAAATTATTATCCTGAGTTTGAGAATCAAAATTATTATCTTCGTTGACTACTTTATTATTTTCTTCGCCTATATTTACATTGTTATCTTCACCTAAATTTATATTGTTATATTATTCATTCAAAGAAGACTCACCTGTATTTTCTAATTCAATTTTTTTTGTTTATTTTTATAAATTTATCCATAACCCCTTTCTGTGATTCAACAAAAAGTTCAACTCTTCTTTTTTTTTTTGAAGTTTTGAATAACCTGATTCAAATTTTCTAGTTGCCATATTCGTATATTTTTATATAAATTAAAAATTATAAGATATATCACACTGAACATAACTTATAAGTATATAAAATAAATCTAAGTTAAAAAGATAAAACCTGATTGATCCTGTCCTTTGGTATGTCTTTAAATATAATTTGTAACTTCTAAATTCTCTTCCTTGAATCTGCACAAATTATTTTAAGATTAATTAAACAATAATGAAGAATAAAAAAAAAATTGGGACTAATTGACCAATCTCATATTATTTTTACCTAATATTGCTGCACTCAAAAAGAGTCGAAGTGAACACAATCTCTTCCTCAATCAATTTACTGTTCAAAGTCTCCAAGTAAAGACACGTGCATAAATGCACAGTATAGAATGATGAGATATGAAAGGAAAGAAATTTGAAATTGAAAACAAGTTGAAATAATATTATAGAAGAAACAAAGAGACAGAGGAAGAAAAGGAGATAAGTGAAGAAAGAAGAAGAGGAGTGGAAGAGTCAGACAATGATAGGACATATAAAGAGATGATATCAATCCGTTGGAATATAGAGAAGAGATAAATTAGAAAATTTTGATACAAAAGATTCCTTGACTGTTCAATTTTTTTAAAAATATTATTAATTTATTATAAGAAAATTTCAAGAATATTATTCATTAAATAGTATTTATAGTACCAATATAAATTTAAAGTCATTAACTAATATTTCTAGCACCAGTGTAAACTTAAAGTGAGTTAAAATATTTAAATTTTTAATTAAAATTTTGTTAGTATAATTTTAAAATTAAATATTTTTTATTTTATAATAATATGTGAGTATTAAATTTTTTTGAGGCCTTGAGGCCTAAAGCATGTTAAATTTTTTTGAGGCCTTTGTGACCTTGAGGCCTAAAGCATATTAAATTTTTTTGAGGCCTTTGAGACCTTGAGGCCTAAAGCGGTTGCTTTAGCTGCTTGGGTCTTAAGCCACCTCTTACCTTATAACAAAATTAATTTACATGAAGTCGAAATAAAGTTTCAATTATAATAAAACAAAAATAATAAAGTTAAGATAAACAATAAAACACTAGTAAAAACACACGGGTCTAGATACATTCGTGTCCACTTTCTTCTTATGATAATCAAAGTAATAAAGTTTATTCACTATAAGAAAAAGGTTGTTTAAAGACTAATTTTTAGTTACCAAATGAAATAGTTACTAATTGTGACCAAAATAGTCACCAAATTAGATTTTGGTTGCTAAATAACTACAAAATAGAAGTAATGATTGAATTTAGTGACCAATTAAGTCAAATAATTGGTATCTAACATTAGCTACCAAGGTCTTAGTGACCTATACTACTAGATTCTAAATTAGTCTCTAGCTTAATTAGATACCAATTTAGAATCTAATAGCATAGGTCACTAAAATTTTGGTATCTAATATTAGATACCAATTATTTGACTTAATTGGTTACTATATTCAATCATTACTTCTATTTTTAGTTATTTAGCAACCAAAATTTAATTCGGTGACTATTTTGGTCACAATTAACAACCATTTCATTTGATGGCTAAATATTAACCTCTAAATAACTTTTTTTTTGTAATGATTATTATAATAAGTATTAAAATAAAAAAATATTTGAATTTTATAAAAATAATTATAAAAATAAATATTTTTTAATATTTTGTTGTAGGTAATTTTTTTATTAAGTTAGCAGTTTTTTTTATTGTGGATAGTTAATTGAGTTTGAGATAATAGTTATCTAAAAGATGAAATGGTAAAAATTTGTTTACACACAAAAAAGATAATAAAAATAAAAATAAAAAAATTACTATTAAATTAATATTCAATAAATTGACTTCGTTTCAATTCAAATAAAATAATCAAAATGATTAAAAATTGTAAGATCGGTTTAAATTAGCATTAAATAAAAATATTGTATCAGATAGTTGTATGTGTCACATTTTTTACTATATTTAATTTTTTATTTTAATTTTATGATAGCTTTTTACTTAAATTCAAAGTAAATATAAACTATCTTTCCTCAAAACTTTTTAAAATTAATAACAACTCATATGAATCACTATGGGATCTCTATTCTACCTGATCAATGTAGCACCCTAGAAAATAGTTATAAAGTAGAATTGGTATAACAAAATGACATCTGAATATTTTATTATTAAAAGTAAAAAGTTTATAAAAATAGAAATATCAGTTATTCAGGTTTCATTTTTATAAAATCACCATATCATAAAAATAGGTTCTCTTTAGAGTTCTCTACCTTCTCTCTAGGTTTCTACCTCCAATTGTCATCAGACTAACAATCAGAAGTCATCAGTAGATTCTTAGTGACATTTAAAGAAAGTCTACCTAATCAAAATTTTAATTTGAGTAAGTTCATTTTTGCCCTTTTTTCCTTAGGTTAGTTTTCAAGCCTGTATAGCTACCTATGTTTAGTCTATTTCATGTGCCCTCAGAGGCTTCAAGATGAGTCTATGATAATATAAGGTCCTAGTAATGTGTTCAGATCGTTAATCAGAACTCTATGTTGCAAGTTAGGCTATCTTTGGGGTCAATAGCTTTTTAAAGCACTCTTCTAAGTGTTTTGTCTCTAAATTAGGTAGGGAAGCTTTATTGTGTAGGGTTTAGATGTTATTCTTACTTTCTATTAGAACCTTAGGTTAGGAGATATGTATTTGAAGGTAATTTGATCACCAATGTTTAAGTTTTCTTGCAGGTCTGAAATTGGTTATTGAACTGAACTTGAATTATTTTGATGGTGTGTTTTAGTTTTATTATGATAATGATGCTAGAAATTAAGTTTGGAACTGATGATTATGTAATATGGATAATAGAGGGGATGTTCATAGTGATATTCATGTATATACTAATTGGAATGAAAATGTTTAATTGAAAACTGATTTGAGAAGCATGAAGACAGTAGAATTGATAGAAATCGGTATGTAATGTGTTGTATTGATGTTAAAGAAGTAATTTGGTGATACAATGAGTTCTATAGTAAATTAAAGCATGGAATCCGATTAAAATTCTAATATTCTAACTTTATGCATACGCGCCAGGCAGAGTTTAAGAGGTTGCTCTCGGGTTTGGCCATGTCGGGCGTAATTCTTTTGGTGCCAAGCGCGACAAACCCTATGATCTCTTGTGTTTGAGTGATGCCCTTGCGCCGAACATGGAAACATAGTATTGCATTCTCTTCTTGATTTTTATGATTCTTTTACTTCTTAAAAGATGTATGAGTGGTGTTATGTGATGAAATAAATGTTTATGATATATATAGAAATATTTGATGAATGATATAAACTATTATTTGTTTGTGGAAAGGCATGATGTATGGTAGATGAGTTTGAAAAATAATAGTGAATTGTTATGCATGATGTGTGAGATAGGTTTAAGAATGATGAATTGAGTGAAATGGTAATCGAGACATAATATCTTCAAGAAAGGAAATACCATGTTGAGATGTTAGGTTATGTATTGTTTGGGGAATTGATCAATAAGGAGGTATCCTGACTCTATTGGTATAGTGGAATCATATAGATGAAGATTACCAGGTGGTGTGAGTCGAAAAGGTTCATATGACCATGTTCGAGATTTGAAATATGAGCTGATCGGAATAGGACATATGAATTTACCTTGTACATATGGAAATTTGTATATGAGGTTTAACTCATTAGAATATATAGAATGGTAGTATAACAAGTGCAAACCTTTAAGTCTAATTCAATGCACTAAATTTTGCAGAAGTAGAGTCAATTGTTGTTGTACGTTAGTCAGTAGTTTTCGATATAGATCATAATGATTATGAGTTAGTTACAATATTTGAATGTTTATTTGATTTGAATGTGTAAGACTTGATAAATCCTTGAATTTTATTGTATTAAATTAAAAGCTCAGTTATATTAACAAATATTTTAAATTAATAACTTACCTTATTTTCTTTGTGTGGGTGTGTTTCCTTTCAGTGTGTGATGATCGTGTTTTAAATGGAAACAAATGACCAAAAGGCGGTAGATCTCTTCAGTTAATTGATAGATGATTTTTTATCTATTTTGAAACATATGTATATGTTAAAATTTCCTTTGGAGAAGCTTATTTTGAAAAACTTGATGAATGTAATGTATATATAAATATATGGTTATTTTATAATTTTCTACATGATATAGTTAATATATATGAAAATTTTAGTGATGTTACAATCAGCCCAATATTTAGAAACCAATTTATACTCCTCTTCAAACTTAGAAGGAAGAGTTTGAGTAACTTACACCCCTCCAACATCCAGCTACAGCTCCATAGGACACAAACCAACAATAGTTAAATGCAAACCAGAAGGGCTAAAACAAAACCCCTGGACTTTCAAACCAGCAATCACTATGACATCAAGCTTAACCCCAGTAGAACCATGAGAAGTTATTTTAGTGAGTTTTCCAATAACTATATAAGCATTTTTAGGTGATCTACCAGGCCCTGTAGAGTGATTGAACCAGATCATCATAACCATAAGTTAAAATGTCTTCTCATCCAACATATTCCTTCACCTCTTAGAAACCAAACTCTGCATACTAGCACCTTGTAAGGAATTTTTTTCCAGAAGTAACATGTTTAGAACTATTATTATCTGATGGGACAACGACAATGGGAGCAACTAAGGGGTATTATAATCCACAATATTCACATTTTCATGCTTATCGTTACATAATTTTTTTCATTTAAAACAACCATTTAGAAAAAAGATTTGAAACAGTTAAACCAAACGGATGAGTCAAGTCACCCTTAGGAGAAACATGTTGTATCTGCTCAACATTCTAAATTAGAGATATCATCAACAAGACTTGACATCCCTTTTAAACTATCTTCCTTATTAGAGTCATTATTAGGAGTAACAACATCACCTCTTAAAGAATATGGTTTAGAATCATTACCAACAACAATATTAGCGACATTAATTATCTCGATATACAGATTCACTTTTTCCTTCCTTGTTCCAAAGTTGGACTTAGGAACATAACATTGTTTAGACTCCACTGTTGATCATACCTATCACTTTGAAGGTAGTTTCTACAAGCAAATGACACTGGTCAATCATTTTACAAAAAAGAACAAAAAGGAGAAAGTCGTTCATACTCCACATTAGCCACAAAGGAAAAACCTAGACGCTTCACCGAAAGCTACTATAGTAGAGAAAAGAACAGATCTATATCAACAAACACCCAGACATAAAAGCTAAGTGTTTTATTCATGTTATAATCATCTAATGCAAGAAGGGTATCAACCCCTCTAACTATGAAAAAAATAACACGAAGTTGTCAATATTTCAAAAAAAGACCATGAATTCTGATTTATCACTACGCCTTAATAAACTTCATATATTTGAATTAGGCAATTATGCATGTAAATTATTTAGTGTAACTTCTTAATGATTTATTATTTTTTTTAGTGCATAATATTATTTGAGTTAGGCAGCTATGGATATAAATTGCTAATCTAGATTTAAGTACCAAACATATTTGTAGTCATAATTTTAAAATATATTTATATTTGATTATTGTTAATGAAATAATTAAATAATAATCTTATAAATTAGTTGACTTAAAAGATTTCTGGAATATCAATATGTTCCATCGTAATAATGACATGTTAATAGGAATCAATATATTGATTTATCGTATAATATATTTTATTAATTAAAATAATTCACAAATAATTTTATTTTGTAGTTATTTTCTCTTATTTTTTATTTAATTAAAATATTATATTGCTTCATTGGTTGTCCCTAAAGACGGAATGATTTATAGTAGAATTAAATATCATTTATGTTTAGTTGGATTTGACTATTTGGAGAACGAAAAGGAGGAGAAATGGAGTAAGATAATGGTTTGGACAGGGAATATATAGGAGAAAAAGAAGAGGACGAAACTCATTATCCTTTCTAAGAAATGGACAGAAATAATTACACAAATAAATATAGTATATTATGTTATCCACATAATTTCTTATGCTTTTTAAATAGGAGTATACAATTTTTTTTTTATATATATATATCCTAACTGTGTCTCTTTTTTGTATTATTATAATAATAAAAGAAGAAATAATTAAAATGATAGTAATAGTAATAATTAATAATAAATAAAATAAATGATAATAAAAATAATATTTTATTTTCTTCACTTTTTGGATCAAATAATTTCTATTATCAGTATCTTTTAATCTATTTCTTTAGTCCCTTTACTTTTTTTTTTCTTTCTTCTCTATGAACCAACCATACATAAATATTTTTAGGGGTTACACAAACATGTTCAAATAATATTTGTTTGTTTTAGTTGAGATAGTTTTAGAAATATAATTATTTTACTAACAAAATTGATTTAATAAATATGATTTAATTTTAAAATTGATTGATAAATAGGTTAACTTGATCATTGCGGGATTAAAAAAAATAATAAAATAACAAATAAATATTTCCGTATTAAAGTTATTAACATGTAAATATATATATATATATATATATATATATATTAAAAAAATTGAGCTTTCTTTTTTCTATTTAATCAAATATTAATTTTATCTAGTATTTATGAGAATTCTTTTTATGTAATGTTTTGTTCGATAGATAATAAATAAGACAACTCAAAATTTAAGGTAACTCCTTTTTAATATTAATTATCTTGTTTATATATTATTTTAATATGACTATTATTAGGATAATTATTTTGGTAACAACATATATAACAACAATAATGAAGAAAATAAATAGTAGTGAGAATGATGGTAATATTATTCATAAAAATAAAATTATTGGCGTAACAGTTATACGAATGTTGGTTAAATAACTTTTATATATATATATATATATATATATATATATATATATATATATATATATATATATATATAAGTGATATAGAAAGTCTAAATTTTTTTATGTTAAATAAAGAACTGACTAAAGTCACAAGGAAAATAATCAATAGAGAGTTGGATTTTGTAAAAGATATTTTGTTATTTTTATTCATTTTTCTCTATTTATAGTTTATAAATTAAACATTGATATCTAGCAATGGTCTCATTTATGATGCAAAGAGACGAAACATCGTTAGATGAAAAATACGAAACAAAAGTTTCATTTCTTTGTTCACTTAGATAAAACTTTCTAATGATAGTATTGATAAGAATAATAAAATAATACAATAAATATTAATATAGACCGTGTTAAAGGTGATAATAATAAAGTGCAGACATATAGGAATAGATGACCTAGGAGAACAGAGTTATTAAACTTAACTTTATTATTTATTTGAGTAGATTAATAAAAAAAAAAAGAGTGAGACTATTATAATATTTATTAGAAAATATTCTTTAAATTGACATAAGGCGGTGATAATTAAAAGAAGAGTTGAATGGTGTGAGATTGAGATGTAGGTGAAAGCATGTGGCAAGGTTGAAGAATTCAAAAACTTGTTGTAATTAACATGTGAATTATGTAGAGATTTTTTATATGGTGAGTTTGAAATCCAAGTTAATTTTTGACCGATGAAGTAGAGTTAAGAGTAATTAATTGCATGATTGAGAACAAATTTGAGCATTAACATTTGCAAATGAGTGAGAATTATTGAAAGGTGATGAAGAATAAGTGTTTGATTGAGATCTAAGAGAAAGGATGAAAAATTGTGTAGATGGTGAATCCCAAGAGAATCTTAGAAAGCAAATGATGAAAGGGAAACGTGGGGCACAGTCAATAATTGGCTGCTTCTGGACAACTCCATGACGGTACGCACGTTCTTCACGCCTGCTTCTGTCTCTATCTTCACACATTACACCTTATAACTACTTATTTCTCCTTTTCTTTTATTTTTTAATATCTTTCCTTCAATTTAGTTATCATAACAAAAAAAATTTTAGATTACAATTACTATTTTTTATTTCCTTTATACACTATTTTTAAGAAGATCGAATGTTTTAAGAGATTTATCACAGGATAAAAGCTATTGAAAAACGATATCAACACAATTTTTTTAAAAAACAGTTTTTGGTGTTCTCCTATCTCGGGCATAGAGATTACATTAGAAAAAAAGGATTTGAATAAAGTATTATAGTGTCCGTTTGCATAATGGTTTCAAAAATGAAGTATTTAATGCTATTTAAGCACAGATAACCCCTTAATTTTTTTATCTTTGTTAAGTACTCCCTATATACTTTTCACAACAAAATATTTGTCATCTACTCTTTACTTTAGTGTAAAGTCAATAAGCTAATACTATTATTAATTAAAAATTATCACGATCAAATTAAAAAAAACAAGAATAAATTACCAGAACATCTTGATATTATTTTATTTTCTAAATAAAATTGAATATTATTTATAATATTATTCTATTTATAGAGTAATTGTAAAAGCTCATCATATTGAACATAATAAGAAAAAAGTATCTTAATAGTTGAAAGACTTATTACTATTTTAAGAGATGATAAAGATACATGGTCAAGAATTGATAGGAGAGAAATGAGTTGATAGTAAAAAATCTATTAATACGATATTAAGAACCATATAGATACAATATATAAAGGTGATATAAATATGGATAGTAAAAAATCTATTAATACGATATTAAGAACCATATAGATACAATATATAAAGGTGATATAAATATGGTATCTAAAGTGAAACGAAATAAATATCTCAAATAATCAACTGAAAGTGATACAAATACGGTTCAAAGAGTGAAAGTAAGTTAATAGCTGAAATTGATACGACTAATTGAGAGTGATACGAGATACAATACCAAGAGTGATACAGACGGGATACTGAGAGTCGAAAATTTTGGATTAATCTAAATATTCACCTTATTCATATAATTTTATATATCTACATATATAATTAGAAAAGAACAATAATTAAAATAAAAATAATATTATAAATTATTAAATTATTCATGATGTTACAAGGTTTCTCTAGCAACTATTAGTTCCCAATGTTATGTGATGTATTGGTGGACTTCTCTTGAAATAGAAAGACGTCTCCATCAAGAGTCTCCAATTTTAAATTGGAATGATTTGAGGATTGTTTTGAGACATCAACACATTCGCTCTTATTATAATAGGGAGCTTATGGATAAGCTCCAACGACTCCATCAGAAAAAAAAAATATGAGTGTGAAAAAGTATAGGCAGAGGATGGAGTTGTACATATTGAGGGTTGAAATCAGAGAAGAAGATAATACTAATGTGGCCAGATTCATGAGTAGATTAAGTCTTGAAATAAGAGATAGAGTTGAATTATTACGATACAAATATTTTAATAACTTAGTACAATTTTGTATTAAAGTCAAGCAGCAAAATTTGAAAAAAAGGAAAAAGTTCATATTCTAGTTCTTATTCCAAGAAGGAATTCAAGAGGAAGGGAAATTATAAAAAAGAAAAGGTTAAAAATGAGCCCTCCTCGAACCTAGCTAGTGAATAAGAAAGAGCAAGGAAAAGGAAATGCAATCTTCACACACTAACACTATAGATATTCAATGTTTTAAATGTCTTAATAGAGGTCACATAGTATCTCAATGTCCCAACAAAAAGACCATGGTCTTAACGAGTAAGGATGAATATAGTAGCCAAGATGAATCATCTAGTGAGAGTGAGGATTCTGAGAGAGAAAATAGTGAGGATGCATGCCCTTGTAAGGGAGATCTTCTAATAATTCAGAGAACTCTCAACAATAAACCTAGTCCACATTCCTAGTCATAAAAAGAGAATATTTTCATACAAGATGCAAAGTTTTAGAAAACATTTGTTCTTTCATTATAGACAGCGGGGTTGTGCTCTAACTGTTATAAGTAGCACTAAGTTGATTGAAAAACTAAACTTGACTGTCATATCTCATCTTAAACTTTATAAATTACATTGACTGAATAAAGATAGAGATATAACAATTAACAAATAAGGAATTTAAAAGTTCTTTGAAACATGGTTATGTTTTTTTTGTCTCTAATATTTTTTTTTTTGTGACAAAAAAGCATTAGAAGATTAGGATAAGCTAAGATGTTTTCAAAGATTTAGACCGACTTTTATGAAAACTTGATCTAGCAAAGAGTGTTTTCTTGCACCTTCATATTTTATTTGAATCTTCATATACTCAATAAAGTAACCATTATATCCTTAAAAAATTATCTTACATCTCTGAACCTTTTTTAGTTCTAGATTATACAATTTAAAATTAAACAAAATTATGTTTTAGTATACAATTTGAAATATAAAATAAAAATTAAATTTCTGATTATATAATCCAAAATATCAAAATTATATTTTTTAAATTGTATAATTTAAAATATAAAAATATATTTAAAATTATAAAATTTAAAATATAAAAATTATACTTTAAATTATGCAATTTAAAATTTAAAAATATATTTGTATTATAAATGGTATAATCTAAAATATAAAAAAATTATAATTTAAATTATATAATATAAAATATAAAAATTATCTAAATACAAAACTCGTGCAAAAAGAACGCGGCCCTGGCAAAACCGAAAGGACTTTTTACGGTACATTTAAAGGATTTTTTTACCGTACATTGACCAGCTTATTATTACAAAAATGTTTCGTTTCTGAAAATTTAACGTGTGGTTCTATTCTTCGCTTCTTAGAGGACCTATTATATATATATAGTTTAGGCAAAAACTTCCTACATCCTATCACTTCCTCCTTATTACTTTTCAATAATTTCAAAAATACCTTTAAGACAAATATAAATTCTGAAAAATACTTTTTAAAAATATTTTTTAAATAAAAATTTTATATTTTAGAAAATACTTTTTCAAAATTATTTTAGAAAATATGTTTTGAAATATAAATTTTGCATTTTAAAAAAGATTTTTTTTAAACGTATTTTCTAAAATATAGATTTATGTTCTGAAAAATATTTTTAAAAAATTAAAATAAGGACATTTTCATATTTTTCTGTACCCACGTTCCGTCATATTTGATGAGTTACAGAAAGTTTTTGTCTTTACTTAAGTGGGTTTTCGGGTAAGAAGGTTGAGGTTATGAAGTCCAATGTGTTTACCAACTTCCCGCACCTCTATAATTACTAACTGCAGCTCTTCCGTAACTCGCTTTCACTGCCAACTATATCTCTGCTCTCCATTGTTGTATTATTTGAGAGTAAGAATAAGAAAAAGAGAGATTTGTTTGTTAGCTTCAGAAAGTATTATATATGTTTCAAAACTTTTTTCTGAAAATCTTATTTCAGAAATTCTAGTCTGAAATACATCTTACATATTTTAGAAAGTTTCTTATGGAAATTTCATTTCAAAAAAATATTTTATATATTTTAAAATTTTTTTTTCTAAAATTTTATTTTAAAATATATTTTTTGTGTTCTGAAAATCTTGTTTAAAAAATTATATTACAAAAATCTTGTCATGGATGTTTTATAAATTCCGAAAAACTTATTCCGACATACTTTTAGAACAAATAACCTAAAAGTCATCGTTACAAAAGATAAAATAATTATTTTAAAAGTTATGGACTAGTTATCTGAAAAAAAAAAACAAAAACTTATTTTCAATAGAAGTCATAAACATTTTCTCACTACAAAGAATTGAATTGAAATTCTCCAGTTTCAATCTTTCTCAGTTTTCACAACAAAAAGTTCAAAATTTCCCAAATATAAATATAAAATCCCAGCTTCGTGCTCTAACAGATTCGTTCCCAAATAGCGATACGAAATCCCACCCCCAAATTTGTTTGTTCTTCAAATACCCCAACGATTAGGGTAAGGTTCCGGGCATCAAAGTTCAAAGCTTTCTACATGAATTACTTTTTTTTTTTTTTTTTCATTGAAATTAATGGGTTAAGGATACTAAACGATTAGTGTAAGGTGCCACGTTACTAAAAGAAAAATGAGATTGTTATTTTTTTCATTTTGTTAACTGTCTGAGTTGAATTGAATGCCACTAAAAAAAGAATAAAGAAAGGATTATTTGAACTTGAAAGTAAGTGGGTGGGGGTGATTTGGTGTGTCCCACAGTTGCATTATCTTATTCTTTTTCAGTGCAACAGAATTATATGACAAATTGAGCATATGTAAGGAATTGGATTGGTGTAAAACAATATAGTAAACTGTGTTGCACAAGTTACCTTGAAAATGCTGTAAGTGGTGAAGTTTGTTGATAATGTAGATATTAGTTAACTACCCCCGCAAACATATGTGTTTAAGTTTTCAGTGTATTTAGCTTCATGCAATTTCCATCCTTATTCACTTGTTAATTTTGCCTTAGATTTATAGTCATTCTTTGTACAGGCTAGCTCACTCTGTCTCTAGATTAAAAAGGAATACTTAAGTTTCGATAGTTATTAGTTTTTCAATGTTGTATGAAATACTTATATATATACTATTACAGCAACCATCCATCCTGCTATCTGCTATATGGCATTTTTCAATTGGTTGCACTGTACCACTGTCTAAGGTTTGACAACTATGACACAATGAAATTTGTGACCATGAAACGACCACTCGTATGCAAGTTAGTCAAAATGAACATCTTATATATAAATAATAAAAAATTTACACACATATATAAAATCATTATATTTTACTCAAAATGATTAAATTCAAAGTTAACGATGATTAGTCAGTCATATTTAATGATGATAGTTATATCATATCCATATAGTGATGATTATTAATTATATTCAATGATAATCATGAGTTATAATTTAAAGGTAGTCATGAGTCATATCTAATGGTGGTCATGGGTCACAACTTACTATATTATTATTTTTCTTTTTATTATATAACAAATTTTTTATCATTAAAAATATTATTAAATTTATTTATTTATTTTTATTTCTATTAATATAAATATATAATCTAAAAAATCTAAAATGATAATTTAAGAATTAAAAGATATTAAAATAATAATATTTATTAAGAAGAAATAGATAAAAATTATATACATATAAATTAAATAAATATTTAAATAATTTTTAATTATAATTTAATACGTATTTGAATACAAAATAACCAGATAAACAAATAATATAATATAATTTTTATATTCAAATTTTAAAATAAAAATACCAAGAAATATTTTTACTATTATAAAAACTTTACACTGAAGACATAATAGAGAGGAGTGGGTGTTTATTAGAAATTGGCAATTGGGCTTTCGGTTACGATACTCATCCCAGCCCAAAATAATAAAATGAAACCGTAGAATGGTTAGTGCGGCAGCGTGGCCGCGGGAGGTCAGTAGGAGACGCGCGACCGACGAAGGCGTTGCTGTGGGAGGTGCGGTAGCGGAAGACGCCGCCGCGAGAGGTGCAGGCTCAACCGCGGCAGGAAATATAGTAAATGATATCCCTATAAACTTGAATTATTTATATTTTTTTCATTTTTAACAGTTTGATAATAGTTTTTGTTTGAATTTGCGAGAGTTTGGTTCATTAACTTGGGTTTCTACTTTTTTTCATATAAATTGCAGAATGGAAACCATGGAAGGCAAACCACTTTCCAAATTGGAGGAAGAAAATTTTCACAAATTCAGAGACTTCATGGCAGGGTAATTGCTAATCTTGCAAGTTAGTTTTTTATTTTATTTTATTTTATTTTTATTTTCTGGGCCAAAAATCAGCAGTCTACACGTGGTAGTTATATTTCTGTATGGAGTAAATAAATTACATGTTTGTCTTGACAGATGTTGACCCTTCAAAATTGAAAGTTTTCCATGAGGGATTGTTCTTGTGAGGTTGGAACTACTTCATATTGAGTAATTATTTCATTCTCATGAATACCACCTTACAAAAATCACAGTTTTATATGGATTCTATAACACCCTTTAAAACTTAATAACTTTAAAAAATAAGTATGCACTAACATTTTGAACTAATAATAAGTCCAACATAGTTCAAGCTTTTACCCAACAAAGGGTTTACAAAACAGCTTCATAGATAAGTCAAAATATATGTATAACTAATACACGCACATATATATGTTAATGTTCTTGCGCAACCACCTTACCATTGCCAAGAGTTTCCATCAATACCTGCATCATCCATTGCTCATATCCAATATAATCAATTACTAACCAGCTACCAGGTTCTGTTTCTTGAAATATCTAGGCTATTTTTCCTGCATTTCCATTAGTAACCATCCATGTCATTGTTTCTTGGGTATCTTTTTGTAGATGTCAAATGAAATAATTGAAAGAACAATTTTTTGAGATTAGAAACATTATAAGCAGCAGTTGAAGTTCTTTGAGGATTTTGTTGTAGTTACAGTTGGTCATATGGGTTTGATTTTAAGACATCCTACAAACAATGCAATAACTATAGATGATTTGTACTCCTAGGACTGGAGGTGATAATTATTGCTGAATGACACGGTGGAAAAAAAAATGTTAATTAGTTAAGAAATGTGCATTATGAAATTTTCTTGGTATATTCTCGTGACTTAAGAAACGAGCGTTAGACAGAAATAGTGTTCGGAATGCGGTACTGGACTTGGGCCCAAATGGGCAATTAGTTTATCAACTGACCAAGATCAAGGTGTGCAGAGTATATGTGGGAAGAAATAGGAGAGGGCAGAGTGGGAATGATGGGATGGTCAGGGGTACATCAGAAGAGGGGATCATCTGTTAGTTTGTTATGGACAGGGAGCGTTAGCTCTCTGGAGGAGCAATTGCTCTGTGGCAGCGGGAAAGTTTTCCAACTAAATTTTCCTTTAATCATCAATAATACTAGTTTTTCTATTCTATTCCTTTATAAGAAACTTGGTTCTCTAACACATAACACACTCACTCATATATAAAGAGGGATAATCTGTTAGTTTATTATGGACAAGGAGCATTGCTGTGTGGAAGTGGGACTGTTTCCTTAATATTTCCCTATGATCATCCATAATACCAGAGTTTCTATCAGTTTTCTAATTCTATTCCTTTGTAACAATCTTGGTTCCCTACCCTAGCACATACCTAGTCACTTACATATGCACACATAGAAGGAAAAAAATTATATTTTGTATTCTCTTTATTACATAATATATCTGTATAAATTTTTATATCTCAACAGCTACCCTATGATAGGATTGCAAAGATTGATGAACTGGGAATTGCTGGAAGCAGGCTGCTGTCTGGATTTCAACAAGCGCTTGGTAATTATGCAGAATATTTTTTAGCACGTGTTCTTGTAAACTAATGGTATTGCTTATTATTCACTTTGGGGGCGTTTGTTTCAAGTCATGATTTATCATTCCCAGGTCCGTAGTCTACAGGAATGTTATAATTGGAAAGTTATTCCTAGGCATTTCTAAATATGTTTGGTTAACTTTTCATTTTTCTGATAATACTTTTTAAAGTCTAAATTAATTGAAGTGATAAAATAAAAGAACGGAATTTATAATGGAGGTTACAAAGTAACTTCTCTCATTCCCATGAGAATGTAACCTACCCACCCCCTTATCATGCATATGAAAATTGTACAAACAAAGGTATGCAGCTTTCTCGGAATAAAATTACCCGAAAACTTCTAGCAAACGTAGGGATAAAGATTCCTACTTTCATTTTCCAGAATGCAAAAGGATTCCATGAAACAAAATGCCTCCTTATTTTATAACTTTTAACTTTAATTGTGCAGAGTTAATTGGGAGGCCTCCTATAGATATGAATTCTAAATTAGTGGACAAGATAATTGTGGCTAATGAAACTAAGAGAGTTAAAGTCTATATAAATTCTGGATGTAGGAAGCTCAACAAAAGTATCCAGAGTCTAACAAACTGTAAGTATTTATTTTTTTATTGAGGTTGGTTGTTGTCTCATTGCATTATTAGGGTATTTCTCAAAAATTGACAAGGGCTTAGTGACTCATGAGTACATTTATTTATTTTTAACCCTTTTAATTTAGTATGATGTATTGAGAATATTGTTCTTTAATTGAGTCTGATATTTTAAAAGTGAACCAATACCTTTAGCAATGAATCTTCTTTATTCTAGTTAACAGAAGTATGACAGATTTTTTTCCTTTGACTGCAGTGTTAAGTTAATGTTGAATTATTTCATAATTTTTCACAAAACTATAGTCATGCAGTTTTACAATAGTTACTCTTTTTATTCATGAATTCTGTTCTCATTAAATCATCCAACCTTCTTTTTATTTTTGTGCCCGAAATTTAGCTAAGCACTGTCTTCAAGGTCAGTTTAGTTTGGGGTATTCTGCCAGTCATAAAGGATATATATGTTTATCTTCAACTGCAGAATCTTTTTTTCTAATGATGACATTTTTAATGAGCATAGTTTCGTAATCCTCATCTTTTTTTTTCAACCAATTCGACATTCTCATCTTCTAATTCGCGTTTGGTTTCTACCTATATTCCTGAAATATTTCATCCTAATCCTATTGTTCCTGCAACTCCACAAGTGACTTAATCAAATCCAAAGCTGTAAAACAAGTTCTTCAAGACTCTAAATGGTTTGCTGCTATGACTGTAAATAGCTTTCTATATGTAGAAATTTGGTATTCTTTTGCATTTTTTATCTTGACATAATAAAATTCGAGTATCAGTGTTTGCTATCAGCTTGCAATTTTGTTTCTTTACATTTATCCTGTCTGCTTTTCTCACTCGTTCAGTTTCCCTCTAATTCTTTTACACGTTTTTGTTCCAAAAAAATATCTGCTTGAATCAGCATTGTACAATCTTTTGTTATCAATTCTCCGATTGAATTGTGCTTATTAATTTATTGCTATTTATTCTGCTGCTGACTACGTAACTGTTTCGATATGGCAAAATATGCATACGGAAGTTCACTCATGCACACATGGACTCTGTAACCATATAAGAAAAGGTATGACCTCGTGTTTTTAATGATTGATCCGTGACTGCTATACTTCGATAAGTGTATACATCCTATGATAAACTTGAATATGTATTTCTCCTTTGAATATAGGAAAAGAAACTCGTTAAAATGACCTATCCAAATAAAATGTAAATTTACGAAGACGAATTTCCAACTTGGAGGAAACTTATTTTCATTTAGTCAATATTGCTTTCTAATTTGCATTGCTTAATCAGTAACGGGCTTCTTTCTAGCTCCTATATGAAAGTGTTGTGTTGTAGATACTACGTTGTGTTTGGCCATCATTAATATAAAAGTTCATATCGACTGTGTTGTATATAAAATTTCTTGGGTTGTAAACTTTGTCATGAACATCATGGTGATCTTGCCTACTTTGTTTTAGTATATACTTTTCAGCTTATTTTAGCTAGTTCTGAGAGAAATTTTTAATTCCAAAAAATTAATCATTCTTAAACATGCAGTTAGTTTGACATTTAACTAGTCATGTATGTTTTGCAGCTAAGGAAATACTTGATGAACTTGAAGGTCTATTGGGGGATGTAACAAGTGCTATTCAGACTACAGATGGAAAATTATTAGCCTTCTCTGGTCTGGATTTTGATGTTCAATTAAATGAGCAAGCAACCTATAATGATTTGGTAATATTGTTACTTGTTTTGGAAGAATTTCTAATTTAATTGATAACCTTTTTCTCCTTATGTCCCCCCTTCCCCCAAGAAAAAGCAACCCCAACCGTGGGATGAGACTGATGTAATGCAAGGTCACTGACCTCTTTCTCTTCTTGGTTGGGAAGTTGTACTCCACTAAATTCATGAATCATAGTAGTGGAAATTATGGAATCCCTGCTTACTAGAACAGCATTCACACTTTTACTCAGGAGGAAAAAGATGCTTTGTCTCATTCTCAAAGTCCTGATGTAACTACTACCAAGAAAAAGAAAAGTGCCCATGTCACAGATTTGGCCATGGTAATGGCTTTCATATATAGCATGGTCAAGCAAGACTATTTGATGCAGGTAATGAATGATGTCTTTTTGTGACCTTATATCGAGTAAAAATGAAGAATCCATAAAATCTTTGCCTATTATTGCAGGAAAAGATTGTGTCTGCTTTAGATCTCAGGATGTCATCAGAAGAATTAGAAAGCTACTGCCAAATGTGGTCTTTGCGCCCCTTCATAAATGACGAGATCGTGCATGGAGCTTGGCAACATATTCATTGAAGATTCTTTTGTTTCTTATTATAAGTATACAGAATTAGTTATCATTTGAGATTTTCACTTTAATTTGACATTGGTCTCCCTCCTCCCCATTTTTGGAAAAATAACACATCTGTTGTGAATTGAACCTTCAGCTTCAACTCTATCAAAATATCAGTTTGATTGGTTCTCGTTCTAATTATTGAGTAATAATTCATTCCAATAAATCTAACAACATCCATATATTTTCTTTCTCACTGAAATTGAGCATAACATGGTCACAAAATATCATCTACTTTTTACATGTGTTTGAACAAGGAGAACTAAAATATATCTTATATCTTAAATTAATACCAAATGATGCTTATCTCTTTATTTTTTCTTAAAATAATAAAAATATAAACCTACACATAATTTTGTCATTGCCTAGCAGGGATACATGCACTAGTTCTGATAATGAAGGTAAGAACTTTTTATGCCAATCACATTGGATTAAGATTTCAGCATTTCAAAACATGAAATTATTTGAACAAATAGTAACAAGAAAAGTGAGAAATTAAAAGGGAAAAATATGAATTGAGTTAAGAAATGAATGAACAACGGCACAATTTCTAAATATTGATAAATGGAAAAAAATCGTTATTTTGATTGAAAAAGAACAGTGAGACCATCCTCTAAATTAGAAAGTATTCAAATATATAATTAATTAAATTATTCTTTTCCTAAATTCTTACTAAAGGTTTCTATTTATAAAATTGGATTATAAAGTAGTAAATGCATATAATACTCCACTTATAATAAATTTATATTTATTAATGTATTGAAATTTAAATTTAATTTAATATTATAAAATTGATTTTTTTAAAATAATATACATACATGTCATGTTTATAGAAATTTTTATTTATCAACTTCCCAATATAAAGAGTTTTAACTCAATGACTATGATTAGAAATGGTCTCTCAACGACTATTTTCTTTTAGTACCAATATAAACCCTTCGTCAAGAAGAATAACAAGAGAGCAGAGGTTGTATTACGATGATATGTTGTTAAAATTTCTTATACCTAAAAGAGAGTTATTATTCTTATATTAGTTGAAAGATGCAATCTCTTCCTAAAAAGCTTATCCAATAATTTGAAATATGAGATAAAGCTTGAATCTTGTAGTTGTTAAGAAATGCAAACATACCATAAAATACAAAACCCATGATTCATGAATCATACAAACACTCAACTTTCATTCCTTAGGAAAGAAAGAGTATTTGACAAACAATATTAATTTAAACAAAAGTGTCTTGGTAAAGAATACTCAAAAAGGAACAAGAAAAAGTGATTAATTGTCAAAAGAATAATCACTTAATTGAATTTCGAGTAGTTTAAAAATTAATAGTCTTTAACATATCAATAAAAGGTGGATGTAATTCAAAAAGAAATACTCCTTTAAGTTAATAATCACGATTTTTTTATAGACTCATGCTATTTTAAGTTTATTATATAACTAAATATTAGTAAAATCATTAATTGAATATTTAAGTTTATTCTATTTATTATTACATGCTAAAAGAGTATAATAATTTTTATTAAATACTAATTGTGAAAGATATTAATATGATGGTTTTTTTACTACAAAAATTTAAGAACGACTATTTCAATTAATTCAAATAATTATTTTTTGTATGCCAATTAGTTCAAATAGCTTATTTTTATTTATGAGGAAAAACAAGAAACTCATATTAATTGATTATCTTTAATTAAATTCTCATATTACGGGTAGCTGCGTTTCCTGTGGTAGCAAAGAAAAACGGACTCGTTTTGACCCACCAAAACTAAAGAAGATTGTGTTTGAATTCTCTGATTTTGCGTTCCTGAACCCTACAATTATGGATTACCGCAACAAACTGGTTCTGGCTCCCATGGTTCGCGTTGTGAGTTCAACTTCCTTTTCATTCTCTCCAAACTACCATTTTCAACTTCGAAACGAAAGCGCAACATCCATATCCTTTTGTGTTTTGTAACTTTGTTTGGTAGGGCACTCTCCCATTTAGATTACTGGCTGCTCAATATGGTGCAGATATCACTTACGCTGAGGAAATCATTGATCATAAGATTCTCAAGTGCCACCGTCGAATCAACGGTACACAACTACGCTTCTTTCTCTCTCTCATTTCGCATTATACCTCTTTCATACTCTTTTTAACTTCAACCAATGTTAAATAAATAAACTGTGCTGCAATTCAGTTCTACTGTTGTATATATTCGCATAATGAAAAGAAATTGTGTTGTTGTCTCTTGGTGATAAATGTCAATGCTTATTTATTTTTTGTTGGAACTGTTGGAGAGATTGCTAATCATTCATTTGCCTGTGGTTTTTCTTATTTAGATTTAATATACTAAGAAACGTATTTTTTTTTATGTATTCTTTGTCAGAACTCATTGGATCCACTGATTTTATGGAGAAGGGGACAGAAAGTGTTGTGTTTAGAACCTGCGATGAAGAAAAGGATAGGGTTGTATTTCAAATGGGCACATCTGATGCTGTGAGAGCCCTAACTGCTGCTCAATTAGTGTAAGTTAATTGTGTATTTGGTTTCCTTCTTTACGCTGAAGTTGGTATACTTTTTTGCTTTTACTTCTCTGTATGAAATTGTTGTGCGCTGTACTTATTGTTTATTGATCGATTTCCCAATGGGGTCAGCTATGTCCTGTAGGAAAAAATCCATCCAGTGAGATGTGCCTTGGCTGATGTTGTTGTTGTTGGTTCTTAATGATGTTTTAATTAATCTTAGTATATATAAGTCTGAAAAGTGAAAACCTGTTCACATATTGAAATGTTGCTATCTTAGTAATAGTAACGGTTTGCTGGAAGATCTTTTTCTCTCCCAAACCAATTCCAAATATATAGACCCACTGAACGGATTTAATATTCCATTTTGAAGTATATATGTTTTCTTATGTGCACCAAAGTTGCTATACAGGATCATTGCATGCTAGCTTTTCTGCACTGAAGAAGCTATTTTGTTTTAAGTGTTTTTGTTTTCCTTTTTCCATTTTTATATGCTTTTCCTGCAGGTGTAATGATGTTGCTGCCATAGATATTAACATGGGTTGCCCGAAGTCATTTTCTTTGAGTGGTGGGATGGGTGCTGCTCTGCTGTCCAAACCAGAGCTTATTCATGATGTAAGTGTATATAATCTGTTGTAGTTCTGATTGTGCTTCTTTAACATATTTGAATCCTTTCTCTTTAAAAGTCCAGATCTTAACAACATTAAGGAGGAATTTGAACACGCCCGTAACTTGTAAGATCCGACTCCTAAAATCACCACATGACACCGTGGAATTGGCCAGAAGAATTGAGAAAACTGGTGTTTCTGCACTCACAGTCCATGGACGGTAATCTCCAAGTCTTAAAACTTTTCCCTGGGTCTTTCTTTCTCTAGTGTGAACTAATATTGTTGTTTTGCTTTAAAAAGGCAGTCATTCTCGTATCAATCAACTTATTAGATGGTTACATAGGCAATTATTGTTGTTAGGATCTATCACAATTCTATCATTCATCTGTCTTATACTGTTTTATGTTGTGCGCGCACCATGTTACAGAACTTTTCTCTTTAATCTTGGCTTGGGATGATAAGCACAGCAAAGGCTTATTTAATTGTTTTTATCGAATCAGTCAAAGCAAGATAATACTTTGATGATATGTTATTCCAAATGGGATTGATGAAATTTTCAAACAATTAGGATATGTAGAACAAACTATCATGACAAGTTTTTGTTAGAGGATCTTCAAAGTATCTTATTGGGAGAGAATGCAACAGTGAAAGGCTTGATCTACATGTGAGGTCAGCTGCATGCATTGTCTGATGTCACTATTCTCAATCAAAAACCAAATCCTATGGGATGTTATGTTAGTACACTGAAACTAGATATTTAGCCACAATAATTGAATAGAAACTGCAGCAAAAGCTGTTCTATAGTTGTAACAGCTCCTACAGAGATTAACTCTATCCATAGAACTTCTAAACACACTTTTTTGGCCACTCCTTTCGTATCAGCCCTTTTTAATTTTGCACAATGAAAACTCCTATAAAACTTAGTGGCTGCCTATCATCAGACTAATATAAAATAACTATTTTAGAAATACACAACTGATCCTAGTAAAACAATATGACGAGTAACTTCTCCTGAAAAATCAGCCTTGTCCCCAAGGCTGAACACAAGAATTGATTCTTCTTAGGGATGAAATGTCACTTTATGCAAGCCATTAGTGCATCATCTTGTTGTCAATTATTATTGTTGAAAGGGTAAAATATGTGAAAGAGATGCTGAAAATTGTATGTATGGACTATATAACAGAGTCCATCTTATATAAGCTGATTGCGATTAATGCAAATACTGGAAATTTTATTGATATATCATTATATGACATACCTATTGTTGAAAGAGAAAAATTGATGCTGAAAACTGTGTCTGGGCTACGCAACTGAGTCCATTTTATATAAGCTGATGACAATAAATACAAATAACTATAGGAGGATTTATTCTCATATAGACTGTGATAGTAGAAGGCCTAATAATGTGAGTTGGGAATGCCTAGAGAGGGAAAATGAGGGTTGAGATTGGGCAAGTGTGTTGAGTGTGGGTAGAAATGTAAGGGAGGTTGTGAGACTAATGGGTGGGTGGGTGGGTGGTGGATAACTGGATTGATTAATGAGAGTTCAGATTGAGAGGCTTGAGGCATGCATGGGTTATCAAATGACTGGGGTGGCAAGGACAATGGGTGAGAAGGTGATAAGGTTAGCAGAGGCCTATATATTACATTGGATACAATAGGAGTGGGTGGGGAACAACATGAATTAAAGTGGTTTTAGCAGAAGTAAAAGTGCTTAGTTCAGGGAAAAGGGTGCGGGTGAGAGTTGAGTGTGTGGTGTCATCGTGGTTCAATGATAGGGTGTGAACGAATAGGTAGAGGTATGGGTCCATGAAAAGGTTGGAGAAGCAAATTGTGGAAGACGGGGTGGATCTAGGAGGCGGGGGGAAGGGCTAGTTCATATGCCACTTTGCCAACATGTTTGGTGATGAAGGGGCCATAATATTTGTGAAATAGCTTGTGGGAAGTTCGTGTGGAGATCAATCCATGGTGGGTAGTGACAATTGCTGATGTTGAAAGCATGGTGGGACTTGTTGGCTTCTGATGCCATGCATTGGTGAGTTCTTTCCAAGTTTTGTTTGAGCTAGAGTTTTTGACTTGTTGTTGGGAGGTGTTGAGAGATGAGATAATGGTTGTTCTTGATATCTAATATGGAAATGACGGTGGTAGGCAGTCGTAAAGGGTGTAAAATGGGGTGGTATTGATTGCTGAACGGAATAAGGAATTGTACCAATACTCTGCCAGGTGAAGAAACTTGTACCAGGAACATTGTTCTGACTAACGAAATGGGGAGGGGTTAGAGAAGACCCATTTTTTTTTTTCTGCTTAGTGGCTTGTTCTATTGAAAGGGAAGACATTCATGGATGAAAAGTTTGATATCTTTGTATATTTGGGGCAGTAAAATAGTTGTGAGATAGGCTATGGTGTGTTGTTGGTACAAGGTTTGGTTAATAAAGGACAAATTGGCGTTTGAGACCAACAAATGTAAGAGGGGAGTGGAAAGGGTATCAACAAGGTTGTTTAGAATGGAATTAATGGTGTCTTGTTTGAATTCCGAAGAAGACTGGTGTGTTTTCATGGAGGTCTGAAGGGTTTGGAGGGCTACTAGTTTGTCTAGGATATGTTGAAGGGTTTCATCAATATCTTTCTTGGTAGGTTAAGGAGGCATGGAGGAAGTCAATGAAAACACCAAAATATACATGCTTAGGTGATAACAAGAATCTATATTATTCTAAGAAAGCTACATGAAATTAATGAACATTCTCTGCCTTTTTCATTTCCATAGTAGCTCATATAAAGACTTGAATACATTATTCTTACAAACCAGTCAAAGGCACCTGTCAATTGTGTATAGCAGAAAAGATTCCTAATGACAACTCATGTAGGGCAAATGTAGTAGTCCTTTAGCTAAGTGTGGTTAGATATATTCCTAACGGGCCTTTGTGAGGGGTAGTGTGAAAAATAGGTCAAAACACAGGAAGGGAGTGCTGAATTGTGTTTTTAAGATTTTTTGCAATTTTCGTAGGATATCATCTTATGTAAAATGATGGTTTTGATTGACAGTCGCACTATCAAGTGATTTTTTTAAGAGTTTGCATTTAATGAGCAACGTCAGACGACGCAACTTCAAAAATGATAGCTCGACCGTCTAAAAAGCTTTTCAAAACTTGTTTTTGCAAAATTCACTTTCTAAGATTAGTTATAGTTAAATACCATGCAATTTAAAGAGATAAGAGATAAGAAGAGTTTACACTTTATTTTTATACTGGTTCGTCTATTAACGAATACTACATCCAGTTCTCAATCAATGGATTGAATTTCGCTAGGCGGTCTATTGCTCCAAGATACATATGAGTATTGTTTGGACTTCAACCATTCTTGAATAAAACTGAATATTATTTGGACCACAATCACTCTTGACTAAAATTGAGTATTATTTGGACTGTAACCATTTCTAGTTAAAACATAATATTAATTGAATTACAACCACTCCTAGCATATTAATTGAATTACAACCACTCCTAGCTAAAACTAAGTATTATTTGGACTGTAATCACTCTTGGCTAACACTAAGTACAATAACATGTGGCCAAAACGAGTATTCTTTGGAATGCATTCACTCTTGGTTAACAAATATTCTTTGGAACGTAGCTAGTTTTGGCAAATATGAGTATTATTTGAAATGCAGTCACTTCTAGCTAAGACAGAATATTTTTAGAACTCAGTCACTCTTGACTAAACAAAGTTTGTATGAAAGTGTGATTGCAAAGTTCACACGAGTTTGATCACTAGAGAGTGTTAGAGTCTTATGACATATACAAATATATTCACACTCTTCTAAGTTGCTATGTGAACATAATAGTATTATTCTACAAAGCTTTTAAGTTACAAAAGGATTTTGACTGTGTTTTTGCACGTTGCAATTGATCAATCTTATGTGTTCTTCAAATGATAGCTTAATATAGAGCTTGGAAGAGGTTTTGGTTGTTAAGAGCATCTGAACTCAGATTGTTTCATATTCTTTCGTTTGATGAGCATAGATGTAGAGGTGCATTAAATGTGCTCCATGCAACATTAAATGTCAATATCTTCTTCAAGCAACATCCCAATAGGTAGTAGTACTTATCAATGCTAGGTCAGGTAGCTTTTTACTTAAAAAGAAGGCAGAGACTGTACAAGGCAGATAGTTGGATTAGAGTTGACATAATCTTGTGTCAAGATAGTTGTTGAAGCAAAATAACTTTAGCTTGTATCTCTAGAGATCTTGATGTATACTTGTGCTTTGTACAGTTCTCTGGGTAGACAGAAGGCTACAACATAGTGATAAGCTAAAAGAATGTTTTTGTTAGGTACAATGTAAGCTTTAGGTTTGTGTGCAACTATCATCTGATGAATGTTTCACTTATTAGACAAAGTGAAAACTATAAGGTGTTGTATCATCTATCAGATAAAGTACTTGTGTCTTAGATGATCTGCTCTTTTTTTTTTAAAATACATCTTTCAGACGCTTCTTCGTTCATGTTTCTTACTTTGTTGTGAGGAGCACTTAATCAAAACTATATGACTATTAGACTTTTGCTCTAACAGGTAGGTCCACTACCAGTCACTAGGGTCAAGTGTTGGAGAAATTCATGAATCATCTCCTTGTCGAATCTCCTAACACCACCAATCCCCATGGCTTATGTGGTTGGTATGTGACTATCATCTACTTTTAACTTGAAAAGGGGATACGTAGGACAAGACTATGTGAAGTAGATCAACTCATAAGGTTGGCATTGAATAGAGAAAATTTTGCATGAGACTCGAATGGAATATTTTTGTTACTCTTTCCACATTCTTTATTTTACATTCATAGACTTAGAGCCTTATTTTAGAAAAACCACATTATTTAAGAAAGTAACTAGCTCAAGATTCTCGAAACATCAAAAGGCATGACATGTTCAACTTGTGGCTTATTCATCAATTTTGAAAATTTGATGCTAACGAGCTGAAAAAATAAGTAGCATTTTTCATTTACATGCAGAGATTCATTCTATGTTGTATCAACTGGGAGAATTGAGCTTTAGCTTTGTTGTGGAAGCAGAAATTCTTTTCAGAGTGGACCCTAGGAGAGGGGGACTCTTTCTCATATTTTCTTTTTAATTTCATTTAATCATTAAAATTGATCTTTAAGTTCTTAATACATTCTCACTTTTTTCCTTTTTGATGTGTTCACAGAAAAGTCGCAGATAGGCCCAGAGATCCTGCTAAGTGGAATGAAATAGCTGATGTTGTGTCAGCATTATCTATTCCAGTTATAGCAAATGGCGATGTTTTTGACTATGATGATTTTGAACGCATTAAATCAGCCACAAGTAAGCTGAAAAGAATTCTCCCAGACTTCTACTAATTTTTCAGTTACGTTTTGTTAGAATAGTAGATTATAGATAGAGTGCAGGGTAAAAAACTCCAAATGCAGTTGAATTTTATCATAAACTTCAGGGACCTGAGTTATCTTGTATTTTATTATGTCAACCTAATCCTTGTCGTTGTTAATAAGTTCTCCAGAAGTTATAACTCATTATCTTGGACATTGAGATAAACCAAAGATAAATTTCTTCCTGTAGTGATCATAAATTGCATAGTCCTCTGTATCCTAATCGTAGGACCTTGATAGACTCCCTCAGTTCTTCAGGAAGGATTGCGTATATCCATTGTCTTTGCGTTCCCAAAGAGGCCTTGAATCGAGTGTCCAAATCATGCTATTGGGAATCGTTTGTTATGAACCTTCATGAAGGACCAAGTAATGGTTTTCAGACACAGAAGATTCTTTCTTACTACCTATAGAGAAAGCTAGAAGCAAACTTGTTCTTGACAGAGACAATACATCTATTAAATACATCCAACACAAAATGCATCCACATCATCGTTGCATTCACATTTATGGTAACTTGAACTTTCCCCTCTTGGAGATAGCTTCAAGTGGTTTTTTTTCCTCGATATGACAACACGTTGACAGTGAAGACGACTAAAGGGGAAAAAAACTATAACAACTCTATGGCAGCCTGTAGAAACTTTTGAAAAACAAAGGTTTCATAAGTAACAGTGAGGGGACTAACCAGGGTATATCAGGTTGCTTCCTGGATGTCACTCATGGACCACAAAAGTAACCAATGAGGCTCATAGAAATAGTATGCATTTGAATTGAATATCATATGAGAAGAAATTTATTGGTTTTTATCATGTATGATGGGAATTTATTTTTGATCTGGATTACTTTTGATCAACTAGCAAATATACCATGACATTTTTACATGTTTTTCCTGTCATGATAGACTAGCTAATTAGCTATTCATTATTTTTTTTTTCATGTTTAATTCTAATTGACATTGGTTTGTGAAATAAGGTGCCTCATCAGTGATGGTTGCCAGAGGGGCACTTTGGAATGCTTCAATATTTTCGCCTGAAGGCAAAGTTTCTCATGAAGATGTGAAAAGAGAATATATTAGGAAGGTAACTTGTTTTGTTCTATATAAACTACAATACTTTCTATGACCTTTACATTTTTCCCATAGATGGGTGATAATCTTATAAATATGCAGTTTCCAAATCCAGACAGATTTTTTCTTGTTTCATTCTTGTTCTATATTTTCAATGCTTTTATTGGTGGAGGGTGTTGCTCTTCAGGATTTCGTGGTACTAACTAATAATGTTACTGTTCTCTACTTTTGATATCAGTGCATCTTATGGGATAATGATATAAAAAGCACCAAGTATACAGTAAAGGAAATGATAATACATTATTCCTGCCTTGAACTGGCTGAAGGGAAGGCTGTGACCAAATCAGAGTCCATGTCTGATCTAGCGTAAGTTTACTTGTTTTTATCACTTGCCTTCATGCTTTCAATATATACTAGGTGTTGACTATAGATCAGTATAATCAATTGTCACATGTTTGTAGACTGCAATTACTTTTCAACTACTTTACACTCATCATTTGTAAACAAATAACAAATGAATCAGTGCTTCCCAGATCCTTTGGAGATTACTTGATTATGTGATTACTGAAGAAGGATCCAAACGAATCAATGCTTTCTCTTTTAGCCTCCCTCCCTGTCCTCTACTGAATAAATTACTGGTTCTATGATAAGCATCTGCTGATAAAATGAATCAATTTTATATTTTCAACTGGAGGCAGTCTCTGCATAATGGTTATACAAAAAAATAATGTCACACAAGTAAAAAGAGAAAAAAAAAACACATTGTAGTGAACACTGACGTTTTCGTTAGCCATTTCTTTCCATTAATTTCAATTTTACTTGTCTTCTGTTTTCCCCAGATGATAGAAATTAATCATTCTTTTGTTCAATCTTCATATATTGTTGGTTGTTTAAAATATATAGGATGTTGTACTCTTTGATGTTTCAGGGAACTCTATGGGCAGAAAGAATACTACCAGTTAGTAAAACAAGGCTTTTTTTATGGTTCTTGATAATGTCTTTGGAGCATAAATATTCAGAGTGAGGACATGGCTTCCCTGGTTTACAGTTTTGTAGGCACCTTACAAGAAATTTACACAACTCACCAATTGATATTATTCTTGAATTCGAACTCAAGTCATTTGTTTGCCATGGATGAAAATAGTTGGATGAGTTAGGGGTTATTCATGAATTGTAATAATTTTTTATACATGGAAGTGTAATATTTATTGTAGAGGCTTTATTTCGTAAAACATGAACAAAAATGTGATTGACTGGTATTACCAAAATTTTTTAAGGACTTGAAAATGATGTTAGTTTGTACAAATGGTTCCATTAGTACTATCTATGTTCTTGAAGAAACTTTAATTAATATAAAATAGGAAAAAAATATTTAATTTAGATAGTAACATTAAATTTGTTACCAATTTGTATTAAGTTATTGGTATTCATAATCATACTCTATCTGATTAATCGTGTTATTTTTTTCTTCGGATTCATGAGGATACAAATTATTAACCCATATTTTACCATTCCCGAGAATGTTATAAATGACTAAATTGTAAGAACTTAGAAGTGGGTAGTGTAATTTTAGTCCCTGAATTCATTATAATTATTAAAAGGTTTACAAGTGCCAAAAAAATAATTGTCTTTATATCAAGAAAAGTGACTATGAAAGTCTTAAGCTTATTTGACATGAAAATTTGTCACATGATCATTAAAATTGTACAGTTGAGTAACATCTCACGATTCAGATTATTCTTTTTACTATTATAACGTCACAACTTGTTATTTGATAGTACTTTTAAATTTTCAATTAAGTTTTATATTACATATAAATTATGACCATTGTCATCTTTCCTCATTTTCATTTATTATTTTTTATACTTTTTACATTCTTTTCACAATTTATCTCGAATTTTGTCTCATTCATTTTTATATAAAGTTCAATATTTTAAATTTAATACTTTCAACCTCCTCAAAGTGTGTTGAGTCTTACTTTCAAGGTCTAAAGCCACATATTTACGTTGGGGTTATATTAATTATTTTGACAAAAAATATATGAAGGTTAATTTTTTGTTATACTTATGAAATAACTATATTTTGTTTAATTATAAATTAAAATTAAAAATCGTAAAATGTATTTAAATTTATGTAACTAAAAATTTGCACAATCTAATCATATACATATTAAAGTAATTTATGAATGATTATATATAGTAGTAATTAACTAAATCTAAGACACTATTAATAAGATTTCATAAATCCAAGATATTATATAAGATTGAAAACCAAATTTCTATCTAAATCAAGTTATTAATTTATATATTATTAATATGGTTAAAATTTTCAAAACCTACTTTTTAAACTCAAAAATTTTAGAGGATGAACTTATATAAATAGATATTACTTTTTGATCACATATTATGCATGTGTACACATTAACATATTAATGAATTGTAAACAAATTCATCCCAGAGACTAAGAATCATTTTATTTATTTTTATACAGTTTGAGGCGTGTAACTCAATAAATTCCTAACAATCTTTTGTTCTACATCGAAATTCACTCCTTTCAAATTAATGTATCTTTTAAGTATAAATAGTTAAGCAGTGAATCCTTTTTTAAATATTTTATACATTAAAATACCTTTCTCTCAAATAAAAATATTTTATTTTTTCGATTATAAATATCTCAATAGTGATCCTTGGTTTATAAAGGTGATTTTAAAAGGAAAGATACATTTTTTAAACTAAACACTTTTAATATAAGAAAGTTTTTATCTTTAAAATTTAGGGAAAATGATACTTTGACACCGCATTTTCTCTTACTTTCCTTTGACACTCCGACGTGGCATGTGCTGTCCCGCATAACAATGAAAGAGAAAAAGAAGTTGTTTTAGAACACATGTGTCTCAGGGGTAGAATGTCTAAGTGGTTAGCTTAGTTCAAATAAGCGGTTCGCTGTGTGTAATTTTGGAATACACACATGTGTCTCAGGGGTGGTAGGTCTAAGTGGTTAGCTCAGTTCACCTAAGTGGTTCGCTGTGTGTAGTTTTGGAACACACACATGTGTCTCAGGAGTGGAAGGTCTAAGTGGTTAGCTCAGTTCAAATAAGTGGTTCGCTATGTGTAGTTTTGGAACACACACGTGTCTGAGGGGTGAAAACATTAAGTGGTTAGCTCAGTTCAAATAAGTGGTTCCCTGTGTGTAATTTTGGAACACACACATGTGTTTCAGGAGTGGAATGTCTAAGTGGTTAGCTCAGTTCAAATAAGTGGTTCGTTGTGTGTAATTTTGGAACACACACATGTGTCTCAAGGGTGGTATGTCTAAGTGGTTAGCTCAGTTCACCTAAGTGGTTCGTTGTGTGTAGTTTTGGAACACACACATGTGTCTCAGGAGTGGAAGGTCTAAGTGGTTAGCTCAGTTCAAATAAGTGGTTCATTGTGTGTAATTTTGGAACACACACATGTGTCTGAGGGGTGAAAACACTAAGTGGTTAGCTCAGTTCAAATAAGTGGTTAGCTGTGTGTAATTTTGGAACACATACATGTGTCTCAGGGGTGGAATGTCTAAGTGGTTAGCTCAGTTCAAATAAGTGGTTCGCTGTGTGTAATTTTGGAACACACACATGTGTCTCAAGGGTGGTAGGTCTAAGTGGTTAGCTCAGTTCACCTAAGTGGTTCGCTGTGTGTAGTTTTGGAACACACCCATGTGTCCCAGGAGTGGAAGGTCTAAGTGGTTAGCTCAATTCAAATAAGTGGTTCGTTGTGTGTAGTTTTGGAACACACACGTGTCTGAGGGGTGAAAACACTAAGTGGTTAGCTCAGTTCAAATAAGTGGTTCGCTATGTGTAATTTTGGAACACACACATGTGTTTCAGGGGTGGAATGTCTAAGTGGTTAGCTCAGTTCAAATAAGTGGTTTGCTGTGTGTAGTTTTGGAACACACACGTGTCTGAGGGATGAAAACACTAAGTGGTTAGCTTAGTTCAAATAAGTGGTTCGCTGTTTGTAATTTTGGAACACACACATATGTCTCAGGAGTGGAATGCCAAAAAGAACTGCATTTTCTCTTTCATTGTCACGCGGGACAACACATGCCACGTCGGAGTGTCAAACAGAAATAGGAGAAAATGCAGTGTCAAAGTATCATTTTCCAAAATTTTTCATCTACTCTATCATATACTCGTCCCGAGTCCCTCTACTTCTACCATAAAGCCAAAAAAACGTGCAATAAGCATAAATGTTAACTTAAATCGAAAAAATAAAAAATAAAAATAAAGAATTGAATAAGTACTTTTTTTTTTAATATTCAGCGACTCTTTAAAAGTTATGTTGGGTCTCACTTAATCATTTATCCTGTAAATAAATGTTATTACATTTGTTAGTTGGTTATGGAAACGTATTTTCCGTATCTTTGTTCCCATGTAAATGATTTCCTTATAATTTAAATTAATTGATATTAGCATGAGAATGGAATTATCTATTTCTATTATATTATACCTTTCTTTTTTTTCTAGTCTTAAAACTAAATAGATTTTATTATTTTTTTAAATTATTAAAGACCAATCAAACATGTTTATGTGGATGTAATTCCTGAATGCAATATTCTTCTAAAGAATGTATTTTATGGAAATACAAAATAATAAGGCAAAACAAACTAAGGCTTATTTGAGGTGGGATGATTCAGATTCAGATTCTGTTGAACACATTAATATACGCTTAATTCATTTCTTATTGTGGACCTTTTCATGTTTCCCCATTCAAATGGTAGTATGGTTCTACCTTTCTTTTCTTTTCAATCAGCAAACACTTAAATACAACTAAATATTTAAAAGTTAATCAATTAAATACTTTAGTTATTTCTAATGAATTTTTTACTTATTGATTTTGTGTGTGAACATATATAAGATAATTCAATTAAATTAGGTGATTCTTTTAAATTTTAGTCCACGTATGATTTTTTTAATTATAATTTATATTCACTTATTTGTTAAGAATGTTTAATGCATTTTGAAACACACGGCGACATTCAAAACACAACGTCTGTCCCACAACCGTCAAAAACTGAAATTGAAAGACACTGAACGCTTTTCAGAAAAGGAAGAAATAAAAAATTTAAATTATATTTTCTTCTTAATCTAAACCTGACTTATATCTTTTTTAAATTTTTAATATTTTATTTTGTTCATAAATTAATCTTATCTTATAAATAAAATTATTTATTTTTAAAACAACTTACCAAAATAGTGAAGTTTCAATTCAAAGGAAGAAAAATAAAACTAATCTTATTAAATATAAATATGAAATATAAGGATAACCATATTAAATTTAATAAACTTGTTTAAAATTCAGTACTAGCTGTAAAACGTGCTTTAATTTCAAGGAGAATTAACCTTTTTAAAGTGTGAAAACATATATAAGTGTTAGACAGCCACAAATCCTTAAACAATAGTAAAGGAATAAAAATTGATATTTCATTCTTGGAATTGTGTATAAGTATTTCGTCTTTTTTTTTTTTTTTTTTTTTTTTTAAATTTTTTTTTT